>ERZ773074.1077-NODE-1077-length-10786-cov-3.883515_pt1 | contig 10786 bp, 12 predicted proteins | sample MGYA00580615_ERZ773074 | MGnify/ENA primary metagenome ERZ773074 (study PRJEB29015, sample SAMEA2738126) | human oral metagenome | biome: human oral; feature: human-associated habitat; material: saliva | place: China | collected 2160 ...
TCTTTGAAGAACTTTCAAAACGCGAACGTGACTATCTAATGATTTCTGCATTGGGGCATTCGTTATCGATGAAAATTAAAATTCCATTTAATACATTAGTAAAGTCGGAACAATATGCGGTTATTGGAAAAGATTTATTCACAATCTCATTTATAGATCATGATAAATATTGTGAGAACTTATTTCTGTATTTAGAAAGTGTGACAAAAGATGAGTAGAGATTCGCTTCAAGAATTGCATGATGCATTAGCTAGTGTTGAAAAAAATTTAGCGTATGGAACAGAAGATTTGGTTGAATCTGAAGTTTGGGATTACACAATATTCGGAAGAGACACATTGCAAATTAATGGAACATCTGGAAGAGATTATTCGGACGTTTATTTTGTAATGATTGTTCGAGAAAACTATGTTCCAAATGAATTGATTCAAGAAGTTATTAGCAAAGTTACGGAAATACCAGGATTCAGAATTGTTTCTGGTGATCATCAGTTTGATTATGCTCGTATAGGAAACACAAAAGCAGTCGCAGAAAGCATTACGTTAAAATTTGCAAAGGCTAATAAAAATTATGCCGTATATTAAAAGTGATTTTAAAGCTGCGGAAAGACTGACAAATGCAATTAAAGGATTTGGAGATGGTGCAGAAAAAACCATCAATGAATATCTTTGGAATGATGCACCGGAAATCATCGAAAGCAACATAGCTTCTCGATTCCCGGTCTCTGGAAGACATTGGAAGAAGAAAATTAAAAGTGCATCATCTGCCGGCATTAAAGGTGTTTTTGACCAACCTAAAAAAGGGAACTTGTCTGTTACGGTCAGAACACGAAAAGCATATAACTATCTGTACTATCCAGATGATGGAAGCAACACGCGAAATCATCAAGGTAATCAGCACTTCATGCAGAAAGGTGCAGAAGATATTCAAGATCAAATCGTAGACGCTTTGGTTGAGCGTCTATCTAAGAAAGTAGAGGAATAGATAAATGACCAAATACGAAAATGTATATTCAGATTTTGAAGTAACAAAAACATCGTTCAAGCCAAAAGGAGCAACTGCTTTTATTGAAAATAACTGCGTTGGTAGTTTGGAGATTCAGGAAACTGTAAGAAATATCACAAAGAAATGTCGTGGTGTAGTAGTTAAGAACCGCACAAAGCATGGCGGAACTATCGAAGGCACATTAAAACTACATATGAAGTGGGGATTGTATAAAACATTGTTTGGCTTAAATTCTGATGGATTAAAAGAAGGTATTAATTCTCTTAATAGAGATAAGTCTGTACATCCAGAATTTACAATGGTAAACGAAGTTCGTGATGAAGATGGAACTGTGAAGCTTCTTGCGTTCCCTTGTTGTGTTGCTAGTGAAGGCGCGAAGAAGTCAATTGAAAATGGAGCAACAGAGGTTGTTGAAGTTGAAATGAAGTTTAGCGCATCGGTGGATGAAATCGGAAACACTATGTATGAAGCAATTGTACAAGAGATCACAGATGAAACCGTTAAAACAAAGTGGATGACAGAGTTCTCAACTGAATTAGTAAAGGTTGCTGCGTAGTATGGCTAAGAAAAACACAAAAGTTGAAAATGACGTAACAGAAAAAGAACAAACTACTGAATATGAAGTTGTTGCGACATTCTACGACAAACACACAAACGAGGAGCATGCTACAGGTAAGCGTTTGTTTCTAACGGAAGAACGCACAAATGAAATTCTAGATGTTCAGTCTAGACTTGGATACAACTTAATTGAAAAAGTAGAAGACGGAGAATAATATGATCAAGCAAGTTAATACAACATTAACATTAAGTGATGGGAAAAAAGTAAACTGTGCTTTGAACATGGCTTCTCTTTTTAAGTTGGAACAAGCTAGACCTGAAGTTTACGAGCAAACATCACAAGGCATGAATGGAGCCACAAAAGATAAGACGCATGCTGCTGTAGATGTTCTATATGGTGCATATTTGTGCGGCAACATCGACAATATCGATTCATGCATGAATAAGTCCGAATTCATCGAGAAATTACCAGGATACAGCGATATGATGACTGTTGTCGGAGAACTTTTAGCTGGTAAAAAAAAGTAAAATTTGAAGAAGCGTTTAAAGCAAAAACTCAAAAAATGCCAAGACATTTTTCAATGCCGAAAATAGAGTTTGAGAGTGTAGAAGATTACTACACTTTTTATGTACTTATTTTAGGTGTTCCTGAAGAAGTGTTTTGGCATTTTCCTTATAAATCCTTAATGAAAATTTCGGATAACTATACTGCATATAAATCGTGGGAGAAATGGATTGAGTACGAAAGAATGCAGAAAAAATAAAAAGAAAGAGAGGTGAAGTAAATGGCAAAAAAGAATTCTGCTGAAATTAAATTCAGTGCGGATATAGGCGATTTTACATCGGGTATTAAAACAATGAATGATAACATCAAAGTTTATAATGCTCAATTGAAATTGAACTCTACGCAACTGAAGGGAAATTCAGAAGATATAAACCTCTTACAACAGCGAGTATCGCTTCTTACATCGAAGTATGATGCATCAACCGAAAAAGTTGAGAATACACAGAAAGCTTTAGATGAAGCAAAGCGTGTTTTTGGTGAAAACTCTGATGAGGTGCAGAAGTGGACCAAGAATTTAGCATATGCTCAAACAGAACAAGAAAATATCAATCAAGAACTGACAGCTGCTAAAGGAAAACTTGAAAGTGCTGAACAGGCTTTGAACAGTAATGCAAGTGCTACGGAAGATTTAGCAAATAAAACAAAACAATCTGCTGAAGAACAGACTGAAGCAAACACAAAGTACTTAGCAACAAAGGATGCACTTGATCAGATTGGTGATGCGGCTAAAAATGCAGCTGATAAGCTTGTTGATTTCGGCAAAAGCACGCTTGAAGCCAGAGATAAAACAGACAATGCATTAGATACAATTCAATTTGGTACAGGAAGAACAACTGCAGAGATGGCAGGACTTGAAACAGCCTTGAAGAATATTGTTAAAACAATTCCTGTTGCTGATATGAATGATTTAGGGAATGCAATGGCTACAGTCGCAACGAAGTGCGATTTAACCGATGAAGAAATCGAACCGTTAATGATGCATGTTGCACAGTTATCCAAGATTTCTGGTGAGTCCGCATCTAGTATTACTGACTCAATGATTTCAATGAGCATGGCTTTTGGAACAGAGTATGATAAGTCGCTTGATATCATGATGCAAGCATCACAGATGTATGGACTATCGTTTAGCGAATTATCGTCAATGGCATCATCTGCCGGTGTAGCGTTGCATGATACCATGGGCTTATCACTTGAACAAGTTACAAGTTTAATGGGTTACTTCTCTGCTTCTGGAGTTGATGCTTCACAGGCTGTTGCTGGATTAATGAAAGCAACAAAAAACATGTCTGAAGACGGCACTGCAAGCGTTGAAGCATTTAATGATGTTCTTGCTAAACTATCTTCTGGCCAAATGTCTGCAGCTGAAGCGCAGGAAATATTCGGTGCGAAAGCACAGAACTTTATCGCGATGCTACAATCATCAGGAGTTTCTTCAATCGATACCATGAGTAAATCTTTAGAAAATCAAACAGGAGCGTTATCGACGGTTTCTGGAATGTATGATGAGATGAAGGATTCTGGCGATGACATGGTTGTGGCACAACAGAAAGCACAGCAAACATTGAGTGATTTGGGAGAATCAATTCTAACGACATTGACGCCTGCAATCTCCAATTTCTCTGATATGATTTCTGCCATTAATGATACATGGAACAGTCTTAGCCCTGAAGCGCAGAATGCAATTGTCACAATTGGAGAAATCGTAGTCATTATCGGAACTATGATTGGCGTACTTTCAACGTTACAAAAGGGAATCATGGCAGTTAACTTTGTGATGATGGCCAATCCCGCAGCGCTTGTCATTGCTGGAATTGTCGCACTGATAGCAATCATCATTGTTCTTTGGAATAACTGTGAAGGATTCAGAAATGTTGTCATGACTGGGATCGACATTATTTCAAATGGTGTTAAATCTGTTGGAGATTTTATTGGTGGTGTATTTGGTGGCATCGGAAGCACGGTTCTTGCTGTGTGGAATGGTATTAGTGGCGGAGCATTAGCACTTTGGGATGGAATCAAAAGCGGATTTCAGAGTGGTGTTGATTTCGTAAGAGGATTATTTAATTTTCATTTCGAATGGCCGCACATTCCATTACCACACTTTTCCATTAGCGGAAGCATCAATCCGCTAGATTGGCTAAAAGGCGGTTTGCCTAAAATTGGTGTTGAATGGTACGCAAAAGCTATGGATCAGCCTTATGTATTTAACCAACCATCTATCATTGGTGTAGGTGAAGCTGGTGCTGAAATGGTAGTTGGTAAGAACTTTGTATATGAACAAGTGCAAAGCGCCTTAAGTAGTTTAGCATTTGGAAATATCTTTGATTTATTTAGCAGGCTCATGTCTGTAATGGATAGACCAATTAATCTATATGTGGATGACAATAAGATTGCTGAAGCAACTGCTACAGCAGATGATAGAGTATCTGCTAGTCGCGTTAATCTCATGGAAAGAGGGCTTGCATTATGATTAATTTGGCTGGTAATTTACAAAATGGAATCAGTATTAATGGCAAGCACTCTTACAGAGATTTTGGCTTGTTTATTAGTAAAAAAGTAATTGAAATGCCAAGTGTTAAACGTATTCGAGAAACAGTGCCATACATGAATGGTTCACACGATTTTTCGAAATTAAATGGTGAACTAACATATGAGGATAGAATCATTTCATATACATTTGATATCACAGGCAATGATGCGGAAGAGATGAACAAAAAGAAACATGATGTTTCTGCGTGGCTTTGCACAGTTCATGAAGAAGAAATCCAAGATGATGATTATCCGCATTTACATTTCGTTGGATCATACCATGAATCAGATTGGGAAGAAGATGATGGCCAAGGCGAATTAACGATTAAATTCATTTGCCATCCATACATGTATGCAAATGCTGAAACAGTAATTGAACTTTCGGCAGGAACGAATGTTTCGTTAACTATTCAAAATGATAGTGATCACCGAATTGTTCCAATTGTTGAAACAAGTGATACTTTGACAGTTCAAGTTAGTGGAAAGAAATATGTCATTTCTGGCAGTGGAAAACATCAATTATTCACACTTGAAAAAGGGAACAATCAAGTGATATATACGCTTATAGGGAATGGGAAGATACGTTTCTATAAAGAGGTGTTCTAATGTATGTTGTTAAATTGATTAATGGTATAAATGAAACGATTATTCATGGAAATATCGAGAAAATTACCAATGGGAAAATAAAGGAAGAAATCAACGCGATTCCTTCCTTTTCCTTTTCGATTTACCCAAATAATGCAGGATATCAATTGTTAACACCATTCTACACAAAAGTTGAAGTGTACGATGAAAAACATCAGCACATTGCTTTTGATGGTCGTGTTCTAGTCGTTGAACCTTCGATGGATTCAAGTGGCTTAATTTTAAAGAGAGTTACCTGTGAAGGTAAATTAGCTTATCTAAATGACACTGTTCAGGAATATTGTGTTCCAAAGAATTGGACCACCAAAGGGCTACTGCAACAAATTTTGAAAGTGCATAATGCACGAGTTGATGTTTCAAAAGTAATCAATCTTGGAAATGTGCAGGCAGTAGATGCGAATGACAATATCTATGTTGGAATTCAATATGATTCTTCATGGAAAACACTAGTTGAAAAACTTGTGAAGAAGTCTGGTGGAGAATTTCAATTTCGAAACGTTAATGGTTCGCTATATCTTGATTATTTAAAACAGATAGGTGAAGAAAAGAGCACATCTATTGTTTTAGCGAAAAATATGCAGTCAATCACGCAGAAGATTGACTCTAGCTCCCTGATTACTCGTTTATATCCGTATGGAGCAAAAATCAAAGTAAAGGATGAATCAGGAAACGAGAAGGAAACAGAAGAACGTCTATCAATATCTTCTGTAAATGCTGGAAAGCCATATGTAGAAGATGCAGAATATCTATCGCGTTATGGTGTAGTTGAAACAACTCAATTCTGGGATGATGTAAATTCTTTAGAGATTTTGAAATCAAAAGGTGTAGCATGGCTAAAAGAAAATAACCGTATCACGGTTAGCTACGAAATAGATGCATTTGATCTATCACTTATTGATGTTGATTCAGATGAACTGACAGTTGGAAACATTTACCCAGTAAGAAATGAATTGCTGGATATCGACGAGAAATTAAGAGTTATTTCTCGCACAATTGATATTGTTGAGCCACAGAAAACAACATTGGAATTTGGCAGTAAGAAACAGACTCTAACTAACATGCAGACAAGTATTAATCAATATGTTGTAGAAACTGTTGAGAAAAACGTAAAAGCAAATGCAGAAATTACGCAGTCAAATATTGATAATACAAGAAAATATGCGGCTGAAATTACCGAAGATGCAAAATCTACTGTTGTGAAAATGGTCGAATCTACTAACGATGAGCTGAAAGAAACAAAACTGAAGGTCGAATCAAATGGTTCTGCAATCGAAGCAATGCAGAAGAACGTTGATTTGATTGATGGTTCTCAACTATCTGGAAATAAGATTTATTATCTACAAACAAGCGTCACAGGAGAGCCAAGCAAAGAAAGCGCTAAATGGTCAACAGTAAGACCGGTCAGTATTTCTGGGCAGCATATGTGGATGATGGCAGTTGATGTTTTAAAAAATGGAACTGAAATTAAACACACACCGGTTGATTTGACTGGTCAACCAGGAGAAGCTGGGCGTGGTATTGTTGGAAGCCCGAAAATAACATATCAAGGCAGTGCATCAGGAACAAATGTTCCAAATGGTGAATGGTTAAAAGAACCGCCACTATTAAACGATGGAATGTATTTGTGGATCAAGAAGACAACAACATATTCTGATGGAACATCGTCCGATGAATATGCTGTTACTAAAAATGGAAACACTGGTTCTGTTGGCGTTGGAATTAAAGATGATCCAATTCGTGAATACTATCTTTCAACATCAAAGACGGAATTAAATGGTGGTGAATGGTCGGATATAAAACCACAGGTTACAAACGATAAATTCATTTGGACCAGATACAAAATAACGTATACGGATCTGCATGTTGGATATACCTCGCCTTCTTATGATAATGCCTTGGATAGATTGTATGAAGTTTCATATTCAAATAAAACAGCAATCGAACAATTAAGCAATTCTGTTAATCTATCCGTGCAAGAAACAACAGCAATCAAGAAATCATTGCAATCAACAAATGATGATTTACATGCATTAGAAGCACAGACACAGCAATATGCAACAAAGGCAGAATTGCAATTGACGAAAGACAGTATCAATCAAACTCTGACGGAAGAAATAGATGGTAAAACCGCTGTGCTAAAACAAATCAAGTTGCAATCTGACGGCATGCATATTCAAGGTAAAGAAGGTGCAACAACCGAACAAGTGCTTGACGAGAAATCATCGAAGATCGTGGTTAATGGAAAAGTTATGGTTGATGTCAATTCTACCGAAACACGTGTACAGTCGTTAAAAGCAGAAGGCAATTTTGCAACAGGTGCACACAAATTCAAACGTGACCCATTAAAAGAAATCAGTGGTGAAGTAGTTGCGTGCACGAATATTTATTGGATAGGTGATGAATAAGTATGGCATATACAGGTGATTTGCAGGTCATACCTCCAACTGGCAGAGGTAGAATGAATCTACATGTGGAGTGGTATGAATATCTTACAAATATTGCAAATAATACTACCAATATCCACATAAGTGGCTATATCTATAACCCTGATAGGGCAACGCTGTTTGATACTTATGGTAATGGGCACGGCGTTATCAGACTATACTGGCACGATAATCGACAGGGCACGAAATACTTAAGTGCTGACACAGTTGTAACAATTCTTGCAGGTTATCAAACTATAAATGTGTCAGGCGACATCGTTGTTACACATAATAATGACGGTTCATTACTTGGATATGGTGGTATCGAATGGGTGAAAGAATCATCACTGAACTGGATGCCCGAAACATGCTTTGTCAATACAGGCGGATATGTTGCATTAACAACGATACCTCGAACAAGTGTTGTTAGTGAATATAGTAACTATCCGTCTAAAAATAGTTACTCTATGAAATTTGTACGGCAAAGTAATGCTTTTAGGGAACGACTGAGAATTAGCATTGTAAATGTTGAACAACTTAAGGTTGTACAACCATACGAAAGCGGCTCGGTTGTGTCTATGTCCGAAAGCGAATGGGATAGAATTTACGAACTAACGAAAAATCTTGATAAGGGTAAATGTGAAATAGGAATTGTTTTAGAAACATGGACCGCTGATTTTAAAACAAAAATCGGTGAAAGTGCAGAATATAAACAAGAACTGACGATCACAGATAGTCCAACATTAGACAATATAGTTGTGACTGATGAGGGCATTGCAAAATCATATATACCTAATGTATATGAATGCATGTCCTTATTATCGAAGAAACGTGTTAAGGTGACTGCAAGTGCTAAAAAACATGCAATGATTAAATCAATCGCTGTAAGTGTGGGAACTTTTAATAAAACAGTCAATACAGCAACAGCGGATGTTTTATTCGATGGTTTGACAAATGCGAGTGGTGAAATAACGTACACGATTACTGCTACAGACAGCCGCAACAACGTGACAACTTGGACGCAGAAGGCAAAGTACCATCAATACATTAGACCATCAATTATCAACTTGAATGTGGCACGTAATGGAGCGGAAAGTAGCAACGGTGCGATCAGTGCTGATGGTGAATATTGGAATGGCAAAGTTGGTGACACAACAAATGCCATCAATATCACGATTACAGGCAGTGCTACTGGTAATACATCAGGATTACTCAATGATAATAAATGGTCTGCAACAAAGCCTATTGGTGGGGCAAATCCTAACCAAGCGTACACATATACGCTGACTGCTACTGATAAGTTTGGACAGTCGATAAGTCGAGAAATAACGCTTGCTATCGAAAAAGCGCTTATGCAACTTGGAAAAACACAAGTTGATGTAAATGGCAACTTTTGTGCAGAAGCGTTTTACTTAAAAAATAACAACACATATCAAAGATTGATTGATTTCTTTTATCCGATTGGCTCAATCCTCATGAATGAGAATAAGGACTACGATCCAAACATCATTCTTGGTGGTAAATGGGAAAAGATTGAGGATAAATTCTTGATTGGCGCAAGCAAAAACACGCCTATCAAGTCACAGGGCGGTAGTATCACGCACACTCATGGTCAAAGAGACGGCCGCAATGGAAACTTGGCCGCCGCAATTGGTGCAACCAACAATAATCCGGGCGTTATCGGTTACCGGGCTGTAAATGATACGAATATTAGGGCAGTCGGCGGAGCAACATATGCCGTTGCTGGCACCAATATAGGATTTGCCAGTTGGAATCATTTTACCGCTGTCGTAGGGCAAACTGCTGAAGCCAGCACGGTGCCACCATACTACGCCATAAACATATGGCGTAGAACAGAATAGAGGTGAACAGATGGAAATTAAATTAAAAGATGGCAAGTCATATGATATATCGTCTTATCAAGCAAACAGTTTTTCAATGATTATGCCGTTTAAACAGATTGTCGAGTTTGCAAACTTGATGACGCGAAAAAACGTATCGAACGCAATCATTTTTGATAAAGACAAAACGGAATTGTTTAAGTTTGGCACTGTCGAACTAATAAGTGTAAGAGCAGACAAGAACGATAACGCAAACTCGAATGTTACATTTGTTTTCAAAGAAGTCCCACAATCAGAGATTGAGTTAGCAGAAGAACGTTCTCGTTTGGAAGCACAACGAAACGTATTCTTGATGGGCATGAACATCGCTGATCCGGAAGAAGTCATTCGATTGTGTGAAGAATTAGAAGAATGGAAAAAAATTAAATTTCCTTATCGTAAAGGAGAACGTTTCAAACACAACCATAAACCTTATGAATGCTTGATTGATCATACTTCCGATGTTGCAAAGCCTCCGGATAAATCGCCAGCATTATATAAAGAGGTAACAAAAGAAAACAAGCCTAAATATCCGGAATGGACAAAAGGCAATGAATACAATGCAGGCGATATTGTTATACACAAAGGCATTTTATGGGAATGCACATGGAACAATAACGCAAGAGAGCCATCTGAATTAGCACTTGGATGGAAGAAAAAATAAATATTGCTATTAAGGCGACCAAAATGGCCGCCTTTTTAGATAGAAAGAAAGAGGAAAAGAAAAAATGAATAATGCAGCATTAGCACAGTTAGTTATTATCGCAGTATTGGTGGAAGGGACCTGGGAGAATATTAAACGATTATATTCTGCAGAAGGTTTTAACAAGAGCGTAGCTGGCTCATTAGGAGTATCTGTCCTAATCTGTGTAGCTACAGGTGCGGATTTATTCCCGTTAATTGGGATGCCTTTGATGGTTCCTTTCTTAGGTTCTGTATTGACAGGAATCATTACAGCGCGAGGTGCAAACTTCGTAAATGACTTATTCACACGGTTAAATGTACCAAAGCAGAACTAAATCAGGAGGAAATTATATGAGAATTTATAACGTACCAGATGTTAGTGAACATCAACCAAATTTTGACTTCGCGCCTTATGCAGGCAAATATGCTATCTTACGCGCAGGCGTAGCAAGTCGTGAAGACTATTCATTTAGACGACATGTTTCAGAGTGCCAACGAT
>ERZ773074.1078-NODE-1078-length-10784-cov-48.277845_pt1 | contig 10784 bp, 9 predicted proteins | sample MGYA00580615_ERZ773074 | MGnify/ENA primary metagenome ERZ773074 (study PRJEB29015, sample SAMEA2738126) | human oral metagenome | biome: human oral; feature: human-associated habitat; material: saliva | place: China | collected 2160 ...
TAATAAATAGAATATTAAGAATAAGTGATGGTAACGTTGTCAAACAAGATTTAATATCGGGATTAATGATATTAACTATAATTGCCTATATGGGTGGTACTATAAATTTTCTTTGGGAAATATTTTTGGGAGATATTATTAAATTTTTTATTTCGAATATTCTTGTGCTAGCTAGAAATGCGGAGTCTATTCTAAATTATTTTTTAGGTAAGTGCTCTTGGATTGTTATTGATGGATTTACTGATTTTAAATTTAAGAGTTTTTCAGATTTAGGGAATATTTTGAGAGAATTACTTGTCAGATTACTTATTTCTCTTATTCCACTTTGGATTTCTGGTAAGTTGTTTAATCGAGAAAGTTTTAGGAACCAGATTATTAGCAGTATTTTAATGATTATTTCTTCAGTAATTCTTTTCGGGGAATACAAATTTACAATATCTATTGGGGTGCTTATTATTGCAATCACATTAACACAATTTGGAAAGGGGAATATATATAGGTTTTTATGTAATTTACTTCTATATGTAAGACCTTTCACAGTTTCGCAAGATAATGAACACTCAGACACAATCATAGATACGATAAAAAATTTTGTCCAGGTTTTTTCATGTTTTGTGATTCCCTTTATATTTTCTATCTTGTTTAACCTTCCATTTGCAATCTGTTTTTTATTAGTAATTGTTTTGATAATGAGATTCGGTATACAATTTCAAACAAACAATCCGCGTATAGAAACTCTAATTAAAGCTGTTGTCTACATTTTAGTTTTTGTCACCGTGTTGTATTCTAGTGAACAAATAAAGGATATGACAAGTGTTTTTACAGTATTATTTGCAATATACTTCGCAGTTGATAGATTATTTAGTTTATACGATGAAATACTGACAGTAGTAAAAAAAGATGAAATTAATTATTATCTGTATTTTGATAATTCAATGGATATTTTAGAGCAAAAATATTTACCAAATGAATTTTTAATTGGTACAATATCTGAAATAGATGAAATAAAATTACTTGGTCAATTGATAATAAGAACAGAACTTGGCATGAAAGATAGTTTTGAAAATTTATTACGTCTAATCGAAGAAAAAAGAGAAAGAGAATATGAAGATTATCGATTATTGATACTATCACTTGAATATAAAATTCAGAAAAAAGAAAATGAAAAAATTACAATAACAAATTTTATTAAAAACAATTTGAAAGATGTTATATTATTTGACAACCAAAAGGTACTTCCCATTGAATTTTTAGTTCTATACGGTGAGGAACTAAGAGTACAAAAGGAGTATGATTTAGCTATTCAATATTTGAAATTTTCAAAGTTTTATAGTTCGTATTATTATATAGAAAGCTATAATGAATGTATAAAAAATATAGATAAAGCACAAAATTAATTTTTTAAATATAAGAATCTTAATTTAGTTATGTGCATGGTAGCTTTCTGGTAGCTAAAGAAACAAAAAAGACTATTTTTTATGTTTACGTAAAAAGAATGTTGATTTATCAGCATTTTTTTTATTTCAAATGTATTCACAGAATTAGAAACATAAAAAGTGAACCACCTTTACTAGAGTTCACTTTATATTCTTTTATGCTTGTATTTCTTCAACAAGGTGACCATCATTCATGATAAAGACACGATCGACCTTATCGAGAAGTCTGGTGTCATGAGTAATCATTACCACTCCTCTTCCCTGCTCATGGGCTATAGATGCCAGCATATCCGTAACTTGGTAAGCTCTTTGGGTATCAAGACTAGCCGTTGGTTCGTCAGCAAGTACGATGCTGGGATTGTTATAGAGTGCTCTGGCAATTGCTGCTCGTTGACGTTCTCCCCCAGATAAGGCCTTTGGATAATGATTTTGAACTTTGTTCAGATCCAACAAATCAAATAACTCTTGACGGTCACTTTTCGAAGATTTGTCTTTATCTAGTCGATCAATTAGGTCTAATTGTTCCTTAACGGTTAAAAAAGGAATCAGATTTGAAGCCTGTAAAATAAAACCAAATTCCTTAAACCGAAGATCTGTTTTCTCTTTTTCAGTCAAATTACCCGTTTCTGTTCCCTTTACTAAAATCTTCCCACCTGAAGGTTCCTGCAACTGCCCTAAGGTGGTCAAAAAGGTTGTTTTACCAGATCCAGAAGGACCAACTATGGCAACAAATTCACCAGCATTTAGTTGAAAGTTCGTCTCGTGTAGTGCAACGACTTTCATATTTCCTTCTCCGTAACTTTTCGTCACTTGCTTCATTTCTATCAATGGTGTCATGTAGGTCTCCTTATCATTCTGCAATAGCTGTTATTGGATCAACTTTGAGCAAACGAGGGAGAGAAATCACTCCTCCAAGTAATGCCATCAAACAAATTCCCAAACTCAATCCTAAATATGCTAACCAACTTGGATAGAAAACGAAGGTTGCAGGTAAAACAAGGATGACACCTACAATTGCCAATAGGGCTAGACCGATTCCAAAACCTGCCAGCAATATAATTTGACAAAAAAGCGACCATACAATAGTTTTAACCTGAATTCCTTGGGCTCTCATAATCCCATAGAGGCCTAGTTTTTGAATGGTAATAATATAAATAAAAATACCAATAATAAGACCTGATATGATAATCATCGCTAAAATCATGCCTGAAAATACGTTTACTTGAGGTGTGTAGCCCGGAATATGGGCAATCATGTTTTGAATGGTTAGTTGACTTAAACCATCAGCAGATAGCTGAACATCATTTTTTAAGACCAAAGCAGAAATCGAGCGACCTGCATTCAGACTACCTTGCAAGTTCCAATAGCTAGTCAAATTTGTAAATACTACAGGTTCCGTAAAAAATTTATTCCCTTTCGTAAGTCCAACGATGGTATAAGAATTTTCACTTCCATTCAGTTGAATGGCATCACCAAGTTTTATTCCATAGTTTTCTAAAGACTGATCCACGACAACTTCATTGTCACTTTCTGGGTAATGGCCCTCAATCAAGGAAGGAGAGATAAAACTATCCCAATCCTGTGCAAAAATAGAGATGTTTACCTTCTCACTATCATTGACGAGATTGGTCACCGCAAACATATACCCCAAAGGTGCTGCATCTTCGGAAACCTGATCCTTATAATTCTTTTCTGGAATAAAGGAAGCTGTCAGATTATCATTTGCATAATCTGATAAAACAATTCCTGTCGCTTGCCAATTATCCACGGCTGCTCTATTATTTCTAACAAGCCCCAGAGCTAAACTTGTCATAAAAAAGACCATAAACGCTATAAGAAAGATCGTCGTTAAAATCAAACTATAACGAAGTTTATTTTTTAAAATTTCCTTGATTGCAAGATACACTGCAAATCTCCTTTTACTTTTCTAAGAGTGGAAAAAGCTCACTCAGCATCAAAAATAAATCTTTTCATTCATCCTACAAAGTGGTTCTAAATCTACGGAAAAAACCAGCAATTGCTATTTATATTTATTTCGCTTCCTCATTACAAAAACTTGAACAGGTAAGATGTTTTGAGTTGTTCACCCATCCTATCACCTTTGGGTAAGAGTGTCAAGAAATTTGTTTCATCATTTGAAAACAGACTTTATTCTTTTTGTAACCTTACTGTAATAATTTTTTTCTTGAAAAATGGTAAAATGAAAGAGTACTGTTAAGGAGAGAATCATGTCCGTAAGAAAATATCAATCGTATGAGTTTGAAGAAGAGGAAACTCAAACAACGCTATACCAAGACTATGTTCCAGAAACCACTTCCGTTGCTAGTTTGAAGGAAGTTCTTTTCTTTGTAAACATTGCTTGTTTTTGCGTCTTTTTAGCCTTGTTTAGCTTTATCTTTTTAGCCCTCAAGTTTAATACAGTTCTGGCTTTTAGCCTAGCAATTGCCTTGAGTTTAGCGGCATCAAACTTTCAACGTTCAATGATTAAGAAGAAATTATATTAGATTCAAAAGGTCGGGATTTTTGTCCCGACCTATTTTTTATACGATAGCTAAAGAGCTGCGACTAGAAAAGCGATACTTGCTCTACCGCTTTCTAAGTCACAGCCTTTTTTTATTTATTTTTACGCTTGGATGGTGTTTGGATGGCGATTTTTACTTCAAAAATCGTACCATGAGGTTTGTTATCCTTAACACTGATGGTTCCTTTTAAGGCATCGACAATCTGCTTTGCTAAGGATAAACCTAGCCCAAAGCCACCTTTTTGGCGAGTACGAGCTTTGTCAACCCGATAAAAGCGATCAAAAATTTTCTTTTTATCTACTGCAGAAATACCGATTCCATCATCAGCCACTGTCAAATAGAGATTACGCTCTGTAGCAGCGATTACAAAATGAATAACTCCTTCTTCTTCAGTATACTTGACAGCATTGTCAAACAAGATAGTCATCAGTTGCTTAAGAAGAAGCTTGTCTGTTATGATGGTCCGATGAATACGATTTTCAAAATGAAAAACGCGGTTATTTTCAGATGCGATCATCTCATAGTTGGTAAAGGTTGTGTTAAAGAAATCCGGCTCTACCTCTCCTAACTCCGGTTTAATACCGTCATCACGACGAGCTAAATTGAGGAGATTAGTCGTTAAAAAGCGCATATTTCGAACTTCTTCTAGACTGGAGGCAATACTCTCACTTGACTCCATAATGGTTGCCTCAGGTTTTCTGAAAAGAGTTTCTAGACGATTTTGAAGAACAGCCAGTGGAGTTCGTAACTCATGACTGGCATTTTCCACAAAACTCTGTTGCTTTTGCATGCTCTCAAGTAAAGGTTTAACACTGACACGCGCAAGATAAAGGCTGGCAAGGATGGATAAAATCCAGAAGCTAGCCATGACTACCACGATTAATTGCTCATGATTTTGACTGATTTGCTCTATCTGACTGGTATTCATCAAAACCGCTGCATACTTAATATTGGTCGAGACAGAATCAATGTTTATTTCAGATAGAATCATTCGGTAAATCTCATCCTGACCGTAACTATTCTGAACATGAAGTTGTCGAATATGATTCAAATCCTTTTTATTAAAAGTAATCTTATCAAGACCTAGAAAGCGGTTGCCAGTCACTAATTGATTTAAATTTGAATCCAACAAAATCACTTCTGTATTGGAACTGACCGTTGGTTTTTTATCCGTTGATGGAGTCACGGATTGACTATTGAAATCTTTGACTTCATCTGTTGCTCGATTGACAGCCAACTGGACGACATCTTGAGGATTGCCACTGAGAGACAGAAGCTTCTCATCCACCGAGGTGTAGAGACTGGAGTGCATAACCTGCAAGATAATCAAAGTCATAGCAGAGAAAATCAGAGTAAATACTCCAAAGTTACGGATAAAATAACTGAAATCCTCCGCATACCAATTCTTTTTAAATTTATTAAACATGTTTTAAAATATACCCAACACTACGCAAGGTTTGGAGGTTTTCAGCAAAGACTGATCCCTTTAATTTCTTACGAACTTTTGATACGTAAACCTCTACGACAGAGATAGTTGTATCACTATCGAATCCCCATAAACGGTCAAAAATCTGGGTTTTGGGTAAGATAACATTTTGATTTTGGAGGAAATAAACCAAGAGATCAAATTCTTTACCCAATAATTCAACAGCAGTCTCATCGACTTTAACCTCATTAGTAGCGAGATTGACAGTCAAATCACCATAGGAAAGGGTGTTTTCATTGAACTTACCAGAACGTTTGAGCAGTGCTTGGATACGCATCTTGAGTTCTTCTAGATAAAATGGTTTTGTCAGATAATCATCTGCCCCAAGCTCAAATCCGTGTCCCTTATCATCTAGACTTTCCTTGGCTGTCATGATCAGAACAGGAGTCGAAATACCTTTTTCACGCAATTCTTTCAAGACTTGGAATCCATTTTTTTCAGGCAACATCAAGTCCAATAGAATCAAATCATAAACACCACTTTCAGCCTCATAAAGACCTTCTTCTCCATCAAAAACCTGCATGACATCTGCAAAATCATCCAAGAAATCAAAGACTGAATTAGACAGGCCTAGGTCATCTTCCACTAATAGAATTTTGATCATCAAAAATTCCTCCTTATTATACCTATTATAGCAAAAATATCTTAAAAAAAACTCAACTTCCCTTGTTTTTCCTAGAGAAAGTTGAGTTTTTGTAATCTATTTAGACTAGAATCTTTTAAGCTTTGCTATATTGAGCTACAACTGCTTCAACTGCTGCTTTTTCACGCTTAATCAATTCAACGCGAGCTGCGATATCCTTAATCCCCATGCGGATATTACGGCTAAGGGCAAGGTCAGAAAGTTGTGGTTCATAGAAGGCCTTGTATTCTGCCAAGCGTTGCTCTGTTTTAAAGATGTGTGATGGGAAGATGACAAAACTGTCAAAACTCATATCGCCACCAAGAGCTGCCTTAATCCAATTCCAGTTTTCACGTGCCCACACCCATACAGTTTCTTGAGTTGCTTGGTGTCCGAGGAATTGGAGATACCATGCTGAAAGGTCCTGTGGTTTCACGACAAATTTGTCCTTCCAAGTTGCAAGCAGTGTTTGGATGTTCTCTGCATCTGTCGCATAAGCAAGGGCTGCTGCCAATTGGCGTTTAAAGGCGGCATCTGTCGCATGAGTATAAAGATCGAGATAAGTTGCGACCAATTCCTTAGTCTCATGGTGTTTCATTTCATTGATGAGAACTTGTGAACGAATAGCTGCTGGAAGTCCTGAAAGATTATCCTTGTGGGCTGCAAAAATTTGGCTAGCAACTTGACTGGCTTCCTCGTCATTTGAACGAATCATCATGGAAATTGTCAATTGACGAACCAATTCATCCTCATCAGATTCACCCTCTTTAGCTTCAAAACCAAGACGATCATAGTTGTAACGAGCCAGTTTAGCAATAAGGGCTTTAAAGGCTTTTTCTGCCTCTGTTCCTTCATCAATGAAGCGTTCAAGGGCTGTAATAACTTGAGAAACTGCAGCAACAACTAGGTAAGATTCTTCTTGTGCCAATTGATTCACTACTGGAAGCAAGTCTGCGTATGAAATATGCCCAGCTTCAGCTAGCAAACGACGTTCTTGAACGATTTGAAGTTTACTAGTGTTATCAAGTTCTACTAATTCAGAAAGAACAGCATCCAGTAAGTCGCCTTGATAATCTGTAATATAGTGGGCAGTATTTTCAGTGTTAAGACGAAGGGCTCCTTTGTTTTCAGCAAGAAGGGCTGCATAACCTGGAATTTCGATGCTTTCAGTTTCGAGTGTATCTGGTAATCCTTTCCAGTTGCTGTTAAGTGGCACTACCCAAAGACGGTTCTTGTCTTCATGTTCACCGATAAAGAATTGTTTTTGTGAAATCTTCAACACATCATTTTCAACTGTAGCAGTAAGGACTGGATAACCAGGTTGCTCCAACCAAGAATCCATGAAGGCTGCTACATCACGACCAGATGCTTGTCCGAGTGCATTCCAAAGGTCACGTCCAATAGTATTTCCGTATTGATGTTTTTCAAAGTAAGCATGCAAACCTTTGGCAAAATCAGCATCTCCTAACCAACGGCGAAGCATGTGCATGAGACGGCTTCCTTTGGCATAAACAATAGCACCATCGAAGAGCGTATTGATTTCATCAGGGTGGCTAACTTCAACGTGGACAGATTGAACGCCATCTGTCGCATCACGTTTAAGAGCGGCTGGCACTCCACTTGTTTGGAAGTCTTCAAATATATTCCAACTTGGTTCGATGGCATCCACACAGACGTATTCCATCATATTCGCGAAACTTTCATTGAGCCAGAGGTCATCCCACCACTTCATAGTCACAAGGTTACCAAACCATTGGTGAGCAAGCTCATGGGCAATAACGAGGGCTACTTGTTGACGGCTGGCAAAGGTAGAGTTCTCATCCACAACCAAGTAAACTTCACGATAAGTCACAAGACCCCAGTTTTCCATAGCACCAGCTGAGAAGTCAGGAAGGGCGATGTGAAGAGATTGAGGAATTGGGTATTTTACACCGTAGTAATCTTCGTAAAACTCGATTGAGCGAACAGCGATATCTAGTGAGAAATCAAGGTTTGAAAGTGGATGTGCCTTGGTTGAGTAAACACCTACCAGAGTACCATTTTTAGTTTTAGCAGTAACTCCTTGCAAATCACCAGCTACAAAAGCTAGCAAGTAAGAAGACATACGTGGAGTTGTCTCAAATTTCCAGATACCAGTCTCTTTACGGTTTTCAACATCGATCTCAGGCATATTAGACAAGGCCAATTCACCTTCTGCTTGGTCAAAGCGAAGAGCTAGGTCGAAGGTTGCTTTAGCTTCTGGCTCATCCACACAAGGGAAGGCTTCGCGGGCAAAGTGACTTTCAAACTGAGTTGACAAAACTTCTTTCTTAACACCATCAACTGTATAGTATGATGGGTAGATCCCTGTCATGTTGTCTGTGATTTTACCTGAAAAAGCAAGAACCAATTCAACTTGACCTGCTTCTGCAAGTTCGATATGAAGAGCTTCGTTTTCATTATCAACTGTAAATGGACGAGCTTGACCTGCTACTTCAACAGAAGTAATTTCTAGGTCTTTTTGGTGAAGGGAAATACGGTCACTTTTAGCTTGACCAGTAATAGTTACTTTTCCTGAAAAAGTCTTGGTCTCACGACTCAAGTCTAAAAACAAATCATAATGTTCAGGAACAAATTTTTCAATATAATGTTCTACTGCTTGCATCATATTCTCCTATTCTATATTTCTGAGCAAATGCTCTAGTTCAAACATACCTATTTTATCATATTTTAAGTCAGAAAAAAGCTTTGGACGGTGATTTCCAAAACTTTCTTCCTTCTAGTAGTCTACAGAGGGTAGACCTTGCGAAATTCTTCTAAAACAACCTTGCTTTCAGGTGTAAATGTCAAACCTGCTTCTCCTAACCAGTCTTTGAAAAAGTCTTCATGAACCTGACGCCAGTAGGCCAGAGATTTGTCTCCTTCGCCTTCCTTGTAGGCATGGTCGGCTGAAACCTGATGGAAAGGCTGAACGGAAACCTTTGTAATTTCGACGATGCAAACAGCTTGATCCTTACTGTCTAAAATGACGTCAAAGGTCCCTTCTTGGGGAAGGGGTTCATCCTCTACTGCGTAAAGATCGTAAGCTGAGGCAGTTGCTGTTTTTTCGCCTTTAAAGACCAGATCCGCTAAAAGGTCTGGTTCTACTCCAAAAGCCCAGGCATCTATCTCATCTCCGATAGAGGGGTTGATTTTCTTGTAGGCATTCCACATTTCTTGAGGTGTCATAGGTTGCTCCTTTGTATTTTTTTACTTTCTTCTTTTACACGTTTGAGATGGTCTGGATGGTCAATTTTTAAATTAAAAATCTCTGGAATAGAACTGTAGTGGATCATGCATTTGATATCCATCTTATTCATTCTTTGCATGAAAGAAGCATTCAGATATCCTGCCACGGCGAAATCTATCTTTTTCATCCTTGCTTTATCCTGCATCTGTCTCAGCATTTCTAACATAATGGGACTTTCCATATCATGCCATTGACTGTTCCTCACAGTCGCAAAAACAAAAGAAGTCAAATCATTCATTCCCACTACAATCTTTGAAATACCAGTTTCCAGTATCCTATCCAAGTCAAAATAAGCTGACGGTAATTCAATCATTGTTCCAACTTTTCCAATAAAACCATGCTGGCGCAATACTCTAATAGCTTGTTTTAATTGGTCGGCATCATTGACAAAAGGAAAAATAACAGACAGATTGGGATTGGTTTGATAAACTTCTGTAACAACATGTGCTTCATCATGAAATTCATCCAAACACGCCAGTAAACGCCTAGTTCCTCTATATCCAAATAAGGGGTGGCGTTCAGCAAAATACTCTTTAGTCCCGTCTAGATAATTTGCTTCTGCATTTGTTAACTCTGAAAAGCGATACCAGACTTCTTCATCTGGGTACAAATGGCAAATAGTGTCTAGATAATCTTTTACAAATTGCTGACAATTCGGTAATAGTATGTTTTGGTTTATTTCTCTCAACAAGTATTCCCCACGAATCATACCGATATAGTGAAATAGTTGAGGATAAACTTTTTCAACAATTTGTTCTCCACTAAGTGCCAGTTGGTTTCTCATCTTTCACCTTCCAATTCATGTAAGATGTCTTGTCCAATTCAGGAAATCCTAGTAACTCTGCCTTCACCTTTAATACTAAGGGTGAGGCATTTTCTTCGGTAATCTGCTCAAGAGTAAGCCAAATTGCATTTGCTGAATCATTGCTTCCATCAAGAACTTCATGAGGAAGGGATTTTTGAGAACGTTCTAAATCAAGTAAGATATCATAAAAGGCCATGATATGATGTACTGCGAAGTCTTGCCCTTCTTCATGAACCAGCACATCATAAATCCTAGGATTTGAATAACGGCTAAGAGTATAGCCCGTCTCTTCCAGAACTTCTCTCTTGAGGGTTTCTGTCAACCCCTCACCGAGTTCCTGACTACCACCAGGTAAATCAAAGCGATGTTGATAGGGGCCTCTTGTTTTTTCAATACAGAGCAGTTGCCCCTCTTGAAGACAGACTCCGTATACCCCAAAGTGATTTTTGATTTCCATATTCTACTCTTTTCTAAAAGTCCAAGATCAATAACTCACCTTATCCCTTAAAAGGAAAGAGGCTATAGATTTCATGCTCCTTAATATACTTCTTTAGTATCTCCATATTCTCTTCGATTTTTGTCTGAATATTTGTCTCTTCACAAGTTGACTCATCAATAAAAAGGTGAATCTTCAATAAATCTGTC
>ERZ773074.1082-NODE-1082-length-10763-cov-6.837598_pt1 | contig 10763 bp, 6 predicted proteins | sample MGYA00580615_ERZ773074 | MGnify/ENA primary metagenome ERZ773074 (study PRJEB29015, sample SAMEA2738126) | human oral metagenome | biome: human oral; feature: human-associated habitat; material: saliva | place: China | collected 2160 ...
ATCGCGACCTATATAGCTTCGTCGTCGGACCAATATAGGTCAGCCCGCCGACCAATATAGGTCGATTTATTGCCCTGTAGTAGGGTGGTGGTGCAAGTGGCGCCTATCGTAGATATAGCTGTAGCGAAAAGCTGTCACGACAAGAAGGGAAGGGGATATGCGAACCAGTACTGGTCGCCGACGTGACCAGTACTGGTAACAGATATCAACCAGTACTACTTCGCGCTGCGACCAGTACTGGTCAGACGAGTGACCAGTACTGGTTACTTTTCCCTCCTTGTGCAGGTGTGTGGTATGGGATTGTAATACAGAGTGTTGTGTTGTGCTCGCTTGGAGCGCCTTTTCCCAGCGGAGAAAAAGAAATCTCCCCGAGGAGCGGGAGGCGCATCCTCGGGGAGATCCTAAAAACACAAGTAAGAAGTGAGCCTCCTGCGGGGCTACTTCGTGGGGCGGGGACGAATGACGCTCAAGAGGCTGACGTCCGAGGCGTAGTGCAGGTCGAAGGTGCGTAGCTCCTTCACGCTCTCGCTGGGGGTCGTGGGGAGCTGGAGCAGGAGGAGCTTCGTCAGATCGTGCAGGAGGGGGCCCGAACGGCCTTGGTCGAGGTAGGAGACCATCAGCGCCTTGAGGACGGGGTGATAGCCTACCTGCATCTTGAAGCCTTGGCGATTGTCCGCCTCGGTGCGCCCTGCGATGGTGTAGAGGAGCTGGGAGGTGAGGCCCTGTACTTCGCTTGCGGGACGGCTGGTGTCAATGGTAGCGGTGTAGACACTGCGCTCCTTGGCCTCGGCGCCGTTGAGATTGGGCGTGCCACCCGAGTAATAGATGCGGTGCGTGGTGGGGTCGATAGTGACGCTACGGCCGATGGGTTCGCTGAGTGTGAAGACAGCGAGGACCTTCCCCGTGGCGAGGTCGAAGAGGTAATAGCGGTTCGCCGTGTCGCGCAGGACGACCTGAGCGCCCATACGGAAGATGTCCTTGATCTGCGCTCCCGAGAGGGCAATGGGTACCTTGCGTGCGGCGGTGCTTCCCTTGTCAAAGGTAAAGGCCGCGGACTCATAGCGTACGAAGAAGTAGCCCTTGTCCTGCCAAGATGCTGCGCCCGTGGGATAGCCGTAGATGCCCGTGAGGGCGGTCATCTTCCCCGTCTCGGGGTCGAGGCGGTAGAAGTGCTTCTTATCGAAGGAGAGGTAAGTCGTACCATCGTCGAAGGTGAAGGAGTGGCGCACCCATTCATCGCCATCGGGCTGGGTGATGCGTAGGTTCTTCGTGAGGCGCATCGTCTTGCGGTCGAAGAGGAGGAGGCGTGAGGCGTGCTCGCTGTCGTCGGTGAAGTCGTACTTCGCCATATAGGCCAGATAGTCGCCCGCTTCGCTCAGCGTGCCTTCGCAGAGGTAGCCTAGGCCGTCGTACTCCTTATTAAGCGGGGTGGCCTTGTCGGAGAAGACGGGGAGGAGGGTCTTCGCCTCGCGATCGAGGAGGCTTAGGCTGGAGGCCACGCCCACGCCATCGGGCTGGCTCGTCAGGACAGCGGCAAGGCCTTGGTTGAAGATCAGGGTATAGCCCTCATAGTCCTTGTAGGCGGGTGGTGTGGGCTCTGGTGTCGGTGTGGGTACAGGCGTTGGTGTCGGCGTCGGCTGGGGGAGGGGCGTAGGCTTATCACCGCAGGCCGTGAGGAGGCTGAGGGCAAGGGCTACGCTGTAGATGCGGTAGTTCATAGTCGGCGTGTATCTAAGGGTCGGAGAGGAAGAAAGGCGAGGCAGCCACGTGTGTGGTACTGCCTCGCCTTTGCTTATAGGGGGATTACTTGAGCTCCTTGACGGTGAAGCCGTGCCACTTGCCGTCAGTGATCTGATAGGTTGCCTTATTTGCAGGGGTGACGTAGAGGATGGGGTCCTTCAGCTGACCGAAGGCTACGAAGCCCTCCTGAGGATAGTCCTCATAGGCCTTGGTATTGACCTCGGGCTGTGCGCCGAGGATGAAGGTCACACCAGAGTGCTTGTAGTTGCCGTGGAAGGCACCGCTACCGATCTTCTTAGCAGCAGGGATGCTGACGTAGGTGATCTTCAGGCCATTGCCACTGAAGTTAGCGCCACCCGAGAAGCAGACATCACCGATCTCCTCGAGGAGGGGGAAGTTCACAGCCGTGAGCGAAGCGTTGTCGGTGAAGACTGCTTCGCCGAGCTTCTTCAGCTTGGGCAGGTGAGCGAAGTTGAGGCTACCCGTCTCATTGAAGGCGAAGCTACCGACCTCCGTCACTCCTTCGGCATAGATCGCCTTGAAGTTCTGGAATCTCTGCGTGAAGACGCTATTGTCGATACGCGTGATGCTTGAGGGGAGGACGAGGACACCATTGCGGCCCTGACCAGCGAGGTAGCTCTGACCGGCGCTCGTGATGTCCGTCAGCACGCCGTTCTTGACCTTGAAGTACTTGCCATTGAGGTTCTCGGGGATGGTGATGCCGTCGAGCTTGGCGAAGTGGTGGCGTGCGATGAACTCGAAGTACTGCAGGAAGTTCGGGCTCTTGCTCTCATCGAAGACGAGGACCTTCTCCTCGGGCGTACCCCAGAAGGCATCTTCAGCCGTGCCGTAGGTCTTGTCGGTCTCATCGATAGCCAGCGGTGGACGCTGTGCACCACCGAAGTCAACGGTCATAAGAGCGGAGCAGTTCTTGAAGGCTGCCTTACCGATCTTCTTCACACCAGGGGCGTGGATAGCCGTGAGCTTCGTATTGTCGAGGAAGACGCCATCAGCGATCTCCGTGACGGTAGCCTCGAGGGTGACGACACCATCGGCAGGAGTCTTGTCGATAGGATAGGTGACAAGTACGCCATCCTTGATCTCAATCTCGGTACCAGGGATGGGCGCACCGTTGATGGTCTTGAAGTGGTGCTTCTTCGCGAAGTCAGCGAAGTCAGCGACCTTGTCAGCGGGGACGATGAGGTCCTTCTCTTCGGACGTGCCTTCGAAGGCATCATCGCTCGTCGTGGGGACGGTAGCACCAAGCTCGAGGCTAGTGAGTGCCGAGCCCTTGAAGGCGGCATCACCGATCTTCGTGAGCTTGGGCGCCTTGACGGTCTTCAGCGTCTTGTAGCCCTCGAAGACCTTGGCAGAGATCTCGGTGACTTCGGGGAGGGAGACGAGGCCCGTGGCTGCGATTTCCTTCTCGGGATAGGCTGAGAGGACGCCGCTCGTGATCGTGATACCGCTCTGAGGTACGACGGGCGTGTCGGTCTTGCTACATGAGGCGAGACCCAGAGTGAGGGTTAAGGCAAGGGGGAGAAACTTCTTAATCATAGTTGTGGGTTGGGGGTGAAATATAGAGGCACGCCCGCCCTCGTACTACGAGAGCTAAGGGCGGGTGTGCGGGAGGAGTTACTTAGGCTCGTTAGAGAAGCCGTAGCCAGCCTGCTGAGGCAGGAGGAGCTGCAGCGTCTTGGGATAAGCGAGGTATTCAGCGGGGATCTTGCCCGTGAGCTTATTGCCCGAGAGGACGAACATCGTGTAGCCGTAGTCGGGTAGACCGTGCAGGCCAGCGTACTTAGCTGCATCGGGCAGATAGCGCTTGATGCGTGCGGGGATCGTGCCCGTGAGGTCGTTGTCGCTCAGGTCTACCGAGATGAGCAGGCTCTGCTGTGCACCACCGAGGTCCGTGGGGATCGTGCCTGAGAGCTTGTTGCCCTTGAGGTCGATGACGTAGATACCCGTGAGGTGTGCGAGCTCAGCAGGGATCGTGCCCGTGAGCTGGTTGCCAGAGAGGTTGAGCTGCTGCAGGGTCTTCAGTGCGCCGAGGGAAGCAGGGATGCTACCCGAGAGCTTATTACCCGAGATATGGATCTCACGGATGCTCTTCAGCGAGCCGAGGGAGGCGGGGAGGCTTCCCGAGAACTCATTGAGGCCTGCGGAGAAGTACTCGAGCTGAGCGAGTGCGCCGAGAGAGGCGGGGAGCTCACCTGAGAAGTGACAGCCATAGAGGGAGAGGTACTTAGCGCTCTTCAGTGCGCCGATCTCCGTGGGGAGCGTACCCGTGAAGCCCTGGAAGGAGAGGTCGATATAGCGTGCCTTCGTCAGCTGACCGATCTCGCGGGGGAGTGAGCCGGTGAGGGTCTTCCCGTTGGGGCGGTGCTCCTTGGCGGTAGCAGGGTCACCATTCCACCACATGCTGAGGTCGTAGCGGCTATTGCTGAGGTCGAGGGTATCGAGCTCGGTGAGCTTGCCGATGGCGGGAGATACCTCGCCCGTCAGGCTCGTGAAGCGCAGACGCAGCGAGCGCAGGTGGGTCAGCTGATAGAGCTCGGCAGGGATGGTACCCGTGAGCTCGCGGTTGTACTGCAGCTGGAGCGAACGCAGAGCGGTGAGCTGGCCGATGCTCTTAGGCAGGGTGCCACGGAGCTTGTTGCCGCCGAGGTAGAGGGCGGTGACACGAGGTGCGCCTGCGACGTCGCTTACCTGGACGCCTGCCCAAGTAGCTACGGGGCGAGAGCTATTCCAGTTGTTGGAGTGCGACCAGTTCATCCCGTCGAGGCTCTTGTAGAGGTCTACAAGGGCGAGGCTGTCGGTCTGGATCGACCCCGTGATCGTCTCGCCTACGGGGAGCTCCGTAGCGCGAGCGCTGGTGTTGCCAGCGGGCTGAGGCGCATCCTTCTGCTCCTTGCCGCAGCTGGTAACGACTCCACCGAGGGCGATAAGCGCGAGGGTAGAGAGGAGAGTTTTCTTCATTTTAGGTGAATATTAAGTGAACTAATTAGGATAAATCATCGGTTGGCCCCCGTGCGGCTGGCCGCATTAGGGATGAAGTAGAAGCCTGCGGGGAAGGAATTTACCTTCTCCTTCAGAAGGAGCTTCGTGCCGTCGGCCTTGAGGACCATCGTCACGTTCTTCTTGTTGTAGGTGCTGAAGTCCTCGAAGGCTGCGTAGTAGAGTTCGCCCGTAGCAGGGTCGACGCCGAGGCTATTGTAGTACATATTAGCGGACGTACCTACGCCATCGATCGTCTTGACATCGATGACCTGAGAGGTCTTGCTCGTAGCGAAGTCGTGGCAGTAGATGACGGAGCTTTGGCCCGTGAAGTAGAGCTTGTCGCCGTGAGCGAAGAAGGCGGAGGAGGCAGAAAAACCCGAGGAAATGGACTTGTCGAGGATGTGGGTGTCGAGGGCGACGAAGTTGTCAGGGGTGGGGTCTACCTTGAGGATCGCATTGGGGCTCGTCGTAGATACCCAGAGCTTACCATCGTGGCTGACGGCGATACCCGAGGGCTTGGCGGGGGAGAGGTCCAGCTCACGGACGACCTGAGTGCCCTGGATCATCAGCACCTTGCTGTCGGAGGTGAGGGCGAAGAGGCGCTCACCGATCTGTGCCATACGCAGCTTCTTGGCCTTGCTCGTACCTGGGATGGAGACGAAGCCGCCATCAGCCGTGCCACGGTAGATCCCATTGCGGTCGGTGCGTAGGTAGATCTGGTCGCGCAGGACAGCGATGTGCGTAGGCCACTGCTGTGCGAGAGCCTCGTCGTTGTAGACCTTGACCTTCTCGAGGGAGTTGCTACGGGCGATAGTTAGCAGGCCTTCACCGCCGTTCTTGGGGCCGTTCTGCGAGATGATATAGACCTGGTCATTCCCGAAGGCGAGGTCTTGGCAGACATTCCCGAGCTTCGTGCCATTGATGTGGTAGTAAGCCTGATCAATGACGAGCTTCTTGGAGGGGTGGATGTAGGTCAGTGAGCCCGTCTCATTGCCGAAGTTCCCTTCGTTGAGGAGGAAGGCGCCTTCGGAGAAGCGGGGAGCGACGGTGTAGGTGTGCTTAGCGCTCTTGCCGTCGACAGTGAGCGTGACTTCATACTTACCTGGGTGAGCGGTGGTGAAGTCGAAGGTAGCACCTTCGGCAGCCTTCGCGCCGTTCACAGCCCATACGGCTTTGGCTGCAGCGTCCTTCGCTACACCAGCGACGCTCAGGTGAGCGGTGTCGAGCTGGTAGAACTCTAAGGTGCTTGCCACTCCGTCGATCGTCAGACCCGAGGGAGGATTAGGGCTTGGCGTGGGATCGTCCTTCTTACAGGAGGCGAGGCCAGCGATGAGAGCGAGGCTGGCGATGAGGATCTTCTTGTACATAGTGGAGGAGGTTAGTGAAGTTAGTTAGGGATGTCTTCCTTGAGGATGTGGAGGTCATTGACGCCAGCGATCTCGGTGGAGCATTCGCCGAGCCAGCCGTTCTCCTGATTTACGCCCGTATATATCTTGATGAAGTCGACACCAGGGAGGTGGACCTTACGGCCCTTCTTGTCGACAGCCCAGTCGATGTCGATGGCGGAGTCCTTGCGGTCGTTCAGTTCGTTGTCGGCATAGCCGTAGCGGAACTTATACAGCACATAGTACGTGCCGACGCCGCTCTGGTCTTGGGAGTTCTGTGGGAGGCGCGTACCGCGGAAGGTGAGCTTGTCGCCCTTGACCCACTGTGGGAAGTAGGGCTGTGCGTGCCACTGGTTCTTGACCTTGTAGCCGGAGTTGCCCTTGTTGTCCTCCCAGCGGATGTAGGTGCCCCAGCCGTCCTTGGACTTGGGCTCCTTGGCGGGGCGGTGGTAGGTCATCTCGAAGTCGCGGTAGAAGTTGAGGTCTGCACCAGGGACCTTCGTCTTGACGAGGGTGTACCAAGGCTCCTTGGTGTGGTCGACGTGGGCACTACCCTCGATCTCGTACCATTCGTCTTCGTCGGGGCGGCCATTGCGGTTCGCATCGTAGGCGACCATGATGACGCCTGGCTCACAGCTTCCTCCCTCGTAGGCTTCCTTGTTGTTGTTGCCGAAGAAGGCGTTGCCAAGGACGCGGAAGTCACGCTTGCCAGGGACATTGAGGATCGTGTGGTCGAAGCCCACGATGATATAGCCACCCCAGCCTCCGAGGGTGACGAGGCCGCGCTGGTTATCCTTGAGGTACTCGAGGGCCTTGCGGTTCATATCCTCCTGCGTGTCACCCGCCTCATATTCGGGGAGGGTGTTGGTGAACTGGCCGACAGCAGGCAGGTACTCGAGGACACGGGTGACGTAGGGCGTCGCATTGGGATTGACGTCGGGCTTGGGGAAGACCGGCTGTGGCTGCGGCGTGGGGGTAGGTGTAGGCGTCGGGGTATCGCTCTTACATGCTGCGAAGGAGAGCGAGGCGACGAGGGCGAGTGCCGTGAAGGCGCGCTGGATATGAGGTTTCATTACTGTTGTGGAGTTGAGGGTTTGAGGGGCTGGAGTTCGTATCGGGTGAAGGCGAAGTGCGCGGGGATATCGCCCGTCTTGACGGTCCACTTGCGCTTCCCTGTCTTGAGGTCGTAGCAGTGGAGGCGCCCTGGAGTCACATAGTTCTTAGCGTCGGTGACGTAGAACTCTCCCTGCTCTCTATTGACAGCGATGCCGTAGGGGATCTTGATATCCTTCTCCGTGCCGTCCTTGATGAAGTTGCGGTCGATGACCTCCTGGCTCTTGGTGTCGATGACGGTGTAGCTGATCGTGTTCGCCCCCGTGATGTAGCTCCATTCGGTGCTGTAGACGAAGAGGGAGTCACCGGCGAGCGTCATGTTGGAGCAGGAGACGTCAAGCGTCTTGGTGACCTGCTCGGTCTTGGGGTCGAAGACGAAGATCTTCGAGGGGACCTTGTAGTAGTCACCGCGGGAGGATACCCAGATCTTCCCGTAGTTATCCAGCTCGAGGCGGTGGAGGTTGATGGCGACATCGACCTTCTTCAGCTCGGTGAAGGTCTTCAGGTCGATGATGGAGATGGTCTTGTCGTAGTTGGGGACGCGGTAGCCACCGGAGTTCGCTACATAGAGCTTATCTCCAGAGATAACGAGCTCGTCGGGCTGATAGCCTACGGGGCACTCAGCTACGACCTTGAGGGTGGCGGTATCGACCTTCGCTACATAGCCGAGGCGTGCATTGGGATCGATCTGGACGGGGCCAGCGTAGGAGCTGACGTAGGCAAAGCCATCCTTGAAGGTGATGTAGCGGCAGTTGGGGATGGAGATCTTGCCGATGTGCTTGGCGGTGCGTACGTCCATGACCTCGATGAGGTGGGAGACGTTGATGACGGCATAGAGGCGCTCGCCGTAGATCTGTAGGTCATTGCCTACGTCACCGAGCTCCTTGACGACTCCGGGATTGCGCTCGGCGTAGATATTGCGGGTGTACTTACCGGTCTCGTAGTCGTAGTAGTCGAGGGTGGACTTATTGGAGCCCATGTTCGCCTCGTTGAGGAGGAAGAAGCCCTTAATCGGGCCAGCAGGTTCTGGCTTCCCCCCTTGCTCTTCAGTAGAGGGGATGATCTCATCCTCCTTGCGACAGGAGGATAGGGAGAAGGCAAAGATGCTTATCCAGAGGAGTAAGCGGGTGATGGATGAAGTCTTCATAGCTAGCTGGTGGTCATAGTGTGTATTCGATCTTGATCTTGGCGTGGGCGCCAGGCATAGGATAGGAGCGCACGACCTCGTACTGCTGGTCGAAGATGTTGCTTACTTCTGCCGTCAGTCGTAGGCTGTGGCCACGGAGAGAGAAGGGGCGAGATAGTGTAAGGTCGCTGGTATACCAGGGGCGGATATAGTTCTCTCGGATGTTGGCACTGGCATCATAGCGCTCGCCCGTGTAGATGAAGCTGTAGTTCAGCTCCCAGCCACGCCAGCCGAGGGTGACGATGGCTGATCCGCTGTGCCAAGGGATATAGGGTATCTGCCCTCCATAGTAGCTGTCGGAGGGATCGGTGAGGTCTTGGGCCTTCTGATAGGTATAGGTGAGACGGGTCGAGGCGGTGACGGCACCCAGCAGCCACTGCGTCTCGAGGGCGAGATCGATACCGCGGATGCGGACGTGCCCGAGGTTGACCATCGTCCACTGGAACTGGTTCGAGGTCGGCATGGCGATGATCTTGTCATCGACATAGTTCAGATAGCCGTCAGCCTGCACCTCCATGCGGCGCAGAGCTCCGTGCTGGAAGGCCTTTGTGTAGACCACGCCGAGGTCGTACTGCGTGGTGTACTCGGGGCGGAGGTACTTATTCCCGATGAAGGTATAGTACAGGTCGTTGAAGGTCGGCATGCGGAAGATCCGCTTGTAGAAGCCGCGCAGGCTGAGGTCGTGCTGACTCAGGGGCTTGTAGCTGGCGATGAGGGTGGGTGTCCACTCGCTCTTCTCGGGGGCTTGGCCGTCCTTGGCCTTCGTCCAGTCGTGGACGTAGGTGTGAAGGAGGCTGGCCTGTGCCTTCAGTCCGCCATGGCTGTAGTCGGCAGCCGCTGCGGTGAGGAGTGTGAGGCGGGTGGGGTAGGCGAAGGCGTAGAGGTCGGCCGTGAGGCTATTGTACTGCGCATCGGAGGCTAGTGCCACGCGCCAGTCGTCGCCGAGGCTGAGCTGGTGGGCGGTGGAGAGATAGCCCTCCTGCTGGTGGTAGTGATTGTCGACGTACATCGTCGTCACATCCAGCCGTGGGTCGGAGAGGTAGTGGAGGTAGTCGTAGGCGTACTTCGCATTCGCCAGCAGGGTGTACTGCCCAAAGGTCTTGCGCAGTGTGCCTTGCGCCATCACGTCGGTATCCCACTGACGATCCTCATGCTTGAACTTCCCCGGCTCTTCGCGCACGAAGGCTCCGGGGTAGCCACGCTCCGAGCGATAGAGATAAGCCTTGGCGCGCCACTCACCTTCGTCAAGTCGTCCGAAGAGCCCCGTCTCGAGGCGCAGGGAGTGGACATCGCCATTGTGGCGAACGGATGTCGTGTCGTAGCCGTCCTTCTTCTTGTAGGTGAAGCGGTAGCGCCCCGAGGTATAGAGGTATTCGCCACTCATCGACAGGTCGAGGGTGGGGGAGAGGCGCTGCTCGTAGAGGAGGGAGGGATTGATAGTGGAGAAGGAGCCTGCCTTGAGAGCGGCCTTGAGGTTGGTCTTACGCTGGGTGGCGAAGGTGGGGCGGCGCGTCGCCATGTAGAGCGCGGCTGCCGAGGAGAAGCTCTTCGCAGGCTGGAGGATGGTGCTACGCTGACCATTATATATGGAGACGGTCTCCATATTGTCGAGGGAGAAGCGCCCGAGGTCTATCTGCCCGTTCTGCGCATTACCCAGCTGCAGGCCATCATAGAAGACGCCCACATGCTGGGAGCCCATACTGCGCACGTTCACCGTCTTCAGCCCCCCGATGCCGCCGTAGTCCTTGATCTGGACACCGGCGAAGTAGCGTAAGGCGTCAGCTACGCTCACGGCACTAAGGCGCTGGAGGTCGCGCCCGCCCAAGACTTGTGCGGGTATGACATCCTTCGGGATCAAGCGCTCCGTGACGACGACGCCCTCGAGGACGTGGATACTGTCAATATGCCCAGCAGCCCAGACCTTGGTAAGAGGAAGGAGCAGGAGGCACAATAGCAGGAGCGCACGCTGTCTGCTATGATGAAGTTTCATTAAGTCGGTTTCAGTTAGTAGTCAGAGGGGGAGCTTGTCATGGTAGCATCTCTCTGGCACCAGCTATTGGGTACAAAGGTAAGGCTTTTAGTGCGGTTACCCACGAACGTGATGATGCGAGGGCTGACGGTCAATCTTGACAGCCGCACCAGCCGTCAGCTCACGAATAGCCTAAAGACTGGGCTGCTTCGCTATCAAAGTAAGCCCTTTCAGTAGGAGTACGGCGGGGGAGCTCTGGGAGGGAAGGATGCCGTCTTGCGGATGGGGGTGGTATGAACCTATATTGGTCGGCGGGCTGACCTATATAGGTCGTCATCGCGACCTATATAGCTTCGTCGTCGGACCAATA
>ERZ773074.1085-NODE-1085-length-10756-cov-4.101205_pt1 | contig 10756 bp, 7 predicted proteins | sample MGYA00580615_ERZ773074 | MGnify/ENA primary metagenome ERZ773074 (study PRJEB29015, sample SAMEA2738126) | human oral metagenome | biome: human oral; feature: human-associated habitat; material: saliva | place: China | collected 2160 ...
GGTGATACGCTGACTTATCGTGTTTCTTTCCCACAGAGTAAGGGTACTGCACAGCGTTCGCACACCTTTCAACTCATCCCAAGGCTTGTGAACGATAGTATAACACGGATGGAATGTGTGGTAGATTCTATTGCTCTTACCATTGACGAGTTCTTTAAGGGAAACAAGGAATATAAGGATATGGCTAATTATTTCGTTTATAAGTTACGCAAGAACCATTTTATGATTGAGACAGATCAGTCGTCTCACTTTGCAGTGCCTATGCTGAAGGATTTACCAGCGTTATCCCATGCGTTGGAGACCTATCTTACAACGCATCGTGCAGTGGTCAAAGTGATGGGATTGTCTGGGCATAATGACCTGAAGCAGGTGGGTGAAAGGCTGGCAGAAGAATGGGATGGGTTCTTTGAACAAGGGTATATAGAAAGCATACTACCGGAATTGAACGTGATGACACAGCTAGATAATCGCTTTTCTAATCAGCAGACACAAGGCACATGTTACCTTTATTTGGAGGATAAAATAGCAGAATATACGATCACGAAGATGGATGATGGACTGGTGATTACGCTTACTGTCAAGGCAGATAAGAATGGTGGGGCAGGGAGGTACACCTATTCTATCGACCAGCGTGGACTGATACGACAATTGAGGAATGAGGCGATTGCTAATGCGAAGGTACCTCGTAATGCTGTGATCCCAACCTTCCGTGTTCCTTCGAGCTATCTTATAGAACGCATAAGATAGTCGGCTGTGGTGATAGCAGCGTATGACTTTAGAACAAATAACCAAATGATAAACCTTATTAAACGAATTATCCTTATTTTTGTCGCATATAACTACTTTAGAACAATTTATGAAACGTTTCTTCCTATCATTATTATTGCTTGTTACAGTCCTACAATGCGCTATTGCGCAGAGTGAGAAACCAGCAACGCTGTCTGTTTATCCAGCCTCTCAGAATGTGGCAAGACTTATTCGACCAATCAACAAGAAGTTATTGCCTTATCAGAAACATATAACATCGAAGTCGCTTATCGACTTATTGGACTTTATCAGCACAGAGATTGACAAAGCGAGCCCTTCTTCCCCTACTGATGATGCCTTGTTCTATGTTTCTGAACAGAATAGAAGTATGGTGCAGAGCCTTTTAAACCTTGCCAAAGAGAAAGGCTTGTATGACACTACACACTATCAACTCTTGTTATCGAGGTCACCTTTGGATAAGGATTTGTACGACTTACACGTCATAGACTTAAAAAGCCCTGTGGCTATCCCAACATTGTCAATCACGGATGCGCGTTGCGACAAGAGCTCTGATGGCAATCCCGTATTCCGACTAAGCCTTACACGTGATGCCGCAGTAGCGTTTACGAAGTTGACTTATCAAGAAGTAGACAATAATATTGTGGTTCTGCTGGATGGAAAGTTCCTCGCCACGATGTTTGTTAATAGTGGGGTTTCCACTACAGAGATAGAAATTCCGAATGAGATGGGTGCGGTTAAAGCAGAAGAGATTGTGCGACGCCTGAAGTCAACGGCTGTAAAGGAGGCTCCACTCAAACCACTTTATCGTCCACAATACGTGATAGGTGATACCTTGACCTATCGTTTCACTGCTCGAAAAGAGGAAGGTAAGCAGACGGAATCCCACATCTTCCGTTTTATACCAAGACTTGTAAACGACAAGATGACACGCATAGAATGTATTGAAGATACCCTCCACGCTGCAAATGAAAAGGAGATGCGTGAATATGAAGAAGTATTTCAGAAGATAATAGATTATACTTGTGATAGGTTACGCAAGTGTCACATAATGATAGAGACTGACCTGTCAACACACACTGCAGTATCGACATTGATGAACTCCAAGACGCTCGTTAAAGAGATAGAGGAATATCTGATAGAGAATGCAGCTCTGTTTGGTGCGAGCAAAGAGGAAATGCAAGGAGCAGCCAAGCAGATGGCTGAGGAACTATTGAAGGAGGTGAGTGCAGACTTTACGGGCGATAACTTGGCACGTCGGTTACCCGAATTGGATGTGATGACTGTAATGGATTATTTCTTCTCTGAGGGGCAGACACAAGGCACGTGTTACTTCCCTTGTGCGAAGAACTTAGTCGATTATACAATCGCACAGGCTAACGAGGGACTTGTTATCACGCTCAAGACAAAGGATAAGGACAGTGATACGGAGGAAAGATATATCTACCATATAGATAAGCAAGGACTCATACAGCGGTTAGAATATCAATGGATTGTCAAGCAGGAAGCAACAGAGAAAGACAAAGGAATGTCAGATGTTGAAGCTTATGGCTATCTCATAGAGCGCATGAGCTAATCGGATGGGATGAATGAACGACGAATTAGAATGTAAATAATCAAACATATAGACTTTATGAAACGTATAAGCCTCCTCTTATTAATGCTTATTAGCTGTCTGCAAGTGACTATGGCGCAAGCATTGAAGCCCGTGCAAATATCATTTTATCCAGTAGTACATGACCCTCACGAACTACTGAAGTCGATTAGTGATAAGCTCCTACCCTATCAGAAGCATATTACGACACGCCCATTAGTGAAGTATTTCGGACGCTTTAATGACGAGATTTATGGGAATCAGAATGCAGCGGAAGCTGACTCAACAGCGGCTTTCAAGAAGCGTTTCGGGACCTTACCCGATACGGACGGATATGTTGCAGCAGCAGCAGCTGAAGCAGCTGATAATGGAGAAGATGTTGCTTTCCACATGAATTCGTATGTGCAGGTGAATCCACAGGATGAGAAAATAGTAATGAGATTACTGAATCTAGCACGTGAGAAGCAACTCTATGACACATCACGTTATATCTTTGGCTTTGGTATAAACGAACTGATGGATGATTGGCTAATCCTTTGTGCCTTAGATAAGCAATCGCCTTATGCCATACCTACGGCTTCATTCACTGCCGTGCGTAAAGATGAAATATCTGATGGCAGCGTTACTGGTACACTAAGGCTCACTCGTCAGGATGCAAAACGATTGGTCAAACTTTATAATAATCCGCAGAAGGATGATGTATACATGGCGATTGATGATAAGCTACAATGGCCGATTGATAAAAAGAATGTGCCAGTCAACAGAAGAGTCTCATTCTTTCAAGAGATAAAGAATGTGCCAGAGGGGCAACTATTTATGAAGCGTTTACAGGCGTCTGTCGTGAAAGAACCAACTTACAAGCCCTTACTTCCATCACAATATACTGTGGGTGATACGCTCACTTATCGTATAAAAGTGGATTGCGAAATGAAATGGATAACGGGAACGCATACCTTTAAACTTGTCCCGCTGGTGATTAATAATGACCTTTGTCGCCTAGAATGTATAGTAGAGGGGCTAGATGTAAAGCAGCCTGATTGGCAAACAGGTGCACACGACAAGGAACTAAATAAACTTGAAGCTAAGACGTTACAACAGATGCTCAAGCAGCATTTTATCATCGAAGCAAATAATCTGACGGGAGAGACCAACGTTGAGGTGAAGGATCAGAAGATGTTCGATCAGTGGTATAAGAACCTCAAACGATGGTGTCAAGAGGACTGGAAAAGGAATAGAAAGTTCTCTAGAGTAACTGATGAGACGATGAGGACAACTGAAGGAGAGAATATCTTATATCACCTGGATAACTTCATAAAAGATGGATCATTTATACAATATATGCCCGAGTTAACAGCAATGATTGGACTAGAGATGCACTTTGATGAAGGTGAGACCACTGGCAGAGAGTACTTCGACCTACTTGGTGACTATGGAACTTATAACATATCAAAGGATAAGCAAGGGCTTGTCGTATCGCTTAAAGGCGACCCCGAAGTGAAAGATGGTGATTTTGTGGATGAATCAGACCCAGCCATACAGGATATGAAGACTAGGATCGATTCTTACGAATATCGCTTTGATACGAAAGGAAAACTACTGCAAGTAAAGGGTGATGTGCGGAGAAATCTATATTATAAGAGCTTTGTAATAGACCGAGTGATGTAATCCATAAAAGTAAACGCCGATACTCTCAACGAGCATCGGCGTTATCAGTATGTTTAACCAAAAATCTTTTTATGTGAAAGGGAATCTCACGACTACCTTTGCTATCACTGATCAATCGTTAAACGTTTTACCTAAAATAAAATAACTAAAAACCTAAATCTATTACTACTAACCTAAACAATCTATTAACCTTTTGACAATGCAAAGGTAGGATGATTCTCACTTCCTTGCAACATTTTACTTATGTTTTATCAATATAACGCCCCTTTCTTGACGCAAATCAACCTTCTGTGCCCGTAAACAACTAATATTTTGTTACTTTCCTTGTGTGTTTATGCCTTTTCTTGTAACTTTGCTGAAAAGGAAATAAGCGAATGAAAGTTCTGATAGTAAATACCAGTGAGAAGACAGGTGGTGCTGCTTTAGCTGCCAACCGACTTAAGGACGCTCTGAATAACAATGGTGTAAAAGCAAAGATGTTAGTACGTGATAAATTGACGGATGATATTACTGTTGTTGGTTTATCACATACTTTACGCAATCAATTACACTTTCTTTGGGAACGATGGACCATATTTTGGCATCTACACTTCAGTCGTAAGTACCTATTTGAGATAGATATTGCTAATTCTGGAGTTGATATCACAAAGTTACCAGAGTTTAAAGAGGCTGACATTATACACCTCTCTTGGATCAATCAAGGAATGCTTTCGCTGAAAGGAATCCGCAAGATCCTTGATAGTGGAAAGCCTGTTGTTTGGACAATGCATGATATTTGGCCTGCAACAGGTATCTGTCATATCACACTAAACTGTCTGCGTTATCAGTCTTATTGCGGTAATTGTCGCCTTCTACCCAATGGTGGTTCTACAAACGACTTATCTAATAAGGTGCTTCAGCGTAAGAAGAAGATGCTTGAAGGGCGCAACATCATGTTTGTAACGTGTAGCAAATGGCTCGAAAAGGAGGCAAGCAAGAGTGCTATTCTTGCTGGGCAACAAGTATTCTCTATCCCTAATCCAATTGATACACACGTTTTCCATCCCACAGATAATAAACAAGCTCGCACAAATGCAGGACTACCTTTAGACAAGAAAATTATTCTTTTTGCATCACAACGCGTAACAAATGTAAACAAAGGAATCTCTTATCTCATTGAAGCCTGCCATAAGTTAGCAAAGGATTACCCGGAGATAGTCAATAAAACAGCTATAGCCATACTAGGTGGTCATGCAGAGAACCTAAGAGAGGAATTCGACTTTGAAGTCTATGAGTTGGGATATATCAACGACACTCAGCGTATTGTAGATGTCTATAATGCTTCTGATGTTTTCGTTTTACCTTCTCTCTCAGAGAATCTACCTAACACCATTATGGAAGCAATGGCGTGTGGTGTACCTTGTGTAGGCTTTAAGGTGGGTGGTATTCCGGAAGAGATTGACCACAAGGTAAATGGTTATGTTGCAAAGTATTGTGATGCTACTGACCTCGCACAAGGACTTCATTGGATTCTAGAAGAAGCCGATTACCAAGCTCTCTCCTCATCAGCAATAACAAAGGTACAGCGTAGTTATTCTCAACGTAGCGTCGCTTTGCAATACATTAATATATATAATGAGGCTATGGCCTTTAAGAATTATCGATTATGATTACGTTTTCTGTTGTTACAATAACCTATAACGCAGCTTCTGTCTTACGTCCTACTCTAGATAGTGTGTTGATGCAGAACTATCCTCATGTGGAACATCTCATTATTGATGGAGCATCAACTGATAATACAATAAGTATTGCTAAGGCTTATCAAAAGCAATCTGATGACGCAGAGAATGGGCATGTTGTAAAAATCCAAAGCGAGCCTGACAAGGGACTCTATGATGCAATGAATAAGGGGTTACAACTAGCAACGGGAGACTATATTGTCTTTATGAATGCAGGTGACCGCTTTCCTGATGCAGAGACATTAAATAAAGTAATGTTAGCAGCTGTTGTGGGAGATGGTGAAGAGCATCCAGCTGTCCTCTTTGGAAATACGGATATAATTGATGGCAAGGGTAATTTCTTGTATCACCGTCGACTCAGTCCCCCTGAAAGACTTACTTGGCGTTCTTTCCGTCAGGGCATGGTGGTATGCCATCAAGCCTTTTATGCACGTATGGATATTGCTCGCTCTCTTCCTTATGACATATCTTTCCGTTATTCAGCAGATGTTGACTGGTGTATAAGAGTTATGAAAGAGGGGGAACGGCGACACCTTCTTCTACGCAACATACATGCTGTCGTTGCTAATTATATGGAAGAAGGACAAACAACTATTCATCATAAGGATTCCCTCAAAGAGCGTTTTGATGTGATGAACCGCCATTATGGCTTATTAACAACGGTCTTACTCCATGCGTGGTTTGTTGTTCGTAAAGTATTTAAATAGCTTTTCTCCCTCTTTTAAAGGCCTTTAAAGCGTACTATTGTTTGTTAAGGATTATAATTTACAATGCTCATTTATCGTTTAATTAGTAAGTTATAAAACGAAAGACTATGGAACGAATGAAAACAAAACTTATAGTTGTTTTGTCGCTGATAAGTCTATCAGCAACAGCACAAACAGAGTATAGTGGAATTGCAGGCGCATCTCCACATTTGGTTAAAGCACGCCAGAAAGCAGAGGCAAGAGCACACACCGCAACTCCAACAAAGCATCTTACACCTGCAACTCAAGCATCTTCTACAGCAAAGCCAACTACCAGTAAGAAGGTAGAAACAGTCAGAGTTGAACAGAGAGACTCTGGTGAGACAGAAGTAAAAGATGGTTTGCGGACAATGTCACGTGGCATAGGTCGTGTTGTAAAACGCGAAGTGAAGACTATGGGCGAGGTAACCCGCAAGATAGGAGAAGGTGGTAAGAAGTTCTTTAAGAAACTCGGTAAAGGCATCTCCGACTCATTCAAGAAAGATAGTACTGACAATCGGTAAGTACTTTCCGTGCTATTCCTTTCAATAAAAATCACACCCACTTTGGGTTACATAAAGCCCTAATTTAGTTTTAATATTGGCTGCTGTCAATTTTAGCACTTATAATATTATTCTGTAATCAGTATGTTGTGTACACGAAAATGATGACAGGAATAACAGCAAATTACAAAAGCTATCCTAATACCAAAACACCTCGTTAGAATAAAATATCTAACGAGGTGTTTTTGTATTATCAATTAATTCGTTTACTTACTAATCTTGAGAATCCATCCTTTGTCCACCTTCGTGTATCGACCTAGACGATTCAAGCGACATAACTTATCAATCGTTACACCATACAGCTCAGCAATAGACTCAATAGTCTCACCTTCTTTTACTGAGTGATAGATAATCTGACCAGTACTACTTGTAGCTTCTGTGCGTGGTGTGTGATTAGAGAAATCAGTATTGTAAGCCTTCTCTTGACGAGTAGAAGAATTCTGTCCACGTGTGCCTTGAATGTTTTCACGAGAATAACCAAGGCTTGACGAAGTACCACGAGCTGCTGTTGCTTGTTCTGATTCTTGTGCTAGTGTACTCTTACGGAATACGTAGTAATCGCCAGTAACATCCTGATGAGCAAAATCAAAGAACAAAGCTGGATTCAAAGCAACGCCAGCAAGACGTGTTTCAAAATGCAAGTGAGAACCTGTAGAACGCCCAGTATTACCACCTAAAGCAATCGGCTGACCAGCACGAACTGTCTGGTTTATTGAAACAAGCTGTTTTGATAAGTGTCCGTAGATAGTTTCAAGTCCATTATTATGGCGTATTACAACATATTTACCATAACCATTTGCATCGTACTTAACTACACGAACCTTTCCAGAGAAGGCTGCACGAATTGTATCACCAATGTAGACTTTAATGTCCATACCTAAGTGGCGACGTCCCCAACGGCGTCCGAAGTTACTCGTAATGACACGACTAGGAGTTGGCATATGGAATCCGCGGAGATCTATCTTATATACATCAGGGAGGTTACCACCCCTATGTGCATAATTGTTATTCCAATCGTTGTAGAGTTCAGATGCTGGTTCTTCAACTTCTTCAGACTCACGTAAGCGACTAATAACCATTGTATCAAGTGCTTTAGCTCGTCTATCAATTGGTGCCTGACGTGCTAGCAAGTCTTGTGCGTTAGCAGTGTGGGCTGTTAGGGCGAATAGAGATGTAAGTGCGAAAGTCCTAACAATTCTTTTAAACATCATAATCAAGTTATTTTATTTCTGTACTATGAAGCCTAAAAAAGGCCGGAACAAATTGTTAAGTTCCTATCTCTTGATATGTTGAAAACTTATAACAAAGAATCGAACTAAGTATCAAAAGACTTCGCAAAGGTAAGGAAAAAATGACAAAAAGACAACAGGTTAACAGTTTTTATAGGCTGTTTAACAAACGACTTTTATATCACTTAATTCGTAGATGATATATGTCAAGCCGTTTAGAAGAGCATATTGTGAGAACTTTCGACAAATTAATTTTAAGAGATCGCAGCCCAGTTTATATTAGTCTTTCTTAACGCTTTAAGCCTGTCCCATAGTAATTTATATTCATTCTTTTGGCAGCTTGGGTCACTATCAATTATCTTTTGTGCTTCTTCACGTGCCATTTGAACAAGCTGACCATCACGTGCTATATCGGCAATCTTTAAGTCGAAGGCTATACCACTTTGCTGCGTACCCTCTAAATCACCAGGACCTCTTAGCTTTAAATCAGCTTCTGCAATCTCAAAACCATCATTCGTATCACACATAATATCAATTCGCTTACTCGTTTCCTTTGTGAGTTTGCGATTAGTAACAAGTATACAATAACTCTGTTCGGCACCTCGTCCAACACGCCCGCGCAACTGATGAAGTTGAGAAAGCCCAAAACGCTGTGCATCAAGAATAATCATTACACTCGCATTCGGTACGTTCACACCCACTTCTATCACTGTTGTAGCAACAAGGATTTGCGTTTCTCCACTGACAAACATCTGCATTTCTGCCTCTTTCTCCCTGTCCTTCATCTTGCCATGAATCTTACTTAACTTGAATTCAGGGAATATCTCACACATAGCAGCGTATCCGTCCTCGAGGTTCTTAAGGTCAATTCGCTCACTCTCTTTGATGAGTGGATAGACAATATACACCTGTCTGCCCAGCTTTATCTGCTGTCTTATGCCTTGATAGAGGCTCGTCATCTGGTCATCATACTTGTGTATCGTCTGTATGGGCTTGCGTCCTGGAGGCAACTCATCGATGATACTCACGTCTAAGTCACCATATATCGTCATGGCAAGGGTACGTGGAATAGGAGTAGCAGTCATTACGAGGATGTGAGGAGGGTTGTCACTCTTACTCCATAACTTTGCTCTTTGCTCCACACCGAAGCGATGCTGCTCATCAACAACAGCCATCCCGAGGTTTTGGAATTGCACCTTATCCTCTATGATAGCATGCGTTCCAACAACAATATGTACACTTCCATCCAAAAGCCCAGCAAGTACTTCCTTGCGTTTCTTGCCTTTCACAATGCCAGTCAGCAGTTCTATGCGTAAGTTCATACCCTTGAGAAACTCCTTGATAGTCTGCAGGTGCTGTTCAGCAAGTATCTCCGTCGGTGCCATCATACATGCTTGATAGCCGTTATCGATGGCTATGAGCATAGACATGAGGGCTACGAGCGTCTTACCCGAGCCTACATCACCTTGCAAGAGGCGGTTCATTTGTTTGCCAGACATCATATCTGCACGTATTTCATGCATCACTCTCTTCTGTGCACCAGTAAGTTCAAAGGGTAAGTTATGCGTGTAGAACCAGTTAAATTGTGCTCCAATACGATTGAAGATATAGCCCCGATACTTGCGCCGATGGTCACTTGCATAGCGAAGAATATTGAGTTGAACATAGAAAAGTTCCTCAAATTTAAGGCGGATACGTGCCCGCTGCGTGTCATCAACCGACTTTGGATAATGAATCTTACGCATGGCTGCATCACGAGAGATGAGGTGTAAGGGACTAGTAATGAATGAGGGAAGGGTCTCGTCAAGCGGAGTTGTGAGCTTACTAAGCAGTGTTTTCGTTAGTTTCTCCATTGCTCTAGAGGTGATACCAGCCTTTTTCATCTTCTCAGTCGTTATATAGAAAGGTTGCATACCCATGTCATTGAGCTGCAACTGACTGGCATCGTCGATATCAGGATGGCTGAATTGGAAGCGTCCGTTATAGTAGGTTGGCTTCCCAAAGATGATGTATTCCTTATCTAATTGATAGTTTTGATAAATATACTTAGTACCATTGAACCACACAATATCGCATATCCCATGACCATCCGTAGCGTGTGCCACAATTCGTTTCCGACGCTTCCCGACTTCAAACTCCTCGTAGCTTAGTATCTTACACTTCACTTGTACGAAGGGCATATCAGCCGACAACTCAGAGAGAAGATATATCTTTGTGCGGTCAACATACTTGTAGGGGAAATACTCCAAGAGGTCACGATAACTCCAGATACCAAGCTCTTTGCTTAGAATCTCTTTCCTTTTCGGACCTACACCTGGTAGATACATGATGTCTTGTGATAGTATATCCATGTGTTACAACAACTTTTGAGAACCTCAACACAGCTACCGAAAGCCTCCTCAAGCACCTCTAAAGAAAGGGATATAACTTAACGGAAGCTAACAAGAGAGGTTCTCTTTTGGAACCCCACCCAGCCTCCCCTAAGGGGAGGAGTGCC
>ERZ773074.1087-NODE-1087-length-10744-cov-3.182431_pt1 | contig 10744 bp, 8 predicted proteins | sample MGYA00580615_ERZ773074 | MGnify/ENA primary metagenome ERZ773074 (study PRJEB29015, sample SAMEA2738126) | human oral metagenome | biome: human oral; feature: human-associated habitat; material: saliva | place: China | collected 2160 ...
ATTAAAGGATTATCCGATAGATAAAAAATTTGCCCACATTTAGTTGACACATACTAAATCTTAAAAAGTAAAAGAAAATTATTGACAACTAAAATAAAATTTGTTAATATAGTAATTGACGTTAGGAAACAGCTAAATACTAACTCAATTACACATGCGGGAATAGCTCAGTTGATAGAGCGTCGCCTTGCCAAGGCGAAGGTCGCGGGTTTGAGCCCCGTTTCCCGCTCCATTTTTTTATTTAAAATCAAATATGGCGCCATGGCCAAGTGGTAAGGCAAGAGTCTGCAAAACTCATATCCTCAGTTCGATTCTGAGTGGCGCCTCCAGATTAAAAGGATAAGATGCAAATCTTGTCCTTTTTTTATGCAATAGATTTTTCCAAAACATGTAAGGAAAAATCTTTGAAAAAAATAAGTCAATATGATAATATAAATAAGAATAAATATAGAATTGAATTATTTTTAATACTGAAAGGTAATTTATATGAAAAAAATAAAAAAGATAATTATCGTAATAATATTAATAAGCATAATAGTTTTAATTAAAAATATTACGCAAGCGGTAGATTCAAGCTCAAGCCCACTATACTTAGGGCTATACGAATTAGGAAACTCAAAAAGAACAGGGGCATACACATACAGAACAAGTGATGGAACATATAAGCCAGTTTTTAAAATAATAAAAAACGAATCCACAAGTGGAATAGGTTCTTATGACTATAATATGCCAATATACTGTTTAAGAAATGGAATAGGATTTGGAAGTAGAATAAATACTAGAATTGTACCATACACACAAATTTATGATATGACAAAGCCAAACACTATAGACTATACGGCATTAAGGAATTTAAGCATAAATGACCAAAACTATAATAAATTGATATGGATATTAAATAATGTAGCAGATATAAATAATGAAACATCATTAAATGGATTATTTGAACAATCAGGTGTGTCAAGAGCAGAATTCATCGGAAATAAGGAACAAATGACACAAGATGAATTAAGAGACGTTCTAGAATCAATTCAACAAATAGCAATTTGGGCATATACTAATAATCCAGAATCAATACCAAATGGAATAGATTTGTATGTAAGAAAAAATAATAGAAATACATCTGTTAAAGAAAAATATTATTATAATACAAACAATACTCCAATAGATAGGATATTCAGTTACTTAATAAATGGGGCTAATAATGCAGTAAACAACGGTTATACATATCAAAATATCAATCAAGGAACAATAAATTTCAATACAGATGACGCAGTATCAAATTTGGATGGAGAAAATTATTTAGTAGGTCCATATAGAGTAGACATTAACGGAAATGCACAATTAAGATTGAATGCATATAATGGAAACTCATTAATCTCAAATTTGAGAATAGTAAATGCAAATGGAAATGAAGTAAGTGGAAGTAGTTTTTCAGAAAAAGTAAACAATATAATAGGAAATGATTTTTATATAGTATTACCAAGAACAACATCAATAAACAGTTTAAGAATCGTAGCATCAGGAACATCAAATAGAGCAGTATTGAGATATTGGACATCATCACCAAACACAATAAATAATAATCAACCAGTAGTAGTAGTAAAAAATGAATTAAATCAATATTATAATGAAAAAACAATAAATATAAAAAATGGAACACCAGAATTTGACTTAGCCGTAAGAGAATATATATCATCAGTAATTGACTCAAGAGGAATAAGTAAAAAATTTGAAAGCAGAGAGCCACAAATAACACAAGAAAATTTAAGAAAATTAGCAACAAAAAATGCAGAATTAAGTAATGGAACAACAGCATTAAAGACACATTCAAAGCAACCAATAAATGTAAGTAGTGGCGATATTATCACATATACCATTAGAATTTATAATGAAGGCCAAATAAATGGATACGCAAAAGAAATTACAGATTATATACCAGCAGGATTAGAATTTGTATCACCAGATCAAAGTGAGATTAATAGAAGATATGGATGGCAAACCACAACATCTGACAATAAAACAATAAAAACAGAATATGGTGCAAGTCAATTAATTCAAAAATTCAATTTACAACCAAAAGATAAAAAATACTCATTAAATTATATAGATATTCAACTACAATGCAGAGTAACTGCAATAACTAATTCAGACGATAATTTCTTAAGAAATATTGTAGAAATAACAAAGATAGCAGATTATAACAACAATCCAATAAGTGATAGAGATTCAACACCAAATAATCTAAGTGATCAAAGCAAAATTGGATACAATTGGGGAGAATCAGAGAGAGGCAAAGGATATGAAGATGATGATGATGTAGAAATTGCATTATTAAAAGGAAGATACTTTGATTTAGCATTAAGAAAATTTATCATCTCTGTAAACAATAGAGAACTAAAAGATCAAAACAAATATGATAGAGAACCAGTCGTAGATACAAAACCAATAGTTGAAGCAACATCAACAACAGCAATATATAAGCATAAGAAGAATCCAGTAACAATTGCTCCAGGAAATATAGTAACATATGTAATAAGGATTTATAATGAAGGAAATATAGATGGTTATGCAGATGAAATAACAGAACATTTACCACCAGAATTAGAATTTGTAAATAATGACTTCAATGCGGCAAATGGATGGGTATTAGATGCAAATGACGCAACACAAAGAACATTAAAAACCACTCTTTTATCAGCAGAAAAAGATAAAGAGAATATAATAAAAGGTTTTGATAATCAAACACTAAATTATAAAGACATAAAATTACAATTAAAAGTAAAAAACAATGTCCCACCATTAAAGATAATAACATCTATATCAGAGATTTCTAAAAGCTCTAATCAATCAAACATAGTAGATAGAGATGATAGAAAAAATGCAAGTATACCATCAGATGATAAATTATCAGAATATAGAGGCAATCAAGCTAATAAAACAGCACTAGATGATAGAGATTACTATTATCAAGGCCAAGAAGATGACGATGATTTTGAAAAAGTAATATTGCAAAAATTTGATTTAGCATTAAAACAATTTTTAACAAAAGTAAATAACACTGATATAAAAGACAGAATACCAACAGTAGACTCAACGAATTATGGCCAATTAAATCAAAATGGACAAGAAATCACAACAATGACATATAAAACTGTAAAAGACCCAATAAGAGTTGAAAATCAAGATACAGTAAAATTTACAATAAGGATATATAATGAAGGAACCCAAGATGGATATGCAACATTGATCAGAAATGAAATATCAGAATCATTAGAATATTTACCAGAAAGTGAAACAAATAAAAAATACGGTTGGTTTTATGTAGATGAAGCAAATCAACCAGTACAAGATATGTCAAAAGTAAAATATTTAGCAACAGATTACTTATCAAAAAATAAAGAAAAGAATAAAGATGATAATCTAATAAAATATTTTAATTCAAAGACAATGACAACACCTGAATATAAAGATGTAGAAATAGAATTTAAAGTAAAAGAAAAAGTTCCACAAAATAGAATAATAATAAATAAAGCAGAAATAGCAGAAGATAGTGATTCAAGTGGAAATCCAGTAGATGATCAAGACTCAACACCAAGTAAATGGACAGAAGGCGAAGATGATCAAGATATTGAACAATTATATGAAAAATATTTTGATTTAGCATTAAAACTAAACATTCAAAACATATCAATAATAAAAGATGGAATAGAAACAACAAATCCTGTAAAATTACAAAATCCTAAAGAAACACTCAGAATAGAAAAAAATAAAAATGAATTAGAAAACACAGTATATAAAATTCAATATTTAATAACAATTTCAAACTTAGGAGAAATACCAGGATATGCAACAGAAATCATAGACTATGTACCAACAGGATTAAAATTCAATCCAGCAGACAATCCAAAATGGAAAAAAATTGATGGAAGAATAGTAAATAAAGAATTAAAAAATGAAATAATAAATCCTGGAGAGTCAAAAACCACGACAATAACATTAACATGGTCAGAAGAAAATGAAAACTCAAAATTAATGTCAAATTCAGCAGAAATAGGTCAAGCCACAAATAATAGTAATACGCCTGACATTAATTCAACTCCAAATAACAATAATGATAAAGAAAATGATCAAGATAGCGCAGATGTTATAATAATCAAAAAAGAAAAAAATACTAAAACAATTATAATAATTACAATAATAGTAATTTTGATTGTAATAATAGGAACAATTATAATCAAAAAATTTGTAATTAAATAAGGAGAAATATGAATCAGATATTGAGAGAAGGTTCAAATTTAAATAGAATAGCACCAAGATATGGAATAGATCCAAGAGGCACAAACAAATTAGCATTAAATAAAAGTGTAAAGATGTTTGCAATTATCATATTAATATTCGGAATTGCAATGATATCAATGGGAGTATATGGAAAGCTAACAGAAAAGCCAAAACAAATTGACCAACAACTTGAAATAAGAGAATCAAAACAAGGTAGCAAAGTAACATTAAAAATATCATCTGGAAAACCAGTAAGGCTAGTATCATACAAATGGAATGAAGGCGAATCAACAGCAATTCAAGGAAATAATAAACTAAATATTGAACAAATCATAACAATTCCACAAGGAAATAATATATTAAAAATAACAGTAACAGATTATTATGGAAATGAAAGAGATTATCAAAAACAATATATAAAGAAATCAAATGATAGCCAAAATCCAGAAATTACAATTACACAAGATGAAACAGATAAAAGAAAAATCAAAATAACAGCAAAAGATGATACACAATTATCATATTTAACTTATGAATGGGATAAATATAGAGAAATATCAACAAATGGTTCATCAACACAAAACTTGGAAATAACTACAAGAGGAAAACAAGAAAAAGTATTATTTGATAAAGGCAAGAAAGAATATACATTTTCTTTAGATATACCAGCAGGAAACAATATTTTAGTAATAGAAGCATCAGATAGTGAAGAAAATATAGAAACATTAAAGAAAGCAATAAAAGGATTAATAGTACCAGAAGTAGAATTATCAAGTAAAAATGGAACTTTAAATATAAAGGCTACAGATGAAATAGGAATATCAAAAATAGAAGTAAATGTTGACGGATCTATTTCAAATACAGGAGACACACCTTTAAACCTTAAAGAAGTAAATACCTCAATGGATGTTGGCAAAACAAAACATAAAATAATAGTAACTGTAATAAATATGCAAGGACAACAAAAAGTTAAAGAAATTGAAACAGGAGCCTAGTACAAATGAAAGATATATACATATTGGACAATGATGAAAAAATATTTAATGATTTAACATCAGAATTTAAAAAAGATCATGGAATAAAATTAAAAAGATTCACTCAATCAGAATTTAAGGCGATATTAAAACACATCCCAGATATTTTATTGATAAATGAAGACTGTTTGACTTGCGATATAATCGACTTAGCAAAAGTTATAAGAAGCGATGAAAATAACTCAATAACTCCAATTATTGTTATTTCATCAAATACAGATGTAAATCATGAGATAAAAATATTGAATAATGATATAGAATTATATTTCAAAAAACCATATAACAAAGAAGTAATTTATTTGAGCATTAGAAATATAATGAGACTATTAAATTCAAATAGAACAGTAAGTCCGTTAACAGGACTTCCAGGAAATGTCCAAATCACTGCGGAAATGAAGAGAAGAATACAAAACAACATTAAATTTGCAATGTTGTATGTCGATTTAGATAATTTTAAAGCATATAATGATACCTATGGATTTTCAAAAGGTGATGAAATAATAAAATTCACAGCAAAAGTTTTAACAGATAACATTTTAAACATCAAAGGTGGAGATAACAATTTCGTTGGACACATAGGGGGAGACGACTTTGTAGGAATTGTAGAAGGCGAAGATTTTGAAAAAGTCTGTCAAAATATTATTATAGAATTTGACAACAAAGTGAAACATTATTTTGATGAAAAAGACTTATTAAATGGATTTTTAGAAGTTGAGAACAGAAAAGGAACAATTGAAGAGTTCCCCTTGACAACTGTATCCATTGGAGCCGTAGAGGTTAAAGAAGGGAAATTTAAAAACCCTTTAGAAATAGGGGAAGCAGGCGCATCTGTAAAACACCTTGCCAAAACTATCTGCGGAAGCACATATGTCATCGATCGAAGAAATAATTAAAATAAAAAACAAAAATAATATATGTAATTTAAAAGAAAATAAAATGCAAAAAAAGTATTGCATTTTATTTTTTTATATATTACAATCAGTTAAAGTGGTATAAAATGGAATTGAAGAGGTATAACCTTTTTTACAAAAGTTTATATAGATACACTTAAGACAAAATTAAAAAAATATTCCATTATTAACTAAAATATGTTATAAGTAAGACACAAAAGATTGCAAATGTACAAAAGAGGTTGGCATAGCAACATGCCAACCAAAAATTCTAAATTTGGAGAAAAGAATTGAAATTTGAACATATTCCAGTAATGCTAGAAGAATGCATGAATGGCCTAAACATTAAGATGGATGGAATCTATGTAGATGGAACATTGGGTGGAGCAGGACATAGCAGCGAAATAATAAAAAGATTATCACAAGATGGATTATTGATAGGAATAGACAGGGACGATGATGCATTAAAAGCAGCGTCAGAAAAACTTAAAGAATATTCAAATAAGAAATTAGTACATGGCAATCATGATGATATCAAAGAAATATTAGCAGAATTAGAAATAGAAAAGGTAGATGGTATTTTATTAGATTTAGGAGTATCATCATATCAACTAGATGAACGAAATAGGGGATTTAGTTACAACTCAGACAACGAATTAGACATGAGAATGGATCAAACACAACCATTTTCAGCTTATGATGTCATAAATACTTATTCAGAAAAAGAATTATCAGATATCATATATAAATATGGCGAAGAAAGATATTCAAGACAAATTGCGAGAAATATAGTAAATTGCAGAAAAAATGCACCAATAAAAACAACTAAACAATTAGTTGATATTATTGCAAAGTCAAAGCCAGCAGGCAAAGATGGACATCCAGCAAAACGAACATTTCAAGCAATCAGAATTGAAGTAAATAATGAAATAGAACCATTAGAAAAGACAATACTTGAATCAATAAAATGCTTAAAAAATAATGGGAGATTATGTGTAATAACATTCCATTCATTGGAAGATAGAGCGGTTAAAGATGCATTTAAAAAAGCTGAAGGCGAATGCACTTGCCCAAAAGATATACCAATATGTGTATGTCATCCAATATGTTATGGAAAATCTTTAACAAAGAAACCAATTATAGCAACAGATGATGAATTAAAAATAAATTCAAGAAGCAAGAGTGCTAAATTAAGAATATTCGAAAGAAAAGAGGTGTAACTACTAAAATGGCTAATTACTATGAATATGAGACCAGCCCGAAAAAAATCCAACCTAGTAAAACTAGGTCTGTTAAAGTCACAAAAAATAGTAATAAAACAAAGAAAAAAGTAGTAAATAAAAACACCGCTTTAATAAATACAACAAAGACTATAAGTGTTTCAATACTAGTATTTGCATTTTTATTAACACTATGTATAAGATATGCAATGCTAAATGCGAAATTAGCTACAAGAGAAAAATTAAAATCAAATTTAATTGAAATAGAAAAGCAAAATGATCAGTTAAAAGTAAGCATTGAAAGAGACATGAATATTTCAAACATAGAAAAAGAAGCAAAAGAAAAACTTGGAATGCAAAAGTTAACCAACAGTCAAAAAGTATACATTAATTTAGACAAAAAGGACTATGTAAAATCATTACAAGCAAGTCCCAAAACAGAGGAAAGTATAATCTCAAAAATAATTAAAATATTTGTAAAAAAATAAAGAATGATTTCTAAAAAATAATAGAAATCATTCTTATTTTGATTGATTTATTAATGTTTTTATGCTTATAATATATAAGAAGTTTTTGTTAAGATTTTAATAAAAACTAATCTCAAAAAGAACGGAGATATAATAATGAAGTTAAAAGAAATATTAAGTGGAATTGAAGAATTAAAAGCAAAAGGAAACGTTGAAGTTGAAATAAACAACATTCAAACAGATTCTAGAAAAGTTGCACAAGGAGATTTATTTGTAGCAATAAAAGGATTTGAAGTAGATGGTCATCAATATATAAAAGATGCAATATTAAAAGGAGCATCAGCAATATTAATAAATGACGAATCAGTAACAGAGGTAGCAAAGGAATTAAGCGAAATTGGAGCAGTTGACAGTATAACATTAGTATCATGTCCAGACACAAGAATAGCAGTAGCCAAATGTGCTTGCAATTATTATGATGATCCATCAAGAAAATTTAAATTAGTTGGAATTACAGGAACAAAAGGAAAAACAACAACCTCATTTATGGTAAAACAACTATTAGAAAAACAAGGATTAAAAGTAGGATTAATTGGAACAATAGCAATATATATAGGAGATAAAAAATTAGAAGATAGTGATAGAACAACACCAGATAGCGTAAAATTACAAAGTATATTTGCACAAATGGCAAATGAAAAATGTGATGTAGTAGTAATGGAAGTATCATCACAAAGTTTAAAACTACATAGAGTTGATGGAAGTGATTTTGATATTGGAGTATTCACAAATTTATCAGAAGACCATATTAGTAAAAACGAACATCCAGATATGGAAGATTATTTCAATTCAAAATTAAGATTATTTGAAATGTGCAAATATGGATATGTAAATGCAGATGATTTAAAAACGAGATTAGTTCCAAGTATTATAAATAATGGAAACATACAAACTTATGGAATTGACAACACATGTGACATATTAGCAAAAGACATAACAATAACAAACTCTTATGTAGATTTTAGAGTAAGAGTAAACAATAAGAACGAAAGAATTAGAACAGGAATACCAGGAAGATTCAGTGTTTACAACACATTAGCAGCATTATCAATAGCATTGAAATTAGGCTGTGATATAGAAAAAGTAAAAGAAGCTTTAGAAACAATTAGAGTACCAGGAAGAAATGAACTTGTAGACAATAAACTAGGATTAACAATAATGATTGATTATGCACATTCACCAAAAAGTTTAGAAAGCATTTTACAATCAGTAAAAGAATACACAAGAGGCAGAGTCATTTCAGTATTCGGTTGTGGTGGTGACAGAGATAGCACAAAAAGACCAGCAATGGGCGAAATATCAGGAAAAATTGCAGACTATACAATAATAACTTCAGACAATCCAAGAACAGAAGATCCACAAAAAATTGTTGATCAAATTGAAGAAGGAATAAAAAAGACAAAAGGAAAATATGAAGTAATAGTAGATAGAACAGAAGCAATCAGAAAAGCAATTAAAATGGCTAAAAAGAATGACCTAATCGTATTAGCTGGAAAAGGTCATGAAACATATCAAGAAATAAATCATGAAAAACATTCTTATGATGAAAGAATCATAATAAAAGAAATTATTGACGGTATGGAAGAAGCTAAAGACAATGAGAATTCAGTAAAAGCTGATTCCAAAGGAGGAAAATAATTAAATGAGTTTCCATATAAAGATATTACTACTATCATTTTTTACAAGCATAGTAATAGCATTTGTAGTAATACCAATATTAAGAAAACTAAAAGCAGGACAATCCGAAAGAGAAGATGGTCCACAATCACATCTAGGAAAATCAGGAACACCAACAATGGGTGGAATTATAATGATAATTTCAACATTGATATTAAGTGCATTCTTGTTCTTCGACTATGCAAAAGACCAATCAGAAATAGCAACAAGACTACTCCCAATGATATTTGTAACATTGGGATTTGGTCTCATAGGATTTATAGATGATTATAAAAAAGTTGTCAAAAAAAATACAGATGGACTAAGTCCAAAAGCAAAAATGGCAGGATTATTAATAATATCAATAATTTATATAACATTATTAATAACGATATTTAAGAATGGAACAGATATATACATACCATTTTTAAATAAATTCGTAACAATGCCAGTATGGTTATATGTAATATTTGCAGTATTAGTAATATTAGGAACAACAAATGCAGTAAATTTAACAGACGGAATAGATGGATTATCAACAGGTGTAACAACATTGATAATAGCAACATTAACTATAATTTCAATAATGTGGAATATAAAAGAAACAACAATATTTGGCTCAATAATAATGGGAACAAGTTTAGGATTCTTATTATTCAATATATATCCAGCACATGTATTCATGGGAGATACAGGATCACTCTTATTAGGAGGAGCAATTGCTGGAATAACATTATATCTAAAAATACCGTTATTATTATTAATAATAGCAATAATACCAATAGCAGAAACACTATCAGTAATCTTACAAGTGTTATATTATAAAAAAACAAAGAAAAGATTATTTAAAATGTCACCAATTCACCATCATTTTGAATTATGTGGTTGGAAAGAAACAACAGTAGTAATAGTATTCTGTGCAGTAACATTAGTAGCTTGTGGAATCGGATTATTAATAATTTAGCAAAAGAAGAAAGGATTAGTTTTGGCAAAAACAAAGAAAAAAGAAAAAACTAATAAAAAGATAATAAATTTTAGAAAATATTTTTTTCATGTTTTCTTAGAATTTTCATGTTGACAAAGATTAGAAAAAATGTTATTTTTCAATTGTAAGTGTACTTAAAATAATAAAGTTC
>ERZ773074.1092-NODE-1092-length-10737-cov-17.098203_pt1 | contig 10737 bp, 16 predicted proteins | sample MGYA00580615_ERZ773074 | MGnify/ENA primary metagenome ERZ773074 (study PRJEB29015, sample SAMEA2738126) | human oral metagenome | biome: human oral; feature: human-associated habitat; material: saliva | place: China | collected 2160 ...
CCGCCCCCGCCACCGCCGGAACCGCCCCCTTAACGACCTCCCGTACCGCCGCATCAGCCGCTCCGAGCTCCTCTTCGCCGCGCTGGTCGGCCTGACTCTCACAGCAGCTGCGTTCACGGTCGGCGGCCTGATGGCTCACCCGTTCTGAGCCGGCTCTCAGGCCTCACGCCCCGCCAGTAGCCCAGGCCTACGAGGGCGTAGCGGGCACCCTGAGCCCGGGGCGGTTCGAGAGGACGAGCGTCAGCGAGGACGATCGACACCCCGCCCCGCGGCGAACCGCCCCGCACAGCCCTCCCCTGCACGGCGCGTGTATGCCATGGCTGCACCGACCGGAGCCCCTAGGCGCAGGTCGGTGCACCCTGGCATGCACGTTCCCGTGCAGGGCCTGCTTCCGTATGGAGCGAGTGCTCCGAGCGCAGGTGTATGCCATCGCTGCGTCACGCATCGCCCAGGCGCCCGCGCCGCGGAGCGCAGCGGAGCGCTAGGCGCCGTAGCGATCGGGAGGCACCGTGGCATGCGCCGTAGCGAGGACGCTCGCGCGAGGGCGCGGCCCGGCTTGCCGGGACGGGGGCGAGCAGAGTGCGGACCGGCACGGAGCGCCATCGGCATACCCCGCCATTTTGTGTGACCGGCCTCACGCCCAGCCACGCCAACGGGTACGGGTACGGGACCGGCGCACGGCTTGCCTAAATCCGTCCCAGGTTTCTCTGACCGTTGCAATTGCAACGAAAAGTCCGTTATGACGGCATACACCGCCCCTACTTTTCCGCGGTATGCCGCCATCGTCGTCTCAGCTCCTTCTCCTCGACCCCGTAGACGTTCTCCTCCGGCAGCCGCCCACCCCGAGCGCGGCGCCGGCGGCGGTACGTAGACGGCCCGGCGCTGATCGGTACAGGTTTGATCGGTCCCGACCTGTACGCGCGGGGGCGCTCCTCGGGCTGGTCTCTCCGAGCCCGCCCGATCCGTCTACGAGGAGGTTCCGATGCCGGTCCTCGCCGTAGCGGTTCCCAAGGTTCTCCCAGGTTTCTCAGGATTCTCCCAGGTTCATCTCTTCCGGATGTGAATGCCGTCACTCAAATTAATTTCTCAAAGTGACGTATGATGGCGGGCAAGAGATCTGGGTCACATGTAACTTATCATACACTTGCCGGTACCAAATGTATGCGGGGCATACGTACTTTCCGTTGGAATGGCGCGGTTGTATGCTAAGTTACAAGTTAAGTAATAGGCGTACTCCCCCCGTAGGGGGGAGTACGCCATAACTATAGAAACTACCTGTGGCTGGGACCACACTACGTTCCCAGGTTTCTCCCAGGTTCCCGGCTTGCGCCTCAGGGCGTATGCAGTCATACTCATCCCATGAGCAACCGCTACTCCATGTCCCGGACCGACAGTCATCGCCCCACCTACCGCGTCATCGACCACTCCTTCGACGACAGGCCGGCCCTGCACCAGTCCACTACACCAAACGGCTCCGTGTACCTCCTGGCCGGGCAGCCGATCAGCGTCGTCACCGCACCGTCCCCCTCCTACCGCGTCCAGGGAGAGGGCCGCGCCCGGACGTGGGCCGAGCTGGGCGGCCGCGCCGTCGCCCTCATCGAGCGTGTCCCGGACTGGGCGTCCGCCCCCGCGTCCACGGTCCTGCGCGAGGACCCCGCCGCCTTCGACGGCATCCCCGAGGAGATGCTCGCCGGCGGCGGTCTGTCCACCCGCCCGTGGTTCGCGGTCCCGGTCTCCTGGGACGACGTGCCCGCCGAGCGTCGCCCCGCGCTCGGGGAGCGGACCTGCTACCCGCATCAGCTCCGCCGCTGGCAGGACCGCTACGCGGCCGCCGCCACCCACGCCCCGTCGGCCCGCCTCGCCATGGAGCGCCTTCAGACGGCGCTGTAAGCCCCGTAGACGGCCTAGCACCTCCGCCCCGGTACCAGCACCTAGGTACCGGGGCGTTTGTCCGTCTACGTGGCTTACACGGCCTAACCCCCTGCCGCGCCCCGAGCGGCCGGCCAGAGCGGCCTCCCCGGCCCTGAGGCCGTGTAAGCGTCTCTGACGGCCTAGAACCCTCCCACCCGTATGACGGCCCTGCCCGGCCCTGAAAGTCCGTCAGAGAGGCTCCTAGACCCCTTCACGGGCATGAAAGTGCCCCGCCCACCTGAGAGGTGGGCGGGGCAGGGGCTACTGAGTCCGATCAGGCCGGCAAGGGCGCCTCGAAGTGCTCGACGAGGGCGGCCATCACGTCGGCCATTTCGCCGGCGACCTCGCGGCCCCCGCGCTCGAGGCCGGTCAGACGGGCCACGATCTGGCCGTCTTCGACCCGCATGCGGGCCTGGAGCGGGCTGTGCTCCTTGATGAGGCCGATCTGGCCGGTGCGCCACTCATCGACCCGGGCCAGGCCGAGGGAGGCGGAAGCGGCCGCGGCGACCACCTTCAGCTGGTCGGTCAGCTGGTCGTCGGTGGTGGCGGAGGGGGTAGTGGTCGGGGTCACGGTGGGCTCCTGGGCGGTGAGGTGGGCGGTGGACTGCGGGGCGGTGATGGAATCGATCATGGCTAGAGCGTATGCCGGCATACGGGATGGGTGCAAGCCGGAGCGGGTCAGGCGCGGGAGGGGCCTTCCTCGCCGACCCAGCCGCCGCGGCCGGGGGCGCGCCCGGGCATGTCGGCAGGGCCGGTCTCGTCCCACTCACTGTCGAGCATGACGGTGGACGGCGAGTCGTCGGCCGGCCGCAGGGCGTGGCCGCCCCGGGTGCGGAGCACGACGCTTCCGCCCTCGGACATGCAGCGGGGCGACTTGGGCGAGACGGCGCACACCTTCGAGTCGGCGCCCCGGCCGGCGGAGGGGTCGATCAGGTCGGCTGCGGACGGTCCAGCCGCGCTGCGGGCGGCGGCCGGCTCCTCGACCTGCGAGTCGGGGTCCGGGACGGGCCCCTCGACGCCGCGGTGCGGGTAGGCGCCGGCGGCGAAGGCGGCCAGGGCGATGGCGAAGGTGATGACGATGAGGGCCGCGACGGTGACGATGGCGACGATCTGGGCGGAGGGGGCGGGGCGGTTCGTGCTCATGGCTTAAGCGTATGCACGCATACGCCCCGCCAGCAAGCCGCTAGCGGGGCGTATTAAGTGACGTGCGTCACCTTAGACGACCTTGGCCAGGTACAGAATCTCCCGCACCTGATCAGCGTCCCGCCCGTGCACGCGCAGAAAGCCATTGTCCGGATTGAGCTCGACGGTGGCGACGTTCCGCATCCCCCACGCGCAGGGCTCGCGCAGGAAGATCTTCGGGCCGCAGTCCTCGACGGCGCGGCCGGCCGCCTCGAGGGCCTGACGGGCGCGCTCCAGGCGCTCCTCAGCCAGCCCGAGGCGGATGACGAGGGGGAGGACGTAGGTGAGGGTGGGGTGCTCCTCAGGGTCCTCCGAGCAGTCCATCCGGAGCGGCCCGATGGCAGCCCACGGCCGATTGTCCCGGTCACCGTAAGTGAGGCGGGCCGAGTACTCCTTGACGGCACCGGCCGTCGTCAGGTGCGCAGTCACCTCGACCCGCCCGTCCTCGCCATCACGCACGGTGACCTCGGGGTCGCCGTAGCGGGCGTAGGCGGCCCGCGGCTCCGGCAGGCAGCGCTCGGGGCCGAGGACGTCGCGCAGGACGTCCAGCAGCTCGGCGGCGATTCGGTCAACCTTCTCGGCGTAGGTCTCAGTGTTGCTCATGTCACTGTCCTTTTTGTGAGTTGGGTGGTCGGCTACGTACAAGATAAGACTAGCGCCGCCCCCAAGGACGGCGCCAGCCCATCTATCCCCACATTTCAGTGATCTCAGTCACTCACCTCCCCGACTCAGCTGGGCGATCTGGCGGTCCAGGTACTGGCGGGCCTTGCGCAGGTCCTCCAGGCGCTTCTCCTCGCCGCCCTTGCGGCCCTGCCTCAGCAGGTACTTGCCACAGTTCCACAACAGCGGGTCGGACGGGAAGGCGGCGTCGAGCACGTCCCACGACTCGACGTTGGCGGCGTCGCTCAGCCCGAGGGCCGCAAGCGACTGTCCGAGCCAGGTGTAGTGCTTGGGCGACTCGACGGCCTCGCCGCTAGTCCCGGCCTTGTCGGAAGCGGTTACGGCCGGCGGCTCGTACCCCTTCCAGATTTCCAGGTAGCGGCGGCTCGGAGTGCCCCACTCCGAGAAGCCCTTCTCGCGGTAGAGCGGCTCCAGGCTCTCCGGGACGTACAGCGTCAGGTCCCCCTCGCCATAGGGGTTCTGGGACGGGTCGTCCAGTCCGTTAGGCGGAGTGGCGGAGGACCAGTAGAGCCGACGAGGCTGCTCAGGGCCGGGCGGCCTCTGGTTCAGGGCCTCGACGTACTCCTCGGGAAGGGTGAGGTGGACGCTCGGCACGAGGCCGTCCCGGACCTCCAGCCGCGCGCCGTCGCCGAGGTAGAGCTCGACCTCGGGAACCAGGTCCGGGAATCCGAGGCTGGCAATGACGAAGGTCCCGCCCTCCAGGAGAAGGCTGCCGCCCCCCTCGGCCACGGCCTTACGGTACGCGGATATCAGGGTCCCGGTGCTCCGGGCCAAGCGGTCAAACGATCCGTACCTCATGGGGTGTCCTTTCGGGTGGGTGAGGTGCGCTGGTTGCTGAGGCGGCGCTCCTCGCGCTCGCGGAGGCGCTCTCCGAGCACGAAGATCGGCAGGCCGACGGCCAGGGCCACGGCGGTAGCGGTAAGTGCGGCACTCATGCGGCGGCCCCGTCCCGGGCGCTCATCCACGCCGTCACAGCCTCCAAGGCGGAGGCTCCGAACGCGGCGGGGATCGTCATTCCGGTCGGGTAGACGCCCCAGCAACGCTGGCCGCAGCGCTTCAGCTGGGCGACGGCCTGCCCGTTCTCGTAGGCGAGGCACGTCTTAGCCTCGTGCAGGGTGACCGCGTCGAGCGGCTTGATTCGCGCCTGAGGGTGCTGGAAGACGCGGGTTCCTGGGGTCTTGGTAGGTGAGGTCTCGGTGCTCATGGTTCCTCGCTAGGTGGTTGGTGGTGCGGGCTTGCCCTAAGCGTATGACGACATACGTTCCAGGGCAAGCCCGCAGCGGTCAGATCAGTGTGAGAGGAGTCTCATCCTCCTTGCCGATCTTCGGGGGCTTGCGCTTCCACTCCCCGAGGACGCGGTCCACGGTCTGCCGAGTCATGCCTGAGACCTGGCTCAGGACCGACTTCGACACGCCGCGCGAGTAGGCGGTCAGAACCTCCTGCTGGAGCGCTGCGCGGGCCAGCTTCGCGTCCCGGCGAGCCTTGCGGTCGAGCCGTGCGGCCTCCTCGAGCGGGTCATCGGCCGGAGGCTCCGGCTCCAGGTCATCGGTCTGGGAGGTCGGGAGCCGCTGCTCCAGAGCGCGGGCGCGCTCCTGAGAGTCCTCCAAGGCCTTGGCCTGCTGGACGGTGAGCGATAGGAGTCTCCGCAGGTCCTCGACCATCGCGCGCTCGGCGTCGATCCCGAAGGCCCCGCGGTAGCCCTTTCCGCCGGCCCAGCCCTCCAAGCGCTTCGGCAGGTCTGCAACATCATTGATTGATGTCATAGGTGTCTCCTATAGGAACTTGGTGAATGAGTACTGATCGGCGGGCACTACCTCCCACCAGGATCGCCGCGGACGCTGATACTCCGATACCGTGGTACGGATCAGCCTCAGCGGGTCACGCAGATCGACGATGTCGCGGACAAGGTCCGCGGCCGAGCCGTTCTCGGAAATCCACAGATCGATGCGGTCGTGGAGCCTCTCTAGGCGGATGCGGAGTCCGCCGTCACTCATGACCAGGGACTTCCGGCCCGCCTCTTTAGGCTGAGTGGACACCTCGCGTAGAATCCTCAGGCCGTTCAGGAAGGCTATGTCTGCGAGCTCGACTGCTACCGAGTAGCTCACCTTTAGGTGCGGGGCGATGAAGAATCCGCTGATACGCGGGCACACGTTCAGCATTCCGTCACCTCGTAGCCCCATCTCCGGCCTCCAGCAGCTCGGCCGTTAATCCCTCCCGCAGGGCTCGCCTGGTGTAGGGGCCTAGTCGGTCCGGGTCCGGCTCATCCGTCACGATCCTCTCAACCGTCCCAATCGGATGTCCGCCGGCGTAGGCGCCGTCGAGCCGATAGGGGTCGGGGGCTATCTCCTCCCACTCGTCGATGCTGTCGCGGAAGCATCCACGGGAGAAGTCGCGCCCCTCGCCTCCTACCTCAATATAGAGTCCACCGCTATATGCCTGGCGGGCGAGAACGTTCCTCACCTTGGAGTCCTTGGATCGTCCTCTGATGACGCGGATGAGAGGCGCTGTGGGCCAGCTGTTCATGGCTCCCACCTCACTCACCGTCCTCCAGGTAACGGGTGGCCCAGGCCAGTGCCAGCGCGATGACCTGAATCACCTCGGACTCCAGGTCCGAACCGTGACCGGTCTCGGCCTCGTTGTCGTAGGTCAGGCAGGCCGCAACCTCGCCGATCTCCTCAACGAGGGCGAATAGGCGGGTGGCGTCGGCGTGGCCGTCGCACTCCAGAGTCATGCCCGGATGCTTCTGAGCGGCGCGGGAGTACTCCCGCAGGGCTGCGCCCAGCACGTCGAAGTCCTCGGGCAGTAGGCGCGAGGCCGCGGCGGCAAGCTTCCACAACCACTCCCGGGTCTTAGAGCTGCTGACGGTACGGACGTCATACAGGAGGGATGCGTAGTACATCTGCTGCGATACTTCGAAGGCGGGGTCTGAAGAGGACGCTCGACATCTTTCAGCCGGGAACCGCTCGACCCCCTCCAACCACACTTTGACCATACGGGTACTGGCGGAGGCCCCGCTTCCGGGGCGGGCGCTCATGTGCGGCAACGTCATGTTGTCTCCTAACCTAGTTGGGGTGGACGTATGAAATCATACGCCCACCCCTCAGGAGATGCAAGCCGTCAGAACCGTGGGACGGTGCCGGCCAGTGAGAGTCCGCTCACAGCGCGACGGATCGTCCCCCTCGGGACGAACAGTGACGCCTGGCCGGCGTCCCGCAGGCCGAGCAGGCCCATGCTCAGAGCGTCCACCTGGTCGTCGTGCCGGCCTGAAGGGAACGCACGCATCTCGGAGATGAGCTCGTTCACCCACCCGTTGCCTGGGTCCGACGGGTGCGGCAGGTAGACGTTGCCGGACTCGATCTCCGGCGTCACGGCGCGGGCCCGGACCTCCTTGGACGATCGGGGCTTGATCGGCTTGATGCCCGCGACCTTCTTGCGCAGCACGTCGATCGCCGCCGTACCGTTGGCCGCGTCCTCTACGAGTCGCCGGTGGACGAACGAGCCCCCGGGGCTCGCCTTGTCGTCCAGGTCGCCGGCGCTGCACCAGCGCAGCATCTTCTCCAAGGTCTGAGTGAACGACCACTGCCCACGCTGCTGCGCGATCAGGAATCGGTCCGGCCCCTGCCGGCACCAGCGCTGGCCTACGGCGTAGTCCGACATCGAGCTGCCCTTGAAGGTGAGGTCCCACGAGTCGAGCCACTGCCCGCGCTCCAGACGCTCGCGAGGCAGGAGGATCACGGAGTCGTCCCCGTCCTTGACCTTGGACGGGTCCGTCGTCCAGAACCGCAACCAGCCGAGGTTGAAGATGCTCCCGTCAGCCGGCGTCGGGTGCTGCTGGTACAGCGCCTCCCACATGTACGAGCCTACGGACCGCTTCAGCGAGTCCCAGCGCTCCAGAGCCTCCTCACGAGTCTCCTCCACGAGGGGGCTGTAGAGCGGGTCCCCAGGCTCTCGGCCGAGGGGGTCGTCCTCCTCGGCGATGGCGGGGAAGATCACGTTCTCCCACTTGTCGGCGTCGGGGTTCTTGGCCGGGTTCAACAGGCGGCCGATGAAATCGTCCTCATGCCAGCGGGTGGCGATGGCGATGCAGAGGAACGGCGGCTCCAGACGGGTGACGGCGTTGGCCTGCCACCAGTCCCAGATCGCCTCGCGCTTCGACTCGCTGTGCGCGTCGGCGAAGTCTTTCACGATGTCGTCCATGAGCATGACCTTGAAGCCGAGACCGGTGATCGATTGGCCGGGAGCCGAGCGAGAGACGATGCCCCCGCCCCGCGTCGTCTGCCACTCGCTCACGGCGCCGGCGTCGGACGCGATCTTGATGCCCCACTTCTCGCCGTCCTCCTCGACGAAGCGGCGGACCTGGCGTCCCCACGCCGTGGCCAGCTGCGGCGAGTGAGAGATGAGGCCGATCTTCCAGTCCGGGTGCTGACGCAGCAGCCAGATTGGAAGGTTGATCGAGGTCAGCGTGGACTTGCCCATGCGCGGAGGCATGGAGATCGTCATGTACCGGTTCTCGCCGTTCTCGACGGCGCGCACGGCCTCTGCCAGGCGGTCAGAGAGGTACTGGATATGGGGGCGGCCGGCGTAGGCCTCGTCGAGCTGCTGCGCGCTCTCCAGCGGGTCGGACGCCTGCCTGTACGTCGGGTCATGCGGGTACGGGGCGCCGGCGTGAGGCTTGCCGTCGCACGATGGGCGGTCGCACTTCGGCTGATGCTCCAGCCACGCCTGACGTTTGATGAGCGCCTCCAGCTCCTCCTCGAGCTGGGCCGGAGTCATCTCCCAGGGCTCCAGCGGCTTCTTCACGCGCGGCATAAGCAACTCCTATCGCTGAGGTGGAATCTCATATGGATACAGAATACCGCCACCCCTCATCCCAAAGGGTGGCGGTATCTCTGCCCCAGTGTCCCGGGTCAACTCTACTGCTCGGCGTCGATCACCTCAACTTCAGCGGGACCTACGTCGATGAGGCCCTGCTCACGTTTGCGGCGCTCGACCTCAGCGACCAGCTGCTCGATCCTCGACGTCGTGGCCGAGGCGGTCATCTCGGCCAGGTTCGAGGAGACTTCGATCTGCACCTTGGCCGAGTCGGCCCCGGCGCCGGCTGCCTCTCGCTCGATTCGAGCCGCGACGTCCATCATCTGGACTATCCCGTTCGCGCTCATCCGGGAGATTCGATCCTCGGTGAGGCTGTCGAGCCACATCTCGGCCTTCTCCAGAGCCTTGCGCCCGAGAGCACGGTGACGGTCCCCCATGGCGATTCGGTAGCGGACGAGCATGTTCGCCTCGTTCTCGGCCATGTGCTTGTCCCACGCCTCGACGCGCTCCTTCCACGACCACCGGGCCGAGTAGGAGTTGCCGTTGGGGGCGTCCCGCACCCGGCGGCGCTCCATGTCCCGATAGGTCTTGAACGATGCGTAGGCCGCCTCAGTCTCGCCGTCCTGCCGCTTCCAGATCGGGCGGGTGTAGTCCAGCGGGGCGGGCTTACGCGGAGCCGGCGGCTTCGCGGTAGTCATAGGCCCTCCAACGCTGATCGCCAGTCCTGGGACGGTGCGAGGGACTGGTTCACGAGGGCCCGGGCCAGGTCCTGGGCGAAGGTCTCGGCGAACTCCCGGCTCCAGCCCTGCTCGCTGACCATGCGTGTACGGATGCCGGCGCAGGCCGCCGTAATGGAGAGGACGGTGTCGCCCGCGACCATGAGAGCGTCACCGGCCTCGGCCAGGCCGCCTCCGGGCTGCTCCGGGATGTCGTCAATCACTGCGCTTGCCGCGGTACTCATTGAGCATGTCCTCCTTCTCCTGACGTTTCATCTGATCGACCATGATTCGGTAGATGCGGGCCACGGTCTTGGCGTGCCAGCACGACGCCCATCGCGAGTTCTGGCCGTGCTTGCAGGTGCACGTGAACCGGGGGTAGCCGTGGTCCGACTTCAGAACGACGTGGTAGAACCTCTTGCCGTCGGCTCGCTTAGTCTCCCGAATGTTCCGGGCCGAGTAGGACCTCACCCACCAGACCCGAGGGTTCACCTCATCCTGGTAGACGGCCCCCGACGCCCAGGTCTCCCTGGCGGACTTCAGCTGGGCCGGAGTCATGTCCTCCCACTCCAGCTGGCGCACGAAGTCGAACTCGGTCGCCGTCAGCCTAGCCCTCGCCACTGAGATCACCTCCGGCCCCAACGACGGGGTACATGCTCGACAGCGTCGAGCCGGTCAGCGCCTCGCGCACCGCCCACTCGGCCTCGTCGGCGTCCAGGACCGTGCAGGCGGCTCCGCCGGCGGCGCGCACGCGCCGAATCTGGCGGACCTGCTCGACCGACGTGCGGGCCAGCGCATGGCCTCTAGACTCCCCCGGCTTCTGGTGCTTGACCTCCAGGAAGATCAGGCGCCCCTCGACGCAGCACAGCACGTCCGGGATGCCGGCCTCCATGTAGACCGAGCCATGCATCTTCCAGGTGACCGACTCCGGCCAGACCTGAGCGATGCGGCGCCGGATGGCGTCAACGACGCCGCTCTCCTTGCTTGCCATGTCACTCCTTTCTCGGCTACGGGACGGCCCCCGCCTGAGCGGGGGCCGTCTCACTATTCGGACCTCAGAGGTCCAGGTCGTCAATGTCCAGGGCGTCCACGTCAAGCTCAACGGCGTCCTCGACCGTCGCGTCGAGCTCAGGCTTGGCCGTCTCGGCCGGAGCCTCGGCCGGCTCGTCGATCTCGTCGCCCATAGGGTCGTCCTCGGTCTTGGCCTTGGCCGGCTTGGTAGCGCGCAGGTACTCGCGCACCTCGCTCCTCACGCGGCCGTTGTAAGGCTCGCCGTCCTCCACGAGGATGTCCACGGGGCGGCCGATCAGGCTGCGAGGGTTGAGGGCGATCTTCTTCTTGGCGATCTTGACGCCGAGAGCCTGGAGGAAGGCGGCGGAGCGGAACATCGCCTTCTCCGTCTGCGGGAGGCGGTCGATGATCTGCTGGCCGGAGT
>ERZ773074.1100-NODE-1100-length-10699-cov-4.926437_pt1 | contig 10699 bp, 7 predicted proteins | sample MGYA00580615_ERZ773074 | MGnify/ENA primary metagenome ERZ773074 (study PRJEB29015, sample SAMEA2738126) | human oral metagenome | biome: human oral; feature: human-associated habitat; material: saliva | place: China | collected 2160 ...
GAATGACGCTTTTCTCTCCGCTGAATAAGAGGAATACTCGCGATAAGGCGAAGGGCTTGCTCGGTCACTTCGGAAAGGCATATCGAGGGGCTGGGCGTGCGATGCCTTAGCACTCTAAATAGAGGGCAGGACTCGCGGCAACAGTCTCCTCTAAGGGCTATACGTACCTTGTAAGCAAGGCATTTTGATAGTGTACCACGAAAAAACGTATCTTTGGAATGCTTTGTACACACACAAAAAGGACAATTAGAATGAAGAACTTCGATATAGCCATCATCGGTGGCGGTCCTGCTGGCTACAATGCCGCAGCGAATGCTTCAGCCAACGGCCTTCAAGTAGTACTCTTTGAACACACAGCCCTCGGAGGCGTCTGCCTCAATGAAGGGTGCATACCAACGAAGACCCTACTCCACTCGGCCAACCTCCTCGACGAAATGCGCGAAAGCGCTGCTTATGGTATCCATGTAGAGGGAGCTATCTCCGCCAACTACGCAGAGATCGTTGCCCGCAAGGATAAGATCGTCAAGACCCTTACCGGAGGTGTCTCCTACAAGCTCAAGGGTGCTGGTGTCACGGTCGTCTCCAAGACTGCTCGCCTCACGGGCGAAGAGGGAGACCGTATCTTAGTCGCTACAGACGACGAGACCTATGCCGTGAGCTACGTTCTCCTTGCTACTGGTAGTGAGACGGCCATCCCTCCCATCCCTGGCCTCAGCGAAGTCGGCTACTGGACGAGCCGCGAGGCCCTCAGTGCCACGACACTCCCCAAGGACATCACGATCATCGGTGGTGGTGTCATCGGTATGGAGTTCGCTGGTATCTACACGTCCCTCGGTGTACCCGTACGTGTCATCGAGATGGCTCCCGAGATCCTCGGCGCTATGGACCGCGAGACCTCAGGCATGCTGCGTAAGGAGTATGCACGTCGTGGTATTCAGTTCTACCTCGAGACGAAGGTCACAGCAGTATCAGCTGAGGGCGTGAGCATCGAGACGAAGGATGGGAAGACCGAAGTCCTCCCTACCTCGCAGATCCTCCTGAGCGTCGGCCGTCGCCCCGTGACGGATGGCTTAGGCCTTGAGACACTCTCTATCCAGATGAACCGCGCAGCCGTAGTAGTGAACGAGTATATGCAGACCTCCCACCCCCGCGTCTATGCCGCTGGTGATATCACAGGCTTCTCCATGCTCGCTCATACCGCTATCCGTGAGGGTGAGGTCGCTATCAACCACATCGTAGGAGGCAGTGATGACCGTATGCGTTACGACTCTGTGCCTGCTGTCGTCTACATGCACCCCGAGATCGCTGGCGTCGGGGCTACCGAAGAGAAGCTCCGTGCCGAAGGACGCTACTACCGCGTGCTCAAGCTCCCCATGGCCTATGCAGGACGCTACGTCGTAGAGAACGAGCAAGCCCCTGGGCTGTGTAAGGTCCTTGTCGATGAAAATGACACCATCCTCGGCTGCCACATCTTAGGGAATCCCGCATCAGAACTCATCCTCCTGGCTGGTATCGCCGTCACCGACCGCTCCAGCATCGAGGACTTCCGACGCCATATCTTCCCCCACCCCACGGCTGGGGAGATCCTCCACGAGGTCCTCTTCTCCTAAGAGCTACCTACCCACTCCATAGATATAATAGACACATCATATAAGCTAAATCTCATGGCGACATTCGATATCAAGATGCCCAAGATGGGCGAGAGCGTAACCGAGTGTACGATCACCGTCCTCAACGTGAAGGTAGGGGACTACATTGAGGAGGACACAGACCTCTTCGAGATCACTTCTGCCAAGACGGCCGCTACGATTCCCTCTCCCGTAGCTGGCACGATCGTCAAGATCAACTATGCCGAAGGCGACACCGTCGCTGTCGGTGAGCCCGTCATCATCGTCGACACCTCGGGTCAGGCAGTAGCTCCTGCCACCCCAGCACCAGCAGCTGAGAAGGAAGCACCTGCTCCTGCCGCTGCCCCCACCCCATCCGTTCCCGTTACCGAAGTTCATCGTGGCACGGTAGAGCGCTGGTACTCACCAGTCGTCCTCGAGCGTGCTAAGGCCGCTAAGGTTAGTCAGGAAGAGCTGGACAAGATCCAGGGCACGGGCTTTGGCGGTCGCGTCAGCAAGGCCGACATCGTCCGCTACATCGAGCAGAAGAAGGGGGCACCCGCTCCTACTCCACGTACAGAGCGCGCTGCAGCTCCTGCTCCCGCATCCGCATCCGCCGCTCGTCCTCAGGTCACAGCTCCCGCTGTGCCCGTTGGTCCCGAAGACCGCGTGATCCCCATGGATCCTATCCGCCGTATCATCGCTGACCGCATGGTACAGTCGGTACAGGTAGCTCCTCACGTGACAAGCTTCATCAAGGCCGACATCACGGATCTGGTGAAGTGGCGCGAAGCAGAGAAGGACAGCTTCAAGAAGCGCGAAGGCTATTCACTGACGTATATGTCTCCCGTCATCGAAGCGGTAGCCTGTGCGCTGAAGGACTTCCCCCGCATCAATGCAGCCGTCGATGGGTACAACATCATCGAGCGTAAGCACGTCAACGTCGGTATGGCTGTAGCCCTGCCCGATGGCAACCTCGTCGTGCCCGTCATCCGTGATGCCGACAAGCTGAGCCTTGCAGGTATCGCAGAGCAGGTAGCTCGCCTGGCTGACAAGAGCCGCAAGGGTCAGCTCACGCCAGACGAAATGTCCGGTGGCACGTTCACAATCTCGAACTACGGCTCCTCAGGCACGCTCTTCGGTACGCCGATCATCAACCAGCCTGAGTCCGCTATCCTCGGTATCGGGGCTATCGAAAAGGAACCCACGATCCTCGAGACACCTGCTGGTGACGTCATCGCCGTCCGCCACAAGATCTATCTCTCCTTCTCCTATGACCACCGTATCATCGATGGCATGCTCGGCGGCGCCTTCCTGCAGGCTGTAGCACGCTACCTCGAAGAATGGAAGACTAACAACGCATAACCATGAGCTCAGTAAAGAAGATATATGGGATCAAGACCACCGACAAGGAGACCCTTCGTCGCTGGTACTACCTCCTCTACCTCGGCCGCTGCCTTGATGAAAAGGCGCCCAGCTACCTGCTACAGTCTATCGGGTGGCAGTTCCACGCCTCCAACGCTGGCCACGATGGTATCCAGCTCGCTATCGGACAGATCTTCCAGCGAGGCAAGGACCATCTCTTCCTCTACTACCGTGACCTGCTGGCAGCCCTGTCGGCTGGTATGACGGTCGAGGAGATGATCCTCAACGGTATCTCTAAGGCTACCGACCCCACGAGTGGTGGCCGACACATGTCCGACCACTACGCTAAGGTCGAATGGGGTATCCACAACATCTCCTCCTGCGTCGCTGCACATGACTCTCAGGCTGTAGGTCTGGCACGTGCTCTCGACTACTATGGTGTGGACGGTGTGGCTATCGCTTCGCACGGGGAATCCTCCGCTTCCGAAGGCTACGTCTTCGAAGCCATCAACGGTGCAGCTCGTGAGCGCCTCCCAGTCATCTTCGTCCTCCAGGGCAATGGCTATGGTATCTCCGTGCCTACGCACGAGCAGACGGCTAACCCACGCGTCGGGCAGAACTACGCTGGTATCCGCCATCTCAAGGTCCTCTTCTGTAATGGTAAGGACGTCTTTGACTCCATGAACACCATGGAGGCTGCACGTGAGTACGCTGTCAAGCACCGCACGCCTGTCGTCGTCACGGCAGACTGCGTACGTATCGGCGCACACTCCAACTCGGATAAGCACACGCTCTACCGCAGCGAAGAAGAGCTGCAGCGCGCTCAGGCAGCAGACCCGCTACCTAAGTTCCGCCGTATGCTCCTGCGCTACCAGCGCTTCACCGAAGAAGAGCTGCAGGCTATCGAAGCAGAAGCACGCGAAGAGCTGAAGGTCGCTAACCGCAATGCCCTCAAGGCACCAGACCCCACGGCTGATACCGTGATGGAGTACGTCATCGGCGAGGCTTACCCTGGCGACAAGTACGGCACGGGTATCCCCGATGGTTCGGGCGAGAAGCTCACACTGGTACAAGCTCTCAACAAGACCCTCAAGCAGGAGTTCCGTCACAATCCCGACACCTTCCTCTGGGGTCAGGACGTCGCTAATAAGGATAAGGGTGGCGTCTTCAACGTGACAAAGGGCATGCTTCAGGAGTTCGGCAACAAGCGTATCTTCAACGCTCCTATCGCCGAAGACTATATCGTAGGTACGGCGAATGGTATGAGCCGCTTCAGCGACAAGATCCGTATCGTCATCGAAGGGGCTGAGTTCTCCGACTACTTCTGGCCTGCTATGGAGCAGTTCGTGAACTCCACGCACGACTTCTGGCGCAGCAACGGGAAGTACTCTCCCAATATCACCATCCGCCTCTCTACGGGTGGCTATATCCAGGGTGGTCTGTACCACTCACAGAGTGTCGAAGGTGTCCTGACGACCTTCCCAGGCGCTCGCGTCGTCTATCCCTGCTTCTCGGACGACGCCGCTGGTCTTCTCCGTACGGCGATGCGCTCACGCGGTGTCACGGTCTTCCTCGAGCCCAAGGCACAGTACAATAGTGCTGAGTCTGCCTCAGTCATCCCCGAAGACTTCGAAGTACCCTTCGGCAAGGCACGTATCCGCCGCGAAGGGACGGACGCTACGCTCATCACCTACGGGAATACGCTCCACTTCGCTCTCAATGTCGCTGAGCGCATCCAGAAAGACCTCGGCAAGAGCATCGAAGTCATCGACCTTCGCTCGCTCGTACCCTGGGATGAAGAGACCGTCTATGCCTCTATCCGCAAGACGTCCAAGGCGCTCATCGTACACGAAGACCGCGTCTTCGGTGGCTTCGGTGCAGAGCTCGCGGCTTCGATCGCCAAGAAGGCCTTCCGTGATCTGGATGCCCCCATCTTCCGTGTCGGGGCACTCTCCACGCCCGTAGGCTTCCACAAGTGCTTTGAGCTGACGACCCTGCCCAGCGAAGACAAGATCTACGCCGCAGCTAAGGAGCTCATCGAATACTAACCCCAAAAGCAACGACAATATGAAGACTATAGGACTGCTCTACAGCAAGAGCACAGCCTACACCGCCGAGCTGGGAGAGCGTATCGCTGCAGCCTGGGGGAAAGGGATCGAATATGTAGACATCGACACGGCGCATCTGGCTGACGTCGAGAAGCACGCAGCTCTCATCCTCGGTACGCCTACCTACTTCAACGGCGAGCTACCTTCGGCTTGGGACGAATTCCTTCCCGAGATCGAGGACGCTGACTTCACCGGCAAGCGCGTAGCTATCTACGGCCCCGGCAATCAGGTAGAGACCCCCGTCAGCTTTGCTGATGGCGTGGGTATCCTCGCCAGGTACTTCGAAGAGCTGGGTGCTGAAGTCGTCGGCCGCACGTCGCGCGAAGGCTACGAATACGAGCATTCACTCGCCGAGTGCGGTGATCAGTTCGTCGGCCTCATCGTCGATCCCACGAATCAGCCTGAGCTTACCGATGCCCGCCTCACCGCTTGGATCAAGCAGGTCAAGAAGGAATTTGGCGTAAAGTAAGGCGCACGTAGAGGCCACGCCTCTATTTGCTATCCATCGCAAGTCCGCCCCCTCAGCGCACCCACGACAGTGGTGCAGCGTCTGAGGGGGCGGACTTTTCTATTCGGCCCTATGCGCTCAGCAAGCAAAGGGGCTTATTTCACGGCAAAAAGTAGCCGTGTCGAGGGAGCAAAAGGAACGTGATCCATCCTCTCACCATCGCTACTGCACGGACGGAACTACTGAAGTCGGCGAGAAAAGGTACTTGACTTCGCGTGCTTTCCTCCTTGAGTTCGTAGCAGAAAATACGGTTAACTTCAAAAAATCAACCGTATGAATGCGCACATTTATACGTATCAACCTGCAAATTTATACGTATTAATTGCCGAAATAATACGTATTAATTCCCGCATTAATACGTATAAATCGCCACAAAGCTACTTAAGAATCGTCGGCATCTTCCTTATGAATGCACACGAACTTCAAGAAGTGACTTCGCCTACTCAAGCTCGTTTCCTTGGCATCTCCCTTATGAATGCACACGAACTTCAGGAAGTGACTTCGCCCACTCCAGCTGCTTTCCTCGGTTAGTTGAGGTGTTTCGGTTAAGACAGCACCGCAGTCAAGGCACCTTCCACCCCATGGGAGGCGCTGCGCGAGATCGTCGTCCATGCCCATGCGCTGTGACTTTCGATGACGAGCCATTAGCATCCTCCGCTCGGAAGCCCTTTCCTGAGGGCATCACTCACGGTGCATGGGGGCTTTTTAGTACCTTTGGGGCGAGATATGTTTGTTTGGTTCGTAATTAATTAGATCATACGTGGAAGCCAAAGTCCCCTCCTCTACCTCGCACTACCTCCGCTCTTCGGTCCCTGTGATCGGGGTCGTCATCTTCTTCCTCTTCCTTGCGTTAGCTTACTTCGCGCCCGCTGTCTTTGAGGGCCGTGAGCTCTTCCAGCAGGACGTCGCTGGTGCCAGCGGCAATGCTTCGGATGTCTACAAGCACATGGAGGCTACGGGGGAAGGCTTCTCCTACTGGACCAACAGCCTCTTCGGAGGGATGCCGATGTATCAGATCGCACCCTCCTACCCCTCGGTAGGCATCATCCGCACGATACAGGATATCCTCACGCTGCAGTGGCCCTTCACGCTCCTACCAGGATATAGCTGGCTGCTCTTCGCCATGCTCGGTGGCTTCTATCTCTTCATGCGTGCCCTGCGTATGGAGCGCCTACCATCGGTGCTCGGGGCGATCATGTGGACCTTCTCCAGCTACTTCATCATCCTCATCACGGCAGGACATATATGGAAGCTGATGACTCTCTGCTTCATCCCGCCGACGATCGCAGGGATCATACATACCTATCGTGGGCGCTACCTCCTCGGTGGTGCCATGACAGCTCTCTTCGCGGCACTTCAGATCCTATCGAACCACGTGCAGATGAGCTATTACTTCGCCTTCCTCATTGTCTTCCTCCTCATCGGCTACTTCGTCGAAGCCCTACGAGGGAAGGCTCTGCGTCGCTTCATCATCGCCACCTGCGTCACCCTCTTTGCAGGTGCTATCGCTATCGGCATCAACGGCTCGAACCTCTATCACACCTATGAATATGGGCAGGAGACGATCCGTGGTGGTAGCGAACTCACGCCCGAAGCTACCGAAGGCAACCAACAGCAAGTACAGGCTAACGCTAAGGGTCTCGATAAGGAATATATCACCGCCTGGAGCTACGGCAAGGGCGAGACCTTCACGCTCCTTATCCCCAACCTCTACGGTGGAGCTTCGGGTGCGCTCAGCGAAGGCTCAGCAAATATGGAGGATGTCCCTGCCGAATTCCAGCAGATCATCGGAGGCATGAACCACTACTGGGGTGATCAGCCCTTCACAGCTGGTCCCGTCTATGTCGGTGCCTTCGTCTTCTTCCTCTTCCTCCTCGGCATCTTCATCGTGCGTGGTCCGCTGAAGTGGGCACTCCTTGCCGGTACGGCACTCTCTATTGCGCTGGCGTGGGGTCACAATATGATGTGGCTCACCGACCTCTTCATCGACTACATGCCACTGTACAATAAGTTCCGTACGGTGTCATCGATCCTCGTCGTCGCTGAATTCACCATCCCCGCACTCGCCGTGCTGGCACTGGTCGAATTTGCACGCCACCCGAAGGAAGTCCTCCAGGACAAGGTCGCTGTATATGTGAGCCTTGCTCTGACGCTACTTCCCTGCCTCGTGCTGTGGCTTGTACCTCAGACCTTCCTTGGGCTGATGAGTGACGCTGAGCATGAGATGTTCCGCCAGGCGATGGGCAATAGCCAGCTCCCCGTCTCCTCGATCATGAGCAGTCTGAAGGAAGTCCGTGCCGGTATCGTCTCGGCCGACGCTATCCGCTCAGCCATCGTCATCATCCTCTCCCTCGTCCCCTGCGTACTCTATGCACAGGGAAAGATCAAGAAGTCCCTCCTCTTCGCCTCTATCGGCGTCATCACCCTCTGCGACCTCTGGCTCGTCGACAAGCGCTATCTGAATGATGATCTCTTCATCCCCAAGGAAAGCGTCGAAGCACAGGCTCGTCCTGTGACCGCCGTCGACAAGGCTATCGCCGAGGATAAGGATCCTCACTATCGTGTGATGAACCTCGCGGTCAATAGCTTCAACGATGCTACGACCAGCGCCAATCACCGCAGCGTAGGTGGCTACCACGCTGCTAAGCTCCGTCGCTATCAGGACCTCATCGAGCGTCAGCTCGCCAAGCAGAACATGCAGGTCTACAACATGCTCGACACGCGCTACTTCATCTTCGCGGATCAAGAGCATGGCCTGCAGTATCAGAAGAACCCCGAGGCCTTCGGCGCCGCATGGTTCGTCAATGATATCCGCTGGGTCACGACAGCAGACGAAGAGATGTCCGCGCTGGATGATACGCCCCTACGCACTACGGCAGTCGTCGACAAGCGCTTCGAGGGCGAACTCTCAAGCTACAAGGCTGCTCCTGCCTCTGCTACCACGGATAGCCTCGCTACGGATAGCCTACAGCCCGCACCCACTATCGGTCAGGTCGAGCTCCTCTCCTACGCTCCCAGCCAAGCGAAGTACCGCGTCACGACCGATGTACCTCGTCTCCTCGTCTTCTCTGAGATCTACTATCCTCACGGATGGCACCTCACGCTGGACGGCAAGGACGAGCTTCCTCTGGTACGTGCTGACTATACGCTTCGTGCAGCCTACATTCCTGCAGGGACGCACGAGCTAACGATGACCTTCGACCCCGCTTCGATCCATCACACCGAGCTGGTCGCTAAGATCTGCACCGCCCTGCTCGCCCTACTCCTCCTCGCCTCCCTCGTCCAGCCCTTCCTCAAGCGCAAGGACAAGAAGGCTACGACTCCGCAACATTAACCCTTCATCATATTTATCCCAAGCAGCAATGATCAAGCAAGTGATCACAGGCGCCCTCGTATCGGCGACTGTCTTACTCACCGCAAGCAGCTGTAGCCAAAAGCTACGCCCCATGACGGCCGACCAAGTCAAGGCCGAACCTCAGCCCCTCGAAGTCGTCGGGGGCAAAGTACCTGTAGCCGTCCACCTCACCTTCCCCGCGAAGTGGTTCCCCAAGGATGCTACGCTGACCATCGTCCCTATCCTCCGCTATCAGGGCGGCGAGAAGTGGGGCAACGGCACCACCTTCCAGGGCGAAAAGGTCTACGGCAACGACCGTATCGTGTACCATGCTAATGGCTCCAACGCCACTGTCAACTTCGTCCTGCCCTATGTCCCCGCTATGGCGAAGAGCGAGCTCTACCTCAACTTCAAGGGGAAGCAGGGTAGCCGTACGGTCAACCTCCCCGACCTCAAGGTCGCTGATGGCGTGATCGCTACTGAAGCTCTCGCTACGCTCGCAGGCGTGACGCCCGTCATCTCTCCCGACGGCTTCCAGCGCGTCATCAAGGAGGCGTATGATGCCAACATTATGTTCCTCATCCAGCAGTCCAACGTCCGTAGCTCCGAGCTGAATAAGGACGAGGTGCAGGAGTGGAAGTACACCGTACAGAACGCTAAGGAGACTCCCAACCAGGAGGTATCTGTCGAAGTCCAGGCCTACGCCTCTCCCGATGGTGGTAAGGAGCTGAACGAAAAGCTCAGCGCTTCGCGTGAGAAGAACACCACGGCACAGCTCAAGACGGCCTTCAAGAAGCAGAAGATGTCTGACGTCGCTATCGACGCCCACTACACCGCTCAGGACTGGGAAGGCTTCAAGAAGCTCGTCGAGCAGAGCGACTTCCAGGACAAGGAACTCGTACTTCGCGTACTGAGCATGTACCCCGACCCCGAGCAGCGTGAGCATGAGATCCGCAATATCTCGGCTGTCTTCAGCAAGCTCGCTGATGAGGTCCTCCCCAAGCTCCGTCGCTCTCGCCTCATCGCTAACGTCAAGATCATTGGCAAGAGCGATGCTGAGATCCAGAGCCTGCTGGAGAAGTTTCCCAGCGCACTGAGTGTCGAAGAGCTCCTCTACTCGGCTACCCTCACCGATGACGTAGCTCAGAAGGAGAACATCTACAAGCTCGTCATGCAGAAGTACCCCAAGGACTACCGCCCATACAACAACGTCGGCTCACTCTGCCTGCAGCGTGGTGACTATGAGGCTGCCCTGGTATGGTTCGACCGTGCGCTCAAGCGTAAGGACAACCCCGAGACGAAGGTCAACCTCGGTCTGCTGGCTCTGAAGGATGGCGACCTCAACAAGGCCACCTCACTCATCGCCGAAGGTAGCTCTATGCCTGGCGTAGGTGACGCCCTCGGCTTCCTCTATCTGCGTCAGGGTGACTACGCCAAGGCTGAGACGGCCTATGGTGATGTCACGACGAACAATGCTGCCGTAGCACAGATCCTCAACCGCAACTACAGCAAGGCTATCAAGACGCTCGAGGCTATCGCTAAGCCCGATGCTACGACCGACTACCTCCGCGCTATCGTAGCTGCTCGCATGGGGGACTCTGCCAAGGCTATCTCTTCACTCCAGAAGGCTCTGCAGAAGGACCCCAGCCTCACCTCACGCATCGACGCTGACCTCGAGTTCGCTTCACTGCGTGGCCTGAAGGACTTCGCTCAGCTGACGCGCCTCTACTAATCCTACTCGCTCACTAAATAAGCGACTACAAATACGCCTCCGGGC
>ERZ773074.1102-NODE-1102-length-10688-cov-32.664441_pt1 | contig 10688 bp, 10 predicted proteins | sample MGYA00580615_ERZ773074 | MGnify/ENA primary metagenome ERZ773074 (study PRJEB29015, sample SAMEA2738126) | human oral metagenome | biome: human oral; feature: human-associated habitat; material: saliva | place: China | collected 2160 ...
ACGCGACCGTCGATCTCGTACAGGCGATCGCGGATCTTCATGAGGCTGCAGGCCAGGCAGCAACCGCAGCCGCAATCGAGCGCGACGCGCAAGCTGTTTTTGATCGAATGAACACGTACCCGCGCGTTGACGTCGACGCTCTCACGTCTGCCTATGAGCGTCTTGAGCGAGCTTCCACACCCGCACAGCGCGAGGCCGTACCGCCTCTTCCCCCGCCGCCGGCACCCATGGAGGACAGCGCGCTCGTCCGCGACGCCCAGGCCCTCGCCAACGCGTCGGCTGATGATGCTCTTCACCGTGTCCGCGCCGTATTAGACGCGGCCGGCATGCCGCTCGAGTCTTCTCGGCCTCGCGCCGCTCGGCAGGGTATTCCGCGCGACGTTCTGGGCGGCCAGCCGCGCACGTTCAAGCCCGCGGCAATAAGCACGGATGAGGCCCAGCACCGCGCAGCCGAGGCCGCCCGGCGGGCACAACACAAGGACACCGGCCCATCCAGGTAAGACTCCGCGTTGTGCGTGTACGCGCCCACGATGAGTGGTGAGAGGTGCCCAACACGGGGTGTCTCCGTACCGCAAAATTGGAGGGACTCGTATGAACGCGATCGACGCGGGCCGCAATGAGCTTGCGCGCCTTGGTCTACACCCGGGGGCGCGGCATCCAAATGTCGTTGATTCAACTCCGGTCCAGGAAGAGGATTCGACGATTTTTTACGACTACTGGACGTTCAACAACCCAACCGTCATCAAGACGGGCAAAACCGGCCGTCCCCTCGAAGCAACCATATACACGTCCGCAACCGATGGTGAGGAGCAGGCAATCCCCATCGTCGGTGAGGCAGCGTGTCAGGAGTATGTTCGCCAGGCTGTTGCTTGGACAAGCGAGGACGCAGATCGTATTCGCCAGGACGCTGCGCACGCGCACATCATGGCGCGGATCAACGAGTTAGCCGAGGACAACCCCGCTCTCAATACGTGGGCACTCGCACAAACTCCCATCGTCGACATCGACACCGACGACCTCACCCTCACTCTCACCGATCTCGACGGCGACCCCATCATCGACCTGCACACCTCTAGCATCGCTGGGGGTGGGTGGGCACGCCTCCCCGGACATGCACTAGATGAACTTGACAACATCATCGCCAGTCCAGATTTCTCCCGTCTCCCCCACATGATGGGCATACGGCGTGAGAGTCTCACGGCGTTTCTAACTGCGCTCTCCGACGACCTGGACAAGGTCCAATACGATGCCATGCATGCGCCGGGAGTTCCCACCCTCGCCCAAGCGATCAAAGCCGCCAAGAGAGCAGAACCCACCGTTGATGCAGGCCGACAGGAGAACGGACACATTGGTGAACCTATTGAAGCAGCTCAAGATTCTTCTTCCGTAGCTAGTCGCCGTTCGTCTATTCCCCCTGAGATGCTCGGGAAGAGCGCTCCACATCTCGGAAATCAGGCGTTCACGACGACACCCATGCGATGGATCCCCACGCTCACCATTCATCAGACTGAAGGGCGATCACTGTGAATGAGCATGACCCATACGAGGATGTCCCTCCGATTGACGTCGAGCCAACCAGCGACCTCGAGGACGTGGCGCCCGCCGATCCCTCGAGGGACGAACCGAAGCTGTACTACTCGAGTGTTCATGCGTTCGTCGACAAGTTTCTCACGCAGATCTACGACCGGCCTCTGGGCACCGGCCTCAACTGGTGCTCAGAGTGGTGGAAACACACCGAGGCGGTCTTTTATCTCACTGCCCTGTGGCACTCATGGGAGGGGCTGCGAGCATCGGGCGAGCTCACGGCGATGGCCACCTGGAGCGTCCAATACCTGTACCCGATCATGGATCGACTCATGGCTGAAAACGGGCCGTTCAAGGGGTGCCAGCCCGATGAGCGACACCGCAAGGGCGAACACAAGGATGAGTCTGCGCCCCATCCGGGGCGCGTGCTACCGACGACGCCACCGCCACCCGAACTCGTCGACGAGCGCCAATAGCGGATACAAACATGTGGGTGGGGTAGCCATATCGGCTACCCCACCCACATGCGTTCACTCTATCGGTGCAGTGTGTGCACGTCCTCGAGGGGCGCGGCCGGCACTCGGCCGGTCGGCACACTCACCGACGTCGACAACATGTCCTGTGCTGGCGCAGGCTGCGCCTGCGATGCGACCGTGAAGGCCCGCACCCCATCGGCGTCGACACCGGCATCGAGCAGATGCTGTGCCCAGGCTTGACGCGCCTGCGGTGTATCCCACGTTATCGCGGTAGCGGTGTTGGCGGTCAGCTCGGGTGCATCCAGCAGCTGAGCAGGCACTGGGTTATCCGGGGCGGTAGCCAGCATTTGTGTCGCCGTATACACATCCCATCGACCAGGGGCGGGTTCCGGTGCTACCACAGCAATGTCGGTCGGCTGCAGATCCGCGAATCTCGTATTGATTGCTCGCGCATCCACGCGGAGCTCCTCAAGGAGCTCCGCGGCGGACTGCTCGTCGAGCTGTTCACCATCGACGAGAGGCATGGCTGCAGCCAGGGCGGGCAGGGACACCAACGTCATGTCAACGAACTCATCCTTCCGCTTGTCTCGGAATGATGGTGGGTTGCGGGATTCCTCGCGAGCTCGTGCCTCAGCAGCCTGTCGGGCACGGGCCTCGGCTTCCAGGCGCCGATGTGCCTCCGCCGCTACTTCTCGAGCATCCTCGTCGACGTGCGCGAAACGCTCGGCTAAGCCGACTGCTCGAGCTCTTTCCGCAGCGCTGATCTTGGGGTCGTCCCACCAGCCGTCGCGGAGTGCCGCACGATAGATCGGCGCTGCCAGACGCCGCTGCTGTTCGGTGATTGCGCGGAGGGCGCGGGCGTGCTCGAGGGAGGCGCGCGCAGCCGCGCGGCGTGCGGCCGCCTCATGCACAACGAACGCACGAGCAATCATGATTGCTGCGCGCATCAGTTGCGCTGCTTGCCCGGATAGGTGTTGCTCGATCTGGTGGTCGGCACTCATGGGTTTCTCCTATCGTTTCTTGGTTTCCCAGTAGGGCACGGTGCGCACGTAGACGGCGGGCGCCCCTGAGGCAAACACCCACGCGCGGTTGGGTGGCATGGCCATAAGTTCCGACACCGGGGCGATCGGGCGCTGCGCCGCCCCCACGGAAACACTGCGTGAGGTGCCCTGACGGCTTGAGGACGTCTGTACCTGATCGACATACTCCATACCGATCAGGGTCGACAGAGACTGTAGGAATTTGTCCTCTGAGACGCCGCCTCCATACGCTTTAACATTGGCAGCACTCCAGAGCTTGTTCATACCAGCGTCGCCCCAGACGCTGGCGCCCTGACTCCACGACTGTAACAGCGTGTCGACGACGATACCCCGAGACCCGAAGTGAGAGTACAAATCGGGGAGTTCGCGCCACCGGCAGACGTTCGCCGCCTCATCAAGAGCGACAAAAAGCGGGAAAGCGAGTCGGCCACCGAACTCGGATTTTGCGAGCTCAAGGGCGGCCTCAATCACCGCGACGGTCAGTGCCGTCACAATCGGGGACGCACTACCGCGTCCCTCCTGCGACAGGCAATACAGTGTATCGATTGATGCCACAAAGTCGGTGGGGTGAAACTCCCTCACGTTCTTCTCGTCGTCCTTCGCCGTCGGGGGCAGGACCCAGCGCAGCGCCTCGTCATTGAGCAGAAATGACATCGTTTGAGAGGCGCCGCCATACACGCCGCCTCGGGTTTCGGCTGGCAGATTCATCATCCCGCGCAGCGACTGTGCGGTCATCATCTGCCCGGCGCGCTCAAGGATCCCTACCGGCTCATCATCGAGGGGCCGCGTCAGCCACTCGTGCACCATCCGAATGTCTCGGCCACCGAGGGCAGCTGCTAACAAAAGCGCAGCGACCAGGTCTTTCGATGCCCCGTCAAAGAACGCATCCTTGGTGGCACCTGGATCGCGCTGAGCATCGATGAAAACCTCCGCCAACGAAACAGCAGCGACGGGAGTCTTTACCCCCGCCAGGATGTTCCACCACCACGATTGGTCTTCACCCGCAATCCCTTGGGGATCAAATACCCAGGTTCGGCCAAATCTGCTTCGTTCCAGACGAGTCACATCAACGATGTCACGTTTGTTTGACGTCGCCAACACTGCTCCGGGTGCAGCGAAAATCCGCGGGACCAGCCACGCCGTGGTCTTACCCGTCCTCGGGCCTGCAATCATCAGACACACGAACTCCCAGGACGAAAACAACCACGCGTTTCCTCGCACCATGCGCCCGATCGGCAAACCAGGAGAATCGGCCACGACACCCAGCCGGGATGCCTGCGATGCCACCGCCCGTTCCCCCAGGACAGCGACCTCACGCCGTGCAGCAGCCTTGCGAGCAACTTGATCTCCGCGCTTGCGTCGACGCGGGCCTCGGTGGCGCCACCGGGTGATAACAACCAGGCACACGAAGCCGATCAGGAGAATGAGGAGAGCGAGAACGGCCACTGCGATCGGCTGCTGGCCCCGAATAAGCCCCCCTGCTAGGTCCAGAAGATTCGAGGGCAACTCGATCCCCGTCCACCAGGTATACAGGGCGCGTGCACCATACAGGCATGCTCCACCGACCCCGAGCGTGATGAGAAGAAGCCAGACGCCTCGTCCACTATCACTCATTGAATCCCACATGTCACCACCTCTTATTCGTATTCGACAGCTCATACTCGGCTGCCGTGAAGTCAACCTGAAATGGGTACGCCGGGGCATCCGACGTTTTCAGAAGGAACTTCCCACGGCCGATGGGAGCCGCACTTCCCCCTGTAATCGGGTCATACTCCCCAGGTGCGTTCCACGATGAAACGAGGGCTTCCTCACGGCGCGAGAACGCCATGACAGATCTGAGCTCGCGCACCTCTTTGGGGGGAACACCACCGATGAACAGCATTTTTGATCGCTCGATGAAGCCTTGTGCTTTTTGTCGATCAGACACAGACGGTAAGGCCTGAAAATCGGCCACGGAGTGGGTGATCATAATTTGGCCGACACCCACAGTCCTGTTGAGTCGGGTGAGCGAATCGACGCGCTCGACCATGCCAGGAGAGGACCGCAGGATACGCCAGAGCTCATCCATGATGAGCTGATAGCGCTGCCGGGCAATCAGCCCCGTGTCGGCGAGAACCTGGGTGACCTCGACGGTCGCAAAACCGTAGGACCAGCATGACAGCAGGACCGCTGCTTGCAGGTCCTCGTCGGCGTACATGAGCGAGGAGACGTCGAAAACAACGGAAGCATCCATGCGCATGGATACGCTTTTCTTGGCCGCGAACAGTGAGCCAAAGCGACCCATCAGCAGCGCCTGGAGCGAGGCCTCGAGGTCATTGGTCAACCGCTCATATTCCCCAGGTTTTCCTTTATCGAGGGCGGCCGCATGGAGCGGCTCAGGACCCTCTTGGACGACCCGCAGAACATCGGCGAGAGTCGGCGTGCCCACATATGTCTCCTCGAGAACACGGATAGCGGCATCAACAATCGTCTCCTCACGATCAGTGGGCGCCTGCCGACGAATAATCTGGATCAACGAACACACCAGCTGTTTTTTACGTTCGTGAGCTGCTTCCGTCACTTCCTGTGCCTCGCGGACGTACCCGGCTGCCCGCAACATCTCCGCCGCTTCGTCGGCATTACCACCATCAAGAGGGTTCAGCCCAGTCTTTCCATGCCCGATGGAAATGATCTGCCCGCCCAGCGCATCAATGACGTCAGCGTATTCGCCCTTGACGTCCCCGACGACCATCGAGTGGATACCGAATGCCTCGGCACCGAGAACCATTCTCCTGATCAATGAGGATTTTCCCAGCCCATTTAGGCCTAGAACCATGGCCGAAGGAGCAGAGATAAGCCCCTTCTTAAACCAACTAATCGGGTCGGCGCACACTGCGCCAGTCCCGGCCGTCGCCCGCCCAAGGGGAACGCCAACAGGTGGCGGGGTCCCACCCGCAACAAACGGATACAGGCCACACACCTGGACGCTCGTCCCACGAAAATCGTGAATCCGGGGAAGCGGCGTGACACCGCCACCGCCGGGGCGATTGAGATCCGCGATCGTGATACTCATATCGACCACACCTTTTGCCATGAAGGGACGACGCCCAGGGGGAGGGCGAGTGCAAACGCTGAATCCTGCGCTCCGTAGGCGGGCCTCATGCGCAGTTTCGATGCGGAGGCCAGAGACGCAACGGCCGCAGCTGTGTCGTCGAGGTCATCCCCCGTCACGGTCGCTGTCACCAGGACTGTGAAGTCCACGAGACCCGCGCCGGAGGCTTCCTCCTGCGCGTTCTTCCTAGCGATTGCTACCTCGCGCGCTGCACGCGCCGTAACTTTCTTCGACATGCCAGCCGCCGCACTGGCCGTCGTCATGTCGCGTTCGACGATGTCACCTGTCATGGCGGCATCAATGGGCCGAAGCAAGAGGGTGACGCGCTTGCGCTCAACATCCCGCGAGATCGACAACAGATCCGACAGGACACCCGATTGGACGACCCCCGTTGGCGCCTTGGTCATCATCCAGGTGCGTGACAGGCCCGAATCATGACGGAATGAATCGAAGGAGGTGTGGGCGCCAACGGGGCCAGCGTCCTCCCAGTCCAGGTCAATCTCCTCGCCGCTGGCCGCCGCCTCTTCAAAGAGCAGTTCGGACGCCGGGTCGTATGCCACGCGCACCAAGCGAGTCACGTCGGCGGCTGTGAGGAGGTGGGCGGGCCCCGTCCCGGCCGTCGCCAGCGAGTGCGTCAGGTGCGGTAGACGGGTTCCAATTTCGCGGGCTACCTGGTCGGTTGAGCGTTTCTTCACGCTCATCCGCTTCGTGTCAAAGGTCAGGCTGACTGTGCATCGCAGTTGCGCCGCGCCCGAACGGTACTGCGAGACAGCGTCGCGCACCACGCTCAGCGCGATCGCCGGAGCATTCGCGTCGAGGCGAGCGTTCACATGGCGCTCAAGGGCACCGCCGGTATCGGGCACTGTCTCCACACAGACACTGGCCTGAACGATACCGATTTCGCTCCCCAGGTCGGCAAGCCACACACCCCAATGTGCGACCTGTTGGTCAATACGCTCCTGGTCAACCAGCGCAATACCCGACGGAGCGACCCCCATAATGACACTCACGTGAGCGCCGCCGTGGTGGATAAGTGCAAACCGTCGATCATACGAATCAACATGTTCGCTGATGCGCGATCCTGAGAGCAGGCCAGGAAGGCGCGCGCGCCCACCCGGGACAACGCCGATCGGCCCAGACCTATACACGGTGCGTCGAGCTCGACGCCGCCGAGCAAACGATACGCGCTCAATGCCTTTGTCCCACACACTCACACCATGGGCATCGCGGATCTCCATCGCCCCGAGTACCGACAGCCCCGACAGCAACAGTACCGCTGCGTGCGCGAAACCAAACGATCCATACACGAGGATCGACACGATGAGCAGAGCTAGCAGCGCCATCGTCTGGGTAAAGCTCAATTTGCCCAGGCCCGCCAGACGTGGGTGACGCCAGTTCCCATACGTGCGGACCTGCGTTTCCGTTGCTCCGCTTGTGCTCATCCTTCTATTCCTTCCGCACTAGTTTCGACCATTTCACTGATGCCCTGATGTACCTTCGAGGCGCCATCCGCGACAGCCTGCACAACGAGGGCCGCGCCGCCAGTAGCAGCTCCAGCAGCCGCACCGCCTGCAGCAGCCCCACCTTCGGCCGCCCCGGAAGCCGCGCCACTGGCTGCACCGGTGCCCGCATTCGAGCCCACCGCTCCTGCTTCGGGCGCAGCAGTTGCGCCCGACGGAGACCCTGCTCCTCCTGGTCCACCGTCATGAGGTGACGGTGCCGGTGCTGCGTCTGCCGATACATGCCCCCTATGCATCACGTCGACCGCGCCCGAGGCGACCGTCGCTGCTCCAGCTGCAGCGCCGCCGACCCCACCCACTGAGGAAGCAATCATCGCGCCCGTGGGCATGAGCAGCCCCACGAGCGCAAAGGGACAAATCGCAGCAAACACCATGAGCATGACGCCCACCAGGAAAGCTACAAAGCCTTCCAGACCGCTCTCCGACGTGAGGAAAAGGATTGTTGTCGCATAAACGACTGATACTGCTAGCTTGTAGAGGACAAGTCCTGAGAAGAAGCCCAGGATCTTTCCTGCCCACGCACGCCCCCATGACGTGCCAGTCGTCGAAGCGATGATCGGCGCCAACCCCATGATCACCATGAGGAGCACCGATCGAATCCAGATCATGGCCATTTGGATAACGTTGGCTAGAATTCCTGCCAGTCCGAGCAGCATGACCGGGACCCTGCCACCAGGAATTTGGGTACTCTCCCACAAAATGGGAATGATTCGTTTGCCGAAGGTTTCGGCGGAATCTTCCGTGACCGTATCCAAGAGCCACACCGCCGTCTGATCAAAGATACTAATGAGAGTTGATGCCAGTGTGAGCCCAGCAGCCGACACAACCACGACAGTGACAAGAGATTGTGCGACGTGGCGCAGTGAATCACCACGACCGTCAATGATGACTTTGATTCCAGCGACAATGAGGGACGCGATCATTACGGCGGCCAGGAGAAAGCGCAGGTAATCCTGCATCTTATAGGCTGGGGACGAGGTGACGAAGAGTGAAGGGATAGGTGCCTTCACCCACCACGTTCCCAGATTGAGGATGATTTCTCCGAGGGACTTTGTCACCTCACTGACCAAACTTTCAAGCATCTCCATGCTAGTTCACACTCCACGGAGTGATGCGCATTTTTGCTTCATCCGTGAGCTCGCCTATCCCCCAAGAATCAAGAGTTTCGGGGTAGACGACTTTCCAGTCTTTCACCCACGTCATACGCAGCGGAATGCTCAACGTTTTCGGGTCATCTCCGAGGGTGAAGGTGTAGACAACAAGCACATTGTTCTCATCGCGAATTTCGTAGTAGTAGCCCGTGATATGTGCTTCCTGCATGGAGTAGACACCGGAGTGAGAGCGACTCGAGTCAAAAACCTTACCCGCGAGCGTCCCATCAGAGTTATCCGCAAGATCCATCGCGATCGAGTCACGCCGTTCGGTATCCCACGTTGAATACAGGAGAAAGTTCGCACCCGCTGTGAGTGCACCTTCAACCGTATGTGAGTAGCAGTACGACAGATTTGTCCTCTCCATCGCGGCGAACGGCCCCGCCTGAGTTGCAACCTCGACCGACCGACCGCCCTGGACAGTGCTCACGCGCGTCGCTCGAGGTGTTTGCCCCAACGGCAACATATTAACCTCGTCGACGTAACAAGGCTGCGAAACATAATCCATTCCGAGGACCCCCTCCGTGGGGGTCCGGGAAGCCATGAGCGACGGCGATGCGCTCGGTGACGGCGTGACGACCGTTGGCCTGCCGGTCGGCAGGCCTGACTGGTTGGGCTGCTCAGTTGTTGTAGAGCCTCGCATTGCCAGCCCCACGCCCAACCCAATCCCCATCGCCACCACGACGATGACAACCAGACCCGACGCAATCACCCACGGGGATGCGAATGGGCTTCGTTCCCTCACCTCATCGCTCTCACTCATGACCTCGCTCCTTTAGATAAACTGCCTGATAATAATCGGTGCCGACACGACGATGAGTACACCGGCTATGGTCCACCCGATTTTCTCTACGGCTTCGCCACCAGCTCCAGGTCCTTGCCGGTTATGAAGGGCAATCATCGCACCTGCGATAATCAATCCAAGGACGCCGCAGATAATGCCAATCCACATGGCATTACCCAAGAGGTTACTAATTTTACTCGCCAGTCCTGCAATGGCCTTCGGCTTCACGTCGGGAACAATCGACGTATTGGTCCCAAGTACCGTAGCCAGTCGCGTCATAATGGTCATCAGAGAGTCCTTTCGGTCCATGCCGCCACGGTGGCGGCGATCTTGTTGATACGGCGCGAATGATCGGCATTCACGTCGCTCTCCTTGGCGAAGCGCCACTGCGCCTGCCACGGAACGAATGTGTAGCGGGGGAATGCTCCCGACGTGATCTGGAGTTGCTCACGGAGCTCACGAGGGAGACGGCCAGGGGCATCGGCCCCGACGACGAGGCCAACGAGTTGTCCTGGCAGTTCTCCGGATGCCCACTCGATGGCGACATCCTGCGCTGCGCGCAGGCCCGGCACAGTTGATCGGCAGCAGACCACGATGTCGAGCGAACGAGACGGGTTCACATGCTGCGGCCAGGCCGCACCAGCATCTCCAACCCCGAGGATGTGCGACCATGTCGAGGTTCCGGCTCCACCGTGAGCGCCAACAATCCACAGATGGTGCCCCCCATCGACGGTGGAGCGCCGGATGCGGCGCCGAACGGTAAGCCCTTCAACACCTGGAACCCACGTGCATGCGGCGGCCACAGCTGCCGGGGGCGGAATCGGCACAGGCGAACCTTTAGGGGCCTGCCACGATTCTTGTGCAGGTGAGGTCAGACCTAGATCCGGATAAGACGGCATGTGCGCTCCTCTCACTACGCCCTATCCGTCAGCACGTACACGCACACCGACGTGCACGCCGATAACCAGCCAAGATGGCATCATTAATACAGATCACTTGACACCTCCTGGAGCACACCTCATGAACCATGACTCCCAGCCTGAACGCCTCCAATACTGGGCCGTCACCTTCGACGGCCGCCCTCCCGGCGCCGGTGGCCAGC
>ERZ773074.1105-NODE-1105-length-10679-cov-7.529273_pt1 | contig 10679 bp, 10 predicted proteins | sample MGYA00580615_ERZ773074 | MGnify/ENA primary metagenome ERZ773074 (study PRJEB29015, sample SAMEA2738126) | human oral metagenome | biome: human oral; feature: human-associated habitat; material: saliva | place: China | collected 2160 ...
GCGAGCTGGGTTCAGAACGTCGTGAGACAGTTCGGTCTCTATCTATCGTGGGCGTTGGAGTTTTGCGTGGTGCTGACACTAGTACGAGAGGACCGTGTTGGACAGACCTCCGGTTTACCAGTTGTGCCGCCAGGTGCACCGCTGGGTATCTGAGTCTGGTATGGATAAGCGCTGAAAGCATCTAAGTGCGAAGCCTTCCACAAGATGAGAACTCCTCATAAGGGTCGTCATAGACGATGACGTTGATAGGGTGTAGGTGTAAAGACGGTGACGTCAAAGCCGAGCACTACTAATTGCCCAAAACTTTCTTCGGGTCTGGCACTATCCAAGTCGATAGTGCAGACCAGTGACTCAGACTTTGAGCTGTGTAATCTTTAAAATGAATTAATCAGTTCTAACATACGAGTCTTTGCTTGTGAAAATACGTCACCTTATACGGCTGACAAGTTAGTAGATGAGTTTACGATAAGACAAGTTAACAAGAAAACAAGTTAAAAGTTTACAAGTAAACGAGTTATTAGTCCGAGAGACTAATAAATAACGAAGAAGAATCTACTGATAAGAAAAGAAGAAATGACAAATGACAGAAGCAATAACTCGTCAACTTGTCAAGTTCATAACTAGTCAACCGAACAAAACATTAGGTGGTTATTGCGTCGGGGTTCCACCTCTTCCCATTCCGAACAGAGAAGTTAAGCCCGTCTGCGCCGATGGTACTGCAATGCAATGCGGGAGAGTAGGTGGCCGCCTTCTTTAATATGAGAGAGCTTCGAAGAGAAATCTTTGAGGCTCTCTTTTTTTGTTCCCTTTTTGTGGCTCCACTCTCAACCCTATAACTCTTAACCCTCATCGCCCCACTCCTCTCCGAACGATCGCTCACCGTCCGCAGGGAAGTAATGCTGATAGAGCGTAATTACCGAGATACAGTTGGATGCGCATCAAGGGTGTTTAACACCCTTACCCAAGAGTGTTTAATACCCTTATCTAAGAGTGTTTAACACCTTCATACGTGAGTGTTTAACACCCTTATCCTAGTAGTAGGACTTATGGGGTACGGGTGTACGACCCGTAGGGCACGGAAGTATAACCCGTGCCTCACGAAAGTATATTTCGTCGATGTTAACAACTCGTGCCTTACCCTGATAATTTTACGCCAATAAGACTTTATGAAAGCACCAAGAAGAAGCACTTCTAAGACAGGCTAAAAATTGTTCGCGAACAAAATCAAAATTGTTCGCGAACAATTCAAGAAGAGTTCGCGAACAATTTTTTGAGTGTATTGTGTTATTTGTTTAATTGCCCTTACCTATATTATATGCGAGACCAATATTCCATATACCTTGCAGACCATAGCCTAGCTCTGAAGTAAAGCGGAGACGGTGGCTTCCAAGCTCTATGCCAACAGGCGATAATTGGTAGGTAAGTCTCATTTTATTCTCTTTGATATTAGGAAAGTTGCTACTTTTTGATCTTAGTTGATAGTAGCTTATCCCCATTCCGACCTTTGAATATAGTGTATAGTTCCTATTTTCGAGCCATTTGTAATGCACTTCTGGCATAACAGTCCATGCTTTACTCGATAACTTCAGTTCGTCATTAGGAAATATAGAGTAGAAAAGTCCTTCAAAAATCAGGCTGAAAGGGTTATACTTCTCTTCTTCAGTCAATGGTCGATGTGCTCCTTTTGCAGCTGCTTCAGTGTAGCTAATATCTGCTCCTACCGCCCATCTTTTATTCAGATGATAGATATATTCCATGTTAAGAGAGCTGTTGATATTCTGAAACGAAGAGAATAATGAAGCATCATCCTCAAGTTGAAACTGTTTAACGTAATTGTTTCTAACACTCTTCAAATGTGGCTCGTCCCCTAGTCCGAAGCTCCATATTAATTCGTGTTTGGGTTGTTGAGCGTTCAACGAGAGTGCAATACCAGTTAATAGTAGTGCTAAGAGTCTTCTTTTCATATTGTGATATAGATTTTAATTATATTATTGCAAAGGTAATAAAATTACTGATCATCGTTATTTATTGTTCCGTCTTTTTTTTGATGTTGTAGGTGTGAAGAATCGCAATAGAGGCTCTTCTCCATTCAAGAAGAGCCTTTCCTTGCCTTCAAAGAGGCATCTTCTATGATTGAAGAAGCGCCCTTCTGTATTAGTAATAACAATGACAGGGAAGAAAAGCGTACCTATTATGTATGATTTTTTATTGTTTTTATGTGGTATGTATATGATGTTTAAGAAAAAAGCGTTACTTTTGCTAGTCGCATAATCATTAATATGATATACTTCATTAAACGATCCGTTGTATGGCTTAGACGTGCACAGTACTCTCGAGGGTTCGGTGTACAATCGCCTTGGGCCTACAAGTTTATTCGTTACGTGGTGAATGAGCACTATCCATATTATAAGTATGCTCAACTGAAACAGCAGGTCTATGGAATTAATAAGCGTGTTCGTAAGCTTTGTAAACTCTATTTCCGAATCGCTAATTTCCTGCAACCTCACAGCTTTATAGACTATCTTCCCTCCTCCTCCTGTTATAAGATTTATGTATTGACAGGAGCTAAGAATACGCTTTATCAGTCTATTTCTCAAGAAATGAAAACTGAAAGATATGCACAAATACTTGATAAGGTGGGTGATAATACAATCGTTCGTGTCAGTTTAAGAGGTAACTATCGTGAGTTTATTGATAAAGCAATCGAGTTACTCCCATCCACATCTGTCTTGATTCTAGAGCATATAAAGCGTGATAAAGAGACACGGGCATACTGGAAAAGGTTGATTGCTGACAATCGTACTGGTATTACCTTTGATTTATATTATTGTGGTTTAATCTTTCTGAATAAGTCCATGATAAAGCAAGATTATATTGTTAATTTCTAAACATGAAGCTATATACAAAGACAGGTGATAAAGGTATGACCTCCTTATGTGGTGGTAAACGAGTTTCAAAAGACGATATACGGGTAGAATCCTATGGAACTATTGATGAGTTGAATGCCCATATCGGATTGTTAAAATCGTATCTTCAATCATCTTCAATGAGTAATATTCGTAGTGGAAAACAGAATCAGCAAGAGTTGGAGTCTTCGATTGTTTCTTTCTTGGAAGATGTTCAGAATGAACTTTTTGTGATAGGAGGAGAATTAGCAATAGATAACTCAACTCTATCAAAACTACCTTCTGTAGCCTCCTTGGTTATAAGGTTAGAAGGAAAGATAGATGAGATGATGATGTCAATTCCTGCTCAACACGAATTCATTTATCCCGGTGGTAGTCTTATGTCAGCCCAATGTCACGTTTGTAGGACGGTATGTCGTCGAGCAGAAAGACGTATTATCACACTATCTAAAATAGCTCAAATACCTGGTGATATATTTCCTTTTATGAACAGATTATCAGATTATCTTTTTGTTTTGTCACGTTATTTAAACTTAAAGACTGATAATGGTGAAAAAACGTGGGAAAATGCTTGTAGATAGGAAATAATATATTACTTTTGCACGAACTAAGAACATGTAAAAAAATAAGAATATGTATTGGACATTGGAATTGGCCTCTAAATTGGAAGATGCTCCATGGCCTGCAACAAAAGACGAGTTAATCGACTATGCTATGCGATCAGGTGCACCTCTTGAGGTTCTAGAGAACTTGCAAGAGATAGAAGATGAAGGAGATGTTTACGATAGCATAGAAGATATTTGGCCAGATTATCCTTCTAAGGATGATTTCTTATGGAATGAAGATGAATATTAAGACTTTAAAACAAGAAAAGGTTACTCATAGGTAAGATGTGAGTAACCTTTTTTATTGCTCCAGAATACATTTATTCCATAAATAAAAATTATCTTTGATAGCAATAAACAACTACATCCTCCGTTATAAGAGCGTGTTTAAACGCTTATTTCTTATAGTCATTCTGACGTGCTTAGCAGTAATTTCTGTCAATGCACAGTTCGATCCGTCCTATAGTCACTATTGGGCTATGGAGCCGTCGTTCAACCCTGCAACTGTTGGAAAAGATAATAAATTAAATGTTATTGGAGCCTATGCTTTAGACTTTGCAGGCTATGAGCATAATCCAAATACTTTCTATGTGGGGGGTGATATGCCTGTTTATTTCATGAAACAATACCATGGTGTGGGCGTGTCAATATTGAATGATAAAATAGGGGCTTTCACACATCAACGGATAGCAGGACAATATGCTTTTCGTAAGAACTTATGGGGAGGAATGCTGTCTGCAGGTGTGCAAGTAGGTGTTCTGTTTGATAAGTTTGATGGTAGTAAGCTAGATCCTGCGGAAGCAAATGACCCCGCTTTACTTACAACAGAGGGTAATGGTAATTGTCTTGACTTAGGAGTAGGACTTTATTACACTCACAAAAACTGGTATAGCGGAATATCTGTTCAGCATTTAAATGCCCCTTTGCTAGAACTTGGTGACAGAAACCAATTTCAAATAGATCGTACCTATTATTTGACAGGAGGATACAATATAAAATTGAGGAATCCGTTTCTAAGTATACCAATGTCTGTTTTGGCACGCTATGATGGTACTGCTTATCGGGCAGATATAACGGCACGTTTGGTCTATACGAATGATAAGAAAGTCCTATATGGGGGCGTTTCTTATAGTCCAACAAATTCTGTCACGGCTTATGTTGGTGGTACTTTTCATGGGATAAATGTTGGGTATAGCTATGAGATGTACACTGGTTCTGCAGCTTTTGGCAATGGTAGTCATGAGTTGTTTGTAAGTTATCAAACAGACATAAACCTTCAGAAGAAAGGTCGAAACAAACATAAAAGTGTAAGATTTCTATAAGAACAATATATGAAAACGAAGAAATGTATATTAACCATTTGTCTTAGCACACTCTTTCTAGGCACTCTCACTGGCTGTTTTTCTGGTAAAACAGCATCAACGTCTGGTCGCGGAGGTGAGGTCACTGGTGTTGGTGGAGGTGGTAGCTTCCGTGAACCAACACCTTATGGTATGACCCTTGTAAAGCGTGGATGGCTGCACATGGGTTTAGACAAACAAGATTCTCTTTGGGGAAAGAAGACTCCAGTAAAGGATATATCTGTAGATGGTTTCTGGATGGATGAGACCGAGGTCACCAATTCCGAGTATAAGCAATTTGTAGAGTGGGTGCGTGATTCCATTCTTCGTACACGTTTGGCAGATCCTGCTTATGGTGGAGATGAAACCTATATGATTACAGAAGATAAGAATGGTGACCCTGTTAAGCCTCATATCAATTGGAATAAACGATTGCCACGAAAGTTCAATGAGGATGAGCAAAGAGCTTATGAAAGTATGTTTGTAACTAATCCTGTAACAGGGGAGAAGAGTCTTGATGCAAAACAGATGAATTATCGCTATGAGATTTATGACTATACAACAGCGGCTTTGCGTCGTAATCGTTTGAATCCACAGGAGCGTAATTTGAATACAGATATAAAGGTTGATCCTAGTGAAGTAGTGATGATTTCTAAGGATACAGCCTATGTTGATGATGAAGGAAACATTCACCAAGAAACAATCAACCGCCCATTAACAGGTCCTTGGGACTTCTTGAATACTTACATCGTTAATATCTATCCAGATACAACTTGCTGGGTAAACGACTTCCGAAACTCTGATAATGAGATATATTTACGTAATTATTTCAGCAACCCAACCTATAATAACTATCCAGTAGTGGGAGTTACGTGGGAACAAGCCAATGCTTTCTGTGCTTGGCGAACGGAATATCTATTGAAAGGATTAGGTCGTGAGGCTCGTTATGTACAGCGTTATCGACTGCCGACAGAGGCTGAATGGGAGTATGCTGCACGTGGAAAGAATCAGGACGAGTTCCCTTGGGACAACCAGAATGTTAAGAATGGTAATGGTTGTTTCTATGCTAATTTCAAGCCAGATCGTGGTAATTATACGAAGGATGGAAACTTGATTACAAGTAAGGTAGGCATTTATGGTGCCAATTCCAATGGTCTTTACGATATGGCAGGTAATGTAGCTGAATGGACAAGTACCGTTTATACTGAAGCAGGTGTGGATGCGATGAATGACTTAAACCCACAGTTAGACTATAAAGCAGCCAAAGAAGACCCTTATAGACTCAAGAAGAAGAGTGTGAGAGGTGGCAGTTGGAAGGATCCTGAGAGTTACATTCGCAGTGCATGGCGTACTTGGGAATACCAGAATCAACCGCGTAGTTACATTGGATTCCGTTGTGTTCGTAGCCTCGCAAGTTCATCTAGTGAAGCAGCAAAAGAGAATAAAAAAAGCAGTAAGAAAAGGAAAAGATAATGACACAGTATAGTAAATTCAACTTCATTTACCATCTACAAAAGTGGATGGATAGTGTTCCTGGACAAACATTCCTTAATTATGGATATAGTTGGGGAGCGTCAATTGTAATCCTTGGTGCCTTATTTAAGCTCACTCACTTACCAGGTGCTAACATCATGTTATACCTTGGTATGGGTACTGAGGTTATAGTGTTTTTCCTCTCTGCATTCGATCGTCCGTTTGATAAAACGGATGATGGTCGTGAGTTACCGACACATGTTACAGATGAATACTTAGCAGGGGAAGAGGGAACTAAGTCTACTTCTTCAGCTGTACAACCACAATCTCCTGTGGTCTCTGTTGAGCGTGTACAGCAGGCTATGCCATCTGCTGATGACATAGCTGCTGCAGTTGTTGGACAACAGAGTAAGGCTATTGCAGATGCTCAACAACAAACGCCAGAGATGGTAGAGGCACAAACAAATTACGTCTCAGCATTGCAGAACTTAACAGAGATGTTGGGTAAGGTGAACGATCAGAGTCAGCGTCTTACACGTGATAGTGAAGAGATGGAGAACCTCAATCGTACTCTTACAGGTATTGCAAAGGTTTATGAAATGCAACTTAAGGGAGCAAGTCAGCAAATTGGTACTATTGATCAGATTAATGAACAAACCCGTAAGATGGCTCACCAGATAGAGCAACTTAATAGTATTTACGCTCGTATGATTGAGGCAATGACTGTTAATATGCGTGTTGCTGCACCAGGGGCAACTACTCCGCAGTCAACTTCAGAAAGCTTATAAATTAACAGATTATGGTAGAGGAGAAGTTGTTAAGTGGTCTCCTTGATACTAATAAATAGGATTAATGGCTATTAAGAAGAAAAAGGTTAGCCCACGCCAGAAGATGATTAACCTCATGTACGTTGTCCTCATGGCAATGTTGGCATTGAATATTTCTACGGAAGTACTCAATGGCTTCTCTGTTGTTGAGGAGAGTTTGAATCGTACCACGGGTAATTCTTCTAAGGAGAATGAAGCCATCTTTGGTGAACTAGACCAAATGATGCAGAAGAATCCACAGAAGGTTAAGGAGTGGTTTATGATGGCATCGACGGTTAGAGAGATGAGTGATTCTCTCTATAATTATGCTCAGTCATTGAAGGTTGCCATTGTTCGTGAAGCAGATGGTGAAAAAGGTGATCCTTTGCACATTGAAGGTAAAGACAATCTGGAGGCTGCTAGTTATATAATGTTGAACCCTGCTAATGGACAAGGGCGCAAGTTATACAATGCGATCAATAGTTATCGCAGTCGAATCTTACAGTTTGTAACAGACCCCCGACAAAAGAGTATTATTGCAAGTAACCTCTCAACGACAGTGCCGAAACACTCAATGGGGAAGAACTGGGAGGAGTATATGTTCGAGAATATGCCTGTTGCTGCTGCGGTAACATTGTTATCAAAGTTACAGAGTGATGTTCGTTATGCAGAAGGCGAAGTCCTGCACTCATTAGTGGCTAATGTTGGTTTGAAGGATTTACGTGTTAACAAATTGCAAGCATTCGTTGTTCCGAGTCAAACTCGTCTCTATCCAGGTGAGACCATGACTGCTCAAATGTTTATGGCAGCAGTAGATTCCACCCAACAACCACAGGTGTATGTTAATGGGCAACTAATTCAAGGGAATCAAGTGACCGTGAAAGCTGGTGCTCCTGGTAAGCATACTTTGAGTGGATACATGCTTATGAAGGATATGGCAGGTAATGTTTTGCGCCGTAACTTTACACAAGACTATTGGGTAACTGGTGGACCACAACCTAAGCAATACATTAATCCTAGTGGTATGCAAAAGACGCCTCCTTTCGATGGGATGGCTACAATTGCAGCTGATCTGATGAATGTATTGTATGCTGGATTTGATAATCCAATCACCATAAGTATTCCTAATACTGCTCAAAACGATGTACAAGCAACGATGTCAGGAGGGACGCTTATTGCCCGTGGTGGCGGTCATTTCATAGCGCGACCATCAGCAGTCGGCAGTCCTGTTACCATTTCTGTATCAGCCAAGGGGCGCAAGGTCGGTGCCTATCAGTTCCGTGTTCGTAAGCTACCAGACCCATCTCCTTATATCGCTATGGGTGGTGATCGCTTTAAGAGTGGACCATTATCTAAAGCTGCTTTAATGGGTGCTCCAGGTATTCATGCGGCTATTGATGATGGATTACTTGATATTCCGTTCACTGTGACAAGTTTCCGTGTTGTCTTCTTTGATAATATGGGTAACGCTGTTCCATTGGCTAGTAATGGTGCTTCCTTCTCATCTCAACAGAAGGAGCAGTTCCGTCAGTTGAGTCGTAACAAGCGCTTCTATATTACCAATGTTGTTGTTCATGGACCTGATGGAATCACTCGAACCCTTAATGGACGCAATATGGAGGTTATTGTTCGATAACTATTTGTTAGACAAAACTAGCTGAATAAAATATAGGGGGATGGTCTTCTTTCCTCTCATAAAGATAAAACAAAGAAACAATGAAAAAGATATTTCTCATAACCTGTACGGTTTTCTTTGCACTAGCCATCAGTGCTCAGCCTGCTGCTAGACGTAACCAGCAAAGTGCGCAATCACCTGCTAACACAATTACTACACGTGCGCAGATATCTTTCCCAACAGCTGCTCCTTTGCAAGAAGATGTTGTTTGGCGTCGTGATATCTATCGTGAATTGAAGTTAGATGAGGATGCGAATGCAGGACTTTATTATCCTGTTGAACCCGTAGGATCACAGATGAATCTCTTTACTTATATCTTCAAATTGATGATGAATGGTCCTAATCGAGGGGGAATTGCCGCTTATAATTATCGAATGGATGGTAACGAAGTCTTTACCGACTCTGCTCGTGTAAAGCCCTTGCAGTTCCTTGACAACTATCACATCTATTATGAACGCACCGACCATGGCATCCGTCTTGATAATAGTGATATCCCTTCGAGCGAGGTAAAAGGATATTATCTAAAGGAAAGTGCTTATTATGACCAAGGTACATCAACTTTCCATCGTAAGGTGGTGGCGCTTTGTCCAATCATGTATCGCGAAGATGATTTCGGAGATGGAGAGGTTAAATACCCATTATTCTGGGTTCGGTATGATGATCTTGCTCCTTTCCTCTCTAAGCAAACCATGATGACTAGCAACTTAAACAATGCAGCTACGATGAGTGTGGATGATTATTTCACGATGAACTTATACAAAGGAAAGATTTACAAGACCACTAATCTGTTAGGGAAGACGCTTGCACAATATTGTCCAAACGATTCTGCAATGGCTGCAGAACAGAAGAAGATAGAGCGTGAGCTTGCTGATTTCGAGAAGCATATCTATGGAGATCCAGCTCGTAAGGATAGCCTTGATAGTATTGCAGCAAGCCAGGAAGTAGCGAAAGTAAGCAAACGAACTGTTCGTGGTCGTCGTACAAGTCCATCAACAAGTAGCGTTAGGCGCACACGTCGTCCATCTTCCAATGGAAGTGCGAGCGTGTCTCCAGCACGAGTAACTGTCCGCCGTGAGCGTCATTAACATAGCGGTTAAATTTCTTCAATTAGGTAATAAAAGCCATTTGAGAACGATTAATGTATAGTCATTATAGTTCTTTTATCATTAATATTTATGATTATGAAGAAAATTATTTCATCGGCTTTATTAGTCCTTTCCTTTCTCTTCTCCATTCCTGTTCACGCTGACGAACCTTTGAAGTTTGGTGTAAAAGCAGGATTGAATGTGAGTGATTTCTACTTTGATAGTGAAGTCTTTGACAAAACTAATCAAGCTGGCTGGTTCATTGGACCAACAGTGAAATTCACATTACCCATTGTTGGTTTAGGAATGGATGCTTCTGTTCTATACGATTATCGTGCAGCAAAACTCGATTATGCCACGATGACGCAGACTGTTAAGCAGCAACAGATTGCAATTCCAGTGAATGCTCGTTACTCTATCGGCTTAGGTAGCATGGCAAGTGTATTCATCTTTGGTGGACCTCAGGTTGCTTTCAACATTGGTGAGAAAGAATATCAATGGAACATGAAGAGTACATACGCTTTGAAGAATAGTAACTTCAGTGTCAACCTTGGCTTTGGTGTTACTGCGTTTAAGCACCTGCAAGTGAGTGCGAATTACAATATTGCCTGCGGAAAGACAGGGCATGCAACGTGGAAGACAGCTACTGATGCTGCAACGTCTGTCTTCAATAAGAAGAGTAGTCGTAACAACTCTTGGCAGGTGGGTGTAGCCTATTTCTTCTAGTCTATTTCGATATTTCTTCGCTGATTATTTGGCAGTTCTAAAGGAAAGCCTTACCTTTGCCGC
>ERZ773074.1107-NODE-1107-length-10663-cov-23.019891_pt1 | contig 10663 bp, 11 predicted proteins | sample MGYA00580615_ERZ773074 | MGnify/ENA primary metagenome ERZ773074 (study PRJEB29015, sample SAMEA2738126) | human oral metagenome | biome: human oral; feature: human-associated habitat; material: saliva | place: China | collected 2160 ...
CGCACCAATAAGCCGAAAAGTCACCCTTCCAGCAACACGTAGTGTCCTATAACCCTTTTGTCCTTTAACCCGCAAGTAAGCCAACAGCACAAACTCGAAGGGGCCGGCCCTGAGGCCGACCCCTTCGAGTATCCCATCAACACAGTGCAAGTCTTCCGATGCGCTCCCTTTCTCGGCTCACCCTTGGTGGGTGTCGCCCTTGGCTTGATGACTATTAATGTACGGACCTCACCTGTGGGAACCATTGAACGAAGCTGGCAATTTCCTGAGAATTTTTCACCGCTCTGGCCCAGCTCGCGCCTTCGCACGCGCAATCGTTGATATTCCAGCGATTCTGATGCTCTGACTGGCAACGACGAGGCAATCGCGCTCGCGCACTTCGCACGACTCGATCCCTACTCCGTTCTCCGCAGCGACGGAGGAGGCCGCCACGCATGGGCGTTCTCCCACGTCCTCCCAGGGCGCCGTTGCCGATTGTTCGGCACCCGCTAACGCCGCTAGGTCGGCGACGGCTTGCAGGCGCGCCTGCTCGCGGTGCGCGGTGCCCACCCCACCGAGGACCACAGCGAGCGCGAGCGCGAGGACGATCAGGGCTAGGGTGTTGACGGTCCCCGATCCGTCCTCCCCGGTGAGTGCACGCGGATCGCCCGCCCCCTGACGGTCGCTCCCAGGGGTGGCCGCCCCCTGACGGTCGCTCCCAGGGGTGACCACCCCCTGTTCGGGGATCACGGCAGGGCCCCCTCGTCGATGGTCGTCACCGAGCAGCGCGCCACGCCCCCGACCCAACCTGCGGCGCCGCGGTAGGGGGCGGTCCCGGTGACGCTCACCCACCCGCCGGCGCGGGTGACGGCGTAGGATCCCGGCGCGTACGCGGCCGACGCCACCGCCTGCGGATCCCCCTGCCCGATCGAGGCGGCCCTCGCCCCCTCGCGCACCGCCTGGCACAGGGATGCCCCCGTCATCCCGGCCTGGGCGACCGCGACAATGACGCCGATGACGGCCGTGACGGCGAGGAATCCGATGGCGTGTTCGACGGTGACGTACCCGTGGTCGCAGCTCTTCATCGGGTGTTCAGCGCCTCCTGGATGATGGACTCCAGGGCGGCGCGCACGGTGTCCGACTTGAGGATCACGATGAGGAGTCCCGCAAATCCCGCGGCCGCGATGGTCCCGATCGCGTACTCCACGGTCGTGGCTCCTTCTTCCGGGTCAGCCAGGTCCGCGTGGGATTCTCCTCCCCGACCCGCCGTCAGGTGATATGCCGCGTCCTGCAGGGCGCTCAACGCGCGGAGCTGAGCGCGTGTGGCCGCGGATTCGATTCTGTCGATAATCATCATTGATCTGTCCTTTCGTCTGCGCGCCTATCGACGCGTGCGGCCAGTGTGCGCGCCGCCCCTCCCCCGATTCCACGCGGATTCGGACCCCTGTGGATAACTCAGGCACGCCGAAGAGCCCTGTGGATAACTCGTGCACACCAACGACCCCTGTGGATGGCGCCTACATGCCGAGGCCACCGGTGAGGGAGGCGAGCAGGGGCGCGATCCCGAGCGCGAGGAATGCGGGGAGGAAGCAGGCGCCGAGCGGCCCGACGAGTCGGACGCTGAGTTCTTCGGCGCGTGTTTTCGCATCGGCCAGGCGGGCCCGGCGCTCCCACGAGGCGCTGCGAGCGAGCATCGTCTCGGGCGCGTTTCCGCTGGTCCAGGACGATTCGAGGGCGTCGCGCAGCGGGTGCGCCCACTCCGGGGTCTCTTCCCAGGCCTCGTCCCATGGGATGCCGAGCCGCAGGGCCTGGGCCGTCCACGCGAGGGATTCTCGCGCGCAGGCAGCGGCCAGGGCGTCGAGGACGCGCGGGATCGCGGCCCCACAGGCCAGGCCGGCGGCGACGAGGTCGCAGGCCAGGGCGGGATCCGTGTCCTCGTCGACAGATCGGGCCCTCGCGAGGATCCGGCGGCACAAGGCGATGCCGACCACCCAGGCGGCCGCGCCAAGCAGCGCACAGATTCTCCCGACGGTCACTCCCGTGTAGAACTGCCAGGGCGAGGCGCCCAGGGCGAGCGCGCTCACGATTCCGACGAGGGGAAGCGCAGCGAGGACTCGCGCGGACATGAGGGGACCGGCGGAGGCGACGCGGCGCGCTTCCGCGACGGCCTGGGCGTCATCGATACTGTCCCCGATGGCGTCGAGGATGTCGGCCATGGGCGCGCCGAGGCCGTGGCTGAATCGGCAGGCCAGGGCGACGGAGGCGGCGGTGCGACGAGCGGCCGCGTCTGGGGCCCGGGCGCGCAAGGGGAGCTCCCACCGCGGCGGCTCTCGCGCCCATTCGTCGAGGATGGGCGGGTAGGACGCGCTTTCAGGCGCGATTGCGCCCGCACCGATGCGCGCGAGGGAGTCCGACCAGGCTCGCCGCGTCGGCGCTCCCGCGCGCAGCCGCGTCGCCACCTCGGCGACCAGGAGGGAGAGCTCGCGCGCCTGAGGCACGCCGCAGGCGCGCCCTCGATGCCTCCCGCTTTCTCCCCTGCCTAGGCGTCTGCGCAGGCGGCGCATCCACGCGCGTTCGGCAGATTGACGAGAACCGGCAGGGCGCATCCACGCGCGCACAACGCGACGCTCGTGCACGCCACGTACGACGGCCGCGAGCGCACGAGACACCAGCATGAGCGCGCACAGCACGAGCACGCACGCAAGCGCGCGATCGGTCGAGTGCTCCACGACGTCGCGACCGCCACCGAGAACGGCCATCCAACCGGCACCCCACCTCATAGTCCGACCATTCGTGCCAGGGACGACCAGGCCTCGTGAGTGGTCACCTGTCCGGAGGCTGTGGCGCTAAGCGCGACCGCGCACTCGAGCGGGCCGCGAGCGCGCGTCAGCACCCCGACCTCGGATACCCAGCGGTGCCCGCAGGGGGATCGTCGCATGTGGAGGACGGCGTCGAGGGCGCTGGCGGCCTGGGCGGCGACGGCTTCCTCGCCCATGCCGGCGAGCGCTCCGAGGGCGGCCAGACGCGCGGGCACCTCTCGCGTCCCGTTCGCGTGGATGGTCGCCCAGCCGCCGTCGTGTCCCGTGTTGAGGGCGGTCAGGACGTCGCGCACTTCGGGGCCTCGGCACTCTCCCAGGACGAGGCGGTCGGGGCGCATGCGCATAGCCGCGCGCACGAGGTCGGACAGGGTGACGGCGCCTCGCCCCTCGACGTTTGGCTTGCGTTCGAGGAGGTGGACGCAGTGCGGGTGGGCGGGGGTGACCTCGGCGACCTCCTCGATGCACACGATGCGCTCGCTGGAGGGGACGAGGGAGAGGGCGGCGCTCAGGAGGGTCGTTTTGCCACTGCCGGTGGCGCCGGAGACGAGGACGTTGGCGCGCGAGGCGACGAGCGCTCGCAGGAGCGGGCCGAGGGTGCCCGGCAGGGTGCCGCGCGCGATGAGGTCCCCGACGCCCAGCCGACGCGTGCCGAGCACGCGCAGGGAGATGAGCGTTCCCGACCCGGAGACGGGTGGCAGGACCGCGTGCAGGCGGACGCCCCCGGGCAGGGTGCCGTCGGCGATGGGGCTGGCGTCGTCGAGGCGCGCCCCGCACGCGCTCGCCAGCCGTATCGCGGCGTGGCGGGCGTCGGCCTCGTCGTGGATGCCGACGTCGACGCGCGCGAGTCCGCCTCCCCGATCGACCCACGAGCGGGAACCGTTGATGAGCACGTCGGTGACGCCCGGGTCGTCGATGAGGCGAGCGAGGGGCGGGTCCATCCCGCGCTGCCGGGCACGCAGGGTTTCGAGCGCGTCGGCGGCCTCGCGTGCGCCGCAGCCGGGTCGAGACGTGTCGGCGATCGCCCCGGCGGGTTCCGTGCCGCGGGCGAGGAGTCGCAGGGCGCTACGCACTGGCCACCTCCAGGCGCACAGTCTCGTCGCGGGCGAGGGAACGCCCGCGCAGGGGCGTCGGCTCGAGGGAGGCGAGCTCCCGGCGGAGAGCACGCAGATCCCGGCCCGGTCGCGTCGGCGCGCGCAGGATCGGGCGCGGCGCACACGCGGACAGCCCGGGGCTACGCCTACCGCGACCAGCCGACACAAGCGTGATCGCGGGGCACGGCGGAGGATGACAGGCGAGGCTCGCGGCCATCGCCGCGGCACCCTCCAGGTCCCGGCGCGTCACGAGGACGAGAGCGTTCGCGTGAACGGCGGACGCGCAGCGCGCGGCCCGGTCATCCCAGCGTCCCGCGTCCACGATGAGGGGAGCGTGCAGGGACCGGCAGGCGGCGGCGACGCGCGGGTCGTCCGCGCTGGCACCGCCGCGCGCGTCCCCGACGAGGGCCCGCACCCCGCCCAGGGTGGGCAGGTGATCGCGCAGCGACGGCAGGTAGCAGTCTTCCCCCGGGTCGAGGTCCGCCCACCGCACGCCGGGGACATCGCACTCGGGGGCGCGAGCAAACCCGGGCACAGACCCGGAGGCGTCAACGACGACCACGCCTCGCGCCCGCCCGCGTTCACGATGCTTTGCCCTGCGCCGCCAGCATTCGCGCAAACCGCGGCGCCGCGCATACTCGCGGGCCAGCAGTCGCACGACGCTCGTCGTGCCCACCCCGCCGCAGATCCCGGCGACCACCCACACCGCGCCGGGCGTCACCCACCGGTGGCAGGCCTCGGCGATGAGGGAGACGAGGAGGGCCGTGTCCCCGGGCAGACTCACCTGCCCCTCTCCCCCGACGCGCACGCAGGGCACGCCGACGGGCACGGGCGCACCTGGCGAGGCGAGGACCAGCAGCGCGCGGGCCGGGTTCGAGCACACCCGCGCCCCGGCGAGTTCCACCGCGTCGCGGGCGCACTCCAGGTCGGGCGGGGCGAGGCCGACGAGGGCGACGGGCCCCCGATTCGCGACATCGCGCGTCTCATCATGGGTTTCCATGCAGCTACGCTGCGCCTGAGGGAACCCACCCGTCCACCCGCACGCGCGCCCCTGTGGACAACGCAGACCCGAAATGCCACCCTGTGCATAGAAGGGGCCCGACGGAGGACCCTGTGGATTGAGCCAACGCTGGAGTAGACGCATGGTACGCGCGGCCTTTTTCGACCTGGATAAGACGATTCTCGACACGTCCTCGAACGTGGCGCTTTCGGGACCGTTCATCGAGGCCGGGCTCATGAACCGCCGCACCGCGATCACCTCCGTCCTCGTGCAGCTGCCCTACCTGCTCACGGGGGCCGACGAGTCGCGCATGGAACAGATGGCGCAGGCGCTGGGGCGCATGGGACGCGGCTGGAACGCCGCATTCCTCGAGGCCACGGTCGAGGACGCGCTTGAACGCACGATCCAGCCCGTCTGCTACGCGCAGGCTCTCGCGCGCATCGAGCAGCACAAGCGCGCGGGCGACGTCGTCGTCATCGCGTCGGCCTCGGTCGAGCAGGTGGTGCGCCCGATCGCCCACATGCTGGGGGCGGATGAGGTCCTCGCCTCGCGGGCGGCCGTCGACGAGGACGGGTGTTTCACGGGCGAGATCACGCACTTTAACCAGGCGCAGGGCAAGGCGGACGCCTGCGAGGCCCTGGCTCGCGCGCGCGGATGGGACCTGTCGGAGTGCTCGGCTTACTCGGATTCGGTGTCGGACGCGCCGCTCCTGCGCCTCGTCGGCCACCCCTACGCGGTCAACCCGGACCGGGGCCTGCGCGAGATGGCGCAGCGCGAGGGCTGGCCCACGCTCACCTTCACGTCCACGGTGCGCGTGTTGCCGCGCGAGGTCCCAACCCCCGCGAAGGTCGCGCTTCCCTTCATTGCTGGCGTCGCCGTGGGTGCGGCGGCCTGCGCGCTCCTGCGCCGCTGACACGGCGCGCAGATCGGACGGATCGCGCGGATCGAGCAGATTTAGGAGAGCCGGCCCGCCTGCACGTGGCGGGCGACGTCGCGCCCCACCCGCGCCCCGTAGACGATCCCCGCGCAGTAGTGGGTGATCCACCTGGCCAGGCCGGCCTCATCGGCGCTCACCCACCCGGCGAGCTCACGCCCCGCGCGCGCGGGATCCAGCGCGTCGTAGGCGCTCGGCACGCACACGCCGGTCGGGTCGACGCCGCGCGTGACGAGGATCCACCGCGCCAGGCCGCTTCCCACGACAGACGAGGCCGGGGCGAAGACGCGCCGGAAACGGAAGTGGGCGGTGAGCGCGGCGGCGACGGCGAGGGCGGGGGCATCGAAGCGCGCATAGGCGAGGGCGGGTGCGAGCAGAGCAGGATCGGTGGGCAGGGCGACGGCGTTCGCCTGGGCGAGGCCGGAGGCCACGAGACCGGAACAGGCATCCCGATGCAGCCCCGCAATCAGCGCCGGAAGGGGTGTCGGGGCGACGCACGCACCGCCCTGGGAACGCGTGTTCAGGGCGGGGAAACGTGAAGCGAGGTTCCACTGCGAGCGCCAAATCCCCAGGGCGAGGGCAGCCCCCGGATCGGATGCAGGCCCGCCCTCGTCTCCCATGGACGCGGCGCGCACGTCGTCGACGCTCGTGCGGGCGCCCTCGATGATGGACAGGGCGGCGGCCTCGCGGACGGCCGCCTCGGCGCGGGCCTCCTCCCAGCCTCGGCGCAGTCCCTCACTGAAACGCAGGTCGGCGAGCGCGGCGTGCGCCTCGTTCATGGCCGAGGCGACGTCGGGACGAGCGGCGGCCGCCCGCAGCACGGCGGGCGCGGGGTCAACGAGGGCTTCGATACTCACCCCTCTACACTAGGGGCATGACGCTTTTGCAGCATCGAAACTTCTCCGCGCGCCTGCGCTCGGGGCTGTTCGCATTCGTTTTCGCGCCGGTCGCCCTGGTGTTCCTGGGGTCGTCGATGGTCGACGTGCAGGCGCTGGCCGCCGTCGGTCAGCCGCTCGCCTCGGTGGAGGGCCTCATCGGCATGGCGCTCGCGTCGCTGCTGCTCGCCCTCATCGCGCTCAACTGCGAGGAGTCGAGCGCGGGCATGGTCGTCACTTTCGTGTGGTCGCTCGTCGTGGGGGTCGCGCAGTTCCTGGGCGTGGCGCGCCTGCCACTGCTCATGAAGTCGTCGGTGGGCCGCGAAGACATGCTCGCCGGCGTCCTGTGGTGCATGTACCCGGTGTGCCTCTCCCTCATACTCGGCGCGTGTGCGCTGACGATCAAGTCAGTGCGGGTGCGCGCGGGCAAGGACACGCGTATGCCTCTCGCGCGCGTGCACCGTCACGCGTTCGGCACGACGGTCGCGCTCCCGGCCGCGATCGCCGCGGGCGTGCTGATGGTGGGGGCGGCGCCCTCGGATTCGACGAACGTCGCGGCGATGGGCCTGGAGGGAATCCTCGAGGGCCACACCCTCGCTCCGCTGTTCGCCCTCGGTTCGGGCCTGGCCTTCGCCGTTTTAGCGGTGAACGCCCGCTGGTCGATCACGGGTACGCAGATCGCGACGTGGGCGATTCTCGTGCTGCCGAGCTACGTGGTCTTGCCGGTGTGGGCGTCGCTGACGGGCAACGTGATCGTTCCCGGTTCGTCGATCATCACGAAGTTTTCGCTCGCCGCTCCTCCCCTGGCGGCCCTGGGGATGGCGACGGGCTGCGCGTCGATGGGGGTTCTGTGGGCGCGGATGCGCGCGTTGAAGAACCTCGATGCGTCGCAGGCCGCATCGACGAATGAGGGGCCTGCCGAGGCCTAATGCGCGCAAGCGGTCTAACGGACCGTAATATGTGGGCAGGTATAAGGAGGAAGCATGTCCGAGAACGAGTTTGACGTCCAGCGCGACCGCGCCGAGGAGGACCGCGAGAACGTGGTGCTTACCGGCGAGGAGATCGAGCTGCCGGGCGAAGATTCCGACGCGTCGGCGATCATCGGCGAGTCCAGTGAGCCCATCCACACGGGCGAGATCGAGTCGGTCGCAATCGGCGGCCTGACGGGACGCGTTCCGGCTGCTGCCCCGCTCAAGCCCACGATCGAGGACAAGATTTCCACGGGCGAGCTGCCCGTCGTGACCGCCCCCGAGGGCGACCTCCCGGTCGTGTCCACCACGGACGAGGCCGGCTCCGCCCCCGAGCAGGAGCAGGCCGAGCAGGAGCCCCCTGCCCAGGCTCCGGTCGCCGACCAGGGTGCCGATGAGTCTGCCGAGGCCGACGCGCCGTCCGCAGAGGCGACCGATGAGCCCGAGACTACCGACGAGGCCCCCGCTGAGGAGACCCCCGCTGAGGACGCGACCGAGGAGCAGGCTCCCGCAGAGGACACCGCCTCCGACGAGCCCACCCCCGCCTCGTCGAACGAGGAGGGCGAGCAGCCCAAGGCCTCCGCGGACCAGGCGGAAGAAGCCGAGAATCCCTTTGCTTCCCTCCTCTCCTCCGCAGACGAGGACGCCGCAGACGAGGCGACCGAGGACGTGACCGAGGATCCGGAGCCCGCGCTCGCCCCCGTGATGACGCCCGCGCAGGCTGCCGCAGCGCTAGGCCTGAACCTGGATGAGGCAGTCACGAAGGCCGAGGAGCCCGCTGATTCCGAGGAGTCTGCCAAGTCCGCGGAACCCACCGAGGCCGCCGACTCCAACGACGATTCCGGCGCCGATTCTGCGGATGGTTTCGCGCGCGAATCCACCGACGAGGCCAAGGACGCGGACCAGGCCGGGGAAACCACCTCGGCCGTCGGCGGTGCGGCGGCCGAGCACCCGCTCGCCTCGCGCCGATCGATGATCTTCGGTGACGACGAGGCGACGACCCCGTCGATCCCCGCACTCGCGCCCACTGAGCAGGCCGCCCCGGCCTCGTCGAACACAACCGACGAGCCTTCCGCCAAGCTCGACCAGCCCGCCGAGGCGCCCGCCCCCTTCACCGAGCCGACGGCGCAGCTGCCGACCCAGGAGGCTCGGGCCTCGTACTCCTTCGCGGACCAGGACGCCGCCGAGGAGGCGCGCCCGCGCCGCCGTTCCCTGCTGGGTGAAGGCAACGAGGACGCCGAGGCCGCGACCCTGGCCGCGATCGCGTCGACCGCCTCCCGCGGCGACAAGTCGGACTCCGGGCGACTGGACGACGAGCTCTTCTCCGCGGCTCCTCAGATCACGGAGATGCCCTCGCGGACGGGCGCGCACTGGCTCTCGTTCCTGCTGTTCCTCATTCTCACGCCGGTCGGCTGGTACCTGGCCGCCGACGCTGGCGCGCGCATGACGCTGGCTGACGCCGCGCCCATGTACACGGGTGTCGCCTCGATGCTGGCGCTCGGCGAGCTGCTGGGCTCGGTCATCATTGCTGCGATCCTGTTCGTGGTGGCGCGCCGCTCCTCGCTGGGCGCCTGGCTGATGGGCCTGGGCACCCTGATCGTTGGCCTGCCGTGGGTCATGGCCCCCGGTATCACGGCTACGTCGGCGCTGGCCGCACTAACCGCGCTGACAGGCACGGGTTCCCTGGGCGCAAACCTGACGCACCACCTGCAGGCCTCCGGCTACTCGGGCCGTTTCGTCCTGCTGGGCGTGGCGCTCCTGGGTCTGGCGTACGTGTCGCACGCGGCGCGCCGCACCGGCCGCGACGAGGAGGCCCTGCGTACCTCGATCGAGGCCACGAACCCGGCGGGCGCCTTCTACTCCAAGCGCGCACGCAAGAAGGCAGCAAAGGACGCGGCCCGCAAGTGAAGACTCTGATTCCCGCCAGCGCGATCGAGCTCGAGGGTCCCTGGACTCACCGGCACGTGAGCGCTGGCGGCGCCGCATTCCACGTCGCCGACATGGGCGAGGGCATGGACCACGCGCTCGTCCTTCTCCACGGTTTCCCCGAGCACTGGTGGGCATGGCGCGACGTTCTGCCCGCCCTCGCCGAGTCGACGTCGCGCGTGTTCGCCCTTGATTTACGAGGCTTTGGCACCTCCGACCTGACCCGCGGGGACTGCGACCTCACCCAGATGGCGAACGATGTCATCGCCGTCGTGCGCGCCCTCGGCATCGCGTCCTTCTCCGTGGCTGGCATGGGTATCGGGGGCACGGTCGCGTGGATGATCGGCGCGCTCGCACCCCTGGAGCTGCGGTCGGTGGCCGTCCTGTCGGCCCCTCATCCGCTCGGCGTTCAGCCCGTGATCGGACGCGTGCCGTGGGCAGGTGGACGCGTGCTCCAGGGGCGCCTCGCACTGCCGACAGGGCGCGAACGGGCCCTGCGTTCCGGCTCGCTCGTGACGACCGTCTACCGCGCGTGGGCCTCGCCGGGGAACGTGGATGGCCTCGTCTCCCAGTCAGGAACGTACCGGGCCGCGCTGCGTCGCCCCTTCGCTGCGCACACCGCGCTGCGGGGCCTCGGCGCCACGCGCAAGATCTCGCGCGAGGAGCGCCGCATCCTGGCCGAGCCGCTGCGCGTGCCCGTTCTCTCGCTGGTCGGGCGCGATGATGGCGCCTGGTCGACGCTGGATCACGCGGCCGACGCCCAGTTCGTGGATGCGCCGCTCACGCAGATCGTCATTCGCGAGGCCGGCCACTTCCTCCCCGAGGAGGCTCCCCAGGCGGTGGCTGATGCTCTGTCAGAACACGCTTTAGCACACGCTAAATAGCGCATTTTTCATTAGACAGCTCACACAAATCGCGAAATGAAACGTGTTTCACCTGATAGATAGGGCATAATGGTGTGATGCGCGGTACCTCCTCGTGAGCGGTATTACGTATGGGAACCACTGCGCAGTCCAAATCGGAACGCCCGAGCAATCGGGCACGAGCGGAAGGAGCTCCGCACCATGATCG
>ERZ773074.1115-NODE-1115-length-10632-cov-2.981942_pt1 | contig 10632 bp, 10 predicted proteins | sample MGYA00580615_ERZ773074 | MGnify/ENA primary metagenome ERZ773074 (study PRJEB29015, sample SAMEA2738126) | human oral metagenome | biome: human oral; feature: human-associated habitat; material: saliva | place: China | collected 2160 ...
TTATATCTTTTATAGATGTTTTTACGAAAATTATTCCACTCATTTAGCAAATACGATGAATTATTTTTTGATAAAAGTTTAGCGTAATCCTTTTCACGTCTTAAGTATATTACATAAAGGCTGTTTATAATTTTGTCCCTTAATTTCTCATAAAGTTCTGTAACATCGTACTCATCTTCTGTATCATCAGTGACAGAAGATACTAAAGGGTACACATCAAACTCGTTTGCTATATGCCAAATTGTAAACTTTGCAGCGTCAGGATATACCTTTTTAAGTCTTTCTAAAACGTCAGTATCTTTAATTTTAATATCATAGAAGTCCTCTACAGTTATTTCACACAAAGGGTCTTCAATATATAGCCTGAATATTTGACTGGATAATTTATTTTCCATATTAATTACCCCCTTTCTTATGCTTTACTGCAAGCTCTGTCATTTTTTTGATAACCTCATCTAATTTAGCTTTTTGAGAAATATCTACTTTAACGGTCGCAAACATATTTATTATTTGAATATTATAATCAGCCTTTTTCACCCATTCCCTCGCAAACGTTTTAACACCGATTGTATATTTTAACTGGTTCTGATTTAATTTTGCAATAAATTTATTGTGAAACTCTCGGCATAATGCAAAAACCTGTTGGTCGGGAATATCATCGCCTGCATTGCTTCCAAAGAAATCATCACCAGTGTTGACATTATCTTTGACTTCATTATCAGCTGTGAAGTTAGTGCTATTTGTATCATCTGTATTGTCTGTATCATTGTCTGCGTTAATATCTACAGGCGTAGCGCCTTGAGGTATTCGCACTGGAGAACTTTTTGCTTCTGTTGCAACTTTTTCAGTTGAAACATCACTTTTTGCATTATTTATATTATCATTATTTGATGTATCAGATATAGCACCTGTCTTATTATCTAAAGGCACATCATACGCACCAGCGTCTCTTAAAATTTTAGCAAAATCTGTGCCTTTCAACGGCTGAACTGACGAATTTGACATAATTTTTACAACGTTCATCAGCTTTAAAAAAATATAATACTCGCTTTTTCTCATCGTGATTGATACTATATCATTATCCATAACAACTGGCTCTTTGATAGTCTCTTTTAGACTGTCCTGAGTAATGAGCGGGTTAATGTTTGTAAAATATTTTGTTACATCAAATTCAGGCAGTTTTTTAAAAAACTTGTCATAAAAGTTTTTAAAAGGGTCGTCTTGTCCAAAATCATATTCCTTGCCGTTAATGGTAGGGCATATTTCCTCTGCAATCTCGTCAGCCATATCAATTATGTTATGCTTTTGTGCGATTAGAGTATTAATTCTTTGTATGTCATCTATAAGCTCACCGCTTCCGTCTTTCATATAAAGATGAAACGCCAAGTTTTTAACATCGTCAATTCCAAACTTAATATCTTCTCTTTCAACAAGCTCTCTTAAAAAAAGCAAGTCCTTGAACTCTGTATTGGCATTGTCTATTATATATTTTTTTCTTTCTACTACATTTTTTGAAATACTTTTTATTTCAGACTGTAAATCTAAGATTTTAGATGTTACTGTCTCAAGGTCTTTTATAACTGAATTTTTTTTACTGGCATATTCAGCAATGCTTGCTTCAACCCTGCTTTTTTCATCATCTGTGTTAAACTCATTTGTCTCAAGTTTTTGAGTTGCAGCTTTAATCAGATTATCTACTTTTTGCAGTTCATTTTCTAAAAGCGTCTTGCTGGCTTTGGCATTTTCTATATCTTTAGTATCAGCCTTTATTTTTTGCAAGTCCTGCATAAATTTTTTATTTATTATGCAGCTTGAAACAATCGTCATTACTGAGGGTAATACGTCAAAAAGGTTTTCTAAAAAATCACCTTTGTACTCATCTGAATAAACATTTTTATTGTTTTCAGATAGTCTGTTTATAAGTTGCTTTACGTATTCTTTCAGTCGTCGCTCCAGTACATTCTGCTCGTTTATAGTCATTTTTCTTTTTATTCTGATACCTTTGTTAAAATTTGTTCTGTTCAAAAACTTTCACATCCTTTCGTTAATAATGGTTTACATATCTTTTTACAAGCTGACACAGCTTGTCATTAGTTGTCTTTGCGTCATTAATTTCATAGCAGTAGCCTAAATCTGACCTTGATATGTAAAAAAGTGAATATCTTCCTTTTATATTTGAAATATTTTGAACGCCTTCGTCAACATATCTTCCGTCATAGCTTTGACTGCGCTTGGATAACGCAATATACTCACCTTGCTTTAATTTATAGTTGTCATATTTATTTTTAAACAGTGTTACATAGTCCTTACCTCCAAAATTAAAAATTTTTCCGTAATCCTCACTGTTCACATAAATATGGCTTCCTACAAGGTGAAGTGTATCTCCAGCTATTCCCGCTACAATCTTTAATTTTGAAATCTGTCCGTTCTTTATTACGCCAAGTGATTTTAGACGCTTTTCGTCAGCCACTTTGACGCTTGGGTCAAAAGGTACTGTCTCAAGCACAACATCCCCTTTTTTTAAAGGTCTATTTGAAAAATTTCTGATATATAGACCTTTTTGTATGCTAGGTGTAATGTTATAGGTAAATATCAAATTTAAGATTTTTGCAGTTATGAGTATAGCAACAAGTGTTATTATAAGTTTTGACTTCAGTATTTTTTTTACTAGCATTTATTAAATTACCGCTTCCTTTCCTGTGTAATGAAAAATTTTCACATTTTCATATTCTTATTATAACACATAAAAAAAATAAATCCAAATGAAAAAAAAGGCTCATAAAAAAGCCTTTATTTGAACTATTTTAGCATTTTTAATTTTTCATAGAAGTTTTTCCATTCCGTGCTGCTTACTATTTTCCAGTTTTTTATCTTTGAAAATCTGTTCCTAAATTCAGAGACAGTAAAGTAGTAAATCATAGCTTTGCTGTCTGTAGCAGTAATAATTTCTTCATCGTTATGCGTAAAAATTCCTGTAATTATTGTAATTATAAGAGATTTCCAAGACCTAGCCTTAACTTTTTTTCCTTTTCTTAACTTATTTATACAAGTGTCCATTGTCATTTGTTATCAGTCCTTTCATATCTAAAATCTATTGTTCCATAACTGCAAGGCATACGTGATAAACCATACAACAGCGCCTATCATAAGTATGCCCATCAATAAATGAAATAAAAATTTTGCAATATTCCATAGCAAAGTTCCGAAAAGCACTAGCCCTATTAACGCAAACGCAAGCATACCCAAGTTCTGACCGAACGATGTTACGGTGTCGTTTACGCTTTCAGGAAGATAGCCGTTCATATACAGCATTATAAATCCTATTCCTAGAAATGCCAATACAATATAAAATATTTGTCTTGAAAAGCTGTCATGTTTAACTTTTCTTATAATATTTTTAACATTGCTTGACATAGAGTTACTGCTTTGGCTAGCAGGACTATACGAATATTTAGTAAAGCTGTTCGGATTATAGCTTTCAGTATATTTTTGCTGTAGATTTTGCGTTCTAGTGTATTGCTTGGCAGGCTTAGCATATCTTTCTTTAGTGGTAGACGTATTATCCGCTTTACTATATGTATTAGCCGCATTACGTTCACTATGTGAAGATTTAGTGCTTTCATTGTTAGCCAAATATTGTGAAATATCAGGCAATACTACATTTACTTCACTTGGCACGTCAACTACAGTATATCCTGTGTTCGTGTTAAGTTTACGGCTGACAACTGCGGCTCTGTATTTAGCGACATCCATAATTCTTTTAAGCTCGTCGTATTCACCTTTGCTTAATTTATCTTTTATATCCATTTTTATAATTGTTTTAACATCGTTATCTAAAAAGATTATATTCACTTTATCTTTAAAGAAGTTTAATCTATATCCTGTCATTTCTATTACCGCCTTTTATTTGTAATATAACGAGATAATCTCAAGAACCTAACCCTGAGAGTATCTCCTGTATTTAACTTTTTTCTTCATCTTCAACAGTATTATAGCATATAAAATGAATTAAGTCAACTGCTTTTTTAAAAAAATATGAGATATTTATAAAAAATATCTCACATCACGAATATTAATCAACATCAATTACAGAGCTTGTCCCAATGCTTCTATCCATAGTCATAATTCTTACAAGCTCCCTTAACTTCTTGTCGCTGGCACTAAGTGAATTATCTGTAAAGCCATTTTCATTTTCATATTCCATAACGCTTTCCTTTTGGGTATAGTTTGCAAACTGCGGTGTAAGGAAGTAATATACCTTGTCATTTACAGTTTTTTTTGTTATGCCGTAGGCAACTCCTCTTACGCTGGGATTTCCCCCAAGTGATACGCTGACGTTGCTTTTAGCTGGCACAGACATTAAAAACAGGCTCTTATATCTAGGCATTGAATTTTTATCAGCCGTATTAATAACGTTTATATTAATATGGTTTGCTTGCAGATTTTCAAATGACACGCTGTCAGATATATTTCTTGATATATTAGTCCGTAATGTTATTGTAGCATTATTGTTTACAATAGCGTTTTGAGTAAATATAATCTTGTTTGTGTCAAGTCCGTTTTCAAGCACCATATTATTTAACTTTGTATTGTACGTATAAAGACCATTTGCTATAACTATGTCCTTATCCACATTTACAAATCCGTTGCCTGTATTTAATGCGTCAACATATTTTATAATAACTGTTTCGTCAATATCGCTTTTCTTGATATTGTTATATAGCTTCTTATCTATGTATGGTATTTTCCGAGCGTCATCCCATTTATAGTTTTTAATGCTTGTATAGTCCATTAAGGGAACTGTGTTTGTATTTTTGGTAAATGCAGTTAAGTTAGCCAGTGCAAAAATGCAAATGATAAATTTCTTATTCAACTAAATCACACCTTTCATTATTTATTATCGTTTCGTAAAACTTCAAAAACTTTTCTTATTAAGCTGCTTCTCACATATACGCCATACGTATTGATTATAGAGTTCTGCACGGTAAGAAGACTTATGGCATATATTACGTTATCTTCCTTTACTTTGTATATTGGACATTTTGCTGAGCATACATCTATTAAAATTCTTAACGGCAGTATGTTTCCAGTAACTTTATCAACTATAACCTTACAGTCTTCAAGTTTTTTAATGAAACTATATTTGTTAAAAATATCAATATCGTTAAAAGCTATCTCAGTTTCAACAGTAAAGCTCGTGTCAATGTCAACATATTTTCCAAAAAGGCTTCCTATTTTTGTAAATCTAGGTTCAGGAAGCACTATGTTTTTGCTTGTTATGTAATCTTTTTTATTCAATATGGCATATACATAGTCTTTATTGCTGTTCTTTACTTTAGCAACACACCTTATGTCACAGGAATATTCTTCATTGCCGACCTGACGTATGCTGCACTCTACAATCTTGGCATAGGACGTATCTATGTCGCTAAATACGAATGTCATATATTCAGTTGTTGCAAACTGCGTCTTTACTGTATTTTCAATAAAGTCTGTAAAATATGTAATATCGCCTACTATATTTTCAGATATGAAATAGTATATTTCACGTAAAGGGTTAATTGTAACCTCATCTCCTGAAAAATCTTCGATATTAATGTCAACAGGGCTTCCGTCAAGGCTTGTCACGTTATGCCTTTTAAGTTTTTCGATATGCTTTTGTGTAACATCATATTTTCTTAAGTTTTCGGCATACCAGTTTTCAAACGGAACTAATAAATTATCCGAATTTAGCACAAACACTCTCCATATATCGTTACAGAATGTAACTTTTAGACTAAGGATGTCGTTACTAAACATATATTTATATAGTCCGTGAAAATGTACATCTAAGTTAAAAATCATTTCTTAAAAGTCCTTTCTCAATGATATATTATAGCAGGCTGTTTATAAAACTTCTGTCTATTGCAGGAACGTCCATTAATTTTACAAGCAGCTTGTTCAGCTTTATTATATCATAACTTGACTGAATATTTAAGGATATTTTTTTAGCATTACGTATATTCATATCTTCAATGAGTGCCGCATTTCTAAAAATGCCGTCACAGTCGCCAAATTCCTGTATCAGTTTTGATACTGTGACTTTCCCTACTCCAGCAACACCTTTTATATTGTCTGAAACATCTCCTACGTAAACAAGGTGCGTAAAAATGTCCTTATAGTTTTCAACTAAAAACTTTTCCTGCAAGAATGAATTGTCATTTGCGGTAACTTTAGTATACCCGTCTTTTCCCCACAGTATTACAGACACATCTTTTTCAACTAACTGCAACAAGTCCTTGTCAACTGTATAAATCCACACATCATAGTCATCTTTTAAGTGCGTAGCAAGAGTATGTAAAATATCGTCGCTCTCATATCCGTTTTTCATAATGTTAGGTATCTGAAAATTATTTGATATGTGCATTGCAAACTGGGTCTTATGCTGATGTATGAAAATTTTCTCCTCAGTCTGATAGTCACGTCTGTTCTGCTTGTAAGGAGGATATATTTGCTCTCTTAAAAGTTTTGCGTTTGCGTCCATTACTGAAATTACGTTAGATACTCCAATAATTCCTCCAACCTCAAACTTAATTCTTTCGATTGCTTCCTCAAGATATTCATAAAACGGTGTCAAGTCATTAAACATCTTGACGTCTTCATAAGTGCTGTACGCACTTCTGTAAAATAGTGTGCTTGTATCTAGTAATAATATTTTAGGCTTAAGAGTATCTGTATCTATAATTTCCATTTAAAATCACTTCCTTTTTTAAAATTTTTTATTCATCTGGCGAGAAGGATATGTAAACCATATATCCCCACATCGTTTTGTAATATAGCAGTAAATCATAATCCAATTATCAAGAGACAATGCTTCCCGTGTAGGAAGGCTTAAGTCAACTTCGTCATTTTTTACTGAATTTACAGAGTATTCAAATATTCTTAAAGGATTTTGGTTAAAAAATCCTGTAGTATTAGGCAAATACATAGAGTTTAATTCATCGTCGCTTCCAATAAGCCAAATAAGGCTAATTAAATTTGGAAACTTCATTATAAATTTTTCCAGCATATCCGCTAAAGTAAATCTATCTGTTATCCTGTCTATCGCCATTAAAATTCTATGACCCTCATTAGAGCCTACTACGGCGTTATATGCGTTCTCATCAAAGGCTGGGTCATCAGCTGATGTTGTAAAGTCTTTGTAGTATCTAAAATATTTTTTGGCATATTCCTTTTCCCTGTTAAAAATCTCGGCGTCAGTTACAATTTCCCCTGTTTCATTTTCCTTTGCAAAAGGAACGACAACTGCATTTTTTGTAATATCCAGCAAACTGTTTATATTGACTTTTTTTAAGTTTGTTTCATCAGTTGTTAATAATTTATACTGACTGTCCCAAAATTCTGAAAATTCATTTACGACACCTGCTGTATTGCCGTCCTTATCAATAAATTCACAGTTTAAAAGATTATATCCGCTTTCAAATAAAGGGGTATCTGTATTAAAAACTCTTGCAAGTTTTCCAGACCTTTTTGAGCAAAGACCTGTTGAAAATTTCCATTTCTCAAGGTCAGGCGTTACAAATTCCTTTATCGAATTATCTATAAATTCAGCATTGCTTCCAGTCCACTCCTTAAGCTCCAAATTGATGTCTTTAGTATCAGGATTATCTGTATCACTTGCTACATCTTTAGAATTTCCTATATCAGCGTCGTTATCAGGCATGTTATCCTTTGGCAGAATATTTGATTTGCCGCTGTCACAAAACTCCTCAAAATCGTCATCTATTGAAAACTGAGCGTCATCTTGATTTAAAGAAGATGTGCTTCCAGCCATTGCATTTTCAAAAATAGCATTTTCAGCCTGCGTATCACAGGCTGAATTATCATTAGTTGTATCTTGTGTATCTTGTGTATCTTCTATGCTTTCTGTCTTATCTATGTTTTTTGCAATTTCAGCTGTATTTTCATCAGAAGCAGAGCTGGTATCATTTCCTGAAGTTTTTAGAATTTTATCAGCTGAACTTTTAGCGTCTCTTGATATTTTTTCAGGAATATCACCTATGCACTCTAAGTCATTGCTGTCATCAGAATTAAGGCTTTGCTTAAAGGCGCTGCAAAGCTCCTTCCACATAGCCAGTTTAATATTGTCATCACTTATGCCAAGTAATGTTGCTGCAAATGTCTCACACATTTTCTGTAAATCTTTTTTCATATTAAGGTCAGTCCTTTCTCAATCTAATATTTTTATTTATAACAAATTATAGCATATAAAATTGAAAAAGTCAACTTATACCATTGATTTTTTTTAAGATAAGTGATATAATACTGTAAAAATAACAATAACAGGAAAGGACAACTATATGTTAATAAACGCAAACAGAATAATGCTGTGGGGATTATACTTGGGATTTTTTTCAGGATTGGTCGGAATAATTACATTTATTCTAGCAATAGCTTTTAAGCAGCATAAAATTAAAAACAGGCTTATAAGGACATCCATAGTCATGGCTATAATTGTTGCCAGTATAGATATTATATTTTATTTTCATAACTGGCACAATGAAGCAATAATGTATACAAAAGGACACAGCTGGCATAATGTGCCTACATTAATATTAAATGCTGGAAAACTTCAAAATGGAGATGTACTGATAAAGTCCCGTGGTAAAGGGCTTGAAAATTCAGCTGGACATAGCTTCATATATTATAAAGGCAAATTTATATCGTTTAACAGACAGGGGGACTATAATACAGAAATTATGACATTTGAGCAAATGCTAGACTATTACGAAGCAAGAAAAAATGACAAAAAGCACCCGTTCATAGACAAATATGTAATACTTAGACCTAAAAAGCCTGTAGACATTGAAAATGAACTAAACTTTATAAAAAACAGCGGAAAGTTAAAGTATACTCCTACACCATTGCAGCTTGATACAAAAAAATATAACTGCTCTACATTCGTATACAGAATTTTAGAGCATAACAGAGCTGTACCTGTAAGAAAATTTATATCAGTTATGCCATATGATTTCCTGCAAATGAAAGAATTTAACGAGGTAAAACTGGATAAAACTTTACCAAATGATTTTGAAGGTGATTTCTTAGAACTGTTTGACATAATAGACCTGTTTAATGAATATGATGTGCCAATAAATCTTGATTATAGACAGAATAAGATTGTACTTAGTAATGACAGCATAGATTTTGTAAAGTATCTGATTTCAAATAATTTAGTAGACGATAACAAGAAAGTCATTATTTCAAACTTAATAAATCAATAATAAAAATAGCAGACTAAAAAAGTCTGCTTTTTTTTATTTTTTTAAATCTATAATCGTTGCTTTTTTAAATTTTTCCTGTAAAAATTTATGAAAATAGTCACAGGAAGCCTGATATGTAAAAATATCATCTGAATTATATGATATTACTCCGTTAAAGTCACTTGGTATAGAGTTATAGTTGATGTTAATTCGGTCTATGTATGCTGTAAGCGTATTTCCTTTTAGCATACAGTAATGTAATCTATTAAAGTCAGATGTTATTTCCTGAGTAAAGCGTGTAAAGTTAAATAGAAGTGACGACACACCTCTGTTTGAGAACTTAACAAAGTCATCTATATTCCATACAAAATTTCTGTTTTCACATATTCCTGCAAGATTGTCATTATGACAAAAATATGTATCATTTCCAATAAGAAATTTTTGTGCATTATTAAAAAGCTGCCTTGAATTTTTACAAGTTTCAACTTCTCTTATTTCATCATTTAAAATAATTTTTGCTTCGTCATTTTCCAGCATATTCTTGAAAATTCCAAACGTCATCTTGGTGTCATCTAGCGAAGTATGGAAATCCTTATCATTTGTATAGACCTTATAGTATTCGCTGGCTTCTATCAATTTTGGGTTCTTGTACAAGGTTCTTCCGTTTCTAGCTGGAATTTTAATGATGTCTCTGTTAAGAGACATTGTGTCAATCATTTTTGCTTTTTTGTTAAATCCTAGTTCATCAATTTTCATAAAGGAGTTGTCAAAGCTGATATGGTTATGACCGATAATAATTTCCTTTGAAAACATATTTAAAAGATTGGGAAGGTCGTCCCTAAAATATTTAGGATAGCTTACGCCACGCCTTTTCTGTTCAATCACATTGTCGTAAAGACGATTGACCTTCAATGCTCCAAAGTTCATTGCTTCGCCAGCTTCACGCTCATAGTACCTTGTGTCGCTTGACAGCTCTAAAAAATGAGTGTCCGTTAAATCTTCACTGCTTGAATACAAATGGCTAATCTGTGTAAAAGACAATACGGACGTTCCTTTAAGACCGTTTGTCTCCAAGTCGTAAGTAGTTGTTTCAAAAATCATATCTTAATTTTGTCCTTTCATTTTAGTTTTATTATGGTTTTGTTATAAATGGTGCTATTATCTTAGTTTTACTATAAATGGTACTTTATGCGACATCTTGTATTTGAAGTTAGTCAGCACATCATTTTTGGCTATAAATCCAAAATACCGCCCGTCAAAGGAATTTGCAGTGTTATCTCCAAGCGGAAGTATGTAGTCTTTTTTAAGGGTATAACCCTGACCTTTCAATAATTGTTTCATAATATTTTCATCGCTTCTAAATTCATATATAGGAAGCGTTTCCTTTCCG
>ERZ773074.1121-NODE-1121-length-10577-cov-38.524615_pt1 | contig 10577 bp, 7 predicted proteins | sample MGYA00580615_ERZ773074 | MGnify/ENA primary metagenome ERZ773074 (study PRJEB29015, sample SAMEA2738126) | human oral metagenome | biome: human oral; feature: human-associated habitat; material: saliva | place: China | collected 2160 ...
CCACCGGGCATGCGGGGCATTCACGCCCCCACAATGAAACAACCACCTTCAACACTAACTATCCCGCACCAACACGCCGAAAAATCGCCACAAAACCAACACGTCATATCCTTGAGCCCTGAACATGTCACGCAGAAAGAAGCGCCCGGGGCGGTGGCCCCGGGCGCAACGTAATGCTTGAATCTATTGAGCCTATCGAACCCAACGCAGTGCGTTTGGTCGCAGCATGAACGGCGCCAGGATCATCGAGGAGCCGAGACCCACGCCAAAACCGCCGATCACGTCCGTCACCCAGTGGACGCCGAGGTACAGGCGCGTCATGCAGATGAAGACGATGAACAGGAGAGCAGCGACCCACAGCAGGTAACGGAGACGACGGCCCAGGCGCGTCATCGTCAGCACCAGAACCAGGGAGACGATCAGGGCGGTCACTGCCGTCGCGTGACCCGACGGGAAGGAATAGCCGTCCTCGGTGATCAGACGGTAGGCCTCTTCCGGGCGTGGACGCGAATCGATGTGCTTAATGATGTAGCCATTGATCCCCGAGAAAGCCACGGACCCCAGGATGTACAGGGCGTGCATGACCTTCTTGACGAACCACCACACGGCGACCGCCACGACGAGGGCCAAGGCGACGGCGCGCTTGGGGTCGAACAGCCAGGACGCACCCGTCATGAACGTATTCATCGCGGGCGTGCGCGACTCGACGAAATCGGTCCACACGGTGGTGTCGATCGGCAGCGGGTTCGTGATGAAGCCTCCGGCGATAGCAACCACCACGACGAGAAGAGCCCCGACGATGACGGGGGGCGACAGGAGTCGACGAACAAACATATTGAAATCCTACCGTAGTGTCAGTCGTTGGTGCCGTACTCGTACATCCAGCGTCCGGCCCTGCGCGAGAAGCGAGAATGCTCCCGCATCGAGCCGCTCTCGCCCGTCGTCACGTCGCGCCACGAGGCCACGAACGTGACGGTTCCCTCCTCGTCGGAGGGGCCCCCGGCCTCGGCCCCGAGGATACGCAGGCCGACCCACTGCGTCCCCTCCACCCAGAACGGGGGAGCGGGGCGCGTGCGCGGGTGCCACGTGCGGAACAGGTAGTCCTCGTCGCGCAGCGCGAACGCCGTGTAGCGCGAGCGCATGAGCGCCTCGGCGGTCGGAGCCACCTCACCGTCCAGGAAGCGACCGCAGCACTGCGCCAGCAGCGCCCCCGACCCGCACGGGCAAGTACGAGGCCGGGGCACGCCAGCGCCGGACGTGCCGGACATAGCGGGGGAGGGGGTCACGCCTGGTCGCCCAGGGAAGCCAGCCAGCGCTCCGCATCCAGGGCGGCGCGGCAACCGGAACCGGCGGCCGTGATGGCCTGGCGATACGTGTGGTCCACGGCGTCACCGCACGCGAACACGCCCGCCACGGACGTGCGTGTCGACGGCTCGTCGACCGTGATGTAGCCGGCCTCGTCGAGGGCGACCTGGCCGCGCAGGAAGCCCGTGCGAGGCAGGTGACCGATCGCGACGAACACGCCGTCCACTGCGATCTCGCGCTCGGAGCCGTCCACCGTGGAGGTCAGGCGCAGGCCGGTCACGGCCTCGTCGCCGAGGACCTCGGAGACGGTCGCATTCCACTCGAAGGTAATCTTCGGGTTATTCAGGGCACGCTCGGCCATGACGCGCGAGGCGCGCAGGGCGTCGCGGCGGTGTACGACGACGACCTCGGACGCGAAGTTCGTGAGGAAGGTTGCCTCCTCCATCGCGGAGTCGCCGCCGCCAATGACGGCGAGGCGACGATCCTTGAAGAAGAAACCATCGCAGGTCGCGCAGTAGGAGACGCCGCGGCCGGAGAACTCCTCCTCGCCGGGCACGTTCATGTGACGGTACTCCGAGCCGGTGGCCAGGATGACGGCGCGCGCGTAGAAGACCTCGTCCTCGGTGGCCACGGCCTTGACGTCGCCCTCGAGGTTGACGGCGACGACGTCCTCGTAGCGAACGTCCGCGCCGAACTTCTCGGCCTGCTCGCGCATGTTGTCCATGAGCTCGGGGCCCTGAATCCCCTCGGGGAAGCCCGGGAAGTTCTCGACCTCGGTCGTGTTCATGAGCGCGCCGCCTGCAGCCAGCTGGCCGGCCAGAACAATGGGGGCAAGGCCCGCACGAGCCGTGTAGACGGCGGCCGTGTAGCCTGCGGGGCCCGAGCCGACGATGACGACGTCGTGAACGGTGGCGCCCTCTGGAACCTTGTCCGATGGGATCGGCGCTTCGAAGGTATCGGTGGTGTTCTCGGTGGGTTCGGCCGTCACCAGGCCCGGAACAGTCACGAAAGACATACGTACCCTCCTTAGGGTTACTGAACGGTGAGTTCAGAGATCCACGCCCAGTTGCGCCCGTCCTGGCTCTTGGGCATGGAGCGGAACTGCAGCGCGATCGAGTCGGTCTCGACGGGCTCGGGAAGCTCAATCGTCGTCGTCGGAGACAACGCCGAGGAAGCCAGTTCTGTTCCTTCGCGCGGCTTCGACGGATCAGTGACGTTACGCACGACGATCTCGCCGCCGGAGGTGGACGGGTCCATCTGGAGGGTCACCGAGGACACGGTGGCCTTCTGCTGGAGCTTCACGACAATTGTTACAGAGGTCTCGTCGCGGAATTGGTTGTTGTCGAACCAGCGCGAACTCCATGAGGTCGACGGGTTCGAGTCGATCATATTAATCGCGCGGTCCGGGTGGTCACCATCGTCGTTGTTCCACGACAGGACCTGCACCGAGGAAATGACGGGCGTCACGGACGGCGCGGGTGGCGGCGTGGTCGTCAGGTTCGGCGCGGGTTCTTCGGCGGACTGTTGTTGGTTGATGCCAGCGCGCAGAGACTGCCCGAGGTCAAGGTTAGTGACGGGTCGGGTCGCCATCCACGGTCCCCAGATTGCTCCAAAGAGGAACAGCGCCAGGCCGAAGAGAAGCGCGGGTCTCGTCGGATCGATGAGCTTGCCGGCACGCTGTGGGGCTTTCGTCTCCTCCGACGAGGCCGTGGCCTGGTCCGCGGCAACCGCGGTGACCGGGTCCAGGACCTCGGTGGCATCCTCCGCGGGGACGGTGGGTGACATCGCCTGAACACGCGGGATCTGGTGGGTCGCAGGTGCGTCTGCGAGCGGCGCAGGGTGTGGGAAATCTGTTTCGTAGTCTTCGCCTTCGCGCTCGTAGCCGCTGGCCGTGGGCGCGGGTGGCGGGGGAGCGACCGGGAACGAGGTTGCAGGCACTTCGGCCGCGTCAACGCTCTCTTCCTCGATCAGTGGTTCGACGCCGAACTCTGCTAATGCCTCCGGAATCGCTTGAGCCTCCGGGGTTGCCTGAGTTTCCGGGGTTGCCTGAGTTTCCGGGGTTGCCTGAGTTTCCGGGGTTGCCTGAGCCTGGGCCGCATCCGTGGCCTCGGCGACGGCGTGAACCACGGGGGCCGCCACGGCCTCGATAACGCCGGGGTTCGCAGTGGGGGCCTGCGTCGCGGGGTCGAGGACCGGTGCCGCTGCTGCGACGGCAGGCGCGCCGGTGGACGCGGGTGTCGTTGCGATGCTTGCCGCCTCCTCTGGCGCTGCTGCGGGTGCGGGTGCGGGTGCTGCTGCGGGTGCGGGTGGGGCAGGTGGAGCGGGAATCGGCGAGTTGGAGACAACCTCGTCGAACGACGGCAACGCCTTGCCGTCGCCGGTCGTTTCTGGCGTGTCGGCCATCGATTCCTCCGTCTGTTCTTGTGTGTGTGACGCCATTATCGCAGTTGGTTGCGCGGTAGGCGTGGACGACGCTGCCAGGATGTTCACCACAGAGACGGGGACACGTAGGCGCGTCAGGAGGGGACGCATCATGGCAAGGGATTCGCTGGGTGCAGCCAAGCGCAGCACCAGGAGATAGACGAGGCCGGTGATGGCCGAGACAACCGAGAGCTTGACGCCCGCGATGGCCATGCGGCCCAGCGAAGACGACACGCTCGTGTGAATACCTATGAGCCACAGGACAGCGAAGCCGGCGATGCCCGATGCAACCGCAGCGCCGAGGTAACAGATGTAGGAGCGCAGCAGGCCTGAACGGTCCACGTAGCGGTTTTCACGCGAGACCCACACGACGGCGATGACACCCTGCGTCAGGCGGCACGCGGTCTCGCCCAGGGCAGCGGCGACAACCCACCAGCGCGCTCCCGTCATGGCGTACAGCGACCAACCGACGATCACCTGGATGATCGTGGGCCCAATGCCCATGAGGAAGACAGGTTTGACGTCCTCGTAGGCGAAGAAGACGCGCTGGCTCATGAGGACCATGCCGGTGGAGGCGACACCCGGCATGAGCGAGGTGAGTACAAGCGCATAAGCGGTGACAGCCTGCGGGTCCCCGCCCTTGGCTGCCATTGCGATCTCCATCATGGGAACAGAACCGGCCATCAGCATCGCGGCGGCGGCGAGGGTTAGTGAGGTTATCGTGCGGACACCCAGGTGGTAGCTGTCGGCGACTGCCTTATCGTCACCGTCGGCGACGGCACCCGCCATGCGCGTAAAGATTGCGGTCGTCAAGGACACGGTGATGAGCGATTGGGGGACCATGAAGATCATGAATGCCGTCGAGTAGGCGAGGATGCCGACGACGCCGCCTTGGGCACCATTGCGACCGATATAGCCGTCGGCCATGGCGGCCAGGTTATTGGTGGAGAGTACACCGATCTGGGAGACGCCGAGGGTCGCGAACGTCCAGCCGGCGACGCGCGGCATCGACCCGAAGGATGTGCCACGGAAGTGGAAGTCGGGCTTGAAGGAGATGCCTGCGCGACGCATCGGCCACAGCAGGCACAGGGCTTGGCAGATGACGCCGAGGGTTGCTGAGCCGGCCAGGACCCAGAACTGGGCGCCGGTTACGTCGCCCGCGGGAATGCCGCCGTCGGGGGCGCTGCCCCAGATCGCGAGGAAAAGACCGAGGCCGGCGATGCCTACGACGTTGTTGACGACGGGTGCCCACATGTAGGGTCCGAAGATTTCACGGGCGTTGAGGAGCTCGCCCAGGAGGTTGTACAGGCCGTAGAAGAAGAGCTGCGGCAGGCATAGGAGCGCGAAGAGGATCGCCAGGTGACGGATGTCGTCGGTGTAGCCCGCGGCCGTGATCATGACCAGGAGGGGTGCGAGGATCATCGTCACGAAAGTGACGAGGAACAGGACTGTGCCCGCCAGGGTGAGGAGCCGGTTGACGTAAGTGTCGCCGTCGTTGCGGCGCTTGATAGCGCCGACGATCTGCGGTACCAGGACCGCGTCGAAGATGCCGGAGGCCAGGAGGTTGAACACGGTGTTGGGCAGCGTGTTGGCCGTCTGGAAGGCAGCGCCCACGCCGCCGGCGGTGGCGCCCACTGCGGCGATCAGCATCGCGTTACGCACGAAGCCGAGGATGCGCGACACCATCGTTCCGGACGCCATGAGAGCCGATGCCCTCAGAATCGATCGACGAGACGTGTTCGAACTCATGGGGTCTCCTTCGTCGTGGCTGTCTTTTGGTCAGCGGGGTCGTTTGGTGTGTCCGAGGCCTGGGCGGGACTTTCCGTATCGGTGCGGCTACCAGCTTCGGAGGTAGGTGCGTCCTCGTGGGCGTCCGATGCCTGTGCCTTGCGAGCTGCCCGGCCGCGCAGCGACCGGCTGATGCCGACGACGAAAAGGAGTCCGAAGAGGCAGGCGATGACAGCAGTGATCGCGTCTTCCCAGCCGGCGCGCATGCGAACAGTGACGGTCTGGGAGTCGTCGAGGACGTGACCGTCGGGAGTTGTCACCCTGTAGGTGACCTCGATGTCGCCACTGCCGATCGCGCCGACGGGCACTTCGACGGTTGTCGCTCCGTGTGCGGCCAGCTCCTGGGAAAGCGCCGGGGTGGCGCGCAGGCGCGGGTCGTCTGGGATGAGGGTGACGTCGACGTTGATCGGCCAGTCCAGGTTGTTGCGGATGAGGACCGGGAAGTTCGCTGATTTGTTAATGAGGTTGACGGTCGAGGATGGTTCGACGGATACGGCTGCGAGCATGGCGGTGACCTGGTTTGTCATTGCGGTCGCGTTGTCGAGGTGCTCGGATGGGGTGGACCCGGCGTTGAGTGCGGGCAGGATCGCGGGGCTGACGGAGGCGAAGACGGCGTCGGGATCGTGTGTCGCGTTTGCCAGCGGCGCGAGCATGGTCAGAGACGAGGCCATGGTGTCGATCCCGGTTTTCGTTTCGTCGGCAAGGGTGCCGGTGCCGACTGTGTCGCGCTCAATGTCTGTGGGTTCGCTGTTGGCGATGTCCGTGAAGGAGATGGCGGAGACCCATCGGGGGGAGAAGAGTGCGTTTACGCGGCTGGTGAGGCGGTCGTTGATTGCGGTCCCGCGTTGGGCTGCTGCGAACAGGGTGCGTGACGAGGAGGGACGTTCGCGAGCGATGATCGCGGTGATCGCGGTGAGGGCCTGCTCTGCGTCCAGCTCGTCGCTGCCGCTGGCGTTCCACGACAGGAGCGCTGCGATGTCGGCCTGCTGGGCGAGGGCGTGTGCGCCGGCCCCGTTTGTTGAGGTTTGTCCCGTGGTCGGGTTGATGTTGACGCGTGCCAGGGAGGTGAAGGGTACCTCTTCGGCGGGAGCCAGGGACGAGGCTGGGGCGATTGTGATTTGGTCGGCAGCCGCGAAGTTGGACAGGAAAGTTGTGCCGAAGGTCTCATCGGCCGGCCAACCGACGTTACGCAGGATCGTGGGGCCTAAGTCGGGGGAGGCCGATGTGGTTCCGCTTTGTCCGGCAGAGGTGGCCGAGGCCGTTGGGGAGGGGGTCGCGGAGGCGGTGGGGGGCGTCGAGTGTGAGGGGACGCTCGCGGCTTGACTGGATGCGGAGGGGCTAGGCGTGGGGTTTGCTGGCGTCGGGGAGGGCGCAACCCAACCGGTTTGCCGCAGGGTCCCCGGGAAGGCGTCAATGGATTCAGAGGCTAAACCCCAGAAGCCGGTGTTACCTGACAGGGCGAGGGCGCCGAGGTCTGCGTCGCCGTTAGGCAGTGCGATGACCTCGGAGGCGGTCGACATGAAGGCGGAAACGAATGCCTCGGATTGAAGGTCACGGGAACGCTGCGCGGGGTCGGTGGCCGTAGGCGCGGGTGTTGGCACCGCGGAGGTGGACGGGTTCGGTTGGGTTGTGGTTTGGCCGGATTGGCTCGACTGTCCCGATTCTTCCTCGGAATGATCCTGGTCCGCTGGTGTGGAGGGCTTGGGGGCTGTCGTAGGCTGGGGGCCGCGCGGAATCAGGAGGGGATCGACGGCCAGTGTCAGGCCCGATGTCCCCGCCAGGGACAGGAGCGCCGAACGCTCGGCCTGGTTGTTCGCAGCGTTCGTCTTTGTCCAGGGAACCACCGTGGAGACACGGGAGGCGGCGACCTGTGCGCCTGAGTCCCACACGATGATTGAGCGATCTTTGCCTGAAAACTCACCGGAAGTCGCGGTGACGGTGGTAACGCGCGGCCCCCACTCGTCGGTGTCGGACAGCGGCAGGTCGGACCTGGGGATGCGAATTTCGAAGGGGGTGGTTGCGCCGCGCACCACGTTGCTGAGCGTGGTGGACGCCGCATGTGTGGCGTCAGGCTCGTCTTCGCTCAGCTGTGTCGTCAGGGCAGAGACAGAGATAGGTGTTTCGTTGGCGACGAAAACCTCGAGGCTCACAGAGGCGAGGGTCGTTGGCGAATCGTTGCGGATCGTTCCTGAAATAACGAGTTCGCTTTCACTCGTCATGATGCGAGGCGTCAGAGCGTTGATCGACACAGACAGGTTGGAATCGGCGGAAACAGCGCCCATGACGGCGGGACGCTCCTGTCCCGTCGCAGACGTCTGCGCGGACACGGGGGCGGCCCCGGCCTCGTCAATGACCAGACCGAAGGGAAGGACCAGCGCCGCGCAAAGGGCGAGCACCCACGACGCGCGCCTACCCACGGCTATCCCGATACAGTAAGTCGAGGGCGATGCGCACGATACGGCGCTCATTGGGGTAGGCAAGCTGGCGTGACACGTCGCGCAGGGGCACCCACGCGGCGGCCTCGGCCTCATGATCCGGGTCCCCCTCCACGGAGATCGTGCCGGACTCGTAGTCCATCAAGTAGTGGTGGACGACCTTGTGGACACGGCGGTCATTGCCGGAGAACCAGTAGTCGATGGAGGCGAGGTGGCGGATGATGCGCCCATGGATGCCCGTTTCCTCGGCGACCTCGCGCAGCGCAGCCTGCTGGGGAGTCTCGGACCCCTCCAGATGCCCCTTGGGTAGGCACCACTCGACGCGGCCCGCGCGATTGCGCCGAGCAATCAGAGCCGCATAGGGAATTCCGTCACGTACGTCAACGACGATGCCGCCCGCGCTGGTCTCAGCGGAAATAGGCAGGTGGTAGCGGCCCGCGCGCACAGAAGCAGACCGACGCGGGGGTCTGGGAACCCCGGCTCGGCGGTCAACGGAACGTGCAGGCATGACTCCACTTTAGCCGGTGGGCGGCCCCCGGTAGTCGGCCAGGGCGCTTTCCTGGCATGCTTAGGGGCGATGAGTACCCAGTCAGTTTCCCCGATCAACGCCTCCGTGACCCCGCAAAACACCGGAACGACAGACATTCCTACCCTCATGGCGAACGCCACGCGGACGTTTGCGGCGCTACCGCCCGCGATTATGGAACTCGGCACGATTTTTGATCAGGCCGGGGAAGAACTCGCGCTTGTCGGCGGACCCGTGCGCGATGCCTTCCTGGGTGTCACCCCTCACGATTTTGATATGACGACCTCGGCTCGCCCTGAGCGCACCGAAGAACTCCTCGCCCAGTGGGGTAACGCGACGTGGGACATCGGCAAGGAATTCGGTACGATCGGCGGGCGCCGCGGCGACCTGATCGTCGAAGTGACGACGTATCGCACCGACGAATACGAGATCGGCTCACGCAAGCCCGAGGTGACCTTCGGTGACACGCTCGAAGGCGACCTGACGCGCCGCGACTTCACGGTCAACGCCATGGCGATGCGCCTGCCGCAGATGGCCCTCGTCGACCCGTGCGGCGGCCTGACGGATCTCGCGGATGGGAACCTGCGCACACCCGTGTCCGCCGAACAGTCCTTCGATGACGATCCGCTGCGCATCATGCGTGCCGCCCGCTTTAGCGCCCAGCTGGGCCTCGACGTGGACCTGGACGTCATGAACGCGATGGAAACCATGGCATCGCGCCTGGGTATCGTCTCCGCCGAGCGCATACGCGCAGAACTTGAGCGCCTCATCATCTCGCCCTTCCCGCGTCGCGGCATCGAACTGATGGTCCACACGGGAGTCGCCGACATCGTCCTACCCGAAGTATCCGCCCTCGTCTCCACCGTCGACGAACATAAGCGCCACAAGGACGTCTACGAGCACACCCTCACCGTCGTCGAGCAGGCCATGGACCTGGAGACCGGCCCGGACGGCCCCGTCCCGGCCCCCGACTTCATCCTGCGCTTCGCGGCCCTCATGCACGACGTCGGCAAGCCGGCGACGCGCCGCTTCGAAAAGAACGGCTCTGTGTCCTTCCATCACCACGAGATCGTGGGGGCGAAGATGACGCGCAAGCGCATGAAGGCCCTCCACTTCGACAAGGCCACGACCGAGGCTGTCTCTAACCTGGTCGCCCTGCACCTGCGTTTCCACGGTTACGGCGAGGTCGCCTGGTCCGACTCGGCCGTGCGCCGATACGTGACCGACGCCGGCGACCTCCTCGAACGCCTCCATCGCCTCACGCGCGCAGACTGCACGACCCGCAACCGCCGCAAGGCCGACTACCTGTCCGCAGCGTACGACGACCTGGAGCAGCGGATTGCCGCCCTGCGGCAGCAGGAGGAACTCGACGCGATCCGCCCCGACCTCGACGGCGACCAAATCATGGACATCCTGGGGCTGCGCCCCTCGCGCGCCGTCAAAATCGCCCGCGACTACCTGCTTGAGCTGCGCATGGAACGCGGACCGCTGGGCGAGGAGGCAGCCCGCGAGGCACTCCTGGAGTGGTGGGCTTCGGACGACGTGCGCGCCCTCGCCGAGGAATACCAGGCGCAGCAGGCCCACTGGGAGGCAAAGGTCGCGCAAAAGAAGGCCCGCAAGGCCGCCGCGAAGGCAGTACGGGAGGCGCAGGGGTAGAGCAGCCACGAAACCCAGGCCCGACGCGACGCAAGCACTGGGCGTAGCGTCGGGGAGCCGCGTCCCAGAGTGGGCGCGACCATCCTCACGCCCACGCACGGTGCACCCCCACCTATTCCGGACGTACCCTGGTGACAACTGACCCAGACGTTAGGAGAGTCACCGCATGAGCACGTTTACCCCAAAGAAGGCGTCGGCTGACATCGGCGTGTACGGACTGGGTGTGATGGGTGCCAACCTCGCCCGCAACCTGGCTCGCAACGGGTACGCGACTGCCGTCTTCAATCGCACGCCCGCGCGCACCGACAAACTCATCGCGGAGCACGGCGACGAAGCGACCTTCGTCCCCGCGTCCACGCTCGAGGACTTCGTCGCATCGCTTCGCACTCCGCGCGTCGCCATCATGATGGTCCAGGCCGGCCCCTCGACGGACGCCGTCATGGGCC
>ERZ773074.1123-NODE-1123-length-10569-cov-33.630588_pt1 | contig 10569 bp, 9 predicted proteins | sample MGYA00580615_ERZ773074 | MGnify/ENA primary metagenome ERZ773074 (study PRJEB29015, sample SAMEA2738126) | human oral metagenome | biome: human oral; feature: human-associated habitat; material: saliva | place: China | collected 2160 ...
TCTGACCGTTCACGGATCCATCCACGCGGCGAATACCGGTGGATGCGCTCGCCTCAGCAGATGCACTCGCCTCAGCACTTGCGGAGGTAGATGCAGAAGCAGATGCGCCGGGGGTGCCGGTGGCACTCTCGGTTGCGGTGGAGGTCGCCTCGGGGGTAGTGGTTGCCTCGCTCGTGGCGTCCTTGGTCGCTTCCTTTGCGGCGTTCTGCGCGTTCAGGAGCTTGAAGCCGTCCTCGGCGTTAGTGCCCACGGCGATGGTGTAGGTCGCCTCGGAGCTGACCGGGGTGCCGTCAGCAAGGGTTGCGGTGGCGCGGAACGTCAGCTGGTAGATACCCTCGCGGGTGAATGCCCAGCTGAGGTGCTCGTGACCGCCAGAGGTAATGGTGTGCGGTGCGAGCTTGTCGTTGGTGCTGAAGACGCGCGGGTTGTCGCGACCGGATTCGGTGAAGACTTCGGCGCGGCCGCCTTCGGGTACGCTGCTGCGCACGAGTTCAAGCTTGATGGTGTTGTCCTTGAGCGCGCCGGGGCGGATTCCTTCCGCACCGAGGCCGGGGTAGAGCAGGCCGCGGGTGCGGGTGGAGGGAATGTAGAAGATGTCGGTGTCTTCGGGGGCAATGTAGTCGTAGCCTGCTACGACTTTGGTGTGTGCGTCCTCGACGTTGGGCAGGTGGAAGACGGTGCGGGCGGGGTTGAATCGTCCCTGCTGGCCGGGGCCGGTGTCTGCGAGGGTGGCGAGGGTGAACTGGTTGCCGTCGAGGAATGCGTTGAGCATTTCGGTGTGTACGCCGGCGATGACGTAGTCGCCTTCGTAGTTGACGTAACCGCGCGACTCGGTGCCTGCCTGGGTGTCGGTCTGGTTTTCCTGCGCCTGATTTTCCTGTGCTTGTGCGGCGGTGAAGGTGCCGACCTGGGGGAGGGCGAGGGGCGCCCCGAGTGCGAGGGTGCATCCGAGGGTGGTTGCGCTGAGTAGGCTCAGGGGTTTGGTGCGTCCTTGCATGGTGGCTCCTTGGATGACTGCTCGTTGGCTGGCACACTGCCCGATGCTTTCGGGGTTTGCCCGGTGCTGGGCCCAGTGCTGGGCCCGGTATTAGATCCGGCGGCCTGTTGCCGGTTTCCCTCTTGGGTTCGGGGTGCGCTCTGCCGTGTTTTTCTCTTTGTGGATGTGCGTGGTGTGCGTTTTTGGGCGCGCCTCGGCGCACACGTGTTTCTGAGAATCACTATACTCACTTAGGTTCAAAATGACAATTATTTGCAAAAGAGCTACCCTAAGAAATAGAAAAATGAGAAAGGTTGTCATGAGCTCTCAGAAGCAGACCCAACGACGGGTCACCACACACACCCCCACGCTCTTCATCCCCGGCGGCAAGCCCGCCCTCCGCCGCGCCGCCGCATTCCTCTCCGCCGCAGCACTGCTCGCGCTCGCCGGCGCAGCCCCCTCCCTGCCCGCCGCAGCAGGCCCCGATGACGGTAAAATCGTCACCACCAAGGGCCACGTTGACGCACCCAAGGCATACTGGGATGAGCAGAACGGCACCTTCGTCCTCATGAACGAGGCGAACCCCTACAAGACCGGCGCAGACACCTACGAACTGGACAAGACCGTCAACTGGGTCGGCAAGGGCTACAGCACCAGGGACGGCAAGTCGCAGTACACCATGACCCTGGGCGACTCGCCCTCCCTGGCGTTCCTCGGTGAACCCGGCCAGACCCTCTACATGGCACCGCACCTGACCTACGGCAACCAGGACCCCATCTGGGCGGGTCTGGGCGCCTCCACGAAGGTACCCACCGAGCGTTTCCGTGACGGCGTGTTCGCTACCGACATCCTCTCCGTTGAGGGTCCCGGCCGCATGGAGCTCTTCCGCTACAACCCGGATGACGCGCCCGCCGACGTGTACCGCATGCTCTCCAGCAGCTCCACCGGCTGGCATTCCTGGCTGCTCGACAAGGGTAGCCACACCCACAACACCACGACCTTCACCCGCCCCGGCCGCTACGTGGTTACCTACCGCACCGTGGCGCGCTCTACCGACGGCCGCATCATCAGCTCCAAGCCGTCGAAGCTGGTCTGGCAGGTTGGCGGCATGCAGCCCGTGCTCGGTGACGGCACCCCCACCGCCGTGCCCACCGTCGACCGCTACAACGCGGCACCCGTCGGTGACCTGGACGCCGCAAAGTACGTGCTGTCCGTGGCGCCGCACCGCCTGGACGCAGACCCGGCAAAGAACAAGGACGCTGACGACAAGCTCAGCGACATCACTTTCACCGCCGCGAACAAGAACCTCAAGGGCACCCTGACCCTGTACAACAACGGCTACTTCCTGACCGACCTGCCGGTCGTGAACGGTACCGCCACCTGGTCTGAAATGCTCGGTAGCGAGGGTTCTCAGCTGCAGGCGGTCTTCACCCCCGACACCTCCGACGCAAATAGCGCCGAGGCGTCCCGCTGGATCTCGCACAAGCTCACCTACGAGCCCGGTCGCGCCGAGAGCGTGTACAGCGACGACGGTAACGGCTCCTGGCCCGAAGAAATCCCGGATCAGGCAAACACCGTACTCAGCACCCAGCAGTACACTCCGACCAGCATGGACTACGACGTGACCGTCACCCCGAACGGCAACGGCTTCAGCACCGTTGAGGTCCGCTTCAAGGACCCGAAGGTGCGCGGCTTCATGCGCGGCGGCTTCTACGCCCAGGATGATCCGGTCTACCCGTACCTCGATTTGGAAGGCTCCGTCGAGGATGGCGTGGCGCGCTTTACCTTCCGTGACGAGTCGTTCTATAAGGGCACGGCTCTGCGCGTGAAGATGCTGACTCACCCGGACATGAACGCTTCCGCCTCCACCACCGAGGTAGCTGCGAACTACGAGCCGGGCACCAAGTACACCGCGCACGGTGCGCTGGCACCGGACAGCGCACCCATTGGCGATGCGCCCAAGCCTGCCCCGGTGGACCCGTCGCCGAGCGCTGAGCCTACCGTCGCGCCCTCTGCTGAGCCGAGCGAGGCTCCCTCCGAGGCTCCTTCCGCTGAGCCCAGCACCGTTCCGTCGGTGTCCCCCAGCGAGGTTCCGACCGTGCCTGCGGTGCCGACCGCCTCCGCAGCCCCGAGCGTGCCTGCCCCGGCACCCTCCACTCCGGTGCCCTCCGCTCCGGCGCCCGCGAACCCGACCCCGAGCGCACCTGCTCCGACTAGCCCGGCACCTTCCGCTGAGCCGTCCACCCCCGGAACCCCCGGTAACCAGTGCGTGCCCGGCAAGATTGACGGCCGCACCAAGATCTCGCACGGCCACCTGGACATCCAGGCGACCCTGAAGGACCGCCAGCTGTCCGTGGGTCTGCGTGATGACAGCGGCATCATTGACGCTGATTCGACCGTGCGCCCGCTCGATTCGGTCGTGTGGACTGTCAGTGAGAACGCCCGCCGTGTACGCACCGAACGTATGGCTGATGAGAAGCTGAACTTCATGGGCCCGGTCGGCACCGCCTTCTACGGCCTGCCGCAGACCCAGCAGAGCGGCCTGCCTTGGCCCGGCTACAACACGCAGGACATTGACTACTCGCAGCTGCGCGGCCCCGTGCGCCTGCACGTGGTTCCGAAGGTCATGCCTGAGGGTGCACGCTTCGGCATGTTCACCGAGTCGCTGAACGGTGCGGATGTGCTGCTGGATTCGACGACCGGCAAGACCACGATCGACATTGATTACGCGACGCACGCGCACGCGAACTGGGTGTTCTCTGAGCCCGGCCAGTACATGTTTGACGTGCACTATTCTGCGACCTTGGCTGATGGTACTGAGGTGAACAGCCCGGTGCAGAAGCTTGCGGTTGCTGTGGGTAAGAAGGCGTCGGATGCGTGCTCGTTTGAGACTGCCGTGCCGAAGGACCCGAGCGCTGCAGCGGACGACTTTAGCGGTGTGCGCCGTGTGGATTCGGCAACCCCGGGTGGTACCGCTGGTGCTAACCAGCCCGGCTCCGCACAGTCTGGTGCCGCGCAGGCTGGCTCCGGTCAGGCTGGTGCTTCCGGTGCTGCCGGTGATGTGAACGCTCAGGGTTCGGCTGACGGTTCGGCTGATGGCTCTGCTGGCGGCGTGTACCCGGGTGGTATCTCCGGCGGCGGTACTGGTGGCGGCTCCCTGGGTCAGTCCGGTGTGTCTGCTGCGTCGGGTGGCGCTAGTGCCCAGCAGGGCGGCCTTGCCCGCACTGGTTTTGGTGCGGTGTCTGTGGCTGTGGGCGGTGCGCTGGTGTTGGGTGCCGGCACTGTGATGGTGCTGCGTTCTCGCCGCCGCGCCTCCTAGCGTTCGCCGCGTGAGGACACGCTGATACGATAGCCCCCGCGGCTGAGAGGATGACTCTCAGCTGCGGGGGCTTTCTCTATACGGCACTACATCTTGATATCCGCTAGGCCGGTGATTTTGTTGCGCCTTCTGTACAGCTTCCTGAACAGGGGCTGCGTCCACTCGAGGTTATCCCACGTATCAACCCACGCCAGATCCTGCGGGTCCCGCATATCGGGCCAGCGGTCAAACTCAAGCCGGAACCGTACAATGGCCAGTAGCCGGTGGTTCTTGCCAACGGGGTCAAGCTTGGCGATTTCCTTGCCTTTCTTGGTGTAGAAGGTGGCCTTGTCAGACCCTACCCCAGTCCATTCCAATTCTTCCTCCGCCTCACCCCGGAAGTAGAAAACCTGGTCGATAGCCCTAATCGGGTAGGAGGTCACGGCGGCGAACGGTGAGAGCTTCTGCTCCACATCGTCTGGCGTGATTTTCGTGTACACCAGGTGAACGTGCAGAAAGTGGTAGGGAAAGAAGAGCAGCATGATGAACATCAGCAGGTTGAAGAGGATACCGAGCTCAACCTGCGTGTAGAGGTAGAGAGCGAAGAAACCTGCCGGGAATATGGGTGTGAGAAGGCCTATGAGTGCTTCACGGCGGGGCACACGCGTAATGTAGATGCCTTCGTCGCGGAGCTTCATGTCCTGACGCAGGTGCCTATCATGCAGAACAATGATAGTGATGGCGCCGATGATTGATGCGAGGGTGCAGGTGCCCCAGAGTAGAAGGAAAAAGGTGTGCATGATGCGTGCTCCTCTTTCGCGGTGTTGGTGGTGTTCGTGCCGGTTGTGGCTCTTAGGATGTAGGGGGTAGTCGGCGCTTATCGAGCGGGCTACATGTCGACGTCGGCGAGGCCAGTGACCTTCTCGCGACTCCTGAAATAAAGAATGGTCATACCCCTATCGTCCAACTCATTCACCTTCGCCACGTCATCAAGATTATTCATGTCAGGCCAACGTTTGTTCTCAATCCTGAACCGCACAATCGCCATCAGACGATAATTGTTATGGATGGTCGGGCAGAACAGGGCAATCTGGGTGCCTGACTTGGCGTAGAACCCCACCATATCCTGATCTTCAATATTCAATGCCTCGTAATACACAATACGGTTGATTGCATTGAAGGGGTAGCGGGTCGGGTTGGAGGACCACATACGCTGCTCGATACCTTCAGGTGAGATTTTGACATAAGCGACGAGGGTATATCGAGAGAAGGCGTAGAAGAAAAGCACAAGAACAATACCTAATACGTTTAGCCAGATGCCCGTATTTCCAGTCTGACTATTAGCCATATAGCCCAGAAAAGGAAATATCGGATTAAATATGCAAATCCATACCTCAAAGCGATTTACTCGCCTAATGTAAATTCCTTCTGCTTCTTTTTTCTTATCTTGGTGCCGATTAATCTCATACCTAATAATGATGTAGGGGATAGAGAGAATGGACAGCACTAAGATAATTCCCCAGAAGATACTAAAGATAATATCTAGCATGCTTTACTCAGCCTCCTGAACGCTAGCATGAGAAGAGGAATCCGCGTCTTCGTTCTCGGGAATGGTGATACCCACGGTGACGTACTTCTTCACCGACCACCCATTCATCGCCACCGACGCCGCAAAGAACAGCGCAGGCAACCACTCCAGGCGAACCAGCGAATAGCCCAGGTACCCGAGCGCAATACACGCCGCCAAGCCAGCCACGCCAATACACACGACACGCAAGGTACGGTACCCCTCGGTTCCTTCTTCAAGGCGGGTGCCCTGCAGATAGAAGAGGCCCTCACGCACAACACGCAGGAACCCCGGGGCCAAGAAAAGCGCAACCGCCAGAGCCGCCGGATCATAGCCTGCAGTCATGAAACTAGTCAGAGGAACCACGAGGCACAGAACCGTGAAAATAGCCGCCGACACAACACCCACGCGGGTTGAGCGCCTATTCATCTGCTCCATGCGCTGCAGGTCAGGAATATCGTCGTTAGGCTCGATGCGCTGGATGTGGACGAAGGCGATGATTAGCCCGCCAACCATGTACCAGGAGGCAAAGTTCGTCTCAGGGGTCCACAGCACTGCATCCGCAGTGCGCAGTACCCCAAAAGCCGTCAGAGCCGTTAGTACAATCAAACCCACTGCACCGAAGAAGAAAACGAAGATAAAGAAGTGGTGGAAAGGGCCACCGTTTGATTTACCTGCAATGCTTTCGCTGTGAGCCATATCTATGACTGCGAGGAATACGGGACCCATAATGAGGAACATTGCGCCCCACGGCCAGCCCCCAAAAATGCACGATAACAACGACACAAGAATCATGAAGCTAAAGCAGAACCATAGGAAGATTAGCCATAGGATTCTGAAGGTTTCAGAGATAGCGTTCATGCTATTTCCCTTTCAACTATTTGGACTCTGCCGCAGCACGGTCAAGGATGCGCTGCAGGTGCTCCGGGATCTGTCGGTACTCCCCAGCCTCGGGGGAACCAATCTCGTACGTGCGGGCGTAGCAGATGACTTTGATCAGGGCGTCCATGTCCTCGTAATCACCGAACTCTACGAAGAGTTCGGGGATGTACTTAGGCGGCCAAACACCGTAACGCTCACGGAAAAGAATCATGTGGTAGATGTAGGTGGCGTCGAAGAAGACGGGGCTGAAGCCCAGACGATAGCGGCCCATCTGGCTACTGCTGATGAGTAGGTGCCCGCCCTTGCCGTTGACCTGCATGTGTATTTTGGTGATGCTGCTGTAGTCGAACTCGCGGGTTTTGAATCGCCAGTTCCGCCATTTCACGGAGGTCTCATTCTGCTGGACGTAGAAGGAATGGACATGGACGGACATAAACCAGAAATGCATTCCAACTATGTTTGTAAATATATAGGCTGGAATGTAATCAACAAGGCTCTCTGCCCTGAAAAGCAGAGGACACAGAAGACAAACAACCACTGTGCAAGCGTCCAAAATTAGCACAGCCAGTAGCGGCTTTTTCTGCCGCTGCCCTAAGGGAATATAGCCTTTGGGTCGGTTGAGGCCGATGGAGCCGTTGGTGACGGTTTCGGCAAGGAATTTTCTGAGCATGGGGTGTCCTAGTGTGGTGAGTGGTTACATGTCAACATCGGCGAGGCCGGTAACCTTCTTCCGCTCCCTAAAATACGGGACTGTATCAGGGCCACTATCTAGAGCATCCACCCGAGCAACATCACTCGGATTATTCATATCAGGCCAGCGGTCATTATCAATCCTGAACCGCACAATCGCCATCAGACGATAATTCTTGTGAATAATCGGAGAGAAAGCAGCAATCAACTTCCCAGACTTGCTATAGAAAGAGACGAGGTCCTGACTATCTACAGCAAGTGCCTTATAGTATTCGATTCCGTCAATAGCGTTGACCGGGTAAACAGTTGTACGCGCCGACCACATACGCTGCTCAATACCTTCAGGGGAGATCTTCACATAGGCAATGTGTACGTACCAGGCATACATCATGAGCCCGATTGACAGAAATATCCCGATGAATTCATAAAAGGCACCTGGAAATCCCTCGTCTATAAGATGAGCAAAGAGAAAGAGGCACGGAAATCCAGGGGTAAATATTGCTAGAAGAGCCTCTGCCTGATTAACTCGTCGGATGTACGCGCCTTGGCGGCGGCGCGCTCTATCCTTCCAGCGCTGAATCTCGTAATTGATGATGATGTAGAGCGTCCCGGTTACCGAGATGAAAGCCAGGATACCCCAGATAATAATCAGGAAAATGCGCATGGTGGGTTCTCGTTTCGTGTGGTTGGTGAATAGGAAGAGCGCGCGCCGTCCGCGCATCCCCGGAGCCTTCAGCCTTGCAAGCCGGGCTACATGTCAATCTCAGCCAGACCCGAGATTTTCTTGCGGAACTTGAAGTACGGAATGACTTCATAACGGTTATCCAGCTGGTTCACCTTATCAACGTCAGCCGGAATATCCAGGTAAGGCCAACGCCCGTACTCAACCCTAAATCGAGTCATAAGCAAGAGATAGTACTCATCATAATTCGGGTTCAACGGGTTAATGCGCGCACGCGACTTGGTAAGGAACCAGGTGCGGCTTGCGGTATCTTCATCCTTGGACTCACTATAAACAACGCTATCAATCGCGCCAATGGGGCAGATCCTCGACCCGCGAACGGGGGTGTGCTGCTCAATACCTTCAGAAGAAATCTTCATGTACGTGGCGTTGACGCTCCATAGGTAGAACAACAGGAAAGTAGCCATGAGTATGGATGCAATGTCTACAAATGAGTTAGTCCCGGGGCCATTGAGCGACAAAAAATAGCAGATAATCGGGAAACCCGGGAAAAAGACAATAATGTACGCCAGCAGCGTTTGCATACGACTAATGTAGATTCCTTCACGCTTTTTCTTCTCGTCACGGCGCCGATTAATGATGTAGGTGGCCAGGGTGAAAAGCGTGAAAATAATCGTGATGATGGAGCATGCGCCCCAAAAGGTAATAGCAAATTCTTGAGACATCATTTAGCTATTCACTCCTTCAGCCGAGTTGGAGTCTGCGATGGCAGGGGAGTGCGCTTCTCTGCTTACTTCAGTCGTGCTCATAGTATGTACGTCCTCGTGTGGTGGTTGGTGAATCGTGCTCGCTACGGTGAGGTGGCGGGTACATCCTTAGCCTATCGCACGGTATCTGACCAGAAGGTTAACTGGGTGCAATGCTTGGGTGAAGACCGGGCGACCATTCGTCAGAAGGGGCGGCTCAGCGGCGAACCGACCCCCGTCGGCGCACGAAATTCACCCCGCAAAACGCTAGAATCCGGGCCGTACGCGGCGTGTTGACAAACTAATATTTCAGCAAAAATCCCGCCGGAAAAACGCGGACTAGCCCACATGCCCTAAGCCTCAACTAGAAGGTGTACTCCGTGCGCAAAAACTTTAACGTTTAACCTCTAGAATAAGAAAAGGTTCAAGGCGCGGCCGCACGCCGTACCAACACCGCTCACTCTGCAGAAACACCAACCTTGAAAGGTACAATCATGACCTCCAAGAAGTCCGCACGGCTTACCCGCCGCGCAGCCCTGGCCGCCGCCGGTGCCGGCGCAGCAACCGCCCTCGGTGCGCTGCTCACCCCCGCGCAGGCCTACTACAACCGACCCACCGTCCGTTACCGCCCGGCCTTCCGCTACACCTACCGTTACAACCGCTACGGTCGTCGCGAGCGCGTCATCATCGTTGATAACGGCGGTAACTAAACCAAACGCCCGACCGGGTTATCCTCGAGTTCGGAACATATACTAGGAGGCGGTGCCACACACTCGTGGCGCCGCCTTCGGCGTATCGTGCCGTACCCGCCGCGCGGTCCGCCCACCACCACGGATAGAGAGAACCCATGAATAAGATCAGCCCCCTCACCCGTCGCTCCGCCCTCGGCCTCATCGCGGCTGCCGGCGGCGCAACCCTCCTGGCAGCATGCGGTGCGCAGCCCCAGGCAGCCAGCGGCTCTGCATCTGCATCCGGTAGCGCATCTGCTTCCGCGGCGGCATCTAAGACCGCACGCACCGACTACTCCGGCGTTGCAACCCTCGACGGCTACACCTCCAAGCCTGCCGACTACCAGCCTGGAACTCGCACCGAGCCGTCCAAGAACGCTCCCGTGCCCGTGAAGCCCGCCGTTGCCAACGAGAACAGCGTGGAGGGCCTGTACCAGTCCATCGCGTTCTTCGGCGCAGCCATTGAGTACTACATGCGCACCGGTAAGACCGAGCCGCTGCGTGAATGTGCGGTTGACAACTCCGAGCTGAAGAGCATGATTGAGCCGGCAAGTGGCGCCCTTGGCGAGAAGCTGATTAAGGGTGAAGCCTGGATGCACGACGCGTCCGTCACCATCACCATGCTTTCCGCGCAGCCCGAACGTGAGGGTGACACCTACAACTGGAATATCCGCCTGACTATGGATCCCGGCGAGTTCATTGCAAGCAAGGACCGTGTGCAGGAAGCTCCCTCTGAATCGGATCGTAAGGACGAGGTGGAGCGCACCCTGCACGGTGTCTACGAGAACGGTGCGTGGAAGCTGACCGGTATGCGTGCTTATTCCTCTTCGTCCTCGGCTTCTGCATCGGCCTCCGACTCCTAAAGTTCAGCAGCCTAGAAGCGTATAGCTTCTACACCTAAAAGGCGCCCGCCCTATGGGATAAAACCACGAGGCGGGCACCTTTCTTATATACGCAATAAAGCATATACCCTTATCGGGGTGCTACCAGATGCGCACGC
>ERZ773074.1125-NODE-1125-length-10562-cov-24.690016_pt1 | contig 10562 bp, 7 predicted proteins | sample MGYA00580615_ERZ773074 | MGnify/ENA primary metagenome ERZ773074 (study PRJEB29015, sample SAMEA2738126) | human oral metagenome | biome: human oral; feature: human-associated habitat; material: saliva | place: China | collected 2160 ...
GAAGTTGGAACATTAACAACACATGTAGGAGACGAAAAAGGTCAAGCTCCTGTTGCAGATGCAAAACCACGTGTTGTGATCGAGGACGAAGAAATTCCATTTACAACGATCACTCGCGAGACTCCTTCGCTACCTAAGGGACAAACTCGTCTAGTAACTGTAGGTGTCAACGGTCGTCGTAGCCATTTCTACTCTGTGACTACTGCTGCTGACGGAACTGAAGTTAAAACATTGGTTAATAGTGTTGTCGCTCAAGAACCAGTCGCTCAAGTGATTGAAGTTGGCAACCCTGTCACTCACCTTGGCGATGAACATGGTCAAGCTGCTATCGCTGAAGAAAAACCAAAACTAGATATTCCAAATGAACCAGCTCCAGCAACTGTTCCTGTTGAGGAAAACAAAGCTCTTCCTCAAGGCCCAGCTCCTGTAGCAAAAGAAAATAAACTTCCTGAAACAGGAAGCCAAGGTTCAGAATGGTTAATTGCTACTGGTCTTATGACTGCTCTCACAGCTTACGGACTTAGCAAGAAAAAAGATTAAGCACAAATAAAAAGCGGGATTAAATCTCGCTTTTTATTGTTATCATTAGTCACCCAAACCGATGCGTTCGAAGATCTCATCCACACGTTTGGTATAGTAAGTTGGGTTAAAGATTTCGTCAATTTCTTCTTGAGTGAGGCGTGAAGTCACTTCTGGATCTGCTTCAAGAAGTGGTTTGAAGTCGACTTGGTTATCCCATGATTGGGCAGTCTTTGGTTGAACAAGGTCGTAAGCTTGTTCACGCGTCATACCTTTTTCAATCAAGGTCAACATAGCACGCTGGCTAAAGATAAGACCGAAGGTTGAGTTCATGTTGCGGACCATGTTTTCTGGGAAGACCGTCAAGTTCTTGACGATATTTCCAAAACGGTTGAGCATGTAGTCGATCAGAATAGTCGTATCTGGTGTGATGATACGCTCAGCTGATGAGTGAGAGATATCACGTTCGTGCCAGAGAGCAACATTCTCATAGGCCGTAATCATATGACCACGGATAACACGCGCAAGACCTGTCATGTTTTCAGAACCGATCGGGTTGCGTTTGTGAGGCATTGCTGAAGATCCTTTTTGACCTTTGGCAAAGAATTCTTCCACTTCACGTTGTTCAGATTTTTGAAGACCACGGATCTCCGTTGCCATACGCTCAATAGAAGTTGCGATGCTAGCAAGAACTGCAAAGTACTCAGCGTGAAGGTCACGAGGAAGGACCTGTGTAGAGATTTCTTGAGCACGGATACCAAGCTTGTCGCAGACGTATTTCTCAACGAATGGTGGGATGTTGGCAAAGTTCCCAACCGCACCAGAAATCTTACCAGCTTCCACACCAGCAGCCGCATGCTCGAAACGCTCGATGTTGCGCTTCATTTCGCTATACCAAGTTGCCAATTTAAGACCAAAAGTTGTCGGCTCAGCGTGCACACCGTGGGTACGACCCATCATGATGGTGAACTTGTGCTCCTTAGCCTTATCAGCGATGATGTTGGTGAAGTTTTCAAGGTCACGACGGATGATGTCGTTGGCTTGCTTGTAAAGGTAACCGTAGGCAGTATCCACCACGTCGGTAGAAGTCAAACCATAGTGAACCCACTTGCGCTCTTCACCAAGAGTCTCAGAAACCGCACGTGTGAAGGCAACCACATCGTGACGAGTCTCTTGCTCGATTTCCAAAATACGGTCGATGTCAAAGTCCGCCTTTTCACGAATCAAAGCCACATCTTCCTTAGGAATTTCTCCCAACTCAGCCCATGCCTCGTCAGCCAAGATTTCCACCTCAAGCCAAGCACGGTATTTATTTTCTTCACTCCAAATATTCGCCATCTCAGGGCGAGAGTAACGGTTGATCATTGTTGTTTCTCCTTAAGTATCTTCTTAATATAGTGTAAACTCTTATCTACTTTTGACCCCTCTTGAGTAATTTGATAATTCTCAACTTCTCTACGAAATGAATTAACATAGGATAGAAATGCCATTAGCTCTAATGGAGCTAGTTCTTTTCCATATCTGCTATAGAAATTATAATATAGATTTCCTTGTGATAATTGATAATGCTGTTTATTCCTAACATTATTAAGATCCTTAATTAATAAATTATGCGCTTCCTTCATTTTAGAAAACGCTTCTTCAACAGGTACACTATTTTCTATCACATCCTCTACTAATCCTCGAGCTTTCTGAGCATTAATTTGATAAAAATCATTCATACCATTTTCTCGTGCATAATTTAAGGCATTATCAAAGTATTTATTGGCCAAATCATATTGTTTAGCATTCAACCTTTGAATTCCAAATTGTAGCCAAAAGAATTGATTTCTTTTAGTAAACGAATAATTCTGGATTGTCTCATAATACTCAAGAGCTAAATCATTTAATTCCTCTTCAGGAATATTTTGATTTAATAATTTAAAATTAGAGAATGAAATAATAATTCTTTTTATATAGTAGAAATTATTTTGGTATTCTATTTCATCCGCCTGCTTTAACACTTTAGATAGTAATTGAACTACTTCCCTTCTGTTTTCAATAGTATCAAATAATTCCAATGATGCCATTGTTGAAATAAATTCAATTTCATTCTTATCAATATTTAAAAACTCACCCAAATTTATATCGAACTTAATTTTATCACTAATAGAGGTATTATCTGTTAACTTTAGTATACTTTCAACATCTAAACCCAATCTCAATATATTATTAATTAATAATAATGTAACTAATTCTCTCTGTGTATAGTCCAATTTCAAATATAATTGCTTAAATTTCTTTAAAATATTCGTTTTCTTCAAAAATTCAACTATAAATCCGCCTAACCCTTTGGTAGAATTTAGATTAATGAAATTAAACTTTTCTTGTTCTGTTTTACTAGATAATTCCCCCCAAAGATTATGTTCCTCAATAATTTTTTGCAAATAATGTTTTTCACTTCGGGCTAAGTTATCCAGATTTATAGAATATGTTTTTGCACTAGGTATCTTTGTACTTCGTTTAAAATCATTAATAATATTATCATGAAGTGTTCGACGACCAGCAATAATTATCTTTATTTTATTGTTGTTTAACCGTCCTAATAGATCAAATTGAGATTTCAAGGAGTAGTAATCATCTAGAATTAAGCAACAATTATCAACCATAAGATTATTTAAAACGTCAATATCTGAGTATATATTTTCTGATAAATTAGAATATGTAAAGACCTTGTACCCCTTTTGAATTAATGCACTTTCCAAAATTTTTAAAAAGATTGACTTACCATTTCCTAAATTACTAGTCACCGTAACTAAATCATACTTACCAAGATTGGATATTACATCATTAATTTTTTCTCTGAATAGTACATAATTAGACAGATTATAATTTGCAAATAATTTTCTTTCATCGACTTTACCGGATATCAATAAGTCCGTTATATCCTTACCTCTAATTCTACTATTATCAGCTTCAATTCGACTAGCAACAAAAGAATAAGTTTTCAAATCCTTAGTACTATCTACAGGGATATAATCTTTCTTTTCTAGCAAAATTTGTTTCGTAAAGCTCTCTCCTGTTAAATTAGTAACTTTCCCAAATTTTTCTAAAGAAATCTTTATTATTTCAGGCACATTACCATTTATAAAGTAAACTTTATTTCTAATTTGTTCCTGACTAGCAATAATCCTTTTTAAATCCAAATCTGATGCAGCTGAAAAGCCAATAAAATATATATTCTTAGCATATTTAAAACTATTTGATAACTCTGTATTCCATGAACTTTTTATAAGATACTCGTCAGCATAACTTTCGCTTGTCAACTTGGTCGAGTTTTTCAAATTTTCTTCTGTTATGTTATCAATAAAACCATTAATATGAATTATGGTATTTTCCAAATTATCAACATTATCAAGCCTAGAGTCAACTGCTATGGTACGTCTATGATTATTTGATAGGGTTGAAGATAATTCTAACACATTGTCATAATTTGTTGTATATATTCTCTTCCATGGTAAAGCTAATAAATCTTTTTGCCAATCAAAACAGTCAGAGACGGTAAACCTCTCTTTTAAAAAATTTACTAGTTTTGTTTTTCCTACTTTTTCAATAAAGTATTCAGATGCGATATCCAAACCTATATTTTCATCAGGAAATTGAATATTAGCTGCTTGTTGCAACTCAACACTTAGACTCTTTCCTGAAGGTAGTAGGTATCCGTTTGCATTCTTATTTTCAATAGAGAAACCTGCTCCTAAAAATAGAATAGATTCTCCACTAAAAATATTATAAATATCTTCCTGTTTTATCAAATCAAAAATCAATCCCTTCCCCAAACTCTTCCACCTCATCCGGCACATCACTAAACAAAGTCACATGCCCCATTTTGCGGTTGTGCTTCGCTTCTATTTTACCATACATGTGGAGGTGGGCGCTTGGATTTTCTGTGACATATTTTTCAGCGGTCTCGACATGTTGGCCGAGAACATTGAGCATAACGGCTGGTGCATGCAGTTTGATAGCTGGTAATGCTGCTCCAAGAACACCTAAGATATGCGTATCAAATTGTGAAAAGTCACAGGCCTCGATTGAGTAGTGCCCAGAGTTATGTGGACGTGGCGCAATTTCGTTAACAATGATGTCATCAGCTGTCGCAAACATTTCCACGCAGAGAGTTCCAGATAAGTTAAGCTGTTCAGCGATTCGCACTGCCATAGCTTTAGCTTTTTCTGCTAGGCTTTCTGAAATACGGGCTGGCACGATGGTCTTAGACAGGATATTGTTACGGTGGATATTTTCCTGAATAGGGAAGACTGTCACGTCCTTACCATTACCTGACACGATGACGGAAATTTCAAGGTCGAAGTTGATAAATTCTTCCAGGACACAGTCTGCTGAATCAGCTAGTGCATAGGCTTCTTCCAAGTCTGCTTCTGAGCGAATAACCTTTTGTCCATGCCCATCATAGCCACCAGTCGCCGTCTTGAGGACATAGTTTTTAGATAGGTCGATATCTGCCAAATCTTGGCTTGAAGTCACGACCTTGTAAGGAGCTACTGTTACTTGAGCCTTATTGGAAAGGAAGTCCTTCTCAAAAATCCGATTTTGGGAGATGCGAAGCAAATCTGTTCCTTGAGGAAGCTGACCATCTTTAATAACGGCATCCAAACCGTCAGCATCGACATTTTCAAACTCATAAGTAAGAACATCACAGCGGTCCGCCAACTGACGAAGGGCGTCCACATCATTATAAGGAGCCACGATGATTTCCGCCACACGAGAGGCCGGGCAATCTGCCGCAGGGTCCAGCGCGATAACCTTGTGTCCCATGTAGATAGCAGAAATAGCCATCATCTGACCGAGCTGACCACCACCGATGATACCAATAGTTTTAGTTGAGCTCATTTGTAGACTCCTCTGCGATTTTTCCTTGTTCTTCGGCAAAGTTAGCAAGTGCGTCCGCAATGGACTTATCTTCTACAGAGAGGAGACGGAGGGCAAAGAGGGCTGCGTTAGTCGCACCTGCTTCACCGATAGCCATGGTTGCTACAGGAACCCCACCTGGCATCTGAACAATCGAATAGAGCGAATCCACACCACTAAGAGCACGTGATTTGACTGGCACACCAATGACTGGAAGTGTTGTCTTGGCTGCTACCATCCCTGGCAAATGGGCTGCGCCACCAGCACCTGCAATAATGACTTTGATACCACGGCTACGGGCTTCTTCGGCATGTTTGAACATGAGATCAGGTGTACGGTGGGCAGAGACAACTTTCTTTTCGTAGGCTACACCAAAGCGGTCTAGGACTTCGGCGGTTTTTTGCATGGTTGCCCAGTCGGATTTTGAGCCCATGATGATGGAAATAATTGGTTTAGTCATAATTTTTCCTTTTTTCTTTTTTGATAATGGTCTTAGGTGGTGGGGACGGAAGCAACCCTTCGGTTTCATTCCTAAAATTTGAGCCCAAGTCTCAAATTTTCCCTAGACCAGAACAGAAAATGTTCTGGTCTTTTCACCACGGCGATCATTATCTTACTTTGGTTCGCTTTCGCTCACCATGACAAATTTAGTATCTGTTAATCTTTTATCGCCTTGCTTCCGATATCTGTTCGATAGAAGAGACCTTCTGTTTGTTGTTGGGCGAGTTCTTGGTAGATAGTACTTTGGGCTTCTTTAACGGTGTCTGCTGTGGTGACGAGCATATAGACACGTCCGCCATTTGACAGCAGTGCTCTGCTGTTTTCCGAAAACTTAGTACCTGCATAGTAAGTGATGATATCGCCGTCGGTTTTGGCTGGCAATTCGACACCCTTTTCATAATCTAGCGGGTAGCCGTTTGAAGCTACAACCACACCCAGTGTCACACCCTTGTCTGTCCAGGTGATGGCTGGCTCTTGGCCATCCAAAATGTCAGTGATATTTTGCGCAAAATCAGAAGTCAAACGAGGCAAGATGATTTGCGTTTCAGGATCTCCAAAACGAGCGTTGAACTCGATGACTTTCGGTCCATCTGCTGTCAAGATAAGACCTGCATAAAGGACACCCAGATAAGGGCGACCTTCTTTAATCATCCCTTCAAGGACTGGCTTGACAATAGTCTCCACTGCCGTATCAACTACACTCTGTGGTAAGTGTGGAACTGGCGCATAGGCACCCATCCCACCAGTGTTAGGCCCTTTATCGCCATCATAGGCACGTTTGTGGTCCTGAGCTGTTGGCATGATGTAGAACTTGTCACCATTTACAAAGGCAAAAAGTGAAAATTCCTCTCCTGCAAGAAACTCCTCGATAACCACACGCGCACCTGAGTCACCGAATTTATTGTCCAAAAGCATCTCGTGAGCGGCTTCGACAGCTTGCTCAACCGTTTCAGCAACGACGACACCTTTCCCAAGGGCCAAACCGTCTGCCTTGACTACGATTGGAGCGCCTTTTTCTTCGATATAGGACTTGGCTTCCTCGAAATCTGAGAAGGTCCCATAGGCTGCTGTCGGAACATCGTATTTGACCATGATTTCCTTAGCAAAATCCTTAGACCACTCCAACTCCGCTGCCAATCTTGTCGGACCAAAGGCTTTGAGACCAGCTGCATTGAACTCATCCACAATCCCAGCCGCAAGGGCATCATCTGGACCAATGAAGGACCAAGCAATATTGTTGGCTTTTGCAAACTCAATCAATTTAGAATGTTCGGAAATAGATATATTTACCAATTCCAGACCATCCAGAGTCATCCCGTCATTCCCAGGAGCTACAAAGACTTTTTCAACGTCTTTTGACTCAAGCAACTTCTTAGCAATGGCATGTTCACGACCACCCGAGCCGACAACTAACAGCTTCATCTTTCAACCTCTTTTGCGAATTATTTACTAATATTATACCATAAACGTTCGTTTTAATCTTGTTTCGTTTCGCTTTTAAAGCAAAAAAAGGAAAGAAACTGTTTTCTTTCCTTTTATTTTCTTAATGTCTAAAATGTCTCACGCCTGTGAAGACCATGGTCAAGCCGTATTTATCAGCAGCTTCAATAGACTCTTGGTCACGGACTGATCCACCTGGCTGGATGATGGCCTTAATCCCTGCTTTGGCGATTTCTTCCACGTTATCCGCAAATGGGAAGAAGGCATCTGAAGCAAGAACAGCGCCGTCAAGACGGTCTTTAGCTTGGTCAATAGCAATACGGACAGAGGCCACACGGTTAGTTTGACCTGGCCCAACACCCAATGTCATGTGGTCGTTAGTTACGATGATACCGTTTGATTTGACATACTTGATAGCTTTCCAAGCAAACTCAAGGGCAGTCGCTTCTGTCTCAGTCGGTTGGCGTTTGGTTACCACTTGCCAGTCAGCTGGGCTTTCTTTGATCACGTCTTGGTTTTGAACGAGGAGTCCACCGACAACACCTGTGTATTCTGCTTCCACTTCACTAGCATCTTGTGCATCAAATGGCAAGGCAAGAATGCGCAAGTTTTTCTTTTTGTTGGTCAAAATAGCTAGCGCTTCGTCAGAATAGCTTGGTGCAATGATGATTTCAAGGAAAACGCCGTGCATTTTTTGAGCTGTCGCAGCGTCCACTTCACGGTTGAGAACGACAATACCACCGAAGATAGAAACTGGGTCAGACTCATAAGCGTAGTCCCAAGCTGTTTCGATATCGTCAGCTTGACCGATTCCACATGGGTTCATGTGTTTCAAAGCCACAACAGTTGGACGTTCTTTGAAGTCACGGATGATACGGATAGCAGCATCAGCATCACGGATATTGTTGAAGGATAATTCCTTACCGTTAAGCTGTTTAGCAGATGCAATAGAGTAGTCTGTTGGCAAGGCTTTTTGGTAGAAGTCTGCGTCTTGTTGAGGGTTTTCACCGTAACGCATTGGTTGCTTAAGGTCATAAGTCAAAGTGAGTTTTTCAGGTTTGCTTTCACCCACTTGAGCTGTGAAGTATTCTGCAATCAAGGCATCATAAGCCGCTGTGTGACGGAAAACCTTGGCTGCCAAACCTTGGCGAGTTTCGTAAGTTGTTTCACCGTTTGCTGCCAATTCGTCCAAAACCACAGCGTAGTCAGCAGGGTCTACTACAACTGTTACGCTGGCGTGATTCTTCGCTGCTGAACGAAGCATTGATGGACCACCAATATCGATGTTTTCAACCGCGTCAGCGTAAGTCACGTCTGGTTTAATAATGGTTTCCTTGAATGGGTAAAGGTTGACCACCACAAGGTCAATGAGCTCAATCTTGTTGTCCTTAGCCGCTTCCAAGTGGCTATCCAAGTCACGACGAGCAAGAAGCCCTCCGTGGATATTTGGGTGAAGGGTCTTCACACGACCGTCCATCATTTCTGGGAAACCAGTCACATCGTCAATGGCAATGGTATCAACACCAGCATTATCAAGGGCAACTTTGGTACCACCTGTTGAGATGATATCCCAACCAAGTTTTTTGAGTTCTTGGGCAAATTCAACAATGCCCGCTTTGTCTGAGACTGAAATAAGTGCTCGTTTAGTCATGTTCTTTCTTTTCCTTTTTTAAAAAAGTTCTTTATTTGCTACAGTCTAAAATTTTCTTTCAGCTCTAGCGCTTCCTTATTTTCGTGCAGCCCCCAAACTATCCAAGACTTCTGGATAAAGTTTGTACTCTGTTTCGTGGATGCGAGTCTCGAAAGTATCAAGGGTATCCCCTTCAAAGCGTGGCACACGTACTTGTTTGATGACCTTACCGGTATCAACACCAGAATCCACCCAGTGAATAGTCACGCCAGACTGGTCCACACCTGCATTCCAAGCATCCTCAATACCATGAGCGCCTGGAAATTCAGGGAGAAAAGCTGGGTGAATATTGATGATGCGACCTTCATAAGCCGCTAGCAAGGTTGGACCGATGATTTTCATATAACCCGCTAAACAGACTAGGTCAATATCGTGCTCATCCAAGAGCTCGACGATGGCTCCTTCATAGTCTGCCTTATTCTCAAACTCTTTAAGTTCAAAGGCATAAGATAAAACCCCTAGCTTTTCGGCACGTTCTAAGACATAGGCATCCCGGTGATCTGAAAAGACAAACTCAACTGGAAAATGCTCTGCAATGACCTGAAAGTTTGAACCGTTTCCAGAAGCAAAAACAGCAATTTTTTTAGCCATTATTTTATCACCACACTTGCATCTGTCTTCTTCACAATCCGACCGATTTCATAAACAGGTTCGTCAAGAAGTTCTTTGACACGTTCCACATTTTCTGGTTTAACCGCAAGCATGAGACCAATACCCATGTTGAAGATTTCAAACATTTCTTCGTGTTTGATTTGGCCATATTTTTCAAGGGCTTTAAAAATTGGAAGAACAGGGACTTTGCTTTCGTCAATTTCAGCAGCCAAATCATCTGAGAACATACGTGGCACATTTTCGATGAAACCACCACCTGTGATGTGGGCGATTCCGTTGACCAACTCTTCCTTGATGAGTGGCAAAACAGCCTTGACATAGATACGAGTCGGCTCAAGAAGAACTTCCTTGAGTTGCTTGCCTTCCAAGTCTGGCAAGACTTCCTCACCTGTGTAATCCGCAAAGACACGACGGACCAGAGAGTAACCATTTGAGTGAATACCACTGGAAGCAAGTCCGAGAAGAATATCTCCTTCTGCCACTTTTGAACCGTCAATGATTTGAGATTTTTCTGCAACACCAACAGCAAATCCAGCCAAGTCATAGTCGTCTTCGCCATACATACCAGGCATTTCAGCAGTTTCCCCACCGATGAGGGCCGCACCTGCTTGTACACAACCTTCAGCCACACCAGCAACCACTTGTTCTAGTTTAGCTGGTTCATTTTTCCCAGTTGCGATATAGTCCAAGAAGTAAAGAGGCTCTGCACCTGCAGCAATGATATCATTGACACACATAGCCACACAGTCTTGACCGATGGTATCGTGTTTGTCATACTTGATAGCAAGCATGAGCTTAGTACCGACACCGTCAGTTCCTGAAATCAAAACTGGCTCTTTAACACCTGTTTTTGAAAGGTCAAACATACCACCGAAACCACCAAGAGCTCCCATAA
>ERZ773074.1128-NODE-1128-length-10546-cov-39.605281_pt1 | contig 10546 bp, 6 predicted proteins | sample MGYA00580615_ERZ773074 | MGnify/ENA primary metagenome ERZ773074 (study PRJEB29015, sample SAMEA2738126) | human oral metagenome | biome: human oral; feature: human-associated habitat; material: saliva | place: China | collected 2160 ...
ACGACGAGGACTACTCGGATCTAGCCGCCAAGTACAACGATGACTTTGACGATGAGGATTTTGATCCAGGTAGGTCCTGAGTAACTAGAACATAGTGGGGGCCAGCTCTATCGAGCTGGCCCCCACCCTTATGTGTAGCTAGATGCCGTGCCCACCAAGTAAACGCTGCGCACACTAAGCGGGCGCCGCAACCTAAACAGGTGCCGCAACCTAAGTAAGCACTGCGCCGCTATCTGACGCAGCACCTCTAAACCCCCGCGCTAGCGGGGAAAACGCGCTTCGCTTCCTGGGTTTCACCCAGACCCAGGCTCATCCCCGCGTGAGCGGGGAAAACGCTCTTCAATTCGCAAGCGCTTTGCTTCCTGGCGGCTCATCCCCGCGTGAGCGGGGAAAACTATCTCTGGCTGCACCTACTGGGGCAGAGTCAAGGCTCATCCTCGCGTGAGCGGGGAAAACCCCAGTTTAGAGACGGGGGCTTGTGATCACTCAGGCTCATCCTCGCGTGAGCGGGGAAAACAGAGTTTTGGGCATCAATTACTGATAGTGCTGCGGCTCATCCCCGCGCGAGCGGGGAAAACACGCTTTGGTGTACATCCCAGTATATGCGCTGCGGCTCATCCCCGCGCGAGCGGGGAAAACCCATTCGGAATTACCTCGTTTATTATCGGGGAGGGCTCATCCCCGCGTGAGCGGGGAAAACCACCACCCCCGCAGGCTTGCGGTTTCGAGCGGAGGCTCATCCCCGCGTGAGCGGGGAAAACTTATACCATTTACGGCGTGACTCGCTGGGAGGGGGCTCATCCCCGCGTGAGCGGGGAAAACTACATGTCATCAGGCTGGTACCCAGGCAAGCCCGGCTCATCCCCGCGTGAGCGGGGAAAACTCCATGCTGCCATAACATTTTTGCCCCGCAGCAGGCTCATCCCCGCGTGAGCGGGGAAAACTCTACCTTGCGGGGCTTGTGATCCTCAGGCACCGGCTCATCCCCGCGTGAGCGGGGAAAACCTCTGTCTGGCTGCCGAACTGGTTTTGTAGCGCGGCTCATCCCCGCGTGAGCGGGGAAAACTTTAGCGAGCAAATCCTGCCAGCGCTAAAACAAGGCTCATCCCCGCGTGAGCGGGGAAAACCCATCATAGCGGATAGCGGTGATAGCGCTGTGAGGCTCATCCCCGCGTGAGCGGGGAAAACTGAGCGACTTCGATAAGCTCAACCAAAGCCGACGGCTCATCCCCGCGTGAGCGGGGAAAACTCCCTAAGACCGCTAAGCGGACGCTGTCGGCTAGGCTCATCCCCGCGTGAGCGGGGAAAACGAACGGGCCCACCATTAGCGGCCTCACCAGCGCGGCTCATCCCCGCGTGAGCGGGGAAAACACATACGAGCGCGAGGCCCGTCAGGTCCAGCGCGGCTCATCCCCGCGTGAGCGGGGAAAACTCCTGCGAGACCGCACACGCCTCCACCATGGCAGGCTCATCCCCGCGTGAGCGGGGAAAACGGGGCGTCCATGCGATGGGCGGCAGGGTCAGGCGGCTCATCCCCGCGTGAGCGGGGAAAACCTCATGCCCCATTTGGTGGGGACACGGCGGCAGGGCTCATCCCCGCGTGAGCGGGGAAAACGTCTCGCCTCCGCGACCAGTCTGTCGTGGATGCGGCTCATCCCCGCGTGAGCGGGGAAAACTTGGTCCACCACGGCCTGAAACGCGCCTTTGGCGGCTCATCCCCGCGTGAGCGGGGAAAACTTACAAATTTCGTCGCGGCTGGGCATAAATATGGGCTCATCCCCGCGTGAGCGGGGAAAACTTCTTCCTTGAGATCCCTGGTAAGGGGCATTTCGGCTCATCCCCGCGTGAGCGGGGAAAACGCTGCGGACCCAAACCCGCAATAAGCCGTAAATGGCTCATCCCCGCGTGAGCGGGGAAAACCTTTACCGCACCGCCAGCGTTTAAGCGTAACGCGGCTCATCCCCGCGTGAGCGGGGAAAACCCACTCTGCCATACACGCCATAGTGTCTAGCCAGGCTCATCCCCGCGTGAGCGGGGAAAACCTAGACATTAGCCGCCTTACACGTGCTTCCCAGGGCTCATCCCCGCGTGAGCGGGGAAAACCAATGGCTAACAACCGTAACCGTAACCGTAACCGGCTCATCCCCGCGTGAGCGGGGAAAACTAGGGTCACCGGTCCACCTCCTCAATATTGAGCGGCTCATCCCCGCGTGAGCGGGGAAAACAACACGCGAAACGGGCAACCAATATTCACCGGCGGCTCATCCCCGCGTGAGCGGGGAAAACCTGGATTGTGCCCTGTACGCATACTAGGCCGCGGGCTCATCCCCGCGTGAGCGGGGAAAACGCGGTGAGTGGTGGTACCGTCACGCCGCTAGAAGGCTCATCCCCGCGTGAGCGGGGAAAACATGCCGACGACACAGTATATGAGCTTAGTGATAGGCTCATCCCCGCGTGAGCGGGGAAAACGAGGTCTCCGCATGCTGCCTCTCCGCCCGGGCCGGCTCATCCCCGCGTGAGCGGGGAAAACTCTCAGTTTTAGAGGTGTTTGCTGCCAGCAGTGGGCTCATCCCCGCGTGAGCGGGGAAAACTTCTTAGTCTTTAGCCACTTGTTCACCGTGGTCGGCTCATCCCCGCGTGAGCGGGGAAAACGTTGGTTTGGGTTTGGGCTTACGTACTACTGGCGGCTCATCCCCGCGTGAGCGGGGAAAACCTCACCCTGCTGGATGCCACCCGCCGCCCAGACGGCTCATCCCCGCGTGAGCGGGGAAAACATGGAGGTATCCGCCTCCCGCAAGGTCGAGGCCGGCTCATCCCCGCGTGAGCGGGGAAAACTGGCAGGGCACTGTAGCCAGCGTACGGCGGCACGGCTCATCCCCGCGTGAGCGGGGAAAACGGATAGTCGTAATAAGACCTAACGTTGGTCTCGGGCTCATCCCCGCGTGAGCGGGGAAAACGCGCTCTTGGGGATGATCAGCATGCAGGAGTACGGCTCATCCCCGCGTGAGCGGGGAAAACCCGCGCCCGCCGGGACTACCTGGCAGAGCAGGAGGCTCATCCCCGCGTGAGCGGGGAAAACACCAGCCAGGCGTGAAAGTAGATAACTGTCTGAGGCTCATCCCCGCGTGAGCGGGGAAAACGGATAGTCGTAATAAGACCTAACGTTGGTCTCGGGCTCATCCCCGCGTGAGCGGGGAAAACGCGCTCTTGGGGATGATCAGCATGCAGGAGTACGGCTCATCCCCGCGTGAGCGGGGAAAACCCGCGCCCGCCGGGACTACCTGGCAGAGCAGGAGGCTCATCCCCGCGTGAGCGGGGAAAACTCTGGAACCAATCAACCACCACGCCAATAACCGGGCTCATCCCCGCGTGAGCGGGGAAAACTTAGCTGCCCTAATCGTAGACGCGGCCGCCTACGGCTCATCCCCGCGTGAGCGGGGAAAACTTATTTCGTATGCGTCGGCTGCACCCGAATCTGGGCTCATCCCCGCGTGAGCGGGGAAAACGTGAAGGCGGCATCACCGAAAAGGTAGGGTTCGGGCTCATCCCCGCGTGAGCGGGGAAAACGCTAGATTACACCTGCGGTGCGCCGGCCGCAGGGGCTCATCCCCGCGTGAGCGGGGAAAACGACCTATCACTGTAACCGCCTGGCAAAACATGCGGCTCATCCCCGCGTGAGCGGGGAAAACTAGGCGTCATCTCCGGCGCGACGGCTGGGAAGCGGCTCATCCCCGCGTGAGCGGGGAAAACCCATAAAATTTGTTATATTCACCCTCCGGCGGCGGCTCATCCCCGCGTGAGCGGGGAAAACGCATGTGGAATCGCGAAAAGTGGATCGAAGAAAGGCTCATCCCCGCGTGAGCGGGGAAAACAGCGGTCTTGGGGATGATCAGCATGCAGGAGTAGGCTCATCCCCGCGTGAGCGGGGAAAACGATCACGGCTACGGCGCAGAGCAAGTAGCCGACGGCTCATCCCCGCGTGAGCGGGGAAAACGATCAATATATTCAAGCCCTCATATGTAGGGACGGCTCATCCCCGCGTGAGCGGGGAAAACAGGACATGTGACATGAAAGACATGCTAGACAACGGCTCATCCCCGCGTGAGCGGGGAAAACGCTTCCGCATCCTCACGCATGGTGAGGATAACGGGCTCATCCCCGCGTGAGCGGGGAAAACCTATTACCGGTGATTGGGTTAGGCGGCGCTTCCGGCTCATCCCCGCGTGAGCGGGGAAAACGTTGTGTCGTGTGTGTTGGTTTGGGTGGGTTAGGGCTCATCCCCGCGTGAGCGGGGAAAACATGTGTTATTTCTCACGTTTCACACCCGCTATAGGCTCATCCCCGCGTGAGCGGGGAAAACGCGGCCACCTGTCGGCCGGCCTCATAGTCCGCAGGCTCATCCCCGCGTGAGCGGGGAAAACTTAGGCATAGGCCCAAACCAGCCGGGCAGCCGCGGCTCATCCCCGCGTGAGCGGGGAAAACATTTTCGTTAGGCATGTCACAAAAAATGCCGGCGGCTCATCCCCGCGTGAGCGGGGAAAACCAGGTGGCCGCCGCGCTGGAAAAATTTAATTTGGGCTCATCCCCGCGTGAGCGGGGAAAACCCGGCAAAAAGGTTTTCAAAGCCGATCACTTCCGGCTCATCCCCGCGTGAGCGGGGAAAACCGAGCTTCACCCGTGGGCGCGTCTGCGCCTTCCGGCTCATCCCCGCGTGAGCGGGGAAAACACGCTGGACTGGAGGAAAAGTTTTTCAGGACTGGGCTCATCCCCGCGTGAGCGGGGAAAACCGTTTGCTTGTACGCCAGCCCCGTTCAGGGTAGGGCTCATCCCCGCGTGAGCGGGGAAAACGGGATCCACGCTCACGCAGTACCGCGAGCGCTAGGCTCATCCCCGCGTGAGCGGGGAAAACCACTATAGTCACACACCGTGAATGGCCCCACCAGGCTCATCCCCGCGTGAGCGGGGAAAACTTGCCTCATATATGAGGAATACCCGTCCCGATCGGCTCATCCCCGCGTGAGCGGGGAAAACCACTATAGTCACACACCGTGAATGGCCCCACCAGGCTCATCCCCGCGTGAGCGGGGAAAACTCACTGGGGTACCTAACGAGTACAAAGAGTTAGGGCTCATCCCCGCGTGAGCGGGGAAAACGATCGCGAAATCTGGCACCTATCCCGCTCAATCGGCTCATCCCCGCGTGAGCGGGGAAAACGGCCTGAGATATGCCCCCTAAAAATCACGCGGAGGCTCATCCCCGCGTGAGCGGGGAAAACGCGCTGGCCAGCAGTCGGCTATTAAGGCGGCGCGGCTCATCCCCGCGTGAGCGGGGAAAACATGACGTTGATTATCTTGGTCGGCCTACAGAGCGGCTCATCCCCGCGTGAGCGGGGAAAACTTTTCCTGACGAAATTGCTTTTTGTCAACAATAGGCTCATCCCCGCGTGAGCGGGGAAAACCCTGGATACAGACCAGGCCGCCTTGCATCCTAAGGCTCATCCCCGCGTGAGCGGGGAAAACCACTAAACGCCGCTATAGCCGCTAATCCAGTCGGGCTCATCCCCGCGTGAGCGGGGAAAACGGGTGACGATACGCCGGCGCCGGCGGCGCCGGGGGCTCATCCCCGCGTGAGCGGGGAAAACAGACGAAAAAAGCTATACAACTGCGCGCGTGCGGGCTCATCCCCGCGTGAGCGGGGAAAACCCGGACGGCGTTCCAGGTGCCAGACCATAGGCCGGCTCATCCCCGCGTGAGCGGGGAAAACGCACCCATAGCCCCAAGAGCCAGCGCACCGGCCGGCTCATCCCCGCGTGAGCGGGGAAAACGTGAGCCGCGAGCGCCCCAAAGGCCGATCCAGGGGCTCATCCCCGCGTGAGCGGGGAAAACCTCTATAGCGCCGGTGCAAACCTAATTAACGGCGGCTCATCCCCGCGTGAGCGGGGAAAACGTGCGCCATGATGTCCTAGCGTTATGCTAGTGCGGCTCATCCCCGCGTGAGCGGGGAAAACGCAAAAAATGAGTGTGCGCGCGTCAACTTGGGCGGCTCATCCCCGCGTGAGCGGGGAAAACCACGACGCGCGCATGATTGAGCGCCGCGTCGCAGGCTCATCCCCGCGTGAGCGGGGAAAACCGCTTACGTACAGGTACAGCCATTTTCATTGCCGGCTCATCCCCGCGTGAGCGGGGAAAACCCTGGCATCCCCCAGGACCGCAGACACTTTAACGGCTCATCCCCGCGTGAGCGGGGAAAACTTGATCACACATACCTAAAGACTAACAGTGTGGGGCTCATCCCCGCGTGAGCGGGGAAAACGTTGGGCACAGCTGCATGCTGCCCTAGCGCCAAGGCTCATCCCCGCGTGAGCGGGGAAAACAATCACGCTAAAATACGTTGTCCCAGTCAGTTCGGCTCATCCCCGCGTGAGCGGGGAAAACGCACACATGGAACCACGTCAAGTAGATCCCCACGGCTCATCCCCGCGTGAGCGGGGAAAACAAAAACAGCACTATGTCTTCGCCGTCAGTCAGCGGCTCATCCCCGCGTGAGCGGGGAAAACGGCCGCCTGCCTGCCCAGTAGGCTAGTCACTAGGGCTCATCCCCGCGTGAGCGGGGAAAACACGTCCAGCGGCTGCTCACTTTGGCGCGGCGTGGGCTCATCCCCGCGTGAGCGGGGAAAACATCTACCGCCGCGTCTAGTCGGCTAATTGCGTAGGCTCATCCCCGCGTGAGCGGGGAAAACGGAGTGGGGCCTATCCAGGCATGTGCTAGCACGGGCTCATCCCCGCGTGAGCGGGGAAAACCGCGCGATAGTCTCATAGTAGCCAGGCCCAAGCGGCTCATCCCCGCGTGAGCGGGGAAAACAATAGTTTTTGCTGTTTCATGGTGGTTTTGGCGGGCTCATCCCCGCGTGAGCGGGGAAAACCTGATTCTTTCTGGTCTAAGGTCTGGAATAGCGGGCTCATCCCCGCGTGAGCGGGGAAAACTAACCACTACAAGAAAGGCTAAAACAATGGCTGGGCTCATCCCCGCGTGAGCGGGGAAAACCTGATTCTTTCTGGTCTAAGGTCTGGAATAGCGGGCTCATCCCCGCGTGAGCGGGGAAAACCCCCAGTGGTTTACGCCTGCATATGGTGTGCGCGGCTCATCCCCGCGTGAGCGGGGAAAACCAAAAAGCTAGGACTAGTAATTGATGGCAAAGAGGCTCATCCCCGCGTGAGCGGGGAAAACCCGCCCTGAGCATCGGCAAACGTGACAATGTCCGGCTCATCCCCGCGTGAGCGGGGAAAACAGGGATGGAGCTAGACCCCAGGCAGCCAGGCGCGGCTCATCCCCGCGTGAGCGGGGAAAACCAGGCGGCTTGCGCCGCCGCGCGGAAACGCTCGGGCTCATCCCCGCGTGAGCGGGGAAAACGGGCCAAATGCCAGCCGGAAGCAGATTCTTACCGGCTCATCCCCGCGTGAGCGGGGAAAACGCTCTACGGTCCCGATACTGCTGGGATGCTAACGGCTCATCCCCGCGTGAGCGGGGAAAACAGGATTTGTCTTAGGCACTGGCTTAGGCCTGGGGGCTCATCCCCGCGTGAGCGGGGAAAACTCAATAGATTAGTTCCCCGTATTACCGCTTCCAGGCTCATCCCCGCGTGAGCGGGGAAAACGTTGCACCAAACGACCATAAACTACAACACGGCGGCTCATCCCCGCGTGAGCGGGGAAAACTGTGCAAACAGCATTTGTGGCGGTTGGCTTTTGGGCTCATCCCCGCGTGAGCGGGGAAAACCTCTACGGGCACGTTTCGGGCCCCCTCTGTCCCGGCTCATCCCCGCGTGAGCGGGGAAAACGAGAATCTTCCTCGTACTTCATTTACGCGGGCAGGCTCATCCCCGCGTGAGCGGGGAAAACCATAATCGCCAACGCTGAACAGCGTCGAAACACGGCTCATCCCCGCGTGAGCGGGGAAAACAGGCAGGTGAGACAGCAGAGCATTGACCGGGGCGGCTCATCCCCGCGTGAGCGGGGAAAACAGCTGACCCGCAGCCCCAAGACAGGCAAGGTCGGGCTCATCCCCGCGTGAGCGGGGAAAACGGCGAACCCCAAAACAGCAGGTTGCCGGGAACAGGCTCATCCCCGCGTGAGCGGGGAAAACTCGGCGCAACCAAAAAACGCGCCGCTAGCCCCGGGCTCATCCCCGCGTGAGCGGGGAAAACACGCTCATGGTGTGACGCCGTCGAGAAAGGCGCGGCTCATCCCCGCGTGAGCGGGGAAAACATTAAGCTTGCAGCCTCCACGGTGGTTAGCTGGGGCTCATCCCCGCGTGAGCGGGGAAAACCTGAGACCCCTGAGCGGCTGCGGTGAGCACCCAGGCTCATCCCCGCGTGAGCGGGGAAAACGCCACCTGCTCACGCGTCAGTAGTGTCTCCGCCGGCTCATCCCCGCGTGAGCGGGGAAAACGTGCTGATACGTGCATAACGCAAGCTAGGTAGCGGCTCATCCCCGCGTGAGCGGGGAAAACTGCCACTACCTCTAGTTTTAGCTGATCAGCCGGGGCTCATCCCCGCGTGAGCGGGGAAAACAAGATGGCCGGCCGGCGTCAAGTTTCGTTAAGAGGCTCATCCCCGCGTGAGCGGGGAAAACGCCAGGCTCATAGTAGGTCGCGTATTGTGCGTCGGCTCATCCCCGCGTGAGCGGGGAAAACAAATGAGTTTGTCAGATCGGGCAGGCGCGGCTGGGCTCATCCCCGCGTGAGCGGGGAAAACTGTCCCCCTCATCGGTTACCCACGCGGCCACGAGGCTCATCCCCGCGTGAGCGGGGAAAACAATCAGTGAGCAGACCGCCGACGCGCACGGTGCGGCTCATCCCCGCGTGAGCGGGGAAAACACGTCCCTATCACTGACTACCTAAAAGAGTGTGGGCTCATCCCCGCGTGAGCGGGGAAAACGATATCCTACTTGAGGATGAAGAGATAGCCGAAGGCTCATCCCCGCGTGAGCGGGGAAAACTTTCGTCCGCCTCTAGTAGCGGACTACCCTCGGGGCTCATCCCCGCGTGAGCGGGGAAAACAGCTACGGCCTTGACCTGGGCTGATTTGTCTGCGGCTCATCCCCGCGTGAGCGGGGAAAACAACCCACGATGGGGCAACCCAGCTGCGAACAGCGGCTCATCCCCGCGTGAGCGGGGAAAACTCTGTGATATCGATTGTGTGCCCGGTAGGCGGGGCTCATCCCCGCGTGAGCGGGGAAAACCGTCTGGTGGCTATCTGGGTAGGGGCTGGTGGTGGCTCATCCCCGCGTGAGCGGGGAAAACCCTGCGCTACCTCGATAAGTTCAACTAGCGCAGGGCTCATCCCCGCGTGAGCGGGGAAAACTTCAGCGCGGCGCAGGTGGTGACCGCGCGAAAAGGCTCATCCCCGCGTGAGCGGGGAAAACATAGCTACGGCGATAACTCCGGCACTATTGGCAGGCTCATCCCCGCGTGAGCGGGGAAAACAAAAGAGCTATGGTAACCAAGGCAGCGGCGGCGGGCTCATCCCCGCGTGAGCGGGGAAAACCCTGCGCTACCTCGATAAGTTCAACTAGCGCAGGGCTCATCCCCGCGTGAGCGGGGAAAACCACGTGATAGTAGACATTGTTTCTTCTCATTGCGGCTCATCCCCGCGTGAGCGGGGAAAACTACCAGCCGGAAGCAGGTGCGCACCCTACCCCCGGCTCATCCCCGCGTGAGCGGGGAAAACGACAAAAGAAAATCGATATTAAAGAGGTTTCGCGGCTCATCCCCGCGTGAGCGGGGAAAACCGTCACCGATAGCCAGGCCACGCTAACACACTCGGCTCATCCCCGCGTGAGCGGGGAAAACTGGGACGAAATTTGGAACGGCATAAAAACGGTCGGCTCATCCCCGCGTGAGCGGGGAAAACGGGCATCAGGGATGTGCTGGGGGGAGACACGACGGCTCATCCCCGCGTGAGCGGGGAAAACTTTCGTTTTCAAAACGTTCAAAACGGCCGCAATGGCTCATCCCCGCGTGAGCGGGGAAAACCCGTAAGGGGGTAGGGTACGCACCTGCTTCCGGGGCTCATCCCCGCGTGAGCGGGGAAAACCGATACACAAGGGAAGCTGCCAGCCAACAGACGGCTCATCCCCGCGTGAGCGGGGAAAACGCCACACCTATTTATAACAAATTAAACTCTCGCGGCTCATCCCCGCGTGAGCGGGGAAAACTTCAACTTTCTCCCACTTGATGCCTTTCTCGACGGCTCATCCCCGCGTGAGCGGGGAAAACTGGGCCGCGTGAATTTTGTGGACGTGTGCACCAGGCTCATCCCCGCGTGAGCGGGGAAAACTTTAGTGAGCAAATCCTGCCAGCGCTAAAGCAGGGCTCATCCCCGCGTGAGCGGGGAAAACGCCCTTGCCAAATGATGTAGCTGATGCCAAAGCGGCTCATCCCCGCGTGAGCGGGGAAAACGTGGTGATGTTTGTACTACCTTTAATGATGCTGGGCTCATCCCCGCGTGAGCGGGGAAAACACTTCGCGAACTGGGGCTTTACGCCCC
>ERZ773074.1129-NODE-1129-length-10545-cov-2.608198_pt1 | contig 10545 bp, 8 predicted proteins | sample MGYA00580615_ERZ773074 | MGnify/ENA primary metagenome ERZ773074 (study PRJEB29015, sample SAMEA2738126) | human oral metagenome | biome: human oral; feature: human-associated habitat; material: saliva | place: China | collected 2160 ...
AAGGAATGGGCTCGCGCAAACGCCGATATCGTCCTGACGAACCCGGACTACCTGCACTACGTCATGCTCCCCCGTCATGAGCGCTGGACTCGCTTTTTAGCCTCGCTGCGCTACGTGATTGTTGACGAAATGCACCAGTGGCGAGGAGTCAGCGGTAGCCACATTTCTCTGGTTTTACGCCGACTTTTAAGAATTGCGCGCCACCTTGGTGCAGACGTCCAGGTCATTATGATGTCCGCGACTCTGGCCGATCCACAATCCGTTGCTCAGACAATGATTGGGCGCGAAAACATCGACGCGATCACAGACGATACTTCCGGACGCGGAACTCACCACATCTTTATGTGGGAGGGCCGCGAGGTTCCCCGCGAAGAAGATGTATCAATTGATGCCTTCCTTTCTGCTCTCCGTACTGCCGAGGCCGGCGAAGAGACGGTTCTTGAAGCTCCAACTCAGCGTCTTTCCGCCCAAACAGAGGCTTCGCTTTTGTGCGCAGAGCTTATTCGCGCCGATGCTCGCCTGTTGACCTTTGTTCGTTCACGCGGTGGTGCCGAGGCCGTCGCCGCCCAGACCCGCGACAAACTCCGCGACGCTCCAGAATTAGCGTCGACCGTCGCTGCGTATAGGGGAGGTTTTCTTCCCGAAGAACGACGCGCCTTAGAATCTGCACTGCGTTCGGGTCGATTGCGAGCACTTGCAACGACTTCTGCCTTAGAAATGGGTATCGACATCTCTGGGCTTGATGTCACCATCACGGCTGGATGGCCTGGGACTCGCGCATCATTTTGGCAGCAGGTTGGGCGCTCCGGACGTGCTGGAGCAGATGGTATTTCTGTTCTTATTGCTGGCGATAACCCCCTTGATTCTTTCCTTGTTCATCACAGCGATGAGATTTTTTCCCCTGTCGAGGCAGCGGTATTAGATCCTCAAAACCCCTGGGTTTTGCGCGATCACCTGTGTGCCGCGGCTGCCGAACTCCCCCTTCCCGACGATGAGGCAATCGCAGTTTTCGGAAGTGGAGCCCCCGCTCTTTTAGCTGAGCTCGGTCAGGAAGGGCTACTGGTTAACCGAAGTGGAGGCTGGCGTTGGAATATCAGCTCTTCTGATGGCCCATGGGAGAAAATCCAGATCCGCGGCAGCGGTGGCGATGTTCAAATTGTCGACACTCGAAGTGGGAGCATCATCGGTTCTGTCCCCCAAGATTCGGCGGATTCGCAGGTGTTTCCGGATGCGATCTACGTGCACCAGGGACGAACTTTCCACGTCCTCTCTCTCGAAGAAGGACCCACTCGTATCGCCTACGTCGAAGAAGTCCGCACACCACTCAGGACCAGGGCGCAAGATGCAACCTCATTGCGGGTTATCAGTGTTGATGAAGAATGGGTCAGCCCAGATTCTCTTGTTCACTGGTATCGAGGGACTGTTGATGTCACCCGTCAGGTCACCGATTTCGACCTCCTTCGACTTCCAGGTCTGGAATACATCTCAAATACCCAACTCGATATGCCGGAGCGCACTTTACGTACTCAAGCCTGTTGGTACACCTTGACTCCCGCAACAATGGCAGCGATCGGGATCGATAAAGGTGATGTCTTAGGAGCGCTCCACGCAGCAGAGCATGCTTCGATTGCACTTCTTCCCCTACTGGCAAATTGCGACCGTTGGGATTTAGGTGGGCTTTCGACAAATCTCCATACGGATACCGATTTACCAACTGTTTTTGTTCACGATGCTTATCCGGGTGGAGCGGGCTATGCGCATTACGGTTTCGCCCACGCACGTGAATGGATGGAGCGCACCTATCAGGCTGTTTCTGAGTGCCAATGCCACGATGGATGCCCCCGGTGTGTCCAGTCTCCGAAGTGTGGAAACGGGAATGAACCGCTCTCCAAGTCCGGTGCAGAGCGCCTTTTGGGCTTCCTTGTCGAGCATTCGCCTTTCGAAGAAATTCCCAGAAAACTCTCAGATACAAAATAGTATCCACACAGTATGACTTCCTATATTTAAGTCATCGAGAGTTGGACCCCACTTAAGTGGGGATGCCACACCGAAAGACTTTTCGGGAAACTCGCCCTGTGTTGATGGGATGCTTGAGGGGCCAGCCGGGGGGCAGGCCCCTCAAGTGCATCTACGGCACTTTCACCGTCAACTCCCGCTCGAGCTGAGCGAAAGACATTCCATCCCCACCCACTGCTCACACGCACCGTGACGATCGTGTCGACACTTTCGCAGTGACATGAGCTCAGCATTGCTCCGTTTTCTTGAGCAACCTCATTTGCTGCACGACAGGCTTTTTCCTCTACCGATTCCCACTGAGCCGTTGCGGAAACATCTGCTCCCGCCAAGGCACTGAGATCCGCAATATTCTGGGCTCGATTCCCCGCCGCAAGAAGAGCAATGTATACCAGTGCACTGCAGGCAAGTACGGAAAGCACAGCCAGTACCCCAACCACCATGATTGTCCCGGAGCCTTCATCCGAACCCCTCTTCTTACTCATCCTCAATCACCACCTACCACAGTGCTTTCGCGCAACATCTGATATCTGCACTGCGAGTTCAAGCCGATCATCCCCGCGGGGCCTCTATAGGGAGCTTGCGCTTTTCCGTAAACCCACTTCTCGTCTGCGGAGAACTCAAAGTGGGCCCCTGATATCCGAGTGGACATCACGCGCGCAGTTTCCTGCCCGTTCCCTCCGCGAGCGCTTTCACGGATGCCCGCCGAAAGCGCAGTACACAAATTCTGAGTGGTCATGGCAGCAGCGAAGACCGAGAGCACAAGTGCAATCAGGATGACTATCGAGGAGGTCCCCAGAGCAATTTCAACGCTGACCATGCCGTCATCCGAATGCTTTTCGGATGACGGCATGGAGCGGCCGTATCTCAGTCTCATGAAATACTCAATGCGGAGCTAATGAGATGTTCAAGGGCAGATTGCACGACACCGGACTTTAAAACCACCAAGAGCAAACCGGCGAAACCCGCTGTAGCCAATGCCCCAATCGCATACTCAACCGTTGTTGATCCTTATTCTGGATCTGTCATCATTTCGCTCTTTATATCATGATCGTCGTGAAGTGTTTCTTCCGTCGACATGGGCCTTTCCTTTCTCTTCGTTCCCATGTCTTGAGAGTGCGCCGAGAATCTTTCCTAAGTCTCTGCAGCTGTGAAAATTGTGGATGAATCGTCGACACACAGAAACTGTGGATAGCATTCAGGTGAACTCTTAGAAGCTATTTCGAGCCATTGTCAGAAGTACCGGCGCAACCCCTAGGAAGATGAAGGCTGGCAACATCAGTAGTCCCAAGGGCACAACCAATTTCACTCCCAATTCCTCTGCTCTGGCACGCGCATCAGTAAGTCTTTGCTCTCTGCTCGCTTCCGCTAAGGCATGCAGCTGATGATCAACTGATGCTCCACGCACCCATGCTTCTCGTAGAACCTCGGCAATGCTTGTTATCCCCTCACTGCATCCCTCCCAAGTGCGATCCCACCGCACGCCAAGAGTCAAACAGCTGGCGACTCTCACCAGCTCTTCGATTTCCGCTGAACGTCCAATGCACTCCAACGCTCTAGGAATTGACACTCCAGACTCCAATGCAGCGATTACTAGCTCACAGATGATTGCGATATCTTCCTGCGCAACTTCCTCCCATTGACATGACGATCGGCGTATAAGACGAAGCGAGACCCATCGCCCCGCTCCCAAAAATGACAGTCCGATTACTGCACACATCGAACCCACTCCCCCATCAACAAGCACAGGAAATGGGTTAATCCCCATGATGAATACCGCGAGCAGTGCCAGCAGTGGCAGTAAGTTGAGGATCTTCGCGGATAGGGCGGGGCCAGCACCGGCGACTCGTCGTGCCTTTTGAATGCGCTCAATATCATCAAAGTTTTGTGCCAAAGCATCCAAAACCGCTGACAAAGGAGCACCTAATTCGTAGGAAACTGCGCAGGCTGCAGTAACCATACGCGCATGCTCTCCAGCCTGTTTGAGAACAGTGGAAGCAACCCCATAGGGAACTCCTTCTTCGCCTTCACCCACCTGTAGCCATGCATCACGCGCGGGCAACCCAGCACGAACCAAAGCACTGACTTTTCTTAGAGATTGAGCCGCTTCGGTAAGGGTGGAATATGAAGTAGTCCCGCTCCAAGGTCGAGTGCGCACGCGTTGCAGATTCGACCAGAATCGCTGCTGCCCTCGTGTCAATGGATGCGGATCCCACATCAGTACACGCCGAAATGTCCTGGCCTGCATCAGGGGCCCTCAGTAAGCAATGCGCGCAGTCCTTCCCACGCTGGTCCGGGGGTGCCGCGGCCTCGGCAATCACATCGATAGGCACAGTTGCACGCAAGTACCCCATTTTCCATCCCAAAAATCCCGATCTGTGTCAGCTGGCGGGTGCCGCGCTTTGGACCATGAGCAACACGCTCCATATGGACAACTACCTGAAATGCTGCCTTTGCCTGCAGATCCGTTGCCCGAGCATCCATTCCCGCGAGCGCTCCCAATGCCGCAAGTCGGGCGGGAACTTCTGCGGGCGTATTCGCATGAATCGTGGCAAAACTTCCGCGGTGCCCGGTATTCAAAGCAGTCATAATGTCACGAACTTCGATACCTCTACATTCCCCTAAAACGATGCGGTCCGGCCTCATACGCATAGCAGCTCGGACCAGTTCCGAAAGACTCACTTCCCCGCGCCCCTGAGCATTAGCCTGTCTGGCTTGAAGGTGAACAACATGGGGATGCTGAGGATTTAATTCGCTCATTTCCTCGATACAGATCAGCCTCTGAGCGGAGGGCAACGCGCCCAAAAGTGCGGCAAGCAGAGTGGTTTTTCCGCTCCCCGTAGCACCAGAAATAAGGATGTTGCAGCGCATATCAAGGGCGCGCATCAACACCTGAAATGAGGTGCTGTCAATGCTCCCCATCTCACGCATCTGCCCAATGCTGAGACCATTTCTGGCAGGAATCCTCAGAGAAATCAGAGTTCCCCCACCAGAAAGTGGTGGGATAACAGCGTGAAGACGAATCCCCATGGGTAAGACTCCATCAACGATCGGAGCCGCATCATCTAAACGCTTTCCGCAGATTCCTGCCATTGTGACGGCTAATTCACGCACTTCTTCTTCACTGTCAAAAGAGCATCCAGCCGGCTGCACACCCTGCCCGCAATCGGCCCACACCTGCGTGGAATTCACCAAGATATCCGTAATTCCGGGAAGGTGAATCAAGGGAGCCAATATCTTTCCCAAGCCATTGAAACGAGCTTCGAGTTCTTCCAAATGCGTTCCAAGCTCGTCAATTCCCATCCCGATAGGTTTGATAGGTATCGCAGCCTGATCATCCTTCTTTCCCGAATGCGCCACTACAAGGCAATCGTCGATCAGGCTCATTGCGTGCACTCCACAATCCATTCCCACAGTCGTGAGCGGGCACGCCTTCCTTTTCGCCCCTGTCGAGGCCTTATCCCCGCTGGATGCACCCCCATTCCTTCGGTGTGGGTAATTTGAGAGATTTGAGTCGAAGAGATGTACCCGCTAAGTGGAGTTCGTGAAAAGAATCCACCATGTGGAGGTGGTGCGATTAAGAGAAAACTTCGACACGGGAATGGAAATGACGCACTGAGAGCACACAGACGCGCGGCCCCAACAGCATCTCCCAAACCAATAAGAATGAGCGCATCGAAATTTCTTGCAGTTTGTTCGCATTGAGCTCCCCATCTGCCCAGATCACACACCACAGTGCGAGTTTCACGCAAAGCAGCAAGAAGCCCCGGGAGCCGTGAGTCATCTGAATCGGCATAGCCGCGTGAATCCCCGCCGACAAAAGACACTCCCTGAGCGCAGGGAAGACTATTCGCGATCGAGGGAAGGAAATAACGCTCGCCTTTGCTCAAGCGTGACCATGCCACCTGCCCATCCTCGGGAACAAGGATGTGTCCGCCACGGCCTCGTGCAGGTCCCGGTCCCGAGCAATTCACTAAAACACTTCCCGTGTCCGCACACAGATCCCAGGCAAGGGCAGAGACCCCTACTCCCCCGCTCCAACCTGCGATTCCCACGCAAAGGTGGGAAGAATGCGGCGATACCGTATTCTGCCAGCGCGCATGGTCCGCAAGGATGAGCTGCCCGATCGCCTTCTCACAACCTGGAAGATGCAGCGTATCTCCGATAACCAACACGTGAATTCCACGGTGTTCCCATCCACGTCGATCTTCGCTCCTACCAAGGACAGCGCAGATCACTTCCTCAACGCGGAATTCTGTACGCTCACACTCTTCTGGATGGCACTGGCGAGTATTAATCCCCAACAAAGCACAGACCGCACGCAATGATTGCTCAGCACCTTGCGAAAGTTCCCAAAATGCAACGTAGCCTTCGCTCTTCATGGTACGAGCGTGAATTTTCTTTCCACGGAATACCACCGCGTCCGCGAAATCTGTGGAAAACTAGAGCTAATCCCGCCCCTGTGGATAACACTGCTGTTTCCGCATCAAGCCAAGGTGTCAACGATGACCATCCTCAATAACAACACAGAAATTCTCAAACCTGCCCTACCCGGCGCTAATCAGCACCCGGAAGGTGATACCCGTATCGCGGCCTTTTTCGATCTTGACAAGACCATCTTGGCCACGGCCTCGGCAATGGCACTAAGCAGCCCGCTGGTTCACGCGGGAGTCATGAGCCGCTGGGATTCCCTGCGGGCAACCCTCGTCCAACTTCCCTACCTCTTCACGGGCGCTGACGATGAACGAATGCGGTCGATGATGCATGCCTTGGGTGAACTCACTCGCGGCTGGGACCCACAGTACGTTGAAAAAATCGTCAATAACGTCACAAATTCAACAATCGCGCCCCTGTGTTACAGGGAAGCACTGGCACTGATCGATCACCACCGACTTCTGGGGCACCACGTTGTCATCGCATCTGCCTCACCGCTAGAGATCGTTCGCCCCATCGCGCACCTACTTTCGATCCCCGATGCGTTATCCACGATTGTCGGGCAGGGCCAGGATGGCTTGGCCGACGGAACCATTACCCACTTCAATCACGGGGAAGGAAAAGCCGAGGCCTGCGCAGCTTTGGCCCGCGAACGCGGCTGGGACTTGAATGAATCCTTTGCGTACAGCGATTCCATCTCTGACCTGCCGATGCTCGAATTAGTGGGAAACCCCAGGGCAGTGAACCCTGATCGAGCGCTTGCGGCGCTTGCTCGCGAGCGTGAATGGCCGACGCTTTCCTTTACACGAACAGTGCGAATCCGGGGCCGTAAGCGCACCCGCCTTGCCCGCGCGATGATTCCCGTCGCTTTGGCAGGAGGAATAGGCATCGGCTATTGGGCACACCGCTCAATTCCCAGCTAGTACCGGCATACTTGATATATGTCCAGATTGTCCCTCCCGGTCGGCGCTGTCCTGCGTCCAGCGATCTTCGCTGTCATCTTTGCGCCCCTTGCCCTGATCCTCATGGGAATGTCGCTCGCGGATCTTCAGGCGCGAGCTGCGATTGGTGTTCCCTTGGCCTCGGTCGAGGGCATGATCGGCATGGCTTTTTCGACCATTCTTCTGGCCATGATTTCTATCAACTGTGAGCGCAATTCCATTGGTATGTTCATTGCTGCCGCATGGGAACTTGTCATTGGTTTCTTACAGACCTTTGGTTACCTTCGAGTCCACTTCCTTGTGGCCTCAAACCTTTCAACCAACGATATTTCCGCCGCACAAACCTGGAATCTCTACCCCTTATGCGTAACTGCGATCCTTTTTGGTGGCGGAGTTGCTTTGGCTCTGACTCACCGAGCGCGCGAAAACAGCCCGGATTCCGATCAGCTGATGTCCTTTCAGCGCCACCAGGGTGAGCGAATCGCAGTCGCAGTGGCTTCACTTCCACTGGGAGTTATTGCCGTCGTGCTTCTCGTTCGCTGCGCTCCTGCCGATTCGCTTCCAATGGCTTCCAGCGGACTGCACGACGTTATTGCACAGACCCCCATGCATACATCGGAGGGCATCGCAGTTGCCGTCATCTTGGGAATGATCGCGCTGGTTTCGCGCTGGTCAATGATCGGCCCTCAGGTCGTCGCTTGGGTCTACATCATCCCCGCCTTCCTTCTGATTCCCGTTGGAACAAGCCTCTCCGGTGCTGTCGTGACCCCCGGAAAGTCAATGTGGACCCAGATTTTGATGTCCGCATCGACTATTTCCGCCTACGGAATGATCCTTGCGGCCTCGACCTTGGGAATTTACTGGGCTCGTCGCTACGCCCCCAACGATGCATCAAGCTCCAACTAAGTCGCATAATCCAGCGCTTCTCGGCGGGTAATCCCCAAAAATATTCGTTTTTTCGTTATCGTCAGCACGAGAAGAGGAGGTCCCATGTCTGATCAGGAACACAAGGAAGACGTTGACAAGGTGACGGAAGAAACCGATCACCCCCATACCGGTGAGGAAACACCACTGACCGGTGAAGAAGTCACCCTTCCCGGTGAGGCATCTGCAGCCGAAGACATCGTCGGAGGCGCATCAGTCACCGAAACCAGTCAGGTTGAACCCGTCCACATGGGTGTCACCCCAACATCCGTGGATGATGCTCTTGCACAGCGTTCGACGTCTGAGCATTCCGAGGCCGAGCCCGAGTCAGCTCAGGAACAGCAGGATGCGCAGACCGAGGAATCCTCTTCAGACGAACCTTCAAGCGAAGACGCCTCTCAGGGCGATAGCCACGACTTAGCGCACGATGAGAATACCGTGGCTGAGTCTGAGCACACCTCCCACGACGACGTCGACGCTGAGCCGGCCTCGGAAAAGACTGAGGAAACTACTGAGGACAACGCAGAGTCCAAGGATGCATCCCCCGAAGAATCTGAGCCCGAAGAATCTGAGGAAGCTCCCGACTCCGCACACACCACAACGATCCCGGCTACTTCCGAAGCCACGGAAGAAGAGCCTGAAGACTCTCCTTCGGTGACCGAGGTTCCCGACGCCCTCTCGCGCCGCACACCTACTCAGCCCGAAACCACTGAGGAACCCGAGGACGAGGTTGAAAGCACCCAGGTTCGTAGGCGCGCATTCATTGCTCCGGCAGCGGAAAGCGCAACGACCGAAGCTTCGTGGAAGCCTCGTGAAGATAGCGGCGAACGTACCGTTCCTCAAGAGACTCCCGAGAGCCTCGACGATGCCCTTTTCGAGGGCGCAACCGTCGTTCCTGAAATGCCTTCTCGCGCGGCTGCTCACTGGAGCTCATTGGCCCTGGGCGTCTTTGCTCTGCCTATCACCTGGTACCTCATTGCCGATGCCGGCGCTCGGATGACACTTCCCGAGGGTAATCCGGCAGCAACCGGTGTGATCAACTGGCTTGCTATCACCGAAGTCGCCATCGCATTCGTCGCAGTTATCGCACTATTTGAAGCATTCAAGCGTTCCTCGCTGGGTGCATGGATCGGCGGTCTCTGCTTCTTCGCAGCCGGCCTCCCCTGGGTTTTCGCCCCCGGATTTACCTCTGCACACACGGTTTCTGCTCTGCACTTCCTGCAGAATTCCAGTGCCTTGGGCGCGAATCTTGCACACCACCTCCAAGCATCCGGATACTCCGGCCGCCTACTCTTCCTTGGAATTGCACTGCTTGGCATCGCATCCCTTTCGCATTCGGTTCGTCGCCGCGGACGCAATGAAGAGGCGATGCGCGAGCAAGTAGAGCGCGTCAATCCCGCGGGCGCACACTTCACCGCCCGCGCACGTCGTCGCGCTGAAAAGGCAGCTGGTCTGCGGTGAAACCCGAGGTTTCGCGCGCGGTATTGGAGGCTCCCGGGCCCTGGGTTCACCGTAGGATCTCAGCCTCGGGAGCGTCCTTCCATATCGCCGACGCGGGACCCGAGGATGCCTCTTTTGCCGTTATCCTCCTTCACTCGTTCCCGATGACTTGGTGGACGTGGCGAGAGGTTATTCCCGCCTTCACGCAGGCCGGTATCCGCACCATCGCAATGGATCTTCGAGGCTTTGGCACCTCTGATCTTGCTCCGGGAGAAGTCGAACTCACCCAGCTGGCGACAGACGTCGCTGGCGTGGCCTCGGCACTGGGAATTTCTTCCTACACGGTTGTCGGCAATGGAATGGGCGGCGTGGTCGCGTGGATGCTCGGCGCACTTAAACCCGCGGGCTTGCAGGCGATTGTGCCGGTGTGTGCCCCTCATCCGCTGGGCCTTCACTTCCTGCGTGGTCTTTCTTCCCGAGGCCGAGGCCGCTGGTTCTCAACCCTGCTATCGCGCCGTCCTCGCGTTACCTTCTTTGCGTCGCGCTCAGCATGGATCGACCGTTCAATCTCTCAGTGGGCTGCGCCTTTTAACCGCGAGGAAATGCTAGAGAATGCGGAAGTCTACCGCGAGGCACTTTCGCGTCACATCGCGGTTCGCTCCGCATGGGAGTCACTGCGGGCAACATTTAGGCCCTCATTTAGCTCCAAGAATGTTCTGACACGGAGCGTGACGGTACCCGTGCTTTCGATTCAGGCGCGCGACGACGGTTTATGGTCGCACGTTGATTTTGC
>ERZ773074.1131-NODE-1131-length-10543-cov-2.700133_pt1 | contig 10543 bp, 10 predicted proteins | sample MGYA00580615_ERZ773074 | MGnify/ENA primary metagenome ERZ773074 (study PRJEB29015, sample SAMEA2738126) | human oral metagenome | biome: human oral; feature: human-associated habitat; material: saliva | place: China | collected 2160 ...
TTTTTCTTCTCTCCCATTAAAAGCCTCCTTCTTGCAGCACTTTTCGATTTTTATATAAATAATCAATAAGTGAAACAATAGTTAAAATTAAAGACAGATAAATAAAAAGCAAATTGACAAAATGTAAGGCAGGAAGCTGTAAAATGAGGAGAATAATCATCACCATCTGGCTCACCGTTTTAAATTTCCCAAAATAAGATGCGGCAATTACAACATTTTGCTCTACCGCAATCAAACGAAATCCGGAAATAATAAATTCTCTGGAAATTAGAATAATGACGTACCAAGCAGGAAGATAGGAAAGCGGAATCATACAGATCATGGCGGCACAAACCAAAAGCTTATCAGCCAAGGGATCCATGAACTTTCCGAAATTGGTCACCAGATTCCTCTTCCTTGCAATATATCCGTCTAAAAAATCGGTAAAGGAAGCAATGCAGAAAACAGCACAAGCTATCCAACGAAAGAGAAGCTCATTTTCTGCAGGAAAAAGCATAAAAAACACATAGACGGGAACCATCAAGGCTCTAAGTATTGTCAGTTTATTGGGAAGATTCACAATATTCTCCTATTAAATCATACCCTTCCGTGTCTATGATTCTCACACAGACAAAGTCTCCTACAGCTCTTTCCTCTCCCTTCAGGTAGATAAAGCTGTCGATATCGGGATTATCCATATAGCTTCGAAGAACCAAGCGAGATTCTTCCTCATCAAAACCTACTACAAGAGCCTTTAAGACTCTGCCCTTCTGCTCTTCCGCCTTATGGAAAGCAATTTCCTGCTGTAACTCCATAATACGAGAAAGCCTTTTGTTCTTTACACTTTCCGGAACTTGATTGTCCATGTTTGCCGCATAGGTTCCTTCTTCTTGAGAATATGGAAATACCCCCAAACGGTCAAAGCGCTCTTCTCTGATAAAAGAAAGCACATCCTCCAGGTCTTCTTCCGTTTCACCCGGGAAGCCGGTAATTAAAGTCGTTCTTAAGCAAATGTCCGGAATCTCTCTCCTTAGTAAAGCAATCTTCTCCTTTAATTCCGCTCTTCTGGTTTTTCTATTCATCGCTTTTAAAATTCGGTCGGAAGAATGCTGTATAGGCAAATCCAGATAATGACAAACTTTCGGATTATCCCGGATTTCCTCAATAAGAGGAAGTTCGATTTCTTCCGGATAACAATATAGAACCCGAATCCATTCCAGTCCCTCAATTTCCCCCAATGCATGAAGCAGCTTATGTAAGGACTTTTCTCCATAGAGATCTGTTCCATACAGGGTGGTTTCCTGCGCCACCAAAATAAGTTCCTTCGCCCCTTCCAGCACAAGCTGTCCGGCTTCCTCTGCAATCTGCTCCATCGGAATGGAACGGTAGTGTCCTCGAAGACGCGGAATAATACAATAACTGCAATACTTGTCGCAACCTTCCGCAATCTTAAGGTAGCGGGTATACCTTTCCCCACTTTCCACTCTCTTCATCTGATTGTCCAGTCGACTCACATAGTCCTTTACGGAAGCAATCTCGTCTATCTCCGGAAGCTCCTTTCGAATCTCATCCTTGTATCTCTCCACCAAACAGCCGGCTACAATCAGCTTTTGTAATTTTCCCGTCTTTTTGTATTCTGCCAGCTCCAAAATCGTATTGATACTTTCTTCTTTAGCCGGACCAATAAAAGAGCAGGTATTGACTATGGCAATATCCGCTTCCGCAGGATCCATAGTTACCTTTGCTCCTTCATACTTTTCCAAGAGCTCTGATAAGAGTTTTTCGGAGTCTACCCTATTCTTATCACAGCCCAAACTTTCCAGATATAAATTCATTATTCCTCGCTATCCGAAGAATAGTCTCCGTCAGAATAATCATCTTCCTCGCCGTCTTCCTGCAAGTAGTCGTCATTCTCCGCCTCGGAGTCCAGCTCTTCCTCATCTTCCTCTTCCAGATCTTCATCCAAGGCATAGTGAGAATAGTCTCCAAGCTCTACCGTCGGATTCATCGGCTCCTCTTCATAGTCCAAACCTTTTTCAACATTTACCAGATTCTTGGAGATTTCTTCAATTGCAATGGAAAGAGGTTTTCTGTCTTCCTCCGCCTTAACCAAAGGCGCATCCCCGTCAATAATCTGACGTGCTCTCTTTGCACTGGCAATTACTACAGAATAGCGAGATTGCACTTCCAATTCTCCCTCTTCTCTATTCTTATTCATAGAATCAATCAAGTCATTGTATGTTGGACGCAGCATCTTCTATCCTCCTTAAGTCCTTTCGGATTTTTTCAATTAAATCTAAATGTGCCTCTACCCTATCATGAGACGCACGAATTAGATTATGCAGTTTTTCCGTACATGTGTCAATATCCGCATTGACCAGAATATAATCGTAGGCCTCTACGCCTTCCGACTCTACTATAGCCCTCCCCAATCGTTTATTGACCGTTTCTTCATCTTCCGTGTTTCTTCCGATAAGACGATTTCTTAACTCTTCCGCAGAAGGAGGGGTCATAAAAATAAGAAGACTGTTCGGGAATTTCTTCTTAATCTTCAGAGCTCCCTGTATCTCTATTTCCAAAATCACATCTTTTCCCTGATTCAGACAATCCTCTACGAATTTTCTGGGCGTACCGTAATAGTTATCCACATACTTTGCATACTCTACAAGTTCGTCACTATCGATCATCTCTTCAAAGCGGGGCTTACTTACAAAAAAATAGGACTTTCCCTCTTCTTCTCCCTTCCTCGGTGCTCTTGTTGTTGCAGAAATGGATAATGCATAGTTATCATACTTCTCCGTTATCCTTTTCATAATGGTTCCCTTCCCTGCTCCTGAAAAGCCGGAAACCACAACTAAAATCCCCTTATCCATACTATTCCCTTCTATACTCTTATTCGATGTTTTGTACCTGTTCTCTCATTTTCTCAATACAGTTTTTAGCCTTAAGACCTATATCCGTAATCTCTAAATCACTTGCTTTGGAAAGAATGGTATTACTCTCTCGGTTCATCTCCTGCATCAGAAAGTCCAAGTCTCGCCCTACTGCCTGTTCCTCTTTAAGGATTACCTGCATTCTGTGCACATGACTATCGAGTCTTGTAATCTCTTCGTCTGTACTAACCTTGTCGGAAAAAATAGCGACCTCTTCTAAAAGCCTTCCCTCATCTATCTCCCGACCTGCCAGGCTTTCTTCTATCTTTTTCCGAAGACGGTTCTCATATTGTATACGAAGCTTCGGCTCCTTTTCCTTCAAAAAGCGAAGATAATCCTCCATTTCCTGCAGTTTCATCTCAAGGTCTGCCCGTAACTTCTCTCCTTCCAAAGAACGGGATCGAACAAACTCCTGAATGGCCGCATCCACTATCTCCAGGATGACCGTTTCATTATCCTCATCCTCTTCTTCCATTAGATGAAAAACTTCAGGATAAAAAAATAAGGAATTCCCGCTTAGGTTAAACGGAAGGTCAAGTTCCTTCGAAAGTTTCTCAATCTCTTCTTTATATCTTTTTGCCAATACTGTATTTACCAGCAGCTTCTTCTCTTTTTCACCGCCATCCTCTATGGAAAGATAAACCTCCACCTTTCCTCTGGAAATATTTTTTTTCAGCAATTCTCTGATTTTCATTTCCATTGCTTGAAAGCTTCTGGGCAATCTAAAGCTTAAATCCAAAAAACGGGAATTGACGGATTTTATCTCCACCGTGACTATCTGTCCTGCGTTTTCCGCCTTGGCTCTGCCAAATCCGGTCATACTTTTCATTTCGGAAGTTCTCCTTTTCCTTGAGTTTTTTCCCCCTTTAGCCTATCCTAGGAAATGCAAGTTATCAGTATAAAATATGATAACAAGGGCAAAAGGCTTTTTCAAGAAGTAAAGGATGGATTTATGGCATTTGACGGATTATTTTTATCAGCACTGATTTCCGAATTCAAGGAAACGATTTTAGGCGGAAAGATTGCTAAAATTATACAAAGCGAGAAAGATGAATTGCAGATTACGGTTAAAAAGGAAAAGCAACAATACCTTCTTCACCTCTCTGCCAATCCCTCTATTCCTTTGGTTTATCTTAGCAATACGGGAAAAACGGCACCGCTAACCGCACCGAACTTCTGTATGGCACTTCGAAAACATATTGGAAACGGTCTGATTCAAAATATCACTCAAGCTTCTACTGTCTTAGAGGAGGAAGGACTGGAGAGAGTACTTCTTCTCCATATCTCTCACCGCGATGAAATGGGGGACTATGGCATCAAATACCTCGCTGTGGAAATCATGGGAAAATATTCCAATATCATTCTCCTAAAAGAGGACTTCACGATCCTTGACGCCATAAAACGAATTTCCTCCGTGCAGTCCTCTCTTCGAGAGGTGCTTCCTGGAAGATCTTATTTTATTCCCGACCAGTTTCATAAAGAAAATATCCTGCGCTTTCCTTTAGAAAACTTAAGTTCCTTCTTAATCGAACGAATGAAGGGTACGGGTGCGGAAAAGCCCGAATCTATTTCCGATGCTTTGTTTCACAGCTTTTCCGGATTAAGCCCTCTTTCTGCAAGAGAGCTTTGTGAGGATGCCGAAGTACCGTTTGATAAGGATATTACAGTTCTTTCTTCTTCTGAATGGGAAAATATAATCACGAAAGTCCATGCTTTAAGAAGCAAAATTCACAACGGCGATTTTTCTCCGGTAATTCTTTTTGAAGAAACGAAGGCATTTGATTTTTCCGCATTTCACACCATTCAATATAAGGGGAATCCACGTTTTCACGAAGAAGCCTTCTCCTCTCCTTCCGCTCTTATAGAACAATATTACGGAGGAAAGGAAAAGGAAGACCGCGTACGCCAGAAGTCCATAGACTTAAAAAAGCAATGCACTACCCTTTTGGAACGTGTCGGAAAAAAGCTGAGTTTACAGGAAAAGCAGTTGAAAGATACGGAGAAAAAAGAAAGCTTCCGTGTCTTTGGAGAATTATTGACCACCTACGGTTACAACTTACAGGGCGGAGAAAAAGAACTGATTTGCGAGAATTATTATACCGGGAAGGAAGAACGGATTCCTTTGGATCCAAATCTTCCTCCCATCGAAAATGCAAAACGTTATTTTGATAAATACGACAAGGCAAAACGAACGGAAAAGAATCTTACGGAACAGCTTAAGGAAAGCAGAAAAACCTTAGAACACTTGCAATCTATACTCGGTAGTCTTCTTACTGCTGAAAATGCAGGAGACTTGGATGATATCCGACGAGAAATGGGCGAATTCGGATATATGAAAAAGCTATCCGGAAAGAAAAAATCAAGTAGAAAAGAAGATAAATCTTCTCCCAGAATCTTCCGCAGCAGTGACGGTTACCTTCTATATGTCGGAAAAAACAATTTTCAAAACGAAGAGGTCAGCTTTCAAATCGCCGATCCGAAAGACTTCTGGTTTCACGTTAAGGGAGTTGCCGGTTCCCATGTCATTGCAAAAACCGATGGGAAAACTCTGGAAGAACTTCCCGACCGTCTTTTTGAAGAAGCAGCGGAGCTTGCCGCATACTTTTCTTCCGAAAAGGAAAATGCCAAGGTAGAAGTAGATTATACGGAAAGAAAGAATCTGAAAAAAATCATTGGCGGAGCCCCGGGCTTCGTTATCTACCACCAAAACTATTCCATACTCGTTGAACCGAAAAAAGTCCTGGAAGAGCTTTAAGCTCCTCCGGGACTTTTAAAATTTATAACGAGTATCGCTCGCGTAGCGTGCGGTATCTCGTTGACTTCCTTAATAAAATAAGGCTTACAGGATGATGTAACAAAACCATTCTAAAGAAAGCCTTTATTCCTCTTCCCAGTTTGTATAGACATTCTGTACATCATCGGACTCATCGAGTAAATCCAATGTTTTTCTAAGATTCTTTACCGCTTCTTCATCCGTCACGGAAACCGTATTCCCCGGAATCAGTACCACTTCCGCCTGCACCATGGGAATGTTTTCCTTCTCCAGATTCTCTCGAACCGAGGAAAAATCAGCTGGTACAGTAAGAATTTCATAGCTGTCATCCCGATCAATCAAATCCTCTGCCCCTGCCATAATGGCAATATCCATAAGAGAATCAAAATCCTTGTCCAAGTCGTCCATCACTTCCTTATCCAGAATAATCTGTCCCTTTTCTTCAAAAAGAAATGATACGGATCCCTGTGCACCAAGACTGCCCTTTCCCTTTGTAAATGCGGAACGAACATCTGCCGCAGAACGGTTTTTATTGTCCGTAAGGACTTTTACAATAATGGCAACACCATTTACTCCGTAACCCTCGTATTGCAATTCCTCATAATTCACACTATCCAATGCGCCTGCTGCCTTCTTGATACCGTTCTGAATCGTATCGTTCGGCATATTGTTTGCCTTAGCCTTCGCAATAACATCACGCAGCTTCGAATTGCTGTTCGGATCCGCACCGCCCTGCTTTACAGCCAAGGCAAGCTCATGCCCGATAATGGTAAATATCTTACCCTTTGCTGCATCGTTTTTTTCTTTCTTTGCTCTGATATTGGAAAATTTTGAATGTCCTGACATATTCACTCCTCTATATATTTTTTTCCAGTGTAACTATTTTCTCAGCCTTTCGCAAGTTCTTTCCCAAAAGCAAGGCTTTCTCTTCTTCCATGAAAATGGCATTTCCATACTATCTCTAGACCAATCTTTTTCCTTCTATGCGTCTAAGAAAATTCATGCAAATGCAGATTATCCTGCGGATTATATGTCCCTATCCATTCTTTTCCCCGATAGTATACTCTAGGAACACGATTTCCGAGGCCGCATAAAAACTCATATGGGAATACCCCTAACTCTTCCCAGTCATAAAGACTGATTTCCTCTCCTCCCTCTTCTCCGAGAAGAGTCACTTCCTGAAAGAGCTCAGCCTCTACTCCCGTGATATCTACCATAAACTGATCCATACAAACTCTTCCGAGAATAGGGCATTTTTTACCGCTTACCAAAACCGTGGCTTTACCGGAAAGAATCCGGGGATAACCGTCTCCATAGCCAACCGGAATCGTCGCAATCTTCATTTCTTTCTCCGTCACAAAGGTAGATCCATAGGAGATACCCTCTCCCGCAGGAACCGTTTTGATATGAGAGATTTTCGCCTTCCAGGATAGTGCCATTTTAATCGGAAGCTCGTGCAAGACTTCTTTAGACGGATAGACTCCGTAGAGCACTATCCCGTCTCTAACCATATTATATTCCGTACCGATATCTTCCAAGATTCCGACAGAGTTTGCAATATGGCAAAGAGGAATAGTAAATCCTCTCTCTTTTAACTTCTCGAGATAATTCTTAAAACGCTGCTCTTGTTTTCTTGCGTAGCTTTTATCCTGTTCATCACAGGAGGCAAAGTGAGAAAATATACCTTTTACCTCCATATACGGACTGGAAAGAATCTGCTCCGCAATCTCCAAAGCGCCTTCTTCCTCTGTCTGAATCCCGATTCTCCCCATACCGGTATCTAAAGCAATGTGTACAGCTAAATTTGTATTGTTTTTCTTTCCCAACTCTTCCAATTTTTTAAGCTGTTTCAAAGTAAAGAGGCTTGGCATAATCCGATATTCGTAAAGAAGAGCATATTGACTTTCCGGAATAACACCGAGAATCAAGATATCTCCCTCTATACCGGCTTTTCTTAAGATGATTGCTTCTTCCACCGTAGCTACCCCAAACATGGAACATTCGTCCTCGATAGCCTTTGCCACTTCCACGATTCCGTGTCCATAGGCATCCATTTTCACAACGGCGCAGACAGCCATCCCTTTTCTCAACTTTTCTTTACACAAACGAAGATTCTCTACAATTCTTCCTAAATCCACAATGGCATAGGTTCTATCGTAGCTCTTTCTATCTTGCATTTTCCTTATCTTCCTTTTCTATAAACTCTTCTATGGCCAAAGAAAAAAACTGAGGAAGCTCTCTGGCCAAAACGCCATGTTGCCCCTCCTGATGCGCAGCTATTTCAGCCCCGCGTACTTGCACAAGGACAGAAAGGCAAGCCGCCTGAAAGGCCAGCACTTTAGCAGGAAAGTTTCCATATTTTTCCTCAAGAATACAGAGTAAACCGCTCAGTAGACCGGCAAAGCAATCCCCCGACCCGCCCTTACTGAGTGCGGCACAGGAAATCGTATTATGAAAAAACCATTTCCTTTCCTTATCTTCCTCTTTTTTATTCTCTTTATCTTCTGTCTTTTTTTCTCCCGCTCTACTCGGCTTTTCTATTTCCCTTTTTCCGAGAAAGCCTTCGGGAGAATCCAAAGAAGGAGCAAACACCATTGTATCATGGGATTTTAAAATTAAAATACAATGATGAGAATCGGCATATTTTTTTCCTAAGTCTTTTCTGTGAAGTAAAACTTCTTCCACGGTCAAATGACAAAGTCTTGCAAACTCTTTAATATGCGGCGTCAAAATCAACGGCGCCTCTTTTGCATAAGTTCGAAGAGCTTCCTCCAAAAGAGAAGATTTCGAAATCATATTTAAGGCATCTGCATCCAATATCAAAAGAAGCTCATGAAGGAATTCCTTCTCTTTTTCTCCCATGCCTATTCCCGGACCGAAAAGAAGAACTTGTCCTTCATTCAGGCTTTCTTCCAAGGAAAACTTCTCCTTATCTAAAAAGATGGACTCCGGAACCATGGACTGCAGAGGGATTTGGTTCTCCTTATCACTGATAACCTTCACCAGTCCTGCACCAGCTTTATAGGCTGAAAGAGCTGAAAAAATGGCTGCTCCTGCCATACCTGATTTACCTGCAAAAATCTCCACTTTTCCATAAGAGCCTTTGTGTGACTCTGCGTTTCGTTCGGGAAGAGGGAGCAACCATTGCAATGTTTTATTTCTCTTGGAGTGTGCTTCAGAATTTCTCTCTGTTTCCTCAAAAAAAACATTGTCCTTCTCTCCCTCCCCACTTTCCAAAGCAAGCGAAGAATCCCGGGTTATTCCCTCAGAAAAGGAAAAGGAGTTCCCAAACAGGACTGCAGTGGCTATCACCAAGGTCGCTGTATTGGAAATACTGACTTCTAACCTACTCCCTCCAAGGCGAAGAAAGATTTTCTTTGCATTCCCGTAAAGTTTCACATACGGTTTTCCCAGTTCATCTCGAAGGACTTCAATATCCAACAAAGAGAACCCTCGAATTCCGGTTCCAAGAGCCTTGGAAACCGCTTCTTTTACACTAAAATCACCGGCAAGGCGAGAAACTTTTCCCTCGCTTTGCCGGCGTTCTTCTTCTGTAAAGATCTTCTCTGCGGCTGCACTACTATCCTGTAACCGCTCCATTCGAAGAATTTCCAGAATATCCGTACCAACTCCTAAAATCATTTTAATTCCTCAAACAATCTGTAGGAAAGTCGCATCAAACTTTCAGACAGATGCACATTTTCAATAACAACATGCTTCGGTACATCCAAGTCTATATGCGCAAAATTCCAAATTCCCTCTATGCCGTAGGAAATCAAATCATCCACAACCTTGATGGCTTCCGACTTCGGAATACAGAGTGCCGCAAGGCGAATCTTTTCCTTTTTTACCAAGGTCTTCATCTCCGTCATAGGCAAGATTTTAATCCCACCGGCTTCCTTTCCGATTCTTTCCGGATTGATGTCAAAAATCCCCTTTAAGATAAATCCTCTTTTTTGGAAATTGGTATAATTCGCCAAAGCCTGTCCAAGGTGTCCCGCACCCACTATAATCATGGGATTTTCTCGATCAATATTCAGAATCTTCGCTATCTCGTCATGGAGATTGGCTACGTTATACCCGTAGCCCTGTTGTCCGAAACCGCCAAAGTTGTTTAAATCCTGTCGTATCTGAGAAGCAGTTAGATGCATCCTTTTGGACAACTCGCCGGATGAAATACGTTCTATTCCCTGATCCATCAAATCTTCCAAATATCGATAATACCGGGGAAGACGTTGGATAACTGCCTGTGATATTTCTTTTCTATCCATTATTTTTCCTCATCTGCTGTAAATAACCGCATTTTACTCCACTATACTGTTTTGTGAAAATGCTGTCAATGTTCTATGAAGAAAAGGATGGATTTATCCCGATTTTTTAAGAAAAAACTTTTCTATAGTCTTCCTTGAACTTTTCAATACCGATATCTGTCAAAGGATGATGAATCATTTGCTTCAAAACCTTGAAGGGGACAGTTGCAATATCCGCTCCGGTCTTTGCGCACTCGATTACATGAACCGGATGACGAACAGATGCACAGATTACCTCTGTTTCGATTTCCGGATAAACGGAGAAAATATCCATGATGTCTTGAATCAAAATTAAGCCGTCAGACGAGATATCATCCAGTCTTCCAAGGAAAGGAGAAACATAAGTAGCCCCTGTTCTTGCCGCAAGAACTGCCTGTGTTGCAGAGAATATCAAGGTGACATTGGTCTTGATTCCCTCTTTGGAAAGAACCTTTACCGCCTTTAGTCCTTCTTCCGTCATCGGAATCTTCACAACCATATTGGGGGATAAGGAGGCAATTTCTCTACCTTCCAAAATCATATCCTCGGCTTTTACTGTGTCCGCCTTT
>ERZ773074.1133-NODE-1133-length-10541-cov-3.241656_pt1 | contig 10541 bp, 12 predicted proteins | sample MGYA00580615_ERZ773074 | MGnify/ENA primary metagenome ERZ773074 (study PRJEB29015, sample SAMEA2738126) | human oral metagenome | biome: human oral; feature: human-associated habitat; material: saliva | place: China | collected 2160 ...
TAATAACAAGCAATGTTGATAATCAATTCTATAAATCACGATTTGACAAAAATAAAATATTTGCAGTACAAGGTAGTTATTCTTTAAATCAATGCTCAAAGGGATGCCATGATAAAGTATATGATAATACAGAATTAGTAAAAGATATGATAAATAGTATTGATAAAGATTTAAAAATATCAAAAGAATTAATTCCATATTGCCCAGTTTGTGGAGAGCCAATGGAACCACATTTACGAAAAGATATAAATTTTATACAAAATAAAGAATGGTATAAAATGCAGAAAAATTATGATAAATTTATAGAAGAAAGTAAAACAAAAAATGTAGTATTGTTAGAGTTTGGAGTAGGATTTAATACACCTGGAATAATCAGATATCCATTTGAATTAATGACATATCAAAATGATAATTGGTTTTTAGTAAGATTTAATAAAAATTACCCAATGATTCCTAATGAAATAAAACATAAATCAATTGAAATCGATGATGATATACAAGAAATAATCACAGAACTAAATGAAGAAAAGTGCTAACATTATGTCAGCACTTTTTACATATCCAAAGATTTATCATTCAAATAATCATCAATCTTTTTAACATCAACTAAATCCTTAGGTAATCCTCTTTTAACTTTAAAATCTCTAATAATAGAAAGCTTTTGAAGTTGATAGCCATCTTTTAAATCAAATTGATCAATAAAATCTTCATCAGAGTCAACTACAACTTCGACATCATCACTTAATTTATAAAATCCAAACTTATTTTTCTTCTCAGCATTTAAATCATATTTATTTTTAATTTGTTCAAATAAGTTCTCTGTAATACATAAATCTAAATCATTAGCCATATCACGAAGATTATAAAAAACTAAACATCCACTAGAAAGAATATAAAATTGATCCTTTGGAAAATTTAATTTCTCCAGTAATTTTAATAAATCATCTTTATTCATATAAAACCTCCATATAAAGCCTACCATTTTATTGGCAGGCTTTAATAAAAATATTCAATTAAGCTTCTGGTTCTAATAAGCCAAAGTTTTTGCCATCTTTTAATTTATAAATAACATTAACTTTGCCAGTTTCAACATTGATGAAAGGCATAAATTTATTCTTTGCATCATCTTGTAAAAGTATTAAAGCATCATCAACCATCATAGGTTTTACACTATAAAGGATAGTTTTAACAACTTCACCTTCAATACCATCTTCAAAATCCAAAAGTTCTTTTTCTTGAATTCTAATTGTCTCAACCATGTTTTGCTTGTCTTTTTTTGTTTTAGATTTTCTAATTTGACCTTCTAAAATTCCAATATTTTTATCAATAGAAGAATATAAATCCTTAGAAGCTGTAGTAGCTTTGTAAACAGTACCATTAACTGTAACTCTTAATTCAGCGATTTGTTCTTCTCCATGAATTTCAAAAGTTGCAACAGCTGAAAAATCATCACCTAAATATTTTGATAATTTATCAACTTTTTCAGATGTATAAGATTTTATAGCATCTGTTAATTCAAAATCTTTCCCTGTAATATTTAAATTCATAATAAGTCCTCCTTAAAAGATTATTCCAAGAAGATTATATATTAAGAAAAAATAAAAAACAATAAATTTTAAATTTTCTATTTGGATTATTTTCAAATAAAAAAATTAAATTTTATTTATACATCAGGTTAAACGAAATTTTTCCTTTATCAATTTAGCAGTATCTAGTGCAGATAATTCTGAATTATCTATTTTTATATAATGTTTATAATTTAATTCATTTGGTAAAGAGTAATTACGATGATGTTTTTCAGCATGGAATATTTGTTTTTCACTAAATTCAATATTTTGTTTTTCAGGTTTATAAAATAATCTATTTTCAGTTTTATTTCGATTAAGTCTAATATCTAAAGGCGCATCCAATTCAACATAATAAAATTTTCCACCATTAGATTCAAAAATATTTTTAAAAATTGAAATATTTTCAATGTCAGACAATTTATCATAATTTACAACACACGTAAAAATAATTCCAGGAATAGAGCTTTCAGAAAAATATTTAAACATATTAATTCTAAGCATTTTAACCATCTCCTGTCCTTCTTTAGTACTATAGCTGAAAAAATTATTTACAAGATCTATGGACATATGATTATGAAATAATTTGAAATTTGTTAATTTAGCTAATTCCTGTCCAACTGTCATTTTACCAACAGCTTGAGGTCCAGTTATCATTATTAAATCAGGCATATTACCTCCTTTTAATTTTAACTCACAATTATACTTTAAATTATAATTATGAAAAAAACAATAAATTTTAAATTTTCTATTGCAAAAAAAAATAATCATGCTATAATAGAATATGAAAGTCAAAGAAAGTCAAAGTCAGAAAAGGAGAATAAAGTCAAAAGTGAGAATTTCAGATGTAATAGAACAATTTATAGATGATATGTTTGATGAAGAAAATAAAGCAATAATACAAAGAAATGATTTAGCAACAAGATTTAACTGTGTACCATCACAAATAAATTATGTTATATCAACGAGATTTACGCCGATTCAAGGATATTATGTAGAAAGTCAAAGAGGAGGAGGTGGCTATATAAAAATAGTTAGAACTCAAATAAATGAAGAAGATGCAAAAAAATCATTACTAAATAAAATTGGAGATAAGCTTACTGTTAAAGAAGCTAATTCATTGTTAGAAATATTGAATCAAGAAAAATTAATAACAGATAAAGAGTTAAAAATATTTAAGAGCTTAGTAACAGATAATTGTTTATCAACGATAAAAATCAAAAAAGAAGAAATCAGAGCAAATATTTTGAAAAATATAATAATAAATTTGTAAGTCAAAATGACTTCAATAGAAAGGAATAAAATATGAAATGTCAAAATTGTGGAAAGAATGAAGCAAATTTTCAATATAGACAAATAATCAATGGAAAGAAGAAAGAATTGATTCTATGCAGTGAATGCGCTAAAAAATTAGGATTGGACAACATGGACATAGGATATGAATTTGGAGGAATGAGTGATATTTTAGGAGGATTGTTCAATGGATTCTTAGAAGATACTAGAATACCACTAATTCAAACAAATAACCTAGAGTGCAAAACATGTGGAACAAACTATAATAATTTTATAACAGATGGAATGCTAGAATGTGAAGATTGCTATAAAACATTTGATAAACAAATAGATAAGGTATTAAAAAATATACACAATAGTAATAGACACATTGGAAGAAAGCCATCAGAACAGTTAGATCAAGTAGCAGAAGAATCTGCAGAATATAAACTAGAAAATAAGGAAGAAACAAAATTAGAAAAACTAGAAAGAGAATTAAGAACAGCTGTAGAGGAAGAAAGATATGAAGATGCAGCAAAATTAAAAAATCAGATAAAGGAGATTAAACAATAATGTCTTGGTATTTAAAAAATGGAAAAGATTCAGATGTTATATTATATTCAAAATCTAGATTAACAAGAAATTTAAGCAAAGTAAAATTCAATACAGCAAATGATTTAAAAGATCAAAAAAAGGTATATGAAATATTAAAGAAAATAACACCAAAATTAGGATATAATTTAAAGTTCATAGATTATAACACAATTGATGAAGTAACAAAAAAATCATTATTAGAAAAGAATATAATAACGAAAGAATTTTATAATTTTAAAAGTAATTATAAAGCACTAATAATCAATGATGAAGAAAATATAGCAATACAAGTAAATGGACAAGATCAAATAGTATTACAAGTATTTCAAAGTGGAAAAAGCATAGAAGAAACAACAAAATTAATAATTGAATTAGATAAAAAATTAGAAAAATTAGTAAATTATGCATTTAATGAAAAATATGGATATTTATCACCAAATTTAATGAATATAGGAACAGGATTAAAAGAAACTGTAAAATTACATTTACCAGGATTAAATATTACAAATAATATAAGGAAAGTAAGAAATACAGTAAATAATTTAGGAATCACGATGAATGAAGAAGAGGGTGATATATTTGAAATATCAACAACACAGATAATAGGAACAACAGAAGAAAATATTAAAGAAAGCATAAAACCAATAATAGATAACATCATTGAAAATGAAAGAAAATTAAGAAAGTATTTAATTAAAAATACAGAAGATATTGAAGATGAGATATTAAGAGATTATGGAATAATTTCATACTCAAATAAAATTAAAGACGAAGAATATCAAAATTTAATATCAATGGTAAAAATGGGAGTGGATTTAGGAATACTAGAAAAAATAGATGACACAAAAATGAAAAAAATCTTAAATTACTCAAACTCATATACATTAGCAAAATATTTAGGTCAAGATATAACAAATCTAGATATAGAAAAAGAAAGAGCTAGAGTTTTAAAAGAAATAATAAAATAATAATATAAAAAATAAAAGAAAGGAGAATAATATGAAGTTTACAACAAGAACAGACAAAATATTTGAAATTGCAAGAAATTTTGCAATAGAAAGTAACAGCACATACATTGGAACAGAACACATATTATATGGAATTGTAATAGAAGGAACAAGCAAATCAAGTCAATATTTATTAGCCCACAAAGTAGATGAATTAGCATTAAGAAAAGAAATAATGAATATAACTAGAATAGGATCAATATTTGCAGCATTTGATGATGTTCAATTAACACCAAACGCAAAAAGAATATTGCAATCAGCATTAATAAATGCAAGAGCAAAAGGAAATGACAAAATAGATGCAGATGATTTAACAATAGGAATATTGGAAGAATCAAACTCAATAGCAAATAGAATTTTAATAGATTTATCAATAGATTTAAATGAATTATATGAAGAATTAAATAATTCAGGAAAAGGAGAAAATACGACAACAACAAATAATAGTTATAATAATACACCAACATTAAATCAATATAGTTTGGATTTAACACAAAAAGCAAAAGAGGGAAAATTGGACCCAGTAATAGGCAGAAAAGAAGAAATACAAAGGGTAATCCAATTATTATCAAGAAGAACCAAGAATAATCCATGCTTAGTAGGTGAGCCAGGTGTAGGTAAAACAGCCATAGTAGAAGGATTAGCAGAAAGAATTGAGCAAAAGAAAGTACCAGAGCAGCTATTTAACAAAAGAGTAGTAAGCTTAGACTTAACAAGTTTAATGGCAGGTGCAAAATATAGAGGTGATTTTGAAGAAAGAATAAAGAATGTACTAGATGAAGTAAAAAAAGCAGGAGATATTATTTTATTCATAGATGAAATACATACAATAGTAGGAGCAGGATCAACAGAAGGCTCAATGGATGCAGCAAACATATTAAAACCATTATTAGCAAGAGGTGAAATTCAATTAGTAGGTGCAACAACATTAAAAGAATATAGAAAATATATAGAAAAAGATGCAGCATTAGAAAGAAGATTCAGTCCTGTAACAGTTTCAGAACCAACAGAAGAAGATACATTACAAATATTAAAAGGAATTAGGGATAAATATGAAGCACATCACAATGTAAAAATTACTGATGAAGCCTTAAAAGCAGCAGTAGAATTATCATCAAGATATATTAATGATAGATTTTTACCAGACAAAGCAATAGATTTAATGGATGAAGCTGCATCAAAAATAAGAATGCAAACATATGAAGAACCAGTAACATTAAAGGAAAAAGCAGAAGAAATAGATAAAATAAATAAAGAAAAAGAAGAAAGCGTAAGAAAACAAGAATTTGAACAAGCAGCAAAATTAAGAGACAAAATAAAAGAATTAAAAGACGAATATAATAAAGAAAAAGAAAAAATAGAGAATGACAAAAAGAATAATATTTATATATTAAACGAAGAAGATATTGCACAAGTTGTATCATCATGGACAGGAATCCCAGTATCAAAAGTTTCAGAAACAGACAATGAAAAATTAAAACATTTAGAAGAAAATTTACATGAAAGAGTAATCGGACAAGATGAAGCAGTTAAAGCAGTAGCAAAAGCAATCAAAAGAAATCGTATGGGTTTAAATGATCCAAGCAAACCAATAGGTTCATTCTTATTCTTAGGACCAACAGGTGTAGGAAAAACTGAATTGTCAAAAGCATTAGCAGAAAATCTATTTGGAAGTGAAGATTCATTAATAAGAATAGATATGTCAGAATATATGGAGTCACATTCAACAGCTAAATTAATAGGTGCCCCTCCAGGATATGTAGGATATGATGAAGCTGGACAATTAACAGAAAAAGTAAGAAGAAAACCATACTCAGTAATACTATTTGATGAAATAGAAAAAGCACATCCTGATGTAATGAATATAATGCTTCAAATCTTAGATGATGGAAGATTAACAGATTCACAAGGAAGAATCGTAAACTTTAAAAATACTGTAATAATCATGACTTCAAACATTGGTGCACAAAAAATTACAGACAAAAAGCCATTAGGATTTAAAGCAACAAAAGAAGAAGAAGAAAAAGAAAATGAAACAATAAAATCAGATGTAATGGCAGAATTAAAGCACGATTTTAAACCAGAATTCTTAAATCGTATTGATGAGATAATTGTATTCCATAAACTAACAGAAAAAGAAGAAGGAAAGATTTTTGATCTATTAATAAATAAAGTAATTGAAAGAATGAAAAAACAAGGAATTACAATTAAGGTTGATGAAAAAGCAAAAGATTTAATAATTAAAAAAGGAATTGATACAAACTATGGAGCAAGACCATTAAAAAGAGCAATCCAAACAATGGTTGAAGATAACATAGCAGATGCAATGCTTGATGGAAAAATAAAAACAGAAGCAACAATTTCAGCAGATAATGATAAAATTGAAGTCAAAGTATAATACTGATATTTCAAACAGTTGACAAACATACATAAATATGTTAACATAAGCTATGATTCGTTTTTTGAATCGTAACCGTAAATGAGAGCAAATGCTCTCAGTCTAAAGAGCCAGAGGCTCAGGAGGACAACATGGAACAGAACCAGTTACTAGTTGAGCATGAAGGGATTCTCTTTGGAGGAACCTACTCATCAGTCTTTCAGAAAGGAAAGGTCGAAAGCATTTTGAAAGAGAAGGATGCGATTAGAGATTTGAAAGAAACTGAGAGACTCGCAACCCAGGCCGGATTGCTCATGTACCTTGATTTAAGAGGAATGGCATTCGAGGAGCGAATGAAGATTTGGACGCTCAAAAATCCTGGAGAGGCGACCAGTGTTAGGGTAGGAAAAACAACGATTCCTATCGTCAAAGTAACACGAAGGTTGTTTAAGTTCAGAGAAATCAACTGAACTGATTTGTTCTAAGCAGAAGGAGCGAGTTGATAAACTCGCTCTTTTTGCAATTTATTTTGGATTTATAAAATATAAATATATAATTGCAATAATAAAATATGATTGCTATAATAAAATAGAATTCAAAAGAAAAAAAGGATGGACTAAATGGACATATTAGCAATAATTGTAATATTATTAGTATTTATCGTTCTTTTAATAGCATCAGTAGTAGCACAAATGCGCGCAGCAGGAATAAAAGTCACAGACTTTTGGTCATTCATAAATGCAAATCAAGAGCTTGATAGCTTATATGAATTTTCAAAAAGATATACTAAAATGACGCCACAGCAGCAAGTAATATATTTAGGTGAAGCGGAAAAAATGTTTGCAGCATTTGATAAAATCCCACAAACAGTATGGGAAGATGATCATGATAAATATGAAGCAGTACTAGATACATATAAAGATATAAGAGTTATGCGTTGGAATGAGCTTCATCAAGATCAAGACGATGAAGAGGAAGATGAAGAAAATGAATGATAAAAAGATAACAGAAAGAACAATAAAAAATAATAAGAAGGAAACTATGCAAAAAAGAATCTTTCTATTATATGTTCCAGGAACAATTGCAATAGTATTTGCAATTGCTTATATAATGACACAAAATATGACATTCTTATGGCTATTCGGATTATTTTCTTTTATAACGATTTTTGGAATAGACGGGAACTCAAAAGTATGTGAAAATTGCCATAAATGGGGGAGCGTAAATTGGACATTAGAAAAAGGTAAAGAACAAGTACAAGAAATTATAACTGAAAATGCTTTTGGAAAAAGACAAAAAACATACAAAAAAACAAAATATAATAACAAAATAGGAATATGTAAATGTTGTAAACACAAAATCGTTAAAGAAACAAAACAAAGAATATAAATAATAAAACGAAGATAGTTACTCAAAATACTATCTTTTTTTATGCATAAAATACTAGTCAAGATTACATTATTACAAAAATAATACAAAAATAATACAAATTTTACTATTTTATGTTTACAAAATAAAAAAAAGATGTTATACTCTAGATATTGACACAAAGATAAATGATACACAAACGAAAATTTAGGAGGAACATAAATGGAAAAAAATTATTTAGAGAACAACAGTCTAACTTTAATAGGTAAAATTACTGATGATAAAACATTTAGTCATGAGATCTACAGTGAAAAGTTTTATACAGTAAATGTAAGTGTACCAAGATTAAGTGGAAATGCAGATCTAATACCAGTAACAATTTCAGAAAGATTGTTTAAAGATAGTGATCTAACTATAGGAAGAAATATAAAAGTTGAAGGACAATTTAGATCATATAATAGTTATGAAAAAGAAAAAAATAGATTAATATTAACAGTATTTGCAAAATCAATTGAATTTATTGAAGACGAAATTGATAATATTGAATCAACACAAGGAATTGCAACAAATGAAGTCGAATTAATTGGTTATATATGTAAGTCACCAATTTATAGACAAACACCATTTGGAAGAGAAATAGCAGATGTATTATTAGCAGTAAATAGAGCATATAATAAATCAGACTACATTCCATGTATAACATGGGGAAGAAATGCAAGATTCTGTTCAGAAATGACTGTAGGAACAGAAGTTAAAATTATAGGTAGAGTTCAATCAAGAAACTACGAAAAGAAATATGGAGATGGTACTGTAGAACAAAGAGTAGCATATGAAGTATCAGTAGCAAATCTTGAATTAATAAATAATGAAGAAAATCAAGCAGAAGAAAAAGAAATAGAAGAGTAAATAGAACAAATTTAATATATTGAAAATTAGGGAGCTTGAAAAATAATGTAAAGCTCCTTTCTTTTGTAATTTATTGACTTTTAAGACAATTGACTTTATAATAAAAAGGTATAATATACAAGGAGGAAAGTTATGGGTGAAGTAATAGTCATCACATCTGGTAAAGGAGGAGTTGGTAAAACAACAACAACAGCAAATCTTGGATCTGCACTAGCAATGCGTGGAAAAAAGGTAGTTTTACTAGATACAGATATTGGCTTAAGAAACCTAGATGTCGTAATGGGATTAGAAAATAGAATCGTATACGATATAGTAGATGTTATTGAGGGAAAATGTAAATTAAGACAAGCTTTAATAAAAGATAAAAGATTTACAGATTTATTTTTGTTGCCCGCAGCCCAAACTAGAGATAAAGACGCAATAAATGAAGATGAAATGATTAGATTAACTCAAAGATTAAAAGAAGAATTTGATTATATCATTGTAGATTGCCCTGCTGGAATAGAACAAGGATTTAAAAATGCAATAGCAGGAGCAGATAGAGCTATAGTAGTAACAAATGCAGAGATTTCATCAATTAGAGATGCAGATAGAATTATAGGATTGTTAGAATCATCAAATATTAGAAATCCAGAATTAATAATCAATAGGATTAGACCTGAAATGGTAAAAAGAGGCGAGATGATGGATGTAGAAGACATATTAGATTTATTATCAATAGATTTAATAGGTGTTGTACCAGAAGACGAAAACATTATAACTCAAACAAACAAAGGTGAACCAGCAGTAGCTAATAAAAAGGCAGCTTCAGGAAAAGCTTATATCGAAATAGCAAGAAGAATTCTAGGTGAAAATGTTGAAATCACAATTCCTGGAAGAAAAAAAGAATCGTTCTTTAGTAGAATATTCAAAAAATAAATAAACTGAAAATATGGAGGAAGAAATGTTCTATTTCAATAAATTTTTTAAAAAGAATGAAAACAAAAGCGAAGAAAAAAGCAAGGCAAAGAATAAGGAACAAGCAAAAGAAAGATTACATTTAGTATTAATGCAAGATAGAGCACATGTTTCAGCAGATTTTTTAGATATGATGAGACAAGAAATTATAGATGTAATCAAGAAATATGTTAATGTTGACGACAAAGAAATTGACGTAAAATTAACAAATAAGCAAAATAGTGATGGAACAATAGGCGCACCAGCTTTATATGCCAATATTCCTTTTAAAAGCATAAAAACTGAAATAAAATCAGAAATGAATAAGGAAGAAAACGCAAAGCAAAAAATAAAAAAAGAAAAAATTGAAGCAGAAGTAAAAGCTCAAATAGCAGATGAAAAAAAGAATAAGGAAATAGAAAAAAAGGCTTCTAAAAAAACAGAAAAGAAATCCGTAGAACATACAGATAAGAAGAAAAAAGTAGAAAAAATTGAAACTCCTAAAACAAATAAATA
>ERZ773074.1136-NODE-1136-length-10529-cov-24.030074_pt1 | contig 10529 bp, 6 predicted proteins | sample MGYA00580615_ERZ773074 | MGnify/ENA primary metagenome ERZ773074 (study PRJEB29015, sample SAMEA2738126) | human oral metagenome | biome: human oral; feature: human-associated habitat; material: saliva | place: China | collected 2160 ...
CAGTGTCCCCGGAACCGCTCGGTTCCGGGGACACTCGTATGTAATCCCGCGGTCACTGGTCCCGCACCTCCCGTTCTCTTCTGCGAGCGGCTCCAGTGTCGCGTGTCCCGTTCCCCATGATGGTCCGGTAACCTAATGTGCGTCAGGGCATGAAGGAGAGGGGCAAGGCCCATGGAGATTCTCGACAACACCGAGGGCAAACGCCTGGTAGACTCCCTGCGTGCCAACCTCGATGACGAGGCGAAACTGTCGATTATCAGCGCGCACTTCAGCCTGTTCGCCTTTGGAGAGCTGCGCGAGGAGCTTGAACGCCTCGACTCCGTGCGTTTTCTGTTCAGTGAACCGACGTTTATTCAAGACATGGGACGGGTCGCGGGGGCACCGGAGTTTGATATCGCGCGACGTGCGCAGGGTGAGAGAGAAAAAGCGCTCGCTGACTCGGCCCTGGAACTGTCGTTGCACAACAAGCTCAACCAGCGCGCTCTCGCGCGGGCGTGTGCATCCTGGCTGAGGGAGAAGGTCACGCTGCGCTCCGTGCAGCGCGAGCACATGCTTCAGTTGACGCCCAGTTACATCGTCGAAAACTCCGCTGTGAGTCCCCATCTGTTGACGGGACAGGGTGCCACCTTCACCCTTGAGGGACTGGGAGTTGAGCGTCGTCCGGATACGCTGACGATGATGACCCATTGTGCGGGGGATGAGGCCAAGGCACAGGTTGAATTTCTTATGGCGACATTCGAGTCCGTGTGGGCCGATGATACAAAGACCTGTGATGTCACTGAGCAGATTGCTCACCAGGTGGAGGCTCTCTACACAGAGAACGCTCCTGAGTTCATCTATTTCCTGACCCTGTACCACATCTTTCGGCGGTTCCTCCTGGAGAACCAGGATCACAATCCACGTGAAGATACCGGTTTTTTCGAGTCGGTGATCTGGGGTAAACTCTACGATTTTCAGAAGGACGCCGTTATCGGGGCGATTCGTAAGTTGGAAAAGTATAACGGCTGCATCATCGCCGACAGCGTTGGCCTGGGCAAGACATTCGAAGCGCTCGCCGTCATTAAGTACTACCAGCAGCTCAACAAGAACGTATTGGTACTGTGTCCGAAGCGCCTGCGTGAGAACTGGACGCTGTGGACGCAGACGAGCGATGAACGTAATCCCTTGGCTGCGGACCGATTCGCCTACAAGGTGTTGAACCACACGGACCTGTCGCGTCGCCGTGGCAAGAGTGGGGACATCGACCTGGAACACCTGCAGTGGGGGACATTCGATCTGGTGGTCATCGATGAGAGCCACAACTTCCGCAATAGGAGCGTGACCGGGGCGAGCACGAATCGTTACACGCGCCTGATGAACGAGGTGATCCGGGCTAACGGACGCACGAAGGTGCTCATGCTGTCGGCGACCCCGATCAATAATCGTCTCACCGACCTGCGTAACCAGATCGAGCTCATTACGGAGGGTCGCGATGATTACCTCGAGAAGACCGATGGCATCGTTTCCATCGATGCGGTGATGCGACTGGCACAAAAGCGCTTCAACCTGTGGAGTTCGCAGGCGCATGGACGTCACACGACGGAGAGCTTCGCCGAGTACGTCAACGCGGACTATTTTGTGCTCCTCGACGCCCTGACGATTGCGCGTAGCCGCAAGCATGTGGCCAAATACTACGGCGCCGAGACGGGGACATTCCCCACCCGCCTCACTCCACGCAATGTCCAGAAGCCCATTGATTCACGCGGCGAGCTGCCTCCCATCGGGCAGCTCTACGATATGATCAGCGATCTGAGTTTCGCCCAGTATCAGCTTCTGTCCTACGTGCGCGAGGATGCGCGGCCTGCCTACGAGGCCGACTACCGAGAGGGCTTCGGCAATGATTTCGGCAGTGAGCTGCATCGTACGAATGCGGTCGCCGCGCTGATGCGTGTCAACCTCCTCAAGCGCATGGAGTCTTCCGTGAGCGCCTTCCGCACGACACTGGACCGCGTGCGCAGTTCTTGCGCCGACATCCTGGATCGACTCGCGGCGCTTGACGCGCGCGATGCTGTCGATTCTGTAGCAGTGGGATACGGGATTGAGGACCTCGAGGACGGCCTCGATGACCGAGATGCTGAGATGTTCGAGGTCGGGGCGCAGATCCGCGTCGACTTGCGCGATGTGGACCGCGAGGCTCTGTCCGTGGACCTCGTACGCGACATTGCGATTCTCGACGAACTGGTTGGTTACGCCCGGGCAGTGACCCCGGATCGTGATGCCAAGCTCGGCGCGTTACGGACACTGATCGCGGAGAAGACCGGAGCCGGCCAGATTAACTCGGGTAACAGAAAAGTACTCGTCTTCAGCGCTTTCGCTGACACCGTTACCTATCTCTATGACCAGTTGGCACCGGATCTGCAACGGAGCCACGGCCTGACGTGCGCGCAAGTGACAGGCACTCGCAATCGAGTCACGGGAAAGCGCCGGGCGCGTGGTGGCTTCGAGGATATCCTCGGTCGTTTCTCGCCGCGTTCGAAGGAAACCAATGCCCTCGCGGACCGTGAGGGCGAGATCGACATCGTCTTCGCAACGGATTGCATCTCGGAGGGGCAGAACCTCCAGGACTGCGATTGCGTGGTCAATTACGATGTGCACTGGAACCCGGTTCGTATCGTGCAGCGTTTCGGCCGCGTCGACCGCCTGGGCTCGACGAATGAGCATATCCAGATGGTGACCTTCTGGCCGGACGTCGACCTGGAGTCCTACATCAATCTTGAGTCGCGTGTGAAGTCACGCATGGCTCTGGGCGATGCGAGTGCCTCCGGCGAGGAGAATCTGCTCACCCCATCGGAGGATATGAACGACCTGGAGTATCGCTCGGATCAGTTGCGCACACTGCGCAGTGAGACTCTTGACCTCGAAGACATACGGCGGGGAATGTCGATCACGGATTTTGCGTTGGATGATTTCCGAATCGAGTTGGAGCGCTACATGAACGCGAACCCGGGCACACTGGAAGGCGCGCCGACGGGCTTGCACGCGGTCGTGTCAATTCCGGATGACCTGCGCTCTCACGTGAGTCCGGGAGTGATCTTCTGTCTCGAACAGCGTGCAGGTGGTAGTGACGCCAGCCGTGCAAACGCTCCGCTTTCTCTTATTTACGTGCCGCGGGACGCAGCAGGCGCGCGGACACTATCCAACCCAACGCGTTCCCTGGACCTGCTCAGGCGGCTGTGCGAGGAACACCATGAGCCACTGGATGCCCTGTGCGCGCAATTCAACCGAGCCACACGTGATGGTGAGAACATGAGCGAGTACTCGGCGCTGCTGACCGAGGCCGTCGCAGCGGCGATCAGGCAGGGAGAAGAAGCAACCCTCGAATCGCTGTTCACGCCGGGAATGATTGCCCAAGGAGCCTCGTCAGAAGTAGACTTCTCCCTGGTGAGCTTTGTGGTGCTCCTGTGAGTTCCATCGACTGGGGGTCGACACTGGCCCTGCCGCCCGGCGTCCGTCGCTTCGAGCGCACGATTCCCACAGATGTGCTGCTGCGCGAGGTGGACCTGACGCGCACGCAGCGCGAGGGCCTGGGCAAGATTGAGGGGCTGACTCTCCTGGGAGTCGCACAGGAGACCACGACTCGCATTCCCGCGACAGCCGCGACGAATCGTCGTATCGATGCGGTGTTATTCTTGCGTGCATCCCTCGGAAAGACGCGAGCGTTCGAGTCGACTGCCGCTCTTGTGCACGGCTGCTTCCCGCATCCATCACTCCTGATCCAGGAAAACGCCCGTGGCGATGCCTGTCTGTCTGCAGCGGTCACGTCGCGCCGGAAGCGTGCGACGGGATTGGCCGTCGACGCCATGGAGGTGGACAGCAGCATCGGTGTGTGGCGGCGCACGGAGCAGGGGAAGGCCTTCCTGTCCTCGCTGGCTTTCGACACCCTTGATCAGCGTTCGCTGGCTCATGTGATCGAGGACATCATGGCGCGTATCCGCTTGGCCCGTGTCGCTCGCCTTGCTGGCTTTTATCCGGATCCGAGTCTGTGCCGGACCTCGGACGTGGTGGCGTTGATTGAGCGCTTGCTCGAGTGCCAGAGCAGGCAGGATCGACTGCGTGCCCAGTGGAAGGCACACGGAACCACGCAACGCGAACGCCTACAGCTACGAATTCCCCTCAGCGAGGCGATCAATCAGACGAAGACAGCGATCAACGAGCTGACGAGGTATTGCGGCCGTTGACGCTTGCTCAGCGCCCCAGCTTCTCGCGCACGACCTGAGCGACCTTACGGCGCAGGATCTTGCCCATCGGGTTGCGCGGCAGCTCCGCGATGAACACGATCTGGCGGGGGAGTGCGTAGTGAGCAATGGACTTTTCGGCCCACTGCCGCACCTGCTCCAGCGTGAGGCGCTGGGCACCTTCCTCCATGATGATAGCGGCGGTGACCTCTTCGGTGGCGTCCGCGACGGGCACACCGACGACGGCGACATCCGCGACGCCCGGTAGTGAGCGGATTGCCGCTTCGACCTGGGAGGGATAGACGTTGAAGCCGCCCGACAGGATCAGTTCCTTCTTGCGGTCGGCCATGGAGATGAAGCCGTCGGCGTTGACGCCGATGTCGCCGGTCTTGAACCAGCCTTCCGACGTGAAGACGCGCGCGGTTTCCTCGGGTGCGTTGAGGTAGCCGTCAAAGACCTGAGGGCCTCGCACGATGATTTCGCCGGGCTGCCCGTCCTCGACGTCCTGCGTGTCGTCCTCCAAAGAGACCAGGCGCAGCTGCGTGGAGGGGAAGGGGACGCCAAGCACGCCGTGGCGGCGCTTGGCGGACAGGGGAGCGCCCGTCAGGACGGGCGCGGTTTCGGATAGGCCGTAGCCCTCGACGATGAGGCCGCCCGTGGTGGCCTCCCAGTCATCCGCGAGCGCGGTCGACAGTGGCATGGCACCGGCTACCGAGTATCGAATGGATGAGAGATCGGTGCCGGTCTCCTTGGCGCGCGCCAGGATGCGTTCGAACATGGGCGGCACGCCCACGAAGAAGGTGACGGGTCGGCGCTTGTGCGCGTCGAGGGCCATCTGTGCGTCAAACTTTGGCAGCAACACCTGGGTGGCTGCCTTACGCACGGACGCACACAGGAAGAAGGTCAGGCCGAAGGCATGGAAGTAGGGGAGTAACGAGAAGAAGGTCTCGGCCCCTTCGTGCAGCTTCCACACCCAGAACATGCACTGGTTGACATTGACACCGATATTGCGGTGGGTGAGGGGCGCGGACTTGGGTACGCCGTTCGTCCCCGACGTGTGCAAGATGACGGCACGGTCACCGGGTGAGGGCAGCGGGTGGTCGGCGTTGATGGGGTTTGACGAGGCCGTGGCGCGGTCCCAGGAGATGGCACCCTTGGGCATGGGACCGCGCAGTTGCGCGCGCATCTGGCGGGCGCGAGGCACCGGCAGGCTCAGGAGGAAACGCTGCGAGGCAGGCATACCGTGCGAAATGTCGACCGTGAACACCGTGTTGAAACGATCCAGGGGAAAGGACTCCACGCACTTTTCCCAGACGATGGCGACCCGGCCACCGTGGCGCTCCAGCTGGCCCGCGATCTCGGCGGCCGGTGCCAGCGGGTTGTGCTGGGCGGCTACCGCTCCGATGCGCATGCACGCGTAGAAGGCGACGAACGCCTGCGGGCAGTTCGGCAGCGAAATCGCCACCGTGTCCCCAGCACGTACCCCGGCCTCGTGCAAGACGCGCGCAGCGCGCAGCACCTGGTCACGAACCTGCGCGTAGGTCGTCGTGGCACCAAAGTAATCGAGCGCCACGCGATCCGGGTACAGGCGGGCCGCGGTGTCGAGCAGCTCGTAGAGGGACGTATCCGGCACGGGCACCTCGTAGGGCACTGCGTCGTAAAAGTCGTGTGCCTGGCTGACGATACTCCGTGTCATGACATCCTCCTGTGATCGGTCTTAACAAGTCTACCGGCGCACACAACGAGGGTCATACGCGGGGAACATCCCACGTGTTGCACGTCGCAATGCTGCCGGAGTCCAGGCCGGTCTGCAGCCACGTCGCGCGCTGCTGCGCGCTGCCGTGCGTCCAGGACTCGGAGTTCGTCGTCCCCTGGTACTTCGTCTGCAGGCGGTCGTCGCCAATGGCCTCGGCCGTCTGGAGGGCACCCATGATCTGGTCGGATGTCGGGGTCTGGAGGTAGGGGGTGCCCGTCGAAGGATCGGGGGTGCTGGACGCCCAGTGCATCCACACGCCCGCATAGCAGTCAGCCTGCAATTCGGAGCGAACACCCGCCCCCTGCGAGCCGGTCTCGCGCGTGTTGTACGTGCGGAAGACACCTTGCAGGTTCTGAATGTGGTGGCCCCACTCGTGGGCGACCACGTACTCCTGTGCGAGCACCGAGTCCGAGGCACCGTACTGAGTCACCATCTCATCAAAGAAACCGAGATCCAGGTACACCGTCGAGTCACCCGGGCAGTAGAAGGGGCCGACCGCGCTCGTCGCCGAGCCGCACGCGGTTGACACACTGTTCGTGAAGATCTGGAAATCGGGGAGTTCGTAGGAAACTCCCGTATGCTGATCGGCCAGCTGAGTCTTCCACACCTCGTCCAGGGACTGCGCGGTGGCCACCATGCGGCACTCCACGCGCTCGTTTGCGTCCGCGCCCGTTTGGCACGTCGACACGTCGACCGACGAGGAGGACGAGGACGACGAGGGGGCCTGGGAGGAGATGAGGCTGGTCAGGTCGATGCCCGTGAGGTAGGAGAACCCCAGGATCAGCAGGACTCCAAGGATTGAGCCGCCACCGGCACCAGCGATCTTCCGGCCAGCGCCGGAGGTACTCACACGCGAAGGATCCAGGTGGATATTGTCGTTGAAACTCATTGGTACTCCTTCTTGTCAGGGACGCCGCCCGGCCTGATAACGGCCCAGCATATCGGAACGGAACGCCTCGAAGCAGCCGTCCTCGATGGAGGCGCGGATAGCGTCCACCAGTCGCAGCGTAAACCACTCGTTGTGGATGGTCGCCAGCGTAGAGGACAGAATCTCCTTCGCCTTGAACAAGTGATGGACGTAGGCGCGCGTGTAATGCGTGCAGGTGTAGCACTCGCAGCCCTCGACGAGGGGTGTGAAATCACGCTTGAAACGCGCATTCGTGATATTGAAGCGCCCATCGGGCGTGTAGATCGCCGCGTTTCGTGCCACTCGCGAGGGGTTAACACAGTCAAAGGTGTCGGCACCGGCTGCTACACCTGCGAAGAGATCCTCGGGCTCGGAGATACCCAGCAGGTGGCGGGGACGGTCCTCACCCAGTTCCTCGCACACCCACGACACGATCGTGCCCAGGTTCTCCTTCTCGAGCGCTCCGCCCACGCCGAAGCCGTCGAAGCGCTGGCCGTCCACCTCCATGTCGGCCATCGTGCGCGCTGCCTGGCGACGTAGGTCCTCCCACTGGGCGCCCTGGATAACGCCCCACAGCTGCTGGTAGGGCTTGTGGGAACGCTCCTGCGTGAGGCGCTTGTGCTCGGCCAGACACCGCGCGGCCCACGCGTGCGTGCGCTCGAGCGACTCGACCTGGTAGCCACGCGGGTGCAGCAGGGACGTCAGCTCGTCGAAAGCGAACATGATATCGGCACCCAGCTGATGCTGAATACCCATCGACACTTCGGGGTTGAAACGATGCTTCGTGCCATCGATGTGGCTGGAGAACACGACGCCATCGTCATCAACAACAGCATTTGACGCTTTGATCGCCTGCATCTGGACAGCCGGGTCGTTGGGGTCGGCCTTGCCGGAAAACTCCTGGGAGAGAACCTTCTTGAAACCCGCACCCAGAGACAGCACCTGGAAGCCCCCCGAGTCCGTGTACGTCGGACCCGCCCAGTTCATGAAAGACGCAAAGCCGCCGGCGTCGTCCACAATGTCGGAACCCGGCTGGAGGTAGAGATGATAGGCGTTGGCCAGGACGGCCTGTGCACCGAGGCTACGCACCATCTCCGGAGTCAGTGCCTTCACGTTCGCCTTCGTGCCCACGGGAATGAACGCCGGGGTACGGATCACGCCATGCGCGGTGTGGATGACACCGGTGCGCCCGAGGCCGCGGTCGGCACCCAGGCGAGTGCCGACCTCGAACCCGCGGTCGGGGCAGTGGGTTCCCGACGAGGCCGTGGCGTCGAAGGGCGCACACTCCTCGGGGGAAGGAGCACTCAGCCAGTTCGCGTTCATCGATCAAACACCTCGTCTTTCTTCAAGCCTTCAACGCGGCGGATGGCAGCGATCACGGGATAGGTCACGGGCAGGAGGACGACTTCGAGGAGGACCTTGTAGAAGTAGCCGGTGACCGTGTAGTTAACGAAGTTACCGAACGTCATTTGCCCGTAGAACAGAATCGTGCAGAACAGGATCGTATCCGCAGCCTCACCGACGATCGTCGAGCCGATCAGGCGCGCCCACAAGTGCTTGGTACCCCAGCGACGACGGATCCACACGAGCACGTAGGAGTTGAGGAGCTGCCCGGCCAAGTAACCCGCGAGCGACGCGACAACCGCACGCCATACGACGCCCAGGACTGCCGCGAAAGCCTCCTGGTTCTCGTAGTCGGGTGCCGGAGGCAGATACTGGACGATGAAGAAAGTGAGCGAAGCCAGGAACGAGGCCACGAAGCCCATGACGATGACCCGCCGCGCGCGGGCAAAACCATACACCTCCGAGAGCACATCACCGATGATGTAGGTCAGAGGGAAGAGAATTGCGCCCCCATCGAAAATCAAATAATGGGTGGAAGAACCCACCATAAACGCCTTCGTCGCGGCGATATTAGAAATAAGGAGCAACGCGACGAACGCGACCGAAATGATGTCGAGGGCGCGCGCGGGGCGCGCCGATCCAGACGGGACCGGGCTATCTGACATGGGTAGAATCCTCACAATGCCGAGATGGAATGGTTATATACACCACCCATTGTGCCCGCAATTGCTGCAAGGTGGGCCAACAGGACGGGTCATCGGCCGGGTTGATTCGCCCACAACCGCCCCTCCCTCTACTCTTGGAGCGTGATTAACGTCCAGGACTTCTCTCTGCGAATCGGTGCCCGCGAACTCGTCAACCACGTATCCTTCCGGATCGATAAAGGCATGTGCATCGGCCTCGTCGGACGCAACGGTGCCGGCAAGACCACGACGATGCGTCTCCTCGCCGGAGAAGCCGACCGTGGGGGAGCGGCCGAGTACACCGGCACCATCAGCTCCAACGGCACCGTCGGCTACCTCGCGCAGGACACCCACGTTGGTGACCCGGAGATGAAGGCTCGCGACCGCATCATCTCCGTGCGCGGCATCGACTCGATCATCGCGCGCATTCGCAAGGCCGAGCACGAGATGTCCACGACCGAGGGCGCTCGCCAGCAGCGGGCCATGGAACGCTACGTCAAGCTCGACCAGCAGTTCACCAACTCCGGTGGATGGGCCGCCAACGCCGAGGCCGCGCAAATCGCGCACTCCCTCGGCCTTGAAGACCGCGTCCTCGATCAGAGGCTCGACACGCTCTCGGGCGGTCAGCGCCGCCGCGTCGAACTCGCCCGCGTGCTCTTCTCCAACGCGGATGTGCTCCTCCTCGACGAGCCGACCAACCACCTCGACCACGACTCGATCATGTGGCTGCGCGACTGGATCAAGACCTTCCCCGGCGGCGTCATGATCATCTCCCACGACGTCAAGCTGCTGGGCGACACCGTCAATCAGGTGTTTTACCTGGACGCCAACCGCGCCCACGTCGACATCTATCATCTCGGCTGGGCCGCCTACCTCAAGCAGCGCGAGGAAGACGAGCGCCGCCGCCGCAAGGAACGCGCCAACGCCCTGAAGAAAGCCGAACACCTCAAGGCCCAGGGCGAAAAGATGCGTGCCAAGGCCACCAAAGCCGTCGCCGCCCAGCAAATGCTGCGCCGCGCCGAAGAACTCTTCGCCCAGGCGGGAGGGGAGGTCGTCCAAGAAAAGGTTGCGCGCCTGCGCTTCCCCGACCCCGCCCCCTCCGGGCGCGTCCCTCTCACCGCCGAAGGCCTCTCCAAGTCCTACGGCTCCCTCGAAGTCTTCACCGGCGTGGACCTGGCCATCGACCGCGGCTCCAAGGTCGTCGTGCTTGGCCTGAACGGTGCCGGTAAGACGACGCTGCTGCGCCTCCTGTCCGGCATCGAGAAACCCGACTCGGGGCGCGTCGTGCCCGGACACGGCCTCAAACTCGGCTACTACGCCCAGGAACACGAAACCCTCGACGACACTCGGACGATCCGCGAGAACATGGCCGAGGCCGCACCCACCCTCGACGACACACACGTGCGCAACATCCTCGGCCAGTTCCTCTTCCAAGGCGACGACGTCGACAAGCCCGTGTCCGTCCTATCAGGCGGAGAAAAGACCCGACTCGCCCTGGCCACCCTCGTCGTCTCCGGTGCCAACGTCCTGCTCCTCGACGAACCCACCAACAACCTCGATCCCGCCTCACGTGAAGAAATCCTCGCCGCCCTGCGCGACTACGAAGGAGCCGTCATCCTCGTCAC
>ERZ773074.1139-NODE-1139-length-10512-cov-9.094578_pt1 | contig 10512 bp, 5 predicted proteins | sample MGYA00580615_ERZ773074 | MGnify/ENA primary metagenome ERZ773074 (study PRJEB29015, sample SAMEA2738126) | human oral metagenome | biome: human oral; feature: human-associated habitat; material: saliva | place: China | collected 2160 ...
CTTGTAACTCTTTTTCAGATCTGCCGGATGCCATAAGGAACCTCTTTCTATAATACGATATAAGAAATAATTAATGTGATATTTAATTATATCATAAGAAATTCTAGTCCTTATTTTCTAAAATGTATTCCATAAGAGGTTCCACCTCATTATAATTACGCTTCTATATATGTAATTAATTGATAGAACAAAAAACATATATACAGCTTTAAAATTTTTTATTGTTAGCGGACATTCTTGCTTTTCCCTTAATTCTCAATAACGGGAATATCCTTTTTCTTTACAGCTTAAACGCTACAAAAAATCATAGTATTTCAATATACCTAGTGCCGCTAAGAAATAAAAGAATACAATCCATACTATATACATCTGTTTCTTTCTAGCCCAATCATAATAACGACTGTGTGATGGTTGCCTGAATAGGGTAGCTGCAACTAAAACAGGTTGTAAAAACCAAACCATAACAATTGGCACGGCTATGTAATCTAAGAAATAAAACATGCTAAACAGCATGAACGGATATGTAATAATTGCTGACCAGGACAATATTTTCATAAAGCCATAATCAGAATTAGCGATTAAAGATACTAATAATGGTGAAAGCTTTCTCCTTAATAAGATTTTATAAATAAGCCAATATAAAGCAATCCAAGAAAAAATGATAGCTTCTAAAACTAATGGTAAATGAATATGCACAAATGCTAACCTCTTTTACGTCTTAAGTAGTTATAAATATAGTTCCATACCACATAGAACAAAAGTATTATGACATATGCGATAACAAAAAAATAAAAGTCTACTTCATCTTCAATCAACTCTGGATTCGTGACAAGACTATATGGAATACATATAAGTAAAAAAAGTACTAAGCCTCGCACAAAATAATTATATATTTTTAGAAACATTTTTAGATACTCCTATTAATTCTTACTATCCTTTTTCCGATCTTCATTTTCTTCAACTACTACACCAATACTCCCTCCAACTACATCGGCAAAACCAACCTTTCCTTTAAGCTTTTTCTTCTCAAAGTCCACATAACCATGAGCTTTAGCACCAATAGCTCCTACATAACCTTCAGCTTCAAGAGATACCTGTATCGGTCCTAATTTTAAAGGTTCTGTTGCAGCCTCTCCTGAAAGTGCATACACAAGCGCATCAGCTTCTACACCTACCTTCTTCTTAGGATTAAAATGTACATCTACTTTTCCTTGAACACCTACAATATGAGCATCTGCATGATTAAGTAATCTATCCTTATGGTCAAAATGTAATCCTGTATCTATAAAATTCCCTTGAACCTTCACTAAACTAGTACTTCCTTTTTCCCAATCAATTGTCCCCTTAGATTTAAGGAAGTCAGGCCCATTGACACTCCAACCCTCTAAGCCATTTATACGCCACAAGGAATACGTTGTTGTTCCATCAATTTTACTAACATTATAACTGCCTTTTTGAGGTAATTGAATAGAACCAGTTGGATACGATCTAAGTTCTGATTTATAGGCTGCATCTGTAGAATTACTAATTACGGACTCGTCAGAACTAGGTAAATAATTATAAGATTCTTTAACTTTATAATCAGCCCAGGTTCCAGTAGCTGTACTAAACGGTAAGGCAGGATTTTTTGATGGATCCAATGAATTAAATCCATTAGCATAGGCCTCATTTATCCCAACTTCTATAATACCTCCATCGCCTGGAACATAAGTAGATTTCAGATTACCATTATATCGGTACTCATCCCCCATAGCCTGTTCTCCAGGTGTTGATCGCTGAACAACATAGATATCACCAGGTTTAACATGATTCCATACGCCAAAACTACCTAAAAATTTATCACTACCCAAGGCAGATCGTTTCCAAATTTGACCATCATATCGCACAAATACATAGTCTTTATTTTTAGGCATCACACCACTTTGATTCCATTTAGTCCCATATTGTGCCTCAGCTGCACCTGTTACAGGTGAGTAACCTAAACTACCATTTACAGCAGCACCGAGTAGAGCACTTACGGATTGAGCTACATCGGGTTTTTCTTTAGCAATTTTTTGAATTTCTCCAATTAATGCTTCATTGGTAGCTCCAGCATACAAACCACTACCAGGTTTATTCCCTGCCATACGAGAAGATACTTCAGCGACTACACCATGGGCTATCGCTTTTGCCGCTTTACCTTCTTTAGAGGTTGGATTCCAATTATGTAATTGACTAAAAGCTTCTTTTGCAAATAATTTAGATAATTCTTGACGTTCTTCAATTTTCTTTTTATCAAAGATTTCATCAAGCTTATTTAAACTCTCTTTTGTATTTCGAGACAGTGTTTGTATATTAGAGTCAGCATCTCGTACTTCTATTGTACCATTTGATATAGCAGATTTTGTAGTGGAAGAATTAGATTTGCTAGAATCTGGTAATAAATCAGGTAAAGTGCCCAATGTATTCCACACGGCATCTTTTCCTGCTTTACTAAGGTTCTTAAAACCACCTACGTGATTATAACTCACACCTACATTACGAGATGTATATTCTGCCGTATTTTCAATATCTTTAACAGCTAATGATTTAGTGGATAGTTTATTTTTATTAGAGGCTGCTGTACTATCTATAACAGCTCCTGTTAATGATGTTGTTTCAGCCGTGTTAATTACAAATCCACCATCACCTGCATATATACCCGCTTGATCAGTAACACTTGCATAATCACTTTTCATTTTACCTTTACTTGAACTCATAGATACATTACTTAGAGAACCCGCATTTGTAGATACACTAAACCCTTTATTAGAGCTTTCACCTACATATGTCTTTGTATCTTGTAAGCTTTCAATAGAAAGGTTTCCACCTACGTCAGCTGTTACAGATTTACCAATTACCTTGGAACCACTGATATGGGTATCCTTTCCTGATGTAATAGTCACAGCATCAGAACCTACAACAGTAGTACCAGTATGTGTTGTTACCTTTGTATTACCCTTTTGTTTTGCAGCATTAGCACTAGCATCAAAACCTAGTATACCACCACCAGCAACACTAATATTAGCCCCAACAGACCAGCCTTTACTTTTGGCGTTTTCAAGCTTTTCACTTGTATTTGTCGCCGCTTGTAAAGATACATCATTAGAAGCCACTAATTTGACTGTTTTACCTGAAATTGTTTCACCAACAGTTTTAATATTTCCTTTGATAGAGTCTGCACTATTAGCCTCAATTGTAATATCTCCATTACTTTCAATAGAGCCTCCATCAAATGTATTGGCTTCATAGGAAGACTCACTTCGACTACTGCTAGAGCCAATGCTTACACGAATATTTACAAGATTATCTGCTTTAGCACGTTTCTTAGCCTTATATCCAGCTTGATTATTTTCTAAATCAGCTAACTCTGCATTTCCCTTGCTTATATTAGCTTCACCTACTTTAGTTTTATAATCCGCAACATTTGCTGTCGTTGTATTCGCATATCGATTCATAAGAGAAGCATTTTTAAGCTCTTGTGCAGATGCTAATTGGGCTTGTCCTAGCTCTTTTAATTCAGTTCCCTTCTTTAAAACAGAACCTGCAGTATAGCTTGTATAATCATGGATGTTCGCAGCTGCTGTTTTAAGTTCTTTACCTGCTTCCATATACTCTAGTGCAGCCAAACGTTTATCTTCACGACCTTTAGCTTTTTGTTGTAACCCGTAAGCTGTATTAATAGCATTTGCAACAGAGCCTCCAAGACTAACCGTAAGACCAGAAGATTTATATTCGTGACTTTCTTTAGAAAGGTAATGATCTTCCTTACCATCTAATACTATATCTTGTCCACTAAGTTTAATTCCTTTATCCGCTAGAATATCCGTCGTAGTCAAATGAACTGTATCACCAGCTTGTACAGTAACCTTACCATCAGTAGATCCTAAAGTAGTGGCTTTATGAGTAGTTTCATCGATATAATAGTTATCTTTAGATTGTTTTTTACCAATCATGATACCCATGCCAGCACCCATAATACCAGATTTTTTGACATCTTTAGATGCGGTACTTAGCGTATGCTCTGCTGTTGCATCAGTTATTACATTATGACCTGCTAATACAGATGTTCCTGTAGTACTCACCACATTAGAGGATGTAAGTGTCACATCATTATTAGCACCCACCACTACAGTGTGACCACTAAGTGTGCTCATTAATGCATTTTTAGATTCATCATTCGTTTTAATCTTAGTTTCTTTTTTATTAAGAAGACCTTTTTCTTTGTATTTTAATGCAAATGCATCCTTAGATTCACTGTATCCATTTTCAATAGATACGTCATGTTCACCAATGACTTTTACAGCACTAGAGTCACTGCTAACGGTCAAATTACGAGCCTTAACATCATGTTTAGCACCAATAGATATATCTCCACCAGCTTCTATTGTCGTTCCCAGCTCAGTTTGACGATAGGTTCGTAAATAATTATCGCCATCTTGAGTCATATCTTTTTTAGCAATAAGAGTATCTGTAGTACTATTAATATCATGTCCAGCTGTAATAGTGATAGCACCTTCTTTACCCAATGCTTCGATAGTTGCACCACCTAGGTTTACATCATTGTCAGCAGAGACAATCATAACGCCTGTATCGCCAGTTACAGCAATACCTGCTGTTTTATGTAAAACATCTTGGTTTGTTAAATGTTCAATGGAATTGTTAAAAGTGATATTCTCTTTTGCTTGTAATTCTACAGCATCACGCCCTACAACTTGACCTTGTTGGTAAATAGTTCTATCCGATTGCAAACCAACTTTGTCTGCATTAATATGACCGCTATTAATAATATCTTGATTAGATGCAAAAACTACTGTTTTACCCTGAATAACACCTTCATTATGAATACGTTTCTTTGCATTCATAACTAATGTATTAGCACTAATTAAGCTTCCATCTGTATGTAACTGTAAACCATTACTTTGTTTAAGATATACTTTAGGATAGATTACCTCAACAGGTTTTCCCTCTATCATAACAACATCTTTTACAAGCCAAATCATATCACTAGTTAAACTAGCGGCTTGTTCTGCTGTCAGCGCTACACCTGGAACAATACCATGTTGCTTAGCATAGGCAATACCGGCATCCATGAGCGCTTTAAATTGACTTTCGTCATCTGTATACCCATCGAGGAATCTATACCCTGTACCAGAGACAATCTGATTTCTAACTAAGGTCTGCTCATACAAGCCATCGCCTAGTCGTTTTTCAATATTCTCAGGCTTTGTTTTCATCTCTTTATACATATAATCGGATGATAAAAAGGCTTTTTTATTCGTAAATTGCGGATCTGTTTCAACTACATAGTTAGCAGTGTTTTCAGGATGTATTCTATACAAAGATTCTGTAGGCAATGCCAAAATATTAGTTCCTGCTGTTGGTTTAGATGCATCATTACTGCTATCTTGTGCAAATGGATTTAAGAAGTCTTGTACCTCTTTACGGTGATTAGCTCCCACTTCGCCTTTTGCCTTACCATTTTTATCTTCTTTCTTAGCCACCCCAAGTGATATTGGATTTTCTTTATTCACTTGTGGAGTCATAAATATTTGACCCTTATAACCTCTTCGTCTAGATTTATGTGGCCATCTTCTTTTATAGGTATACGAAGCTTCTGTAGTACCAAATGTATTAGTCACTTCTTGATTTTCTTTTGCTACTTGATCAATAGCACCCGTAGTACTTAATGTACCACCTACAACCATTTGACTATTTTCATTAGTACCATTTCCGGTGAATGATACATCCCCACCAAATCGCACAACACCTGGTGTACTGTTTTCACCTCTTCTTTAGAGGTCATTGTTTTAGTTCGAATAATAGTATAATCATTTATTTTTTCATTAGCCACACCAGAAATTTTTTGGTTATGTAATTCAGCCTTTGCATTATGAGCTTTAATTTTATCATTTAATGATGCCAAAATAGGCTTAAACTGTGCATCCCATGCCTCTTGTTCAGGACCTGCTGCTTGAGGACGCTCTGTCGTCATAGATGTAATGCCAAATTCCTGAAAAATAGGGTCATCATAGGCATATGATGGTACTTGTGTACCAATATATTCTGCCGGAATTGGTTCTTCACCAGCCGCTTGCTCTTCAGGTGTAATTTGTTCTACAGTAACATATTCTGCAGCATCATATATCGGCATCGGAGCAGTATTGCCACGATTATGGATTGCACCATAACCACTATTTAAAGAGCTAAACTCAGATTTTTTAAAAGCTTGACCACGCTCACTATGGTTTTTATCTGTAATTAAAATCTGATCTTCTTGCTCTGTAAGCATAGCATCATTACTTGCACCAGAAAGACCTTTTTCAATTTCAGGACTAACTCGTTTTGCTGTAAAAGAAGAGTTCTTATTTTGATAGTATTTGCTTCGGATGATACCTTTTCCCATCCCCTCAATAGTACCACCAATGTTGTGCAATGTGTCGCGGCCATCCAATGTCATAGTGTCACCACTATATATAAGAGATTTTTCTCTATTCAAGATAGAATCTGCCTCAATAGTTACATCTTCTCGACCTGCAATAGTACTTCCTTTATGAGCAGATAATTCCTCTTGTACTAACTTAACAGCTTTAAGTTTTTCATCATATGCCTGAGATAGTTCTTTGATTCGGTTCAAATATTCATCTTGTTCAGTTTTTGATGTAAAAGCTGTAGTATCTACAGCATAGGCTGCTTCAAGCTTATCTTCTGCAGCCTTCATATCTGCCATAGCAGCATCTAATTTGGATTCTAACGCTACATTCTTACGATTTTCGAGTACCTTAGTTTGTATCGCTACTTTTCCACCATAAATGCGACCATTCTCTATATTATGTACTTCTTTACTATTAATTGTTGTAGTACCACCAGATACAATCACTGCGTCAGTATTATGTACAGTACCAGCCTCAATAGTCAAGGAACCATTACCTGTCACAGCACCCTGAGTATTAGCACCAGCTGCCATGGTATTTTTGTTAGTTAAAGTTTCTTCTACCTTAATATGTCCATTTTTAACGGATGTAATATGCCCTGTATTACTTAACTCTTTTGTTTCTAAACCTAACTCTCCACCAGAAGCAATTGTCTTTGTATTCTGTATAGAGTTTGCTTTAGCCACGAGACTTGTATCCGATTGAAGCGTACCATTAACAGATAGATGACCATTAGCATCTACTGAAACAGATTGAGTCCCTGCAACTACGCCATTAAGATTAACACCTACACCAGCTTCGGTACCAACCATAGTAATATGATTTGCATACATCCCACCAACTGCAGCCACATCTAAGCCAATAGTTGGCTTTGTTTCAGTAGACGACAAATCTAAAGCTGTAGCCTTTAAATTCTTGGCGTCAATATTATTTTGTCCGGTACGAGTATTGAGTTTATTTGCCCAAACACCTGCATTTACATCAATAGTTCGTGCCAATATAGACACAGAATCAGCACTTTTCCCATCAAGGCCTTTACCTTCAATAGAGACTTTTCCTTGTTCTACACGGTAATTTTGTAAGTTGCCAGCACCATCTAATTCTGTTCTACCTGTAGTCAACACAGCATGCTCCGTATTAAGGAAGCCCCCACCATTAACTGTAATGCCGTTAGGGTTAGCAACTACAACGGATGCCTTTTGCCCCGCCACTTCTAAATAACCATTCATAGATGTCGGTGCATCTGATGTAACTTGGTTTACGATAACCTTTGCAGTACCATTCACCATGTTACTATTACCCTGTACATAGCCAGCAAGTTCTGTTTTACTCGTTACATATGAGTTATTTAAAATAGCCCCTTGTTTCTCTACATTAAATTGATCATATTTATTCATAGAGACGCCACCATTAGTAGGTGCAGTCACGTTAACTAGTGGAATCTGATTAGCTGTTTCCTGTACTAACGGTCGTTCAGTAATAACAGCATTATTATCTGGCATAATTGGTGCTGCCAACACCATCGATTGAGATGCTACAAATACACCAAAGGTTAGCCAAGATATTATCTTTCGTCCTAGCGTACGTCGTTCTTGATTCGTTTTACACATACAACTCTCCAATTATATAAATACTAGCTCAACACATGCTAGTTCAACACATATATAGTCATAATTATATTGAGATTAGAATCTGTACCCTATAGTAAATCCGCTATAAAACTTTTTCGTATGATATCCTTGCGGTTTATATAAAGGGGTACTAACAAATGCATCGAACAATAAACCCGATGCATAGTTACCTCGTACACCAAGCGCAGTGCCTGCAATTGTTTTGCCGACTAGAGCTTCTGTACTTTTACCATATACAGCCCCAACATCAAGACCAAGATATACTTCTGTATTAAGGCGAGGAATAACAGATGATACTTCATTACGTACATACCAACCACTATCGCCTATAAGTGTATATTCGCCATCGAAGCCATAGATACTATATCGATTACCTATATTGATAGTATCTACACTATATACTCTTTTACCTCCTTGCACCCACTGTCCATGGAATGAAGACGTAAAGGATGCAGGTCGATGACCCATAATAAATGGTTTTCGATAATCTACATCTACAAGCCACATATGATATCTAGATGTGGGCCCGCCCATGGCAACAGAGGCCTTATGTTCAGGTTGTGCGCCAAGTGCACCTATCCCCCATTGGAACCCTAAACGAGAGTACAGCGTAGCATTCCCAATATATTTACGGTTAGAAACACCAAACTCCATTGAAGTGGTACGTAATGCTTGCACAGGTATTTCCATATCATTGATAAAGCGATGATTATGCCGTGTGCTAATAGAAATATCAAAGGCACGTTTTTCACGTTGTGTACGTGACCAAACATGATTCCATTTCGCCTTCATAGTAGTGGACTTACCACCGTATGTGAAATCATAAGGATTAGATTGAATGGTTTGATGATATCTTGATTTAGAAAAGCTTAAACTAAACGTATCTTTTCCATGAGGTATTACATAATTGAGACTAGCTGCGCGAGTTCCTTTTATACTACCCGCACCGCTAAGGTCACCTGATAGCGACATAGTAAAGGTATCATTAGCTCTAAACACTTGGTCAAAAGATGATGTAAAACTACCTTGATATACCCCTGTAGACTCTAGACCACTATTATCGATGCTAATCGATCCATGTACTGGTTTATCTTGTTTAATTGTTAATTCAATAATAGAAGTACCAACAGATGTGCCTGGAAGTAACTGCATAGTCACCGATTGAGATGACACACGTTTCATCTGTTCGAGACCTTGTTCTACATCTCGGATATTAAGGATATCTCCAGGCCGCACAGTAAATGCGGTACGCCAAGGACCATGAGCTGAAGAAGCACTATACCGAATATCTTCTACTCGACCAGGCATAACCATAAATTGTAGAGTCCCAGCATTTAAATTTTGTTCTGGAATATACACCTGGGAAGTAACAAAACCTTTGTCTAGTAATTTACGTTGAAATGCATTACGAATATTAGCAATATCTGATACAGTCACATGTTTTTGCTCATGCTTACGAGCAATCTTATTTAGAAACGATAATTCTTTAGGCACACCATCTAACTGTATTTGCTTAATATAAAAAGACGCACCATTCTTATCTGAAGGTACGTCTATAAGTGCCGGCTCACTGACAACGGTTCCTACGCGTTCCGCATCGAGGCGAAGATTACGTTCTCGTTGAGTATCTCGGTCTTGTTGTAATTGCTCTTGTTGAGTCATAGGTATAACAGGATCAGCAGCCTGTGCCATTAAAGGCATAGACAGACTATATACACCTAAACTCAGAAGAACTAAGCGTTTTATATTCACAAAACTCTCCTATAAACATACTCTAACAACACCAATCATGACAAATTCATGAAATACGTATCATCAGAATAACATAATTAAAGTTTTTTTGTAAAGTATAAAATTATTTTAAATATTACTTAATTAAAAACTATAAAAATAAGTAAGATATATTCTTATTTAGATTGTATGAAATTAAAATTTATAATAAAATATTCATATACATTTGGTAACGTTAGTATATTCAGAGAAATATAACACCTTATGGAGGTCACTTATGAAATTAAAACAGCTTATTTTATCTAGCATCGCTGTAGGTGCGTTAGCTTTTACATTTGGCACAGTACAGCCGGCACAAGCGGCTATTGGAATGGAGAATCCAGGCCCAGCTATGAATCTTGAAAAGCCAGCATCTGTTACGACTGCCCATCATATCAATGTAGACGGCAAGGTTATTGAGCCTATCAACGGTCAACAAAATGTAATCTATGTAGATGGTCAGCCACTCGTAGCATTACGCCAAGTATCTGAAGCATTGGGCTATAAAGTGGCATGGGATGAGCCTACTAAAACAGCATTAGTGGACATGAATATTGCTACACTAGCAATTCAACCAGATTCTGCAGAAGTAGTGCGCCATGGCAAATTAAAGATTATCAACCTTGATACTTCCGAATCCTTCTTGCCTGCAGCTCGCA
>ERZ773074.1141-NODE-1141-length-10508-cov-29.007462_pt1 | contig 10508 bp, 4 predicted proteins | sample MGYA00580615_ERZ773074 | MGnify/ENA primary metagenome ERZ773074 (study PRJEB29015, sample SAMEA2738126) | human oral metagenome | biome: human oral; feature: human-associated habitat; material: saliva | place: China | collected 2160 ...
CGCACCCCAACAGAAGCATTCAACGAACTCATTGCTACCACCCATTGACACCGCCGGGGATTGGTGATTGATTCCCAGCGCGCGCCGCTATGGTCGTGCCACGCCCGAAGTGTATCAAAGGGGATTGGTGATTGATTCCCAGCGCTCGCCCACTGGGACGCGAAGTACGCGAAGTGTATCAAAGGGGATTGGTGATTGATTCCCAGCTCCGCCCACACGAACACTTGCTCGCACCAAGTGTATCAAAGGGGATTGGTGATTGATTCCCAGCGTCGCGCCCCGCCCCTCTCCATTCCACCAAGTGTATCAAAGGGGATTGGTGATTGATTCCCAGCCCCCGAACACGGCCTACATGACCCCGGCAAGTGTATCAAAGGGGATTGGTGATTGATTCCCAGCTAGCCCGCGCGCGGGCTATTGCGCAAGCAAGTGTATCAAAGGGGATTGGTGATTGATTCCCAGCCCGATGTCACGCCCCGCGTTACGCGTGAAAGTGTATCAAAGGGGATTGGTGATTGATTCCCAGCTCCTTCTTTGAGGGTCGGGGGGCTTTTCAAGTGTATCAAAGGGGATTGGTGATTGATTCCCAGCAGCCCCCGCCGGGGCACTTGTCCGGTGGAAGTGTATCAAAGGGGATTGGTGATTGATTCCCAGCACCTGTATTGGTCGCAGCCCTGTCGCAGAAGTGTATCAAAGGGGATTGGTGATTGATTCCCAGCTGACCGTTCAGTGGACGGACGCCGGGCCAAGTGTATCAAAGGGGATTGGTGATTGATTCCCAGCGAAGAACGCGCCTAGGCCACCGCCTCCAAAGTGTATCAAAGGGGATTGGTGATTGATTCCCAGCGACGCGGCATGCAAGCCTTCCTCGAGCAAAGTGTATCAAAGGGGATTGGTGATTGATTCCCAGCAGCCGCTAAATGAGCTCTTGATAGCGTCAAGTGTATCAAAGGGGATTGGTGATTGATTCCCAGCCAGCGTCTTCGAGCCACTGGAGGCAGCGAAGTGTATCAAAGGGGATTGGTGATTGATTCCCAGCGGCCCGCGTCAATCGACGGGTGGAGCATAAGTGTATCAAAGGGGATTGGTGATTGATTCCCAGCCGATACTCAACGACCCCGAGGTCGCAATAAGTGTATCAAAGGGGATTGGTGATTGATTCCCAGCCTCCACGGGGACTGTTCGGGAACCGTCAAAGTGTATCAAAGGGGATTGGTGATTGATTCCCAGCGGCGTGGGATGTGCTGTGCGGGCATTATAAGTGTATCAAAGGGGATTGGTGATTGATTCCCAGCAGGCTATCGCCGCGTCCGACGCGACCCAAAGTGTATCAAAGGGGATTGGTGATTGATTCCCAGCTCGACCCATATCGGCGGTGCCCTCTCCTAAGTGTATCAAAGGGGATTGGTGATTGATTCCCAGCACTTCCTGAGCATCTACGTTGTACCGCTAAGTGTATCAAAGGGGATTGGTGATTGATTTGCAGGTTATCCCCGATTAGGAATTACTCAATCAAATTGAGTATGCAAAATGCTCCTGAACATAGTTCAGGAGCAAATGAAAGCGAGAGGAGATCTTGGTACATGGGGTCTTTACAGCCTGAAGCTGAAGGCAGTCCCACACCCGAAGTCGCTGAAGCGACTTCCTTTGAACGTCTGTTACCAGACGTCCGACGCATCCTCTCGCTAGGTCGATATTAGTCAAAAAGCAGAGTTTCGGTCAAGGAAGGCATGAACAACGCTCTCTTGCTGACACCGGTTGATCAGAGTTTTCCTTCTGAGGGGGCGATTTGTCCTCGAAATAGTGATAGGGTGCGTACGAGGGTGGCAGCCAGCCCACCTGGGAGTGATCCCCGGGCAGGTGGGCCACCCTCGTTGTTTTCCCCACGCGGGTGGGGTTGAAATCATGTGGAACTCTGCTGTGGTGTCGTCGTCAGCATTTCCTGTTTGGGCTGATCGACAATGCGTTATGCTACTTGCCGGTAGGGGTCAAGAAGGCAGTCCACCCTATACGCTTCGCGTCGGACAGCAGGATCGCCCTACTCACAGCGGTACTCAATCCGCACGGGAGTGATCGCCTCCCCGCGCAAGCGGGGGCGACTCTCCACAAGGTGCAGTCCGTTCCGGCGGCTGCACCTTTTCTCGTATCGGCAGCGAGAGACATCATCAGCGATGATCAGAATCTTTCGGCTGCGCCTCGGGCACGAACCCACGGCGGGCTGAGCAGAACGCCTGCAAAAAGTGAGGAGCGAGGCCCATTGCCCGGACGTTCTGACGGTCGATTATTTCACGACTAGTCCAGGGGGGATTCTCGCTCCGAGGCTCAGTATAGACGCGTTCTGAAAGATTGCGCACGCAAATGGGCAGCGATTGGATGAGGCGTGAACTGGGCAAACAGTCGCCGAGCCCGCACGCCTCCGCGTAGCCTCGTGACGCCGCGTCCGCCCTCTGAGCTCTCGGAATCAATCAAGGGGTTACGCAGCAAGGCTATACTGGCCCGGACAAAGGAGTTCTCATGCCAGATACGCCCCTGCAAGCCCTGTCGAATGCGCAAACGATCCGCGAATCGAAGGGGCGCAGCATCATCGCCTTCCCCGACACATACTGTGTGATCGACGTCGAGACCACGGGACGCAGCCCCCAGTGGGACCACATCATCGAAGTAGCAGCCGTCAAGATCTCCGACGGCCGGGAGACTGATCGTTTCAGCTCGCTGATCCAACCGCCGAGCATGCCGGGCGGAACCTACGTCGACGAGTTCATAGCGGCGCTGACAGGCATTACCGACGAGATGCTCGCAGGTGCTCCATTTGCTCCCGACGTGCTCGCGGAGTTAGCAGCCTTCGTTGGGAATGTACCCGTCGTTGGGCATTGCGTCAGCTTCGACATTAACTTCCTCTACGATTCCTTCGACCGTTACCTGGGCCGGCCGTTCTCCAACGACTACATCGACACCCTGCGTATCGTACGCAAGCTGCACCCCGAGATGTCTCATCATCGCCTGGCTGACCTCGTTGAGCTCTTCGATGTTGTGCACAACGACGCTCACCGCGCCATGGGCGACGTCGAGGCAACCGCCGAGTGCTTCGCGCGCCTGAAGACTGAAGCCCTCGAGCGTTACGGCAGCGAAGGGGAGTTCCAGAAAGCCTTCCAGTCGGGTGGCAGTCACAGCGTCAAAGCTGCCGATATTCAGAGCGACGCTCAGAAAATCAACGAGGACAGCCCGCTCTTCGGGTGTGCCTGTGTCTTCACGGGCAAGCTTGAGAAATTCACGCGAGCCGAAGCGATGCAGATCGTCGCCGACCTGGGCGGCATCAACCAGGACGGCGTCACCAAGACGACGCGCTATCTCATCCTCGGCAACAACGACTACTGTGCGGGCATCAAAGAAGGCAAGAGTAACAAACAGAAGAAAGCCGAAAAGTGGGCCCTCAAGGGCACGAGAATCGAAATCCTCCCGGAGACCGCCTTCTACGACATGCTCGGCGAGGAACTCCTGAGGGGCCAGTAGGGACACCTTGAGCGTATGACTGAGCTCCGACCTCGTCGTCGAGGGCATGGACGGCGTAGCCGGGGGAGTGGCCGAGCTCGGTGTCGAAGGAGTCGACGGAGTCGGTGTGGCCGAAGGAGTGTGTGACCGGCCGCATTGGCGCGGGTGTAGGCGTGACTGACGGGGTAAGCGCTGGGGGTTTTGCGCCATGCGAAGCCTTCTAATGGCGTGCCTCCGGCGTGTCGGAGGCTTGGATGGCGTAATTCCCCCCGATTGGTGGCAGTGACGCCGCGACTTGAGGTGGCGCGGCGCCCAAAACGAGACCACCTCGGTGAAAAACGCTGAAAACGGGCTGTTATGGGCGAAGTGGTCTGTGTTTTGGGCGCAATGGTGTTCTGGCACGGGTTTTGTTTGCACGTGGGCCCGCTATTGCGAGTGTTAGCCCGCTATTTGGAGTGTGGGCGGGGCTGCCTGCGCTCGTATTAGCGGGTTAACGTGCGGATTAGAGGGCCGACGTGCGGAATAGCGGGTTAACGTGCGCAGAAGAGGGTGTGTGCACATGAGAGGGAGGTGCTCTAGATGTCGCCATCCGCGCCGATGTTGTCTGCGCTGTCGCATTGGTTGGGCAGTTGCAGCTACGCCACAGGCAGCGGGTGGTACGCAGCAGCCGGCAGGCAAAACAAAAACCCCGAAGCAAAAGCTTCGGGGACTTGCTGGTGGCTCCGACCGGCGTCGATCCGGTGACCTTTCGATTTTCAGTCGAACGCTCTACCAACTGAGCTACAGAGCCAAGACCTGAACCGATTAGGTCTGGTCGGCGACCCCGACGGGACTTGAACCCGCGACCTCCGCCGTGACAGGGCGGCGCGCTAACCAACTGCGCTACGGGGCCTTACAACAGGTAAGACCTATTGAATTATTCCAGTCACGATAGCGACCGGTGGTACCCCCAACGGGATTCGAACCCGTGTCGCCGCCGTGAAAGGGCGGTGTCCTAGGCCGCTAGACGATGGGGGCCTGCTTGGCCGTCGAACTGGCGTCCGAAGACGGGAGATAGTTTAGGCAGAACGCGCTCGGCACGTCAAAACAAAACAGAGTGACAGCTGACACATTACTGGAAAACGTTGCAATTGTGCGGAATTCACAGGATTTCATCAGCTAGGCGACCTACCCTTGATGCATGACTATGACACCAGCACTCGGTGCCCTCGCCCAGGCCTCGGACGCCCTCACGCGGGCGATTGCCGACCCTCAATCCGGGGCGGAGGCCGCCGTCGTCACGACCATTGACTTCACCCTCCTGATTCTCGGCCCAATCGTCGGCGCCTTTGTGGGTGTCGTCATCTCGGTCGTCATGTCCGCGCTCTTGCGTAAGGCTTTCGCGAAGGCCGCCACGGCCTCGTCGATCCTGGCGCGCGTGCGCCGCCCGGGCCACTTCACCTTCGCGGCGTGGGGAGCGTGGGCGGGGCTCGGCATCGCGCTGGTCAACCCGAATCTGTCCGACTGGAACGGCACGTCGATCACGACGTTCCTCATGCACGTGCTCCTCATCGTTGCCCTCGCGTGCCTGACGTGGATGGCCTACGCCGCCGCCTGGGTGTTCGAGGACGCCGCCAAAGCCCGCCAGGATTCTGACCAGGGTCGTTCGCGCCGTTTCGAGACGCAGGCGCAAGTGCTGCGCCGCTTCACCCAAGGGATCGTCGTCGTCGTCGGCGTGGTCGCCATCATCGGCACGTTCGAGGTCGCCCGCCAGGCTATGACGACCGTGCTGGCCTCCGCCGGCGTCCTCTCGGTCATCGCCGGTCTCGCCGCCCAGCAGACCCTCGGTAACGTGTTCGCCGGCCTGCAGCTGGCCTTCACCGACGCGATCCGCGTGGGTGACGTCGTCGTCGCCGGTGACAAGCATGAGACGGGTTCCGTCGAGGAGATCACGCTTTCCTACGTGGTCGTGCGCATCTGGGATGAGCGCCGACTCATCATTCCGTGCCGCTACTTCACGCAGACGCCCTTCGAGAACTGGACGCGTCGCGCCGCGGCCCAGCTCGGCACCGTTGAGCTCAAGCTCGACTGGTCCGCGCCCATGACCCTTATCCGCACGAAGGTCGAGCAGCTCCTGACTTCAACGGACCTGTGGGATGGGCGCACGTGGGGTGTGCAGATCACCGACTCCGACGAGTACACGGTGACCGTGCGCGTCCTTGTCTCCGCGAAGAACTCCGGACACCTCTCGGACCTGCGCGCGTACCTGCGTGAGCAGCTCATCTCGTGGATCGTCACGGAAGAGCCGTGGGCGCGCCCCGCTCAGCGCATCGAGCCACTTGAGACCGTGACCGTTGAAAAAGACATGAGCCGTGAACGCATCGCGCGCCTGGCCGCCGAGCTCGCCGGGATCTCCGGCACGAACGAGGCCGTGGCCGCCACGGGCGTGTCGAGCGCCCACCCCGTCGCAGGGGAGCGCACGCCTGCCGGTAGTGCGACGGGAGGCGCCGCGTACGCCCCTGGCACCATGCCTGCGGGCGTTGCGCCCAAGGATCCCGCCCACGCCGCACGCATGGTCGCCGCCCGCCGCAAGGCCAAGCGCGCCCGCCGCCGCGCGATGGCGGACCGCCAGCGCGAACTCGCCGAGGGCGGACCCGCCGCTTCGCACGACGAGACCCAGGTGATCTCCAAGGCCGCGCTGCGCAAGATCATCGAGGCCGCCGGCAACGCGAACCCGCAGCTCACACAGACCCTCACCGCGACCTCCATCGGGCGAGGAGAACGCTTCTTCTCCGGATCCGCCGACGCCGATGAGCGCGCCGCCGCCCTCGAGGGCCCCGGCGAAGAGGCCTACGCCGAGCGCGAGGCCGAGGCTCGTCGCGCCCAGGAGCGCCGCGAAGGCCACAAGAACCGCAGCGCGGACACCCTGGATCCCGAGGCGACCCTCGCCCTGGCGGCCGTCGGCGTCGAGCCGGTCGTGCCCGAGAATGAAGAGGTCCAGCCGGGTCAGGACGCCGCGGACGCTGCCGGTGACGCCGCCGCTTCTGGCGGGGCTCAGGGGGCTGTCGCGTCCGCAGGGTCCGCCGCGTCTGTCGCATCCGTCGCGAACAGCGCCACGCCCGGAGAGATCACCGAGGCCAATGCCGCCGCCGAAAAGGCCGGTGTCCCCGCGCTCGCCGACTCCGAGGCTGGCGAGGCCCCTGCCGGATCCGAGGCTGGGGCTTCCGAGGCTGGTGTGCCCGAGGCCGGTGAGCCCGCGAGTGAATCCGAAGCCACCTCCGAGGAGCCTGCGGTTGACGATGTCTCCGCGGAGAGCGCCGCGACCGATGGCACGGCCGCGAACGAGTCCGCCGCCGATGCTGGTGCATCCGAGGCTGACAGCTCCGACGCTGGCGCATCCGACGACTCCGGCGACTCGCGCGCCGCAGACGCCCAGACCGCCGCGGCACAGGAAGCCGCCGCCCCCGCCGACGCTCCCGAGCGCGAGGACGCACCCGCCCCCGATGCGCCCGAGGAAACGGGCGGTGAGGAGGAGGCCCAGGCCTCGTCGGACGGCGAGATTTCCCCGGACGAGCAGGAAACCACGCCGATCCCCGCGCGTGAAACATCCGTGAAACATCCCGTGCAGGTGCCACCGCCCGTGCGCACCGGCCGACCCGTCATGACCGACACGGTCCAGGCGGTCGCGCCCGCGCTCGTGCCGCCGCCGGAGCCGACCCCCGCTGAGATGGCCGCGTCGCTCGCCGACGAGGACACCCCCGACGAGCCCGCCGTCCACCCCGGCTGGTACGCGGTCGCGGAGGAGGCGCGCCTCGACGCGGAAACCCGCCCCACGCCCACGGTGAAGCCCGCGCGCGTGTCCATCATGGACTTCTTCCCCTCAGTCGCCCCCACGGGCGCCGAGGCCGACGTCCTGCGCGCCGTCACCGGCCAGATCCCGGTCGTCGAACGCCTCGAGCAGGAGTCCGACGAGGGCGAGTCCGCCGCGACGGACGACGAGGCCGCGACGGATGACGAGTCCACGACCCCCGAGGTCGCGAACCCGGAACCGTCGGAGCGCGAGGAGTCAGTGGCTGAGCCCGCTGCCCAGGCGGAGGGTGAGGAGAGCGCGGAAGAGCCGGGCGACGCGGAAAGCGCCGAGGAATCAGACGCCGACGAGGCGGCTGATGACGACGACGCGTCGACGGATGATACCGAGGCGGATGAGGCTGAGACTTCCGACACCCCTGAGTCTGACGACGTTGAGGCGACCACCGTCATGGACCCCGTGGAGGCCGAAGAGGCTGGCGCGCTCGACTCCGACGCCACGCAGGTCATGCCCGCCGTCGATGAGCCCGTGGACGAGACCCTCGTGATGCCGGTCGCAGCCGTCGCCGAGCAGACGTCCGAGGCCGAGCCCGCTTCGCAGACCGAGGACACCGCAGCGGAAGAGGAAGCCCCGGCGAAGAAGGGGGCGGCCAAGAAGGCTGCCTCCAAGGCTGGCGCGAAGAAGGCTCCCGCGAAAAAGGCTGCCACGAAGAAGGCAGTGACCGCGAAAAAGGGTGCCAAAAAGTCCTCCACGGCGGCCAAGAAAACCGTGAGCAGCGACAACACCGCCGCCGGTGAGGAAACCGACGCGACCCCCGCCAAGGCCGCGAAGGCTCCCGCCAAGAAGGCACCTGCGAAGAAGACCGCCGCCAAGAAGGGCGCCGCCAAAAAGGCAGCTCCCAAGAAGGCGGCCGCGAAAAAGGCCTCCAACGCAGGGCCCGCCACCGATGAGTGATGGGGACAGGTGAACGGGCCACGGCCTCGTGACTGAGGTCGGCGCGAGGAAAGCGGACCGCCCGCGCCCACGCACATATGTGCACGGGTGCGGGCGGTCCGCGACAATACAGGCATGAACGCTCCCGATCCCACCGCCCACAGCGGATCTTCGGCAAACGCGAGTCCGCAGCGGTGAGCGCGGACTGAGCCCCCGCCTCGTCGATGGAGCCGCGCGAGGAAAGCGTTCGCACGCGTGCGAGGGCGCGGGCGGCGCGAGACAATAGAGTTATGAACGCTACTGATCCCGCTGCCCGCACCGACGCCGAGTGGAAGAAGCTCCTGAGCCCCATGCGCTACCACGTGCTGCGCGAGGCGGGCACCGAGCGCCCCTTCACCGGTGAGCTCCTCGACGAGGCCCGTGTCGGCACGTACTCGTGCGCGGCCTGCGGATCCGCTCTCTTCGACTCCGACGCGAAGTTCGACTCCTCCTGCGGGTGGCCCTCGTTCTTCCAAGCCCACGACGGCGCAACCGTCGAGAGCGTCGACACCAGCCATGGCATGATCCGCACCGAAGTGAGCTGCGCGACGTGCGGCTCCCACCTCGGCCACGTATTCCCCGATGCGCCCGACCAGCCCACCGGCATGCGCTACTGCATGAACTCGGCGGCCCTCACCTTCGCGCCAGCCCAGTGAACGCACTCGCCCAGTGAACGCGCCCGCACAGTGAACGCGCGCACCCAGTGAAAGCACCCGACCAGCGCCCCGTCACCGACCGCATCCCGCCCCAGCTCTACATCGTCGGCTCCGGCCTCATCCAGTACGTGGGCGCGGCGCTCGCGGTCATCGCCTTCGCATCCGTCGAACCCGCCTCCGTCGCCTGGTGGCGCGTCCTGACCGGCGCGGTCGTCCTCCTGGCCTGGAAGCGCCCGTGGCGCGGCGGCCTCACGCGCTCGGACCTGGCGATTTCCGCGCTCTTTGGCGTCATCATCCTGACGATGAACTCCTCGTTCTACGAGTCGATCGCGCGCATCCCCCTGGGGACTGCCGTGTCTATCGAGTTCATCGGCCCGGTCGCCGTCGCCGTTCTCCGAGGCCGTGGCTGGCGGCCGCGCATCGCCGCCGTCCTCGCGTTCGCGGGGGTGGCGTGCATTGGCGGGCTCGCCCTTGACCTGAGCGTGGCGAGCGTGCGCGTCGGCGTCGCCTGGATCCTCCTCGCGGCCCTCGCCTGGTCGGCCTACATCGTCGTTGGGCAGAAGGCCTCGACCACGCGCGACGGGGTGACGAACCTGGCGCTCGGCTGCGCGTGGGGCACCCTGTTTTTCGCGCCCTTCCTGGGGCCGGGCGCGATGGCGGCCACGGCCTCGTGGAAGCTGATCGCCATCGTCGTCGGTGTGGGCCTGCTGTCCACGGCGATTCCCTACACGTTCGAGGCGCTGGCGATGCGGCGCCTGGCGGCGTCGACCTTCGCGCTGTTCGCCGCGATCCTGCCGGCCACGTCCGCGCTGGTCGGAGCCGTGATGCTCCGCCAGATCCCCGGCGTCTTCGAGCTCATCGGCCTTGTCCTGGTGTCGGTCGCGGTGTGGCTGGCCTCGCGCGAGTAAGGGTTTTCGGCGGGGCGCTTTCCCGGTTTTCTGTGCCGGTGTGTCCGCGCCATCCCAACTGACAGTCGTGGCCGGGCTATGAAAGATGGCGCCTTCCGCTGAATTCATCGCGATGAGGCGCCCGATCCGGATAGGTTGTGACGATCCGGATAGGTTGTGACGATCCGGATAGGTTAATAACCTATCCGGATGCGCGTTACCTATCCGGAAGTGCACAACCTATCCAGAACATGCCGGTGCGCGGGGCCCGGGTGGCACCGAAACACGGTGGATGGTGTGCTGAAGCCCCTCAGTCGAGGCTGAGCTGGCGGGGCGTGTGCTTGCCGCCGCGGGCGATCACCCAGAATGCGAACCACGCACCGGCCGAGCCGACGATCATGACGAGCACCATCGGCACGGCGCTGTCGCCGCCTGAGGTCGCCAGGGGAGCGGCGATGCCGTTCGCGATCGACTGGAACACGCCCATGACAGACGAGGCCGTGCCCGCGTGCTCGCGCGCCTCGCTCATGGCCTGCGCGCCCGAATTGCCGAAGATAAACGCGTTCGCCGTCATGACCAGCGCGAAGCCCACGCACGTGAGAATCAACGGCAGGTCGAGGAGGAACGTCGAGATCGCCAGCGTCACCACGCCGGTCGCGGCAATCGTCAGGCCCGTGACGATGAGCGTGCGCGGCGTGAAGTGCGAGATCAGGCGCA
>ERZ773074.1145-NODE-1145-length-10492-cov-26.314650_pt1 | contig 10492 bp, 11 predicted proteins | sample MGYA00580615_ERZ773074 | MGnify/ENA primary metagenome ERZ773074 (study PRJEB29015, sample SAMEA2738126) | human oral metagenome | biome: human oral; feature: human-associated habitat; material: saliva | place: China | collected 2160 ...
CCGACTGATCCGCCGCCGGGTCGATCACCGGGTAGCGGTGGTTATCGAAGAGGCGGAACAGGCGATCCAGGCGCACGTCAATGCTGGCCGGCTGGACCAGGTCCCGGTCCAGCGGGTCGAGCTGGATACGTCCAGAGTCCAGGGAGGCCTTGATGTCGCGGTCACTGAGCAGCATGACTCGATTGTCGCATACTCAGCGCCGCGACAACAGCCTCAGGGGGTCACTGCAGGGGCTGGCCCTGAGCGTCGGTGGCGTAGTCACCGGAGCGGGCGAGGATCATGATGAACTCGATGAGCGCCCAGATGGCTGAAACGGGCGCACAGATCACCGTGATCGTCAGAATCAGCTGAATGATGCCCTTGCCCGTGTAGCCGAGGTAGAAGTTGTGGATACCCAGGGCACCCAGGAAGAACGCCAGGAGCACGGCGACGATCCACTGCTTGGGCGCACCGACGACGGGCTGGCCGTACGCGGGCTGCGCGTAACCGGACTGTCCGTAGGCCTGCTGGCCCGCGGCGTAGGCGGCCTGCTCGAAACCGGGCTGCTGAGCATATCCGGGCTGCGCACCATATCCGGGCTGCGCACCTTCGGGTGCACCGTAGGGCGCCTGATTCGCGGCGGCATCGGGGCCCGCCTGGGCGGAGGTAGCGTCGTAGGCGGTGCCGTAGGTGGTCGAGCCGGGCGTCGCGGTCGCCTCGTCGAAGGAGGGGGCCGAGGCCTGGGGGAAGGACGGCGCGTCGGGGGCCGCAGCAGTATCAGGGGCGGCGTCGAATGCCGGAACCTCGGGGGCGGGAATCTCGCCCGCAGCGTCAACCGCGGGAGCGTCGGGAATCGAGAAGTCGGCCGAGGGGACCTCGGGGGTGGCATCCTTCGCGGGATCCTCGGGGGAGAAGGGAGTGGCCTGCGGGTCGGGCGTCGTCATGGGTGAGCCTTTCGGTTGTCGTGGGGGGCCGCGAACGGCCGTACTGACATAGCCTAGCGTGCCCACGCCCTCGTGCGGGAGTCGCGTCCACCCCGAAACACCCCTGATTGATCCCGGAGGCCACGAAGCAGCGCCGTGGTTCCTCACCTCACAAACGATCACTCTCACCCTCGAGAGCACGCTCCGCCAATGAAAAAGCGTGGGGCCCGGCATCAAGCCGGGCCCCACGGGGTAGTCTGACGCGCGCATCACGCGCGGAGCGCAGGTGCTCAGACGGTGGGAACGCCGTTGGCGTCCTTCTCGTAGATCCACTTGCCCATGAAGGTCATGATGGCGCACGCGAGGCCCGCGATGCCGACCAGGAGGACGATCAGGTAGCCGATGCCAAGCAGGGCACCGCTATTCGACGTGCCACCGATAACCATGAGGACATAGCCGAGAACCAGAGCGGCGACGCGAATCGCGCCGATCTTCATGTGGCCGAGGTAGAAGTCGCCGGCGGCGATACCGCCGAGGAGCAGGTTGAGCAGGCCAGCGACCATGCGGGACTTGCCCTGCACGGGGGCGTTGTAACCAGGCTGCTGAGGAGCGGACATGTTGTCTCCTATGTGTTGATGACCCCTGGGATAGGGGCGTTTTCTAAAAACACGGTCAGACTACCGAAGCATTTGCATTTTGTACAATATCCGCCCCTTTTTATGTTACGGATCACAGGTTAATTTCTTTCGTTCGTCGCAGTGCGACTTTCTTCCATAGACTGACTGGGTGTTCACAAATCCGACGGCCGAGGCCTCGCGATCACTCCTGATCGACCTGCCCCATTGGTTCGCCGCACATCAGCGCAACCTGCCCATGCGCGCGCAGGGCGTCTCCGACTGGGGGACCCTCGTCTTTGAAATCATGAGCCAGCAGACCCCCATCTCACGGGTCCAGCCAATCTGGCTTGAGTGGATGGAACGCTGGCCCACCCCCGCCGATCTTGCCACCGCATCCTCGGCAGACATCATCGTCGCCTGGGCAAACCTCGGATACCCCTCACGCGCCCTGCGCCTCAAGGCCTGCGCGGCCGCGATCGTCGAAAAGCATGACGGCGAGGTCCCACTCACCATGAAGGAACTCACCCTCCTGCCGGGCGTCGGCACCTACACCGCATCCGCGCTGCTCGCCTTCCGCCACGGAATCCGCGTGCCGGTCCTGGACACGAACGTGCGTCGCGTGCTGGTCAGATTTCTGGACGGCCGAGAGTTTCCTCCCCACACGACGCCCTCAAAAGCGGAAACAATGCGGGCCGACGCATTATTGCCCGAAGACGGGCACCGCGCGGCCGAGGTGAGTTTGTCGCTCATGGAATTCGGGGCCCTGGTCTGCACGCAGCTCAGCCCGTCGTGCGACGAGTGCACGATCTCGAACAACTGCGCGTGGGCGCTCGCCGGATTCCCGAAGGACGAGAAGCGCCCCACGCCCCAGCCCTACGTCGGCACCGACCGACAGGCGCGCGGCCGCATCATGAAAGCCCTGCGTACCGCACACTTCGAAGGCAAGGAAGGCCTCACCAAGCGTCGGGTCCTCGACGTAGCCCGCATCGACGGCGGCGACCGCTACCAGCCCTCACGCGTGTACCGCGCCCTCCTCAAAGACGGCATGATCGTCTACGACGAGGACACGAAGCGCGTCACGCTCCCCCGGTAACACCCTCAGCACGAGGCCGGGGCACCCACGCCCACCGCGCGCGGCCCCGGGAAGGTGCCACGGCCTCGTCGATGAATCAGTAGCGAATCGCGTCGATCGGCTTGACGCGCACGGCCGCGAGCGCGGGGATGATCCCGCACAGGGCACCGATGCTCGTGGAGATGGCAACGCCCGCGATGGCCGCGCCGGCGGGGAAGGCCGGGGTGTCGCTGAGAGTGACGCCGAGGGCCTCGAGGGGAAGGAATCGCACGACCACGATCGCGATTCCTACGCCGATGACGCCGGCGACGAAGGTCGCGACGACGGACTCCATGAAGACGGCGAAGAAGACGCGCGCCGCAGAGGCGCCGACGGCCCGGCGGATGCCGATCTCGCGCACCCGCTGGCGCACGGTCACGATGGCGACGTTCAGCAGGCCGAGGGCACCCAGGAACACGATGATGCCGCCGATGACCATGATGACGTTGGAGATCGTGCCCAGCTGCTCCTCGCCGATGTCCTCGTGCTCGCCGCCCGAGACAGAGACCTTCCAGCCCTCGCCGAGGATCGAGGCCAGGGAGCGGGGCAGGGTCTCGCGCGCCTGGTCGGCGTTCTCGGTTCCCACCCACGCGATCATGGCCGGGGAGGTCATCTGCGGGAAGGACACGCGCGCCGCGTCGTAGTGCGCGAACACGGTCGGCATGTCGTAGGAGCTCTTCGACTTGGTGACGCCGACGACGCGCATCGCGACGCCGTCACTCGTGTGCAGGACGATCGGCACCTGGTCGATGGGGGCGCGCCCGAGCTGATCCCACAGGGTCTGCGAGATGACGACGGGAATCAGGCGCTGGTCGGCGTCGCTGCTCTCGACCCAGCGTCCCGCGAGCATGCGGGTGCGGTAGATGACCGCGTAGGAGGGGTCCACGCCCTGGAACGCGACGCCGTCAACCATGTCGCCGATCTTCGTCAGGGGATAGCCGCGGAATTGTCCACTAGCCCTGGCCTGGCGGGCTTCGACGATCTCTCCGCCCCCGCTGGAAAAGCGCGACCAGTAGTGGATGTTCGTCTTCTCGGCCAGGGTGGCCATGGCCTCCCCGATCGTGTCCTTCTCGTCGGGGCGCTTGGCATTCTGCTCGCCGCTCGGCGAGGCATCGGCTCCCGTCCCGGAGACGTCCTGGTACGGGCCGTTCGCTGATGGCCCCTCCGGCGAGGCCGAGGAGCTTTCGGGGGTCAGGCGCAAGGTGACGGAGCGACCCTCGTAGAGTTCCGCCAACTCGCGCGAGGACTGCAGGAGCAGGTCACCGAGCGCAATGACGATCGTCATCGCAGCGACGGCCGCGACCACGCCCACGAGGGAGAGGACGACGCGCGCCTTCTGCACTTTAACCTCGCCCCACGCCTCGATGAGCGCACCCAGAATCTGGCTGACAGCGTTCACTGCTCCCCCTCCTCCGGCCTCGCCGGGTCCGAGGCCCGCTCGTCCTCGTGGGTCCCCGTACCCTCATCAGTCCGCACACCCTCGTCGGTCCCCGTAGCTTCGTCGTCGGCGGGCACCGGCGGGGGTTCCGGTATCGCATTGCGCGCCCCGGCCTCGTCGCCCGAGTGTCCTGCCTCCACGCGGCGGGTGAGAGCGTCGGGATCCCCGACCTCGTGCAGCGTACCGTCGTAGAGCTCGTAGGCGCGCTGGGCCCGAGCGGCCACCGCCATGTCGTGCGTAATAACGATGAGCGCGGCGTTGGACTCGCGGGCGACCTCCTCGAGGAGGGCCATGACGACGCGGCCCGTGTCCGGGTCGAGGGCGCCCGTCGGCTCGTCGGCGAGGATCACGCGCGGGCGGCGCACGAGGGCGCGCGCGATGGCGATACGCTGCTGCTCGCCGCCGCTCATCTCGCCCGGGTAGGAGTCGGCGCGATCGGCCAGCCCTACGCGCTCCAGCATGTCGAGCGCGATCGAGCGCCTGCGCAACAGCTGCGGGCCCGGCGCGTACAGGAGCGGAACCTCGACGTTTTCGGCGGCCGTGCGCGCCGAGAAGATGTTGAACTGCTGGAACACGAAGCCGAAGTCTTCTCCGCGCATCCGCGCGCGGCGCCCCTCCCCCAGGCGCGTCGTATCCACCCCGTCCAGCTCGTACGTGCCCGAGGTCGGGGCATCCAACAGGCCGATGATGTTCAGCATCGTGGACTTGCCGGTACCCGAGCGACCGACAATGGACACGTGCTCGCCCTCGGCGACATCCAGATTGACACCGCGCAGAATGTGCAGATCCTCCCCATCAGGCAGGGTCACCGTGCGGGTCACGTCCCGCAGGCACACGAGACTCATTGCGCGCCCGCCCCGCCGTTCGAGCCGCCCGCGCCGCCAGCCCGACCGGAGTCCGCACCACCCAAGGGACCGTCCTGCTCGTCCTGATCGTCCTTGTTCGAGGTCGGGGTGAACTCGAGGATCTCCTCGCCCTGGGTCAGCCCCTCCTTGACCTCAACCATCTTGCCGTCGGTAATGCCCAGGGTGACGGCGCGCTTGTCAGGCTTGGTGGGGTCGGAGGTCGGCAGGTAGACGTAGCCGGACTGGTAGCGCCCCTCGACCGCGGAAATCGGCACCGCGAGGACGCCCGTCGCCGAGCCGGCCGTCATTTCGAGGGTCACCTGCAGGCCCGCGAACACTGTCTGATCTGCGGGGATCGCGCAGCGGGCCTTCAGGTCCGTCGAGGACGAGGTGCCGTTATCGGACCCCGCGCTCGCCTTCGGATCCTGCTGTTTACCGGTCGGACTCACCAGCTTGACACCCGAGCATTCGAAGGGCGCGGGACCGTTCTTGATGGTGACGGTCGCCGTCGAGGGCGCGTCCTGCAGGCGGTACATCTGGTCCGCGCTCAGGGAAGCGACCGCGGAGAAAGTCGCCGGGGCGACGGTCGCAACCGTGTCGCCAATCGCGAACTGCTGACCGACGAGCACACTCGTCGACACCGTCCCATCACCGGGCGACACGACGGTCTCGTACTTGTACGTCGGATCGGCGGTCTCGACGCTCACGTTGCCGTCCTCGTCGGTGACCTGACGAGTCTCGCCGGGGATTTCCTTGCGGATCTGGACGAGGGAGTCACCCTTGGATACCTTGTCGCCATCGTTGACGAAGGTGCGCACGACGTTGCCGTCCAGGGTCGCGCGGGCAACGACCGGCTCGTCCGCCTGGATCGTCCCCGTGACGCTCACTGTGTTCGTGATGTCGGCGCGGCCCACCTCGGTCGTCATCTGCCCGAAGCTGCCGCCCGGATCCATGCCGTCGCTGCTCTCGTCCTCCTGGGCAGCCGGGAAGAACGCGAACTTCACCAAGGAGATAGCGATCACTACCCAGGCCAGTACCTTGACAACGTCGAGCACCTGGGCGGTGCGGGTCTTGTGTGCCACGTGCGTCTCCTTTGATGAACGGCGTTGCTCAATTGTAAGGTGCGCCTCATTCAGGCAGCAAGGTTTCTCCGTCTTTTCGGGGTTTTCTCAGGGGCGGTTCCACCGTTTGGGCGGCCCGCTTCCATCCCCCTACGATGGGAACAAACCGACGAAAGGCTGCCATGATTCGCCGCGCCACGCCCGCAGACGCCGAGGCACTCTCCCACCTCTCGTGCACCTGCTTCACGCAGACCTTCGGGCACCTCTACGCACCCTCCGACCTGGACGCCTTCCTCGACGAGGCCTACTCCCCCACCGTCCTGCGCGCCGAGCTCAACGACCCCGAGCGCGCGACATGGCTCCTCTTCGAGGATTCAGTCGACGAGGCCGGGGCGACGCTCTCCTCCGGCGACCACTCGGGCACGCCCGAACCCGGAGACGAGGCCCCGGCCTCGTCCGTCTCACAAGCCCCCATTGGCTACGTGACCGCATCCCCCGCGCACCTGCCCCACCCCGACGTCGCGCCCGGCGACGGCGAGGTCCAGCGCCTCTACATCCTGCAGGGACACCAAGGTGGGGGCAGCGGGACCGCGCTGCTTCGCACCGCGCTGGACTGGCTCGAGCGCGGCGGGCCGCGCACCCTCTGGATCGGCGTGTGGAGCGAAAACTACGGGGCGCAGCGCTTCTATGCGCGCCACGGCTTCGAAATCGTCGGCGACTACTCCTTCATGGTGGGCGACCACGCCGACCACGAACTCATCACGCGCCGCCTCCCGCGAACGATCACTGCGTGAGCGGCGCGTGAGCGGCGCACGCGGGTGATACGTGGGTGGCGCGGGGGTGGCTGTTTTTGGCGCGTCTATGGCTGTTTTTGGCGCGAGAGCAACGCAGACACCCACACTGATAGACGAAAGGGCCCCGAGGCGTCATGCCTCGGGGCCCTCCCCACGTTGCGTCGCTCAGGCCTGCTCGGAGTCAGCGATCTTCTTGCGCACGTCGTCCATGTCCAGGTTCTGGATCTGCGAAATCAGATCCTCGAGCGCGGACAGCGGCAGAGCGCCGGACTGGCGGAACACCGCGATGCCATCGCGGAACGCCATGAGCGTCGGAATCGACGTGATCTGCGCGGCCATCGCCAGCTGCTGCTGATCATCCGTGTCGATCTTGCCGAACACGATGTCCGGGTACTTCTCGGAAGCCTCTTCGAAGATGGGGCCGAACTGGCGGCACGGGCCGCACCAAGTCGCCCAGAAATCCACCAGCACGATGCCGCCGGCGGACACGGTCTGCTCGAAGTTCTTCTGCGTGAGAGTAACGGTAGCCATGATTCTCCTGTTGTCGCCGGCTAACCCGACGGTGATCGAGGCGCAGGCTTGATGCCCACGCGTGAACTGTCTTATTCAACGGACGCGGCGCGCCCACTATTCCCCGGAAGGAAGATCCGCGGTCGTGACGTGGCACACGTTCTCCTCCGAGGCGCCCAAGCCTCGCAAAATGAACGTCTCCACCAGCGTCAGCGCAGACTCGCGATGCTCCGGATCCTGCGGCAGACGCTGCCCCTGCAGCGTCGCGTGAATCAGGTGAACCGCGCCGAGCGTATTCTGCTGAGCGATCAGCCCACGCTCCATGGCCTCGTCAAGGATGCCAATGAGGACCTCACCCACAACACCCGCATGATCATGCAGGTGCGAGGCGCCCTGGCCGGACATGTGGCGGCGCAGACTCATGCCAGCCTTGACGTGGTAGCGGCCGATCATCTGCAGGTGCGAACGAATGTAAATGCGCAGGCGCATCAGGGGATCCGGCTCGGCTTCGAGGCGCTGAGTCAGCACACGCGCAAACTCTCCCGTCACCTCGCGCATGTAGGCGAGCAGGAGCACCTCCTTATCCGCGAAGTGGTTGTAAACCGCCGTGCGGCCAACACCCGCGCGCTCCGCAATCTGGCTCATCGTGATCGACTCGAAGGACTGCTCGCCCATGAGCGACCCCAGGGCCTCGAACAGGCGCGCGCGAGTCAGCTCGCGGTGAGAGGCAAGGGACTCCCCAATAATCTTCGGCATGCGCTTATTCTGACATCTTTCCCCTTAGTGTCGTCAAATTGTGGCTGCGCGCCGGGCGCCCATCCTCAGCGAGCGCAGCGGGAGACAGCTTCGACGGCGTGGCGCAAATCAGCACTGACCCCCAGCCGCGCGACCACCTATCGCCGCTTTTCTTTCGTCGTCCGCCACGCCACGCACCGGACCGTCAGCGAGCGCAGTGGGCGACCGCGGGCATTCGCCCAGCCACACACCGAACGGTCAGTGAGCGCAGCGGGCGACCACGGCCTCGACGATGGGAAAGTCTGCGACGATCCACGGCAGGTCACCCAGGTCCGCGAGGGGCACCCACCGGGCCTCAAGGTGCGACGCGCCCACGCGCGGGGTGGGCGAGCCGACCGCGACCTCGGCGAGCCACACGCCCATGACGCGGCCGCCCAGGATCGGCCACCACTGGCCGCCCTCGGGGCACACGCGCGCGCCAACGGTGATGCGTGCGCCGAGCTCCTCGGCGATCTCGCGCTCGAGGGCTTTTAGTGGATCCTCATTGTCCTCGACCTTGCCGCCGGGTAGCTCGAACTGGCCGCGCAGCTCCTGCGGGTAGGCGCGCGAGCAGGCGAGCAACTTCGTGGGCGCGCTCAGAGAATCAACGATCGCGGCAGCCACCACGGGGCGAGGCATAGGAACTCCAATCAATCAGGCGCGCCCAGTGTATCGGGTGCCCGGGCGCGCGCCGGATATGGACGACAGACGCTGACAGCATGTACTGGGCCATCGGCTGCTCCTCACCACACCGACAAGTCGCGCCAGTTGCGCGGCTATCCGCATTCCGAACGCCACGACCGCCGCTCACAACTCCCCATACCCCGATGAGACCCCGTCGATACTGATTCCCTCACCATCGACACCCCCACACCCACTACCACCCCTCATCTGCCCACGCCTCAACCACCACCAGCGGGCGCCAGTTGCGCGGCCATCCGGCGTGACGATATGATCGACGGGTCGATTCCTTCGGGACGATGAATTGCGGGCGTAGTTCATCGGTAGAATGGAAGCTTCCCAAGCTTCAGAGGCGGGTTCGATTCCCGTCGCCCGCTCCACCACCGCCCGGCTGCGCGCCGGGCGGTTTTGTCATGCCTCCGCGACAGGCACGCCTGGCCTGCCGCACACACTTCGGCAGGCCCAACCGGTACAAAACTCTCCCCACTCACGCCCCTGGCAGGCGATACCGGTACAAAACTCTCCCGGCTCGCGCCAAAACGCCCATTGTGGCCCATTTTCAGCATGCAGGGAGAACTTTATACCGCTTTCACCACCAACAGGTCGAGCAGGGAGAACTTTGTACCGCACGCGGGGCCGATGCCGGTACAAAACTCTCCCCACTCACGCCCCTGGCAGGCGATACCGGTACAAAACTCTCCCGGCTCGCGCCAAAACGCCCATTGTGGCCCATTTTCAGCATGCAGGGAGAACTTTATACCGCTTTCACCACCAACAGGTCGAGCAGGGAGAACTTTGTACCGCACGCGGGGCCGATGCCGGTACAAAACTCTCCCAGCTCGCAGCCCAGCGGGCGACACCGGTACAAAACTCTCCCTGCACCCCCAAAATGGCCCATTTCAGCACGTTTTACGCCAGCAGGGAGAACTTTATACCGCTTTCACCACCCACACGACGAGCAGGGAGAAAAAAGTCCCGCACCAACACTCCACCTCACCCACCAACGCGCCCCTCCCACAATTTCGCATGCAATTCGATTGCTTGAACGTTCAACCATACCCAGAAACGTTGCAATCCCAACGATATGAATTCAAAATTTGAAATAGCTACAAGGGAATTGCATGCGAAATTGGCGCGGCAGGATCAGAAGGCGGCGGCAGGGCCAGTACTAAACAAAAGTCGCACATAATTTCCTACGGTCACTTTTGAAGACCGCCCAGTAACGTTGCAATTGCAACGACGCTACTTCATGATTTGAAGTACCCGCAGGGGAATTACGTGCGAAATTGCCTAGGCAGAAGTGGAGAGCACCGGAAGGGGCGGCGGGACAGGCCGCAGTGCTGGTGGGCGGCGGGGCCTGGCCGGACAACGAGTCGACGCACCGGGCCACACCCCGCAGCGCAAGCACCGCCGGTATGGAGGGCGCCGGAAGGTCCGGTGGGCACAGCCGCGGTGCCGGTGGGCGGCGGAAGGTCCAGCGGGCCTGGCCGCGGCGCCGGAAGGTCCAGCGGGCCTGGCCGCGGTGCCGGTGGGCGGCGGCGGGGCCTGGCCGGGCTTCGAGACACAGCAACCAGCAACACGTCAGCGATAAGGCCCCACAGGTGTGGAGAGCGCCGGAGGGACCTGCCGCGGTGCCGGTGGGCGGTGGCGGGGCCTGGCCGGGGCAACCACACAGACACCCCGACCGATTGGAAGCCGCCGCGAGGCCTGCGGGGCCTGGCCGGACAACGAGTCGACGCGCCGAGCGAAGCTCGCGGCG
>ERZ773074.1149-NODE-1149-length-10451-cov-11.721720_pt1 | contig 10451 bp, 11 predicted proteins | sample MGYA00580615_ERZ773074 | MGnify/ENA primary metagenome ERZ773074 (study PRJEB29015, sample SAMEA2738126) | human oral metagenome | biome: human oral; feature: human-associated habitat; material: saliva | place: China | collected 2160 ...
TACTGCCACGAAGGACCAATCAGCAACAGGGGTTTCTCGCCAGGTTTGCGCTGGCCCAGATTCTGCTTCTGGTAGTTCTGGATTGATCTGTCGAGAAGATCGTAGCCAATAGCAGGCTTTCTTTTTGATGGGGTGTCGTAGTACTTCTCGACCAGCTCAAGATCGTGCTGCTGGTGAGGACCAACGCAAAGGACGTCATCGTAGTAGGTGTACTCGTTGCGCGTCGAGGTGACTGTCATGGATGTCATGTGGTGACACATGTACATGTACTCAGCGTCTTTGCGCACGTAGGAGCGCTTCATGTAAGAGCTCTCCAGGTCACCGAGGGAAGTAACCACAACGTCGGCGTCAAGCTTCATAAAGAGCGTGATGAGGCGACGCTGACCCAAGTAATAAGGAATCAGGCGAGGCTGCTGTTTTGCCAGCTCAAAGACCTGGTCATTAGGGTCTGAGGTGACGTAGTGGATGCGGATGTCCGAGTTTGCCAGCAGCCACTCAATAGCGCCCTGGAAGTATTTGTAGAAGCCGCTTGACTCAGAATAGAAAACCAGGTGCTTGCCGATAGTGTCAAAGAAGCGCTTGTAGTCCTCTTTTTCGCGGGCAGCATGAGGATCGCGCTGGAACCACTTGTGAGTGGACTTGGTTGCTGCATCCATTGCCTCAAACTCATCGCGAGCAGCGTTGAGGTCATCGTAGTCAACCTGCTTACGAGGGTCGATGATGATGTTGCAGACAATTTGGACCAGGATTGAGAGAAGGTTTGAGCAAACCCAGTAGAATGCCATACCGCACACAACGTAAACCGCAAGTACAAGAGACATTGCGATAGAGAGGCCGTTTGTGGTGTTCTTCTCGGCACGAGACTGCTCGCGCTGAAGTGGATTTAGCTTGTTGGATGCAAGGCCAAGAGCAACCGAGGACAGAGCTGCCGCGAGAGGCATAATCCAGGTGATGCCGCCGTCGATGATTGGAGTCATGCCCAAAAACTCTGTGCCAGGTGCGCCAGAATCAGTGATGCCATGAATGACGTCTACCAGACCAAACAGGATGACTACCTGGATAGCCAGAGGAATAAGGCTCAGCAGCGGGTGATAACCTGCCTTTTTGTTAAGCTCGTTGGAGCGCTCCTCGATGGTCTCTCTATCGCCGAAGTAACGTGTCTTCAAGCGGAAGGTCTCAGGCATAAGGCGCACCATAACAATGGAATTTTGCTGCGTCCAGAGCGCCAGAGGCATCAGGATGATTTTAGTTGCAAGGGTAAAAAGAAAGATTGCCGCCCACCAACTGCCGGTCAAATCGTATGCGGGCTGAACGATAAGTGAAAAAACGTGTGCAAGCTGCTCCATATACAAACCTTCTACGAGAAACCTCTACAGAAGCCAATAAGACCTAAACCTAAAACCTGCAAAACCTAAAACCTGCAAAAACCAATGGAATTCATGGCAAACTAAAAGAAAGCTACGACATCTCAATGAAGTTTGCAGTATCTAAAGTTAACCTGAAGAAACCATTTGTGCATAACTAATTTATGGTATCAAAAAACGCTATTTATCGGCAGTTTAAAGCAAATAAACAAAATGGAATATCTTTAACTTACATGGACAAAATTTATACATAAATTGTTCTTTCTAAAATCATTCTCTTAAAGTTACGTAGGCAATTGTCTTTCTCGTTAATCAAAATTTAACTCCTGAAATGGCATTTTATTTTGTGGTTGCAATCGCAGTTCTGCTGGCTAAAATACTCTCCATGTTATTTTTAATATTCGGCGCATTAGAGCGCTTTTGAAATGAGGAGATTCTATGCAGGCTAATCTGCAGGAGCTAAAAGAGACCTATTCGCGGCAGACGTATAGTGTGTTTTCAATCAACCGCCAGCAGAAGATTGCTGACTCCCAAGTTACTTTTTCGCTTGCTCACTCTGTTTTCATCATTCCTGTATTTGGATCAGCTGAGATTACTATTAGCGGAAAAGAATTTATCTGTGAAGGAACCACAGTTGTCCACGCTCCTGCAGGTAAGACCGTAACGTATCGCACACTCTACGGTCGCTCATTTGACCACGTAAACATCTACTATGATGGCGTTCAGGGAGATACCAGCAGCCCAATCTTCAATGCGTACGCATTTGATCCTCAGGGATTTGATCGTATTCTTGATAAGACGCTTGACCTGGAAAAACTTAACACTACCCCATCGCTGGATAACCGTGTTGCGCAGATTGTCAACGGTACCGAACTCATCAAGTCTATGTTCCTGCTCACCAACAGCCAAAAGGTCCAGGAGAGCATGGCCGAGGCTCGCACGTACATTGAGCTTCACTTTGCAGATCCAATTACCATTCCTGGCCTGGCCAAGCGCTGTGGAATGAGCACTCAGCGATTCTCCAACAATTTTGTCCAAACATTTGGCGTTCGCCCTATGACGTTCATCATTGCAAAGCGTCTTGACCATGCTCAACAGTTGCTTCAATCTGGTCTTTCTGTGCGCGAGACCTCCGAGGCGGTTGGTTACAATGATCCGTTCTACTTCAGCAGGCTCTATAAGAAGCACATGGGCGTTACACCTCAGGACGTTCATGACAGCTATGAGGGAAATGTCCTGATTAAGTAGGTATCGTTTACAAAATAGCGAACTGCAGTCTTTTTAGTCACAAAGTTAAGGGTCAGAACGTTCCGTTCTGACCCTTTTTTGCATAATCGGGTCATAAAATGCATTCCTGTGAATACGTAATTTTTGAGCTCAAAATTATGTACCAAAAAAGGTAAAAAACGCGTTTAGTTGGGGATGAAAACCTAAAATTTGCCGATTTATCCCCAACTAAGACGATTTTTTACCGCACTAAAAACTTTTATCTGGGCAAACGTTGTATGCAGAAAAATGAAAACCCCAACTAAACGGATTTTTTACCACTTGGAGACTTATTTGAGCGATTCACGAAAAATCTGAGCCAACCGCTGCCCACTTATCAGCCGTCTATCGACATACTTCGAGCGCCTCTACAAGCAATCAACGGCGCACGAGCCACAAAAAAATCCCAGCACCTTCGGGTGCTGGGATTTTGCACTTGAAACATTACGGGCGATTAAACAGCCTCAACAACTTCCTCTGAAGCGTTGTCTTTCTTAGCAAAGTGCTCAGCAACGTAACCAGTGATCAAAGGAGTCAGGATTGCAGTAACAATAACTGCAGCTGCTACCTGTGCGTTTGCTGTTGCAAGAGCAGCTCCACCATACAGAGCTGGGTTAGTCTCTGCCATAGCAGCAGGTGTAAGTGCATTCGCACCTGCGCAGGAAGAAATAGCTACACCAGCAATACCAGTTCCGCCAGTTGCACGATCAACAAAGTAGTTGATAAAGCCACCGCAGACGGAGCAGATAACGCCAAGCAGAATACCTGCAGGACCAGCCATGATGAGGGAATCAAACTTCATAGTAGTTCCCATAGCAAAGAAGGTCATAACAATAATTGCTGGCAGCGCGCTAGTCAGCATCTTCTTCATAGATGGGAAGAAATTGCCAAGCAGAATACCAATAATAATTGGCAGAACTGCGCCAAGCAAAGACCAGTTGATTGGTGACTGACCAGTTGCACCAAGAGCAAGCATGGTAACTGGAGGGCCAACAACCAGCGTAGTAATTGCAACTGCACCCTGCTCATACTCGTTACCGTAGTCGGCCATCAGACCTGCGTACATGGAGTTGTTTGCACCAGAGCAAGCAGCAAGGATAACCATAGAAGAAAGACCAAGCAGGTTATCGTTCAGGAAGAACAGAACAGCAAGACCAAGAGCAACGCAGAACACAACCTTAGAAATGATGATGATTGCGCCGCGAAGTGCAGCCTTTGGTGCGCTCTTGAACGAAATAGTTGCACCAACGCACAGCATGAAAGCGCCAACCAGAGCAGCAGTACCCTTAACGGTCATTGCTGCGGTAAAGCTGCCAAGCGTTGGGAATACCTCTGGGAAAAATGTGTTCATGAAAACACCAAGAAGCAGAGGAATCAGAATGTTTGCACCTGGGATACGACCCAGTGCCTTAAATGGGTGCTGAATAGAAATTGGTTCTTTTGTAGCCATCAACAATCACCTAGTCCATTACGATGCCGCCGTCGCAGTCGCCAACCTCACCGTTGACGAAGCTTGCAGCATCGGAAGCAAAGAACAGTACCATCTGTGCAGGCTCAGATGCCTGTGCAGGACGGCCGAGAGGAATAATGCCTACGACCTTCTTGTACTTCTCCTCATCGTTGGAGAGTGCAGTGGTCATATCTGTAATGGTGAAAGATGGGCAAACAGCGTTACAAGAAATGCCGTACTTGCCGCCCTCTTTAGCGATAGCCTTGGTAAAGCCGTTCATACCAGCCTTGGAAGATGCATAAGCAACGGTACCAAGGAGGCCGCCGCCGATCTTACCTGCAACGGAAGAAACGTTAACAATGCGAGCGCCGCCACGGTCAATAAAGTGCTGCCAGAGAGCGTGAGTTACGTTGTAGGTACCAGTGAGGTTGGTGTTGATAGTGTTGTTCCACTCTTTGTCGTCAACCTCGGTGAAAGGAACGGAGCTGATGCGACCAGCGCAGTTGATAAGAACGTTGACGTCGCCGCACTCCTCAAGAATCTGAGCAACGGTCTTCTTGACGCCCTCGGCATCTGCAATGTCCATTGTGTAGAAGAAGTTACCCTCGCCAAGCTCCTCGACAAACTTGCGACCAGTGTCCTCGTGACGAGAGCAAACGATTACGTGTCCACCTCCAGCAACAATACCCTTGGAGATCTCAGCGCCAATACCAGCGCTTCCGCCTGTAACCAGAACCAACTTACCTGTAAAATCGAATGCCATGCTCTCTCTCTTTTTTTCATGAGCACAAACCATTGGAAAACAAATAAATTCTAGCCATATTCACATAATTTTCTATACAAAAAATATTTTTTAACCACAAATCCTATGGTCAATGCGTTAAAAGAAAATAATTTGCTTAAAATGTGACATAAATGACACATTAAATTTCATGTTCAATCTTTTGGACATTTGTCTGCAAATCTAACCATTTTTCTTTCCTCGTAAATTTCAAAAGTTAGACAAAGCTAACTTTTAGGAATACAATATGGCGAGAAACCCGTTGGGCTCCCAACTCTACAGTCCACAGCTCTATAGCCGAAGACTCGCACTATCAACTCCGAGCCATCAGCTCTGTAGCTGTCAGTTCTGTTGCCTAGCCCTGAATCTATGAAGGAAGTCGCCATGAAACATCGCTGCATGCATGACTCAGCAACTGCAAACTTGCGCCCGCACACCGACCCGCGCCCGCACGCCGACTCGCGTCCGCACGCTACCCGCAACCCTCTCCTAACCCGCAGGTCAACGCTGGCCTTGCTCAGCGCAAGCTCCGCAGCAGCCATCGCTTCTCTCGCCGCATGTGGCCCACGCGATTCCGCTGCCAGCTCAAGCACCACGCAAAACCCAAATTCCTCGGCTCCCCTTGTCTTGACCACTTTCACCGTCATTCAAGACATGGCTTCTCGCGTTGCGGGAGAGTTCTGCCAGGTAGAGTCCATCACCAAGGCCGGCGCCGAGATCCACGACTACGAGCCAACACCCGACGACCTCAAGCGCGCACAGAAAGCCCAGCTCATCCTCAACAACGGCCTGGGGCTTGAGCGCTGGTTTGAGCGCTTCGTCGATGACTCGCCTGCTCAGCGCGCTGACCTCAGCGAAGGCATCACCGCCATCCCCATCGCCGAGGGCGACTACCAGGGCCAAGCCAATCCGCATGCGTGGATGTCGCCCGCAAACGGCAAGATCTATGTCGAGAATATCGTCCGCGCGCTGAGCAACCTTGTCCCTGACCACGCCAAAGACTTCGAAGCCAACGGTGACGCATACAAAAAGGAGCTCGACAACATCTCCTCTCACCTGATTGAGGAGCTTAGCACCCTGCCGGAGAGCCAGCGCACGCTGGTGACCTGCGAGGGAGCGTTCTCGTACCTGTGCCGCGACACCAATATGAAGGAGCTCTACCTCTGGGCCGTTAACGCGGCCGACGAAGGCACTCCACAGCAGATCGCAAAGGTCGTCGAGACCGTAAAAGCCCAGCAAATTCCTGCAGTGTTCTGCGAGTCCACGGTAAGCCCTAAGGCAATGCAGCAGGTAGCCGACGAGACGGGCGCCACCCTCAAAACTGACGAGAAAAACATCTTGTATGTTGACTCCCTCTCGGAAGCCGATGGTCCCGTTCCCACCTATCTTGACCTGCTGCAACACGACGCGGACGCAATCGTATCCGGTCTTATGGGAAGGTAGCGTTCTTAATGAATCTTTGCGTTTCACAACTTTGTGCCTGGTACGAGAAAAAAGACCGCGAGAAACCCATCATTCACGACGTGAATTTCTCGCTCTCAACAGGAGATCTTTGCGCACTTGTAGGCGTTAATGGCGCCGGTAAGTCTACGCTCTTCAAGGCCCTGATGGACACCATCGCATGGGAGGGGTCACTTACTTGGGGTCAGCAACCTCTTTCGCAAGCACGTAAACAGGGCAAAATCGCGTACGTCCCTCAAACTGAGGCAATTGACGCAACGTTTCCGCTGCTTGTAAAAGACGTTGTTATGCAGGGAAGATATGTTCATCAAGGTTGGATGCGTATACCTTCCGCCCAAGACAGGGAGCTTGTTGCCCAAGCACTCGAGCGCGTCAACCTGGCCGACCTTGCGGATCGCCCACTTGCTCAACTCTCGGGCGGACAAAGAAAGCGTGTTTTTGTAGCACGTGGAATAGCACAAGCCGCTGAACTGATGTTTCTTGACGAACCATTTGCGGGAGTAGACGCTCGCTCTGAGGCCATCATTACCGAACAGCTCAATAACCTCAGTAAAGAAGGCAAGACATTGCTTGTTTCAATTCACGATATCAACCTAGCTCAGCAAAAATTCCCGCTTTGCCTGGTCATCAATAAAACCATCACCGCACAGGGTCCCTCAAAAGAAATTCTTTCTGGAGACGCCCTCCTACAGAACCTTGGAATTTCTGAAGACACCCACATTGAGGAGGTGCTTCATGCCTGAGCTGGATATTCTCCAATACGCATTCATGCAGCGAGCCCTCATCACCGGAATTGCAACCGCCATAGTCTGCGGGCTTTTGAGCTGCTGGATCACACACATGGGATGGTCGCTTATGGGCGACGCTATCTCGCATTCTATTCTTCCAGGCGTGGTCATTGCTCACCTGCTGGGGCTTCCCTATCTGGTGGGAGCACTTGTGTTTGCTCTCATTACCGTGGTGTTGGTCGGACAAGTCAAAAAGAGCCAAATTGTGCGACCCGATACTGCTATCGGCATTGTATTTACAACGTTTTTTGCATTAGGAACAGTTCTCATATCCAAGATTCCAAGTCAAATTAACCTCTCACACATTCTCTTCGGAAACCTTTTGGGGGTCACTACTCCCGATATGCTGCAAGTTCTTTGTATTGGTCTGCCCATTGCAATCTTACTTATTCTTAAAAATAAGGACCTGACCTTGCTTTCATTTGATCCCACGCAGGTTCAAGCAATCGGTCTTTCTACTAAAACACTCACTTCATTCTTGCTTGTTGCCCTAGCCCTCGCAATTGTCATATCACTCCAGGCAGTTGGCGTAATTCTATCTGTTTCGCTTCTTATTGTTCCAGGCGCTTGTGCAAGACTTCTTACCAATCAGATGCGCCATATGCTCTGGATTTCTCCACTCATTGCTACGGTCAGCGTTTTAATTGGAATAACAGGCAGTTATTACCTAGATGCCTCTTCTGGAGGCATGATTGGACTGACCCTCGGCGTGGTTTTTTGCATCATTTTTATACTAAAGAGTTTGCCTAGGTTTACTTTTGGGCATATACTAGACAAGAAATAAGAAAGGAGGACCAATGCATACACTTAACACCTCAAAAGCCCAGCTTACTCACACGACTCGTGCGCAAAAACTCTTGCACAGGCAAGCATCAGCGGCATTAAGAACATCCATTGGTCTTATGGTCGGAGCTCTTCTTATTGCAATTGTCCATTAAGACTTCATCTCATAAATCACCCAGATTTGGCGAGAAACCCCCTCCTATTCAAAGGGTTTCTCGCTAAATTTTTATATAAGTGTTTGAACGAGAATGCCCACAGACACCGACGCAAGATTAGACAAGATTGAAAATGTCCATGGAGCGTCGCTTACTCTTTTTACCTTGTAAATGAGACTTTCAACAGCAATAACGGCCAGCTCAACCGCTATGACGCACGCCCAATATTGAGCGTCGTTAGCAACCACATTAACAAGGACACTTGTGATAAAAACAGCGATTGGATTGGTAAGCACCTGTGCAGCCACAACAATCAGCAGCGCGTGATTGTCTTTAACGCCAAGCGATTTTGCGACAATAAGCTCAACAGTAATAGTCAGAATCAGACAAAACGCAAATATCGGAATAATGGTTATCAAATACGGCAATAAAAATATTTGGTCGTCCATGCCATTAGCCTTCTACTTGTTTGTCTTCATCAACAAGATAGTCTTCAGCCGTGCACTCATCTTCAACCGCAAGCTCATCAACCTGATCAGATAGCTCTGCGATTAAATTATCCTCCTCTACAGCCTCAACAACTTGTGCTGCCTGGAACATACGCTCGTGACCAAATGGTCCTGTGGCCACGGTGTCTTTGACCAAAGTCAGACTTACACCCAAAGCGAGTGCTGAAATCAGACTCATGGCAGAAAGCACCAAAGGATGCTCCAAGCGAAGTCCCAAAAGCGCAGGTAAAGCGCCTATTGCCAAAGAGAAGCTGGCCAAGCCAAATGCGGTTCCCTTTGCCTCATGCAAAATGTTAGCCAAAGAAGCCAGCGTGATCGCCATTGTAAAATTAAAGAAAAACACAGCTAGGAGACCCATAAGAGGCATCTCCCATGAAGGTACAAATAAAGTAGCTGCGGCAATGAGCGAGAAAATAGCTGTAGTTCTAAAACCAATACGGTCAGCAACCATTCCGCCAAGAGATTTACCTGCAAATACACCAAAAATGCTTAAAGCCAACAGGAGCATTTCGCTCTTCCAAGGAAACGCCATGACCATGCCGGTATAGCTTCTAAGCGCAACCACGAAGCAGAGTAGGAAGATTGCAAGTAAAATGCGAGAAGAAAACTCAGGAATGGCAAAGGAAGCGTTATGTATATTCCAGTATTTTTTATTAACCTTTTGCACCACTCGGGTAATGCTTGCGCATAAGAACAGCAGAACAAGCAGCGAAAACGCAACTTGAAGTCTTCCGTACTGTGCGCTAAACGTGCCTAAAAATACTCCTACGGCACCCGTCGCAATAAAGATTCCCGATGGCCCTGCATGTTTTTGCGAGATATTAAGTACGCAAAGGCCTCCTGCGCAGTGGAAAAGCGCATTTCCAGCAGCAAGCAACAAAACGGCAAGCCACTCAATGAACGCAACAGGAACAAGTGAAAGCAAAATTCCACCGCTGACCAGCGCATATGAAAACATCGCTGCGAGTGAGTTTTTATCTAGCTTGTCCAGGGCAATACCAACTGGTAGCTGAAACGCAAAAGCAACAACATCATAGAGCAGAATGCTCAGCGCAACCAATTCAAGCGAGCCTTGGCCAGACACTCCCAACACTCGGCTTACCGCGCAGAGCATGGTAGATACGCATGCAAAGTCAACTACAAAATGACACAACGCAAATGCAAAAGTAGTGACTTCTTTTTTGGGGAGAAGTTCCTGTGTTGTAGACAAGGTTTTACCTGCGACGCCCTATGATCATGATGACGCCAATTACTGCCACAAGAGTAGAAACAGCCGCCATAGCCAAGAAACTAGATGGCCTACTAATTCTTGGCGTAGCAATAGCATCTGCTAATGCAATGACTGGAAGCGCAAATGCCATTACAAATGTGCAGGCAGCAAGCGCAATTTTTTGGGCTGATCCCAAACCAGAACGTAGATGACGATACAGTGACATAGTACCTCCTTCATCAACTTTTTAATATTTTACCAGCATGCACGCCATGCTCCAAATACACTCCCGTAAACGGCAGAAAAAAGCGCCCGACAAACATCAGGCGCTGTGCAGTTAATTGAGGTTTTTCGCAACACGCTAGGTTTAACGTTGCAGTTATCCCGGCTTTTAACCTTGTTCGGATTAGTTTTCAGCCTTCTTGATTTTCTCGCCAAGCTTCTTATCAATGACGACGTAGAGGTAGCCCAGGGCAACAAAGACAACAATCAAGATCACAATGGTCAAAGCAACTGTTGGGACTCCTAGCTTGTCAAAGTCCATAAATCCATAAGGCCAGCGAGACTTCTCTTTAATCTGCACACCAAAGCCCAGGACTAAAACAATAATGTACGCAAAATACGTGAGCGGATACAAAGGCCAGATCAGAGGCTCTTTGAAGCCCATAGTTGGCTTCTCGTCAA
>ERZ773074.1152-NODE-1152-length-10441-cov-8.629309_pt1 | contig 10441 bp, 7 predicted proteins | sample MGYA00580615_ERZ773074 | MGnify/ENA primary metagenome ERZ773074 (study PRJEB29015, sample SAMEA2738126) | human oral metagenome | biome: human oral; feature: human-associated habitat; material: saliva | place: China | collected 2160 ...
TACTATATATTTTTATTATTTATGATATAATTTAAGTATGCGTTTTTTTTAATGCGAATATATAAATTTCGGAGGATATTATCATGAGAATAAGATCATCAAAAGTAGTAGTATTTCTACTTACGTTCTTTATTCTATTATCACAAGTATTTACTTCTTCGTTTGCACTTGCTGATAATAAAGTTCCTTTTACTATTTTCCATACTAACGACATGCATGGTCGTCTTGGTTATGAAGAATATAAAGGAAAACCGTCTTCTTTCGGTTCTGCCCGCGAAAAGGCACTTATCGATAAAGAGAAGAAAGAAAATCCAGATAGAACTGTTATCGCCTTAGATGCCGGGGATGCATTCCAAGGTTTACCAGTTTCTAACCAATCTAAAGGTCAAGATATGGCAAAAGCTATGAATGAAATTGGTTATAAAGCTATGGCTGCTGGTAACCATGAGTTCGATTTTGGATTAGATACTGTAGAAAAATACAAAAATAACCCTCAAAATGGTGGGTGGTTAAACTTCCCTATTCTTTCTACAAACGTTTATAAAGATGGAAAACGTCTTTTTGAACCTTCTACTATTATAAACGAAAATGGTGTTAAAATTGGTATTGTCGGAGTTACTACTCCTGAAACAGCAACAAAAACTAACCCTACAGGAATTAAAGGTGTAACATTTAAAAAACCTATTCCAGAGGTTACAAATGAAATCACTAGAATTAAAGATAAAGTAGATTTCATAGCTGTTCTTGCTCACTTAGGAGATGACACTACTACATTAGAAGACGAAAAAGGTTCTGCTCTAGCAGCTGCTTTAAAAGCAAATCCTTTATTTGCTGGAACTTCTATTTTTGTAATAGATGGACACTCACACCAACTTATTCAAGATGAGGCAAGCTCTCCTGTACACCACGTACAAGCTAAATCATACTTAGAATATGTTGGAAAAATGACATTCGATTATAATAAAGATACTAAAAAAATCGAAAACTTTAAATCTGTGATGTTATCTGCAAAAGACAATGCTAAAGATTTAACTCCTGATCCAAAAGTTGAAAAAATTGTAAAAGCTGCACAAGATGAATTTGCTACTAAAGGAAGTGTTGTTGTAATTGACAAATCTCCTTATACTTTAGAAGGTACAAGTGAAAATGTTCGTACTAAAGAAACTAACTTAGGTAACTTAATCGCTGATGCACTTTACAACTCAACTAAGTTCGATCACGAAAGTGACTTCGCTGTTACAAACGGTGGTGGTATTCGTACAACTCTTAACAAAGACTTACCTGTTACTGTAGGAGACATTATAAAAGTTATGCCATTCGGTAACCAACTTACTCAAATCCAAGTTAAAGGTTCTGATGTTAAGAAAATGTATGAGCACTCATTAAGAGCTCTTATAAATGAAAAAGATGGTAAAGAAGAACTTGACGCTCAAGGAAAACCACAACTAGGAAGCAACGGTGGATTCTTACAATCATCTAGCTCTATTAAAGTTGTTTTTGATCCACATAGAAAAGCTGGAGACAGAGTTCTTTCTATTCATGTTTTAAACAAAAAAACTGGTGAATTTGAGCCTCTTGATCCTAATAGAACATACTATGTTGCAACAAATGACTTCTTAGCTGTTGGTGGTGACGGTTATACAATGTTAGGTGGTGCTCGTAACGAAGGTGGTGCTACAATGGATGATGTTGTTGTTAACTATATTAAACAACTATCTCCTGAGCAATTCCTTGCTTACCAAGATCCATTCCCATACTCTCGTATTATTCCTGGTATTAAACCATTTGTTCCAGAAACAAAACCGGCTAAACCAGTTAATGATGGTAAGGTAATTACTGATAACAATGGTGTTAGTCACCAAACTGGTCAAGCTGCTGTTCAAGATGCTCTTCCTGAATTACAAGTAGCTAATGCTAATAAAGAAGTTAAACACTTCAGAACAGCTAGTGCTATTAAAGGAAATGTTAAAACATTACCAAATACTGGTACTACTACTGACGCTTCAATGGTTGGTCTAGGACTATTAGCTGCAACATCTCTAGTTATTTCTAGAAGAAAAGCTAACAAATAATATTAAACTTTTAAAAGTAGTTTATACATACGTATAAGCTACTTTTTTTATGTATAAATTAATATATTGATTTTCAGAAAAAGATTGTGTAAAATTAGGTTTGTATATACGAAAAATTTGTCTATTCTTCGTTTTATATTAAAAGTTTTAACAAGGAGGTTTTTGATGGAAATACTTATTACAATATCTGTTTTTATTATACTAGTTATAATAGGTTCTTTTTTAAACAAATATATCCCTAGAATTCCAGCAGCACTTTTCCAAATTATATTAGGATTCTTGGTATCTTATTTAGCTATTCCGCTTCATTTTGAATTTGAATCGGAAGCTTTTATGGCTTTAATTATCGCACCACTATTATTTACAGATGCATACAAAGCATCACGTAGTGAGCTTTGGCTTTATAAAAAACCTATTGTTTACATGGCTGTAGGTTTAGTAATTACAACAGTAGTGGTCGTTGGTTATTTTATTAATTATATAATTCCTTCTATTTCTTTGGGAGCTGCATTTGCTTTAGCTGCCATCCTATCACCTACCGATGCAGTAGCGGTAAAATCTATTACAAAGGGTATGAAGTTACCAAAAGGTTTAATGTCCATTTTAGAAGGAGAATCACTTCTTAATGATGCTGCAGGTATCGTATCTTTTAAAATAGCTTTGGCAGCTATTATTACCGGAACATTTTCGCTAGCCAATGCTTCTAGAGAATTCATTATAGCTGCAATTGGGGGTGGACTTTTTGGAGTGTTAGTAGGTTCAGTTATTATTTCCGCAAAATTCGATATTATTATTTCCGAAAAATTCGATATTATTTCCGAAAAATTCGATAATAGAAAATACTCAAATTCTGAATCCAGTATATTAGTTCTTATTCAACTAATATTACCTATTGTAATTTACTTTTCCGCTGAAGAATTCCACTTTTCTGGAATTATCGCAGTGGTTTTTGCCGGAATATTACTTAACTTTGAAAGATATCTTCTTCAAGGAGACTCTTTAAGTAATCAAACAGTTATTTCTATAAATTATAATCAAGATACAGTTTCTTATGTACTTAATGGTTTTGTGTTTGTATTATTAGGATACTTATTACCAGGTATATTTAAAAACATGATTACTTACCCTGACCTTGATGTTCAAACTGCTATGTTCTACGTTATTCTAATAACTATTGCATTAATTATAACTAGATTTATTTTTGTTTATATTTTTTATGTATCATTTCAACAGCATACTTTTAAAACTTCACATAATATTGTTGAATTTTTAAAAACAAAACAGCTTGATGTTGGAGACTACAGTAGATTTGAATATGCGTTAATTACTTCATTATGCGGTATTCACGGAACAGTAACTTTAGCGACTGCCCTTATGATTCCAATAACTATTGGAACTACAGGCGAGCACTTCCCTCTTCGTAATGCTATATTATTTATAGGGAGCGGAGTTGTCTTGCTAAGTATGATAATAGGAACTATATTCCTACCATTTATTATTAAGACAGAAGATGTTGAAATAGAGCATAAGAATTATGAGCGCAGTAAAGTATTAAATGAGGTAATTAATAAATTACAAGAAAAATACTACAATAAACTTAATACTGATTCTGAAAGAATGGGTTATGCGATAGCTATAAAAAAATTACAAGAACAACAAATATACTTTTCTAATAATAGAAAAGAATTAATTAAGTATATTAAAGAGCTTTCTAAACTAGTTAGAAATGCTGAACAAGAAAAAGTTAATGAGCTACTAGCTAAATATGATAATAATAGATTTTTAAAAAGAGTGTTTGAAGTAAGGGATTGGCGTATAAAAAAATTAGTTACTTACTCTATTTACAAACAACTAGTTATAACATTACGATTAAGTTCTTTAGAAAAAACATTTAAGAGATTATTAGTTGTTCTTAATTTTATTAGAGAAGCTGAGTCTGATAAAAATTCAAATTCATATGGAAAAAGACTTCAAAAAAGATTAAAAGAAAATGAACAAATTAGAGTTCAAGTTCAATCATTTAGTAAAGATATGGAAGAAATAATAGATACTCTTACTTATAACGCAATAGACATACTAGAAGAACAAAGAACAAAAGAAAATACTCTTGTAGTTGATTTTCTTAAAAATATTTATGATAATTTTGATTATACTCTTTATAATGTTCCTTCAGATAGTTATATCGAAGAATCAAGAGAATTTGAAACTGAAGCAATTCAAATGCAAAAGGATAGATTTAAAGCATTAAAATTAGATCATAAAATTGAACATAGTGAAGCTGATAAAATTTTACGTGATCTAAACTATAATGAAGCACTATTATATTCAAATATTGAAGAATAATAAAAAATACGAGTTAAAATTCAAATCATTTATATTGATTAGATATTTTATACTCGTATTTATTTTATTTTTTAAATAATTTTTTAAATGAAAATAGAGGTTTATTTCTTACAATTCTTTCATTCCCAAGAAACTCTCTCATTTCTTTTAAACACTTACCTGCATTTTTCACAACAAAGTTAAAACTACCTGCACTTTTTGTATCTATAAAAAATCCTCTAATATATTTATCACGGAAGAACATTTGAGCACGAACTCGCTCTATTTCTCCCCACGGTATTTGGATATAATCTTCTGGATTTCTTTGATTATAAAATTCAAAAGATTTATCTCCTACTAATATATCACCGTGTTTATTCCCAAGAGAACCAGTTAAACAGTTTGCCTTAGTCGTATAAATGACTTTCTTACTCATCGATACTACCATTACAATACCTCCAATTATTCTTTATTTACATTAATATTATCTTGTTTATTTCAAAATAATTATACTATATTATAAGAAAGAAAAAAAGGGCTGAAACTTAATTGTTTCAACCCTTTTAATAAATATTACATTAATTTTGCTAAGTGAGCTAAAATACCTAATGCGAATAATCCAAAGATAATAGCTACTGGGCTTACTTTACGTTTTAATAACCACATACATGCGAATGTTAATAATAATGCTGCAAATCCAGGGATAAGTTGATTTAAGTTATCTTGTAACGTAGTAACTTTTTCCGGAGTTAACGAGAAGTCTCCACTTGTTGCTTTAGTTACGATATCTTGTAATACTCCACCTGTTACGTGTTCTTTTTCACCTGGGAAGTGAATATAGGCTTCAGGCGCTAATTGAACTTTAGAAACTACTAATGGGAATTTGATATTAGTCCAACGCATTACTAATACCCCCATTACAAACATACCTAGGATAGATGCTCCTTTAGTAATAGTTTGTAAGAAACCACCTGAAAGGTCGCTTGTAATTTCTGAACCTTTTTTGTACCCAAGTTCTTGAGTATACCATAAGAATCCTATACGGATTGCGTTCCATGCGATAAAGAAGAATAATGGAGCAATAATTGATCCACCTGTTGCAAGTGAAGCTGCGATAGCTCCAAGGATAGGACGTACAGTAAACCAGAATACTGGATCACCAATACCTGCTAAAGGTCCCATCATACCTACTTTAACACCTTGGATTGCTGAATCTTCGATTTCAGCTCCATTTGCTTTATCTTCCTCAAGAGCAAGTGTTACCCCTAAGATAGGTGCTGCAATATATGGGTGAGTGTTAAAGAACTCTAAGTGACGTTTTAATGCTGCTGAAGCATCTTCTTTATTTGGATATAACTTTTTAAGTGCTGGGATTAATGAGAATGCCCAACCACCATTTTGCATACGCTCATAGTTCCATGAACCTTGAAGGAACTGAGAACGTAGCATTACACTACGACGATCTTTTTTACTTAAAGTAATTTTTTTCTCTGTCATTTTTAGTTCCTCCTTATTAATAGTCGTTTAAGATGTCGCCTAATGGATCACCTGATGAAGAGTTACCTCCACCACCACCTTTGTTTTTAGAAAGGTTTAGGTAAACTATAGCGATACATAATCCAATAATACCAATTGCGATAAGTGTTAGTTGGCTGATAGGTGCTAATGCAAATCCTAAGAAGAAGAATGGCCATACTTCTTTAGTTGCCATTAGGTTAATAACCATCGCAAACCCGACAGCTACTACCATTCCCCCACCAATTGTCATACCTTCTGTAAACCATTTTGGTAATGATTCAAGTGCAGCTTGAACAGATGCAGATGGGATGAACATAAGTAATCCTGCTGGAATAGCTACACGTAATCCTTGACATGCAAGTGCTACATAGTGCCAAAATTCTACTCCACGGAAGTTCCCGTTTTCAGCTGCATGGTCTGCTCTGTGTACGATAACAACTGATAAAGTACGAACGAACATAGTTAAAACTAATCCTACTGTACCTAGTGTAACAGCTGTTGCAATCGCAATGTTACGACCGTTGTCAGAGAAGTCACCCGCTTTAATGAAAATAATAGCTGATGCTACTGATGCTAATGCTGCGTCAGGAGCAACTGCAGCCCCAATATTAGCCCATCCAAGTGCTAATAATTGTAGGGCACCACCTAAAATAATACCTTCTGATAAATGTCCTGTTGCTAAACCGATTAATGAACAAGCAATAATTGGTTGGTGGAATTGGAATTGGTCCAAAATACTTTCCATACCTGCTAAAAATGCAACAACAAGGACTAAAATAATTGCTAGAATACTAAATTCCATAGTGTCCTCCTAATATAAATACTATTTAATTATAATTTTAAACCTTCACTAGCTTTTGCTTCAATAAGTTTAAATAAGTCTGAACGTGAATCATTAGATACTTTACGAACATCAAATTTAACACCTAATTCACTAAGCTTTTTGAAAGTATCAACATCGTTTTGATCTACAGATAATACATTGTTAATTTGAACTTTACCTGCAGAGTGTGCCATAGAACCTACGTTAAGTTCTGGGATTTCTACACCTTTTTCAATAACTGAAAGTACCTCTTGAGGTGTTTCAAATAATAATAATGCTTTTGTATCACCAAAACGTGGATCATTATACACTTGAACAAGTTTGTCAAGTGGAATTACATGAGCACGAACTCCTGGAGGAGCAGCTTGCTCAATAAGTTTTTTACGTAGTTCATCTTTTGCTACATTATCTGAAACTACGATAATTCTGTTTGGTTGAGTTGCTTTTGTCCAGTTAGTCGCAACTTGACCGTGTAATAGACGTGAATCTAAACGTGCTAAAACAAATTTGATTTTTCCATCTCCAATTACAGTACCTTCAGGGATTTCACCTTGAGGAGCCGCATTTGCAGCTGATTCTGCTACTTCTGCTTTTGGTTGTAGTTCTTCAGGACGAACTTTACACCCATCTATAGCAGTTGGAGTAATTGCTTTTGCAATTTCATGTGCTGTAGTCATTGTGAAGCGACTAGCATATGCTTCGATTAACATTGGTAAGTTAAGTCCAGCTACGATAGCTCTTTTTTCAGGAGCTTCTTCAAATAATTTGTTAGCTTGGTTAAATGGACTTCCACCCCAAAGATCGACAAGGAAAAGAATTTCTTCAGAGTCTACTTTAGCTATAGCTTCTTGAAGTTTTCTTTGCAAGTCATCCGGACCTTCACTAGGCATAAATACTACTGATTCTACTTTTTCCTGTTCACCGAAAATCATAGTACCAGATTGTTTAATACCAGCAGCAAATTCACCGTGACTTGCGATGATAATTCCTACCATCTTAATACCTCCTTATTTTTAAAATATTTTAATATGACGTGTATACGCTAGCATACTGTAAGATTATATCATTTAAACATAAGTTTGTAAATTGTTTGATTCCCTCTTAACCCAAACATTGTATCCGCTTTTCTTTGTTCACATTTTTATTTTCAATTTACATAATTTTATAAAACATTGTTAAAATAATATATTTTGCAACTTTTTTTTATTTCGCTTTGTTTCTAATCATAAAAATTATCAAAAATTTAACTTTAAAGAAAATTAAAATTTCTATTTTCATAAATTTTCATTATTTTTCATCGTAAAAAAGCATTAAGTAACTTTACGCTACCTAATGCTCTTTTTTATTGTTTATAATCTATATGAATGTTCTTTGAAATTACCTACAATTGTGTTTACTGCAGTTACTGTAATAAATGCCTCTGGACAATTTTTAGCAACTAGTTTTTTTAATAAGTACATTTCATTTTGTTGGATAACTACAATAATCATACGTTTCTTCTCATGAGAGTATCCTCCCTCAACATCCATTACTGTTGAGCCTCTATGTAGTGTATTATTAATTACTTCTACCATTTTCTCTGGTGCTTTACAAATAATAGTACATTGAATATATGCTGAGAATAGTTTTTGTACACCTTTCATTGTTTGATTACGTACAAAACTCATTACTAATGCATACATAACGTATTTTATGTCGAAGAAAATCCAGACGATAATGTAAATAATTATGTCTTGAATTAAAAATACTGTTGGTAAACTATATTTAAATCTATACGAGATAAATTTACCTGTAATATCTGTTCCTCCTGTAGAAGCCCCTCCTACCAATAAACAACACATTGCAAGTCCTGAAATAATTCCACAAAATATTGCAGCTACTAGAGAATCTCCTAAATGTACAGGGGTAATTAATTTCGGTAAGTTATTAATAAGTAATGATGAAGTACTTATTACAAACACAGTTAATACTACAAATTTTTTACTTACATATTTGTATCCAATATAAAACAACGGTACGTTAAGTAAAAATTGTGCAGTACCTATTTTAATGCCAAATACTTTATTTAATACTAAACTTAAACCTAATGCTCCACCAGCACCTATATTATTTACAGGAATTAACAAGCCTGCATAGATAGAGAAAAGCACCGTTCCTAGTATAAGTAATATTATATTTTTTGCTTCTTTATGTCTTTCTGTCGTATAAATAGTATCCGATAAATGCATTTCCTAATATTCCTTTTTGTATACTTATTTATATTGTAATATAAATAAAAAATAAATCAAGAGATATGAAAATATAAATTAACAATTCATTTTATAAGTTTTTTGTGTTAAAATTTAAGTAATGAATTTTTTATTTAGTACTTATATTTAATTAACCTTGAAAATTTTATTTCAGTAAAAGAAGAAATGAAATTTTTAAAATTTGTAAAGGAGAAAAATATGATTAAACTTTATAATACATTAACAAAACAAAAAGAGATACTTAAGACTATAGAAGAAAATAAAGTGAAAATGTATGTGTGTGGACCTACTGTTTACAACTATATTCATATTGGTAACGCACGTCCTATTATTGTTTTTGACGTTGTACGCAAATATTTAGAACACAGTGGGTACGAAGTAGATTTCATTTCTAACTTTACTGACGTAGACGATAAAATAATCAAAGCTAGTAATGAAGAAGGAATTTCAACAACTGAACTTACTAATAAATATATAGAAGCTTTCTTTAAAGACTATGATGCACTAGGATGTACTCGCGCTACAAAAAATCCTCGTGTAACAGAATATATGCAAGAAATTATTGATTTTATCGCTGATCTTGTTAAAGAAGGTTTTGCTTATGAATCAAATGGGGATGTATACTTTAGAACTCGTAAAAAAGAAGACTATGGTAAGCTAAGTAAGCAATCTATAGACGATTTAATTAGTGGAGCTCGTATTGAGGTTGAAGAACATAAAGAGGATCCCCTTGATTTTGCTCTTTGGAAGAAAGCTAAACCTGGAGAAGTAAAATGGGATAGCCCATTTGGAGAAGGTCGTCCTGGTTGGCACATAGAATGTTCAGTTATGGCAAAAGAAACATTAGGTAAAACTATAGATATCCACGCTGGTGGACAAGATTTAACATTCCCTCACCACGAAAATGAAATTGCTCAATCTGAATGTCATAATCATGCACCATTTAGTAATTATTGGATGCATAATGCGTTTATTAATATTGATAATGTTAAAATGAGTAAGAGTCTTGGTAACTTCCGTTTAGTTAAAGATATTATAGCTGAAATAGACCCTATGATTCTACGCTTATTTATGCTTACAGTTCACTATAGAACTCCTATTAACTACACATTAGAAAATATTGAACTAGCTACAACTAACTACGAAAAATTAAAAACAGCTTATCAAAATCTACAATTTAGATTAAATAATGAAACAACTGAAGAAGTTTTAGATAAAGAAGTTGTTAATGCAGTAACTCAAGAATTAGAAAAATTTGAAGAATATATGCAAGATGATTTCAATACTGCTAATGCTCTTTCTTCTTGGTATGAGCTTGTTAGAATTTCTAACTCTTATACTTCAAAAGAAACAGTAAATAAAGAAACTTTAGAGCTTCTTAATGCTGCATTTGAAACATATAGTTCTATACTTGGAATTAATGTTAAAGAGGATAATAAGCTTGATGATTCATATAT
>ERZ773074.1154-NODE-1154-length-10419-cov-3.103531_pt1 | contig 10419 bp, 5 predicted proteins | sample MGYA00580615_ERZ773074 | MGnify/ENA primary metagenome ERZ773074 (study PRJEB29015, sample SAMEA2738126) | human oral metagenome | biome: human oral; feature: human-associated habitat; material: saliva | place: China | collected 2160 ...
GGCCAGGACGTCGGCCAGGAGCGGTGGGACGAGCGTCGTCTTGCCGGTGCCGGGTGGGGCGGTGAGGACCAGGCAGGTGCCGGCGTCGTCGGAGGCGGAGGGGTTGGAGGAGAGGCGCTCGCGCAGCTCGGGCAGCACCTCGACCACCGGCAGGTCCGGCGGCGAGGCGAGCAGCGCCCTGATGGGGTCGGTCTGCGGAGGCAGCGTGCGGCCCTGCGGCCCGGTGCGAGTCATGCCCCGATTGTGCCCGGTGGGGGAGTGGACGGGGCCGACGTCGGACCGGGGCGGGAGCTGAGCAGCAGGTGGCCTCCGGGCCGTGGAGGACCGGAGGTGCAGTGGGTGGATAGGGGTGAGGGGAGACGCGCAGGAGCCGGCGGCTACCGGATGCTCATGAGGATGTCTCGGGCCTGCAGGGCGTCGGCGAGCTTCTCGGCGTACTCGGCGTGCGTCTTGACGGCCTTGCGCATGCCGAGGGCGCCGCCGATGATGGCCGACCCCGTCGAGGACAGGTAGCGCACCAGGGTCTCGCCGTGCGGGCCGGTCCCGAACTGAAGGTTCTGCGAAAGATAGAAGTTGCTGCCCATGAGGGCGCCGAAGGCGATGGACATGCCCTTCTTGCCGCGGGTGATCTGGAGGGTGTCGGCGGAGAAGGGCGCGACGGTCCAACCCTCCTGAGTGAAGAACTCGGTAACGATTGATCGAACTTGATCGATTGGTGCATTAATGGTGTACGTGCGCTCAGCCATGGTGGGATGCTAAGCGATACTCCTTTGTTCTTGCACATTGTGTGCAATAACGTTTGCGTGAAGGTGGCGCGCTGCTAGCCTGCGTGCGCCCGGTGCACCGCCTGGCTCGCAAGCAGATCGACAAAATCTTCACAATCGACGCGTATCTGTGTCGATTGTGAAGATTCGGTCGAAGTGTGGGAGGGCGGGGTGGTGTGCCCAGGCCAACCCGTGCGGGCCGGGGCAGTTCCAGGAGCCTCCCCTACACTGGCCGAGTGACCGACACGATCGACTCTCACACCGACGCCTCAGGCGAGCCCGCAACCGGGACCGACTCGGGTTCACCGGCGGGCGCCGCCACCGGGGCGCGCACCTCCACGGCGACCCTGGAGCGCCCGGCATCTGGTGCGGCCTCGCCCTCTCCGACGCCTGCCGCCGTGCCGCGCGCAGGCGCCCTGCCGACCCCCGCTGAGCAGGCCCTGGCCGCCAAGGACAAGACCCTCACCTCCCCGGCGGCCATTCAGCTGGCCCGCCACGCGCTGGAGGAGGTCACCGACCCCATCACCGTCGGCGAGTACGTGGCCGCCGCGCCCGACGCCGAGCGCCTCGTCACCCACCTGTTCGACTGCACCCTGAGCGGCTACCGCGGCTGGCGCTGGGCGGTCACCCTCAGTCGCGTCCCGCGCGGCCGCACCGCCACCGTCTGCGAGGTGGAGCTCCTCCCCGGCGAGGAGGCCCTCCTCGCGCCCGCCTGGGTCCCGTGGGCCGAGCGCCTCGAGCCCGGTGACATCACCCGCTCCGACCGCCTGCCCCGCAAGGAGACCGACGAGCGCCTCGAGCCCGGGTGGGAGGCCACTGGTGAGGACGCCGACGCCGTCGCCCTGGACGAGCTCGACCTGGGCCGCCCCCGGGTCCTGAGCGCCCAGGGCGTCGCCAGCGCCGCCGAGCGCTGGTACGGCGGCGACCACGGCCCCGACGCCGAGGGTGTCCGCAAGGCCCACGCCACCTGCTCCACCTGCGGCTTCTTCGTGCCCATGGCCGGCGCCCTGCGCGCCATCTTCGGCGTGTGCGCCAACGAGTGGGCCGCCGACGACGGCAGCGTCGTCTCCCTGGACCACGGCTGCGGCGCCCACTCCGAGACCGACCTGCCCGACCAGGGCCCGGAGTGGCCCATCAACCCCTCACGGGTCGACGACCACCTCATGGTGCCGCTGAGCACCAACGGGCTCGACTTGCGCGAAGGCCGCAGCATCGCCGAGCTCGCCGCCGAGCAGGGCGACGACGTCGACGCCGAGCCGGGTGGTGCCCCCGCCGAAGACTCGGGAGACATCGCAGGCGCCCCCGGTCAGGGAACCGGTACGGAATCCCCCGCTCAGGAGGCCGACGGCCCGGCCGATGGCGCGAAGACCACGGACTCCGACGGCGCCGCTGACGAAGCCGCTGGCGCTAACGACTCGGATACTCAGGCCGAGGACGGCGCCGCCGGCACGGATGCCACCGCGCCCGCGGCCGAGGAGCAGACGGAGGAGCCCGGGACGAAGACCACCAAGAAGTCCGCCGCGTCCGAGCAGAAGCCCGCCGCGAAGCGCTCCCGCCGCGCGGCCACCTCGACGCGCCGCCGTCGCACGGCCGACTCGCCCGAGGAAGCCTCTGAGGAGCGCAGCAGTCGCCTGGTGGGGCTCGACCTGGGAGAGCTCGAGAGGGCGACCGCCGCGGCGTCGGCCTCCTCGGCCCCCGATGCTGCGAGCGCCGCCGAGTCTCTTGAGGCAATCGTGGAGCCGCCCTCACCGGACCCTGCCGGCGGCGAGTCCAGTGACACGCCCAGCGAGCGCGCCGCCTCGGCCCGCGCCGCCGTCGCCGGCCTGTCCCTGGCCCTCGGGATCGACATGCCCCAGGGCGACGAGGCCACCGACGACACCGAAAACGCCGAGACCGGCGCCCCCGCGGAGCAGACGCCGCGGACCCTCGCCGAGCTTGAGGCCATCCTGCCCAACCGCTCCTGATTGCGCGTCAGCTGCTGTCCGGCGTCATGCCCCGGCGAGGCGCTTGGCGGCTTCCAGCACATCATCGAGCATCGTCTCGGTGAGCCGGCCGGTGAACGTGTTCTGCTGGCTGGGGTGGTAGCTGCCGAGCAGCGTCACCGCCCTGCCGTCGGGCCTGGTCAGCTCCGCCGTAGCCCCGTGGCCGAAGCGCGGCTGGGGGCGGGGGAGGGCCCAGCCGGCCTCCCGGGTGACCCGCAGCACCGCGCCCCATCCGATCCCGCCCAGCGCCAGCAGCACCCTGATCTCAGGCATGAGGGCGATCTCGCGGGCGAGCCACGGGGCGCAGGTGGCCCGCTCGGCGGCCGTCGGCTTGTTGGCCGGCGGGGCGCAACGCACAGCGGCGCCCATGCGCGCCCCGGTGAGCCGCTGCCCGTCGCCGGCCGCCGTCGAGGTGGGGGACGTCGCCATGCCCGCCCGGTGGAAGGCCGCCCACAGCCAGTCCCCGGAGCGGTCCCCCGTGAACATGCGGCCGGTGCGGTTCGCCCCATTGGCCGCGGGTGCCAGCCCGACGACGTAGATGCGGGCATCCGCCGACCCGACACTCGCCACCGGTCGCCCCCAGTACGGCTCATGGGCGAAGGAGGCGCGACGGCCGGTCCGGGCCACCTCCTCACGCCAGGCCACGAGCCGGTCGCAGGCACGGCACACCGTGATCCGGGCGTCGAGTTCGGGCAGATCCGACGACGAGTCGGCCAGGCGCGCCACGTCGGTGGCCGAGCGGGCCACGGGTGTGGCGGCAGTAGCGGGATCGTCGGGCCACCCGGTCCCGGGAGGGACCGGGGAATCGAAGAACGCTCCGGTGACGGGGTGCGGGTCAGCCATGCCCTCATTGTGGACGCGTGGAGCGCACCATGGGCCGGCTTCTGTCACCGGTGAAGGGCCGGCCCGCTCATCGCCAGGTGGCTCCGGAGGGGCCGACGGCGAGCCGCATCCCCTTGGGGTCGCGCACGAATCCGGCCTGACTCAGGAGGTCGCTCACGGCCGGCGCCAGCGTGGTGACCCCGTTGAGGGTCTCCACCACCGTGCGGCGCCTGATCGCCGCCCCCTGGCGCGCGAACATCGCCTGCCTGTCGGCCGCCAGCGCGGTCAGGGCGCGTGCCAGCTCCTCGCGCGCGGACGTGTAGGAGATGAGGACCTTGAGGTTCTCTGAGGCGTAGAGCACCGGGGCGCCACCCAGCACGACGACGCTTGCCCCCTGGCGCCGGACTGGCGGGCCACCCGTCTCCCCACCGCCGCCCCCGGCCGACTCGCCGAGGCCAGCAGGTAGCACCGGCTCGGGCCACGGCACCCCGCGCCCGACGAGACAGGCCGGGTCCTTGAGATCGAGCACGACCGGCGTCTCCGCCGCGCCGGCGGGGCCGGGGGTGAGGGACCGCAGCCGCTCGACGCTCTCCCGCTCGGCGAACTGCGCCGGCCCCAAGCCTTCAATGAAACTGCCACGCAGAACCACCCCGGTCTCCTCCATGCGCCGCAGCACCGGCATGAGCGGCCCGAGCCCTCCCGCGCCGCCGAAGGTCAGGGCGAGGTCGCGGGAGACGACCCCGTAGCGGTCCAGCAGTGACTCCACCTCCGCGATCGCCCGCTCCTCATCGCCCGCCGAGGCGGAAGACAGCCTCACCCAGGAGGTGGAGCCCAGAACGGAGGACAACCGCCCGGCCGCCGTTGCCTCCCCGGCGCGCGGCATCCCCATCATGAGGCGACGGCCCCGGCGGCTGCGCACTCGCCGTGAGGGCGGGGCAGCGCGCGTCCCGGCCGCGGGCACCAGTGCCCGGCGCACCGGTTCGAAGGAGCGGCCCGTGGCGGCCCCTTCACGAACCAGCCTCCAGAGCTCCTCCCCGGTGACTCCCGTCTCCCTGCCCGTCGGCGCCTCCGGCTCACCCGGGGCAATCGCCTCCCCGGCGACCGGCGCCAGGGCGGAGTCCGTGGGGAAGAAGGCGATCTCGCCCGGCGCGGGGACGTCGTCGGCCCCGGGCCTCACCCGGGCCGCACCGGATCGGGACGCCGCATCGCTGACGGGCCTCGCCTGCCAGACGACCTCCCCGGCAGCGATGAGCTCATCGAGCATGGCCGGCCGGTAGTCAACGACCCTGGCGGGCAGCACCACCGACTCCCACAGGCCGGCCGGCAGCCACACACCCTCCAGCGCCGCCAGGGCCTCGGCCAGGGTATCCACGCCGCTGCCCGGCTCATCCAGGCCCGCCCTCTCCAGCACGAGACGCTGAAGAGCCTCAGGTGGAACCGGTGCGACGGCGGCCCGCGCCCGGTCCAGGGAGCGGCGGCGCACCCGGGCCAGGACCGCCGGCTCCATCCACCCCGCCGCACCCAGGTCCACGAGCGAGCCGTCCCCGGCCAGCTCGGCCAGGGCTCCCTCCGCCACCGCCGCCCCCAGCCCAAAGGCCTGCGCCACGCGCTGCGGTGTCACGGTCGTGTGGGTGCGCGCGTAGCGCAGAAGCAGGTCGTTCAGCGGCGAGCGGGCCGCCGCCCTCCGTTCGACAGTGCCACCGGCCCCGGCCCGCTCCAGCGCCCAGTCGGGGACCTCTGCTCCCAGGGCCCGCTGCAGAGCCGAGACGTCCTCGACCCGGGCCCACAGCTCCCGCTCGCCGACCCGCACCGCGGCGGCTCGGCGAGCCCCGGCCAGCTCGGCGAGCGCCCGATCGACCTCCCGCTCGGCTGAGTGCTTGTCCGCGCCCTCGAAGCCGTCGCCTTGCCCGTCCTCCCCCGGCTCCCGCCCGCCGACGTCGGTGCACCGCGCAGCCAGCTCGGCCGCGCTCAACGGGCCCAGCTCACGCAGAAGATCAGTGATCCCCTCGGCGTCGGCGCGCACCCGCCTGCCGGGGGCCAGGTGCTGGAGCTCGGCCTCCACCTGGGCCAGGACCTCGTCGTCGAGCAGGTCCGCGATGCCGGCGTCGCCCAGCAGGGCGTCGAGCGCCTTGGGGTCCAGGGAGAGCAGCTGGGCCCGGCGCTCGGCGTGGGGCAGGTCCTCCTGGTAGATCAGGGTGCTCGCGTACCCGAACAGCAGCGGGTGGGCGAAGGGCGACGGCTCAGTGGTGATGGCCTCGACGACGCGCACCCGGCCGGAGGCGAGACGCTCCATGAGGTCGGTGAGTGCGGGCAGGTCGTAGTACTGCTGGAGGCACTCGCGCGCCGCCTCCACGCTGACGGGGAAGTCCCGGAACTGGCGGGAGGCCTCGAGCAGCTGTCCGGCTTTGACCCGCTGCAGCCACAACGGCGTGCGGCGCCCCGGGCGGGCGGCGGGCATGAGCAGGGCGCGGGCTGCGCACTCGCGGAACCGGGCCGCGAACAGCGCCGTCGTCTCGATTCGGCTGCGCACCAGGGAGGAGATCTCCGCGGCGTCGAAGGTGATGAGCCCGGCCCCCGGGAGGTCGCCCTCAACCGGCGGGATCTGCAGGACGATGCCGTCGTCGGCCACGATGATCTGCGGGCGCACCCCCAGCACCTGGTGCACCCGCTCCCGGATCGCCATCGCCCAGGGCTCGTGGACGCACCGACCCAGCGTGCTGTGGACGATGATCCGCCAGCTGCCGGACTCGTCCTCATAGCGCTCCAGGACCAGGGTCTCATCGGTCGGCAGGGCGCCGGTGGCTCGGTACTGCTCGCGCAGCAGCGCCAGCAGGTTGCTGCGGGCATGAGCGTCCAGTCCCGCCTCCGTGAGCCGCTGCCGCAGTGCCCGCTCGCCCTCCGACTCCCCGGCTCCCGCCTCCGACGGCAAGGAGCTCTGCGCCTCACTCAGGAAGACGCCCTTGGCGAGCCCGGTGGCCGCAGGCCTGCCCAGCCCCTCGCCCCTCCAGAACGGCAGGCGGGCGCTGCGCCCCTCAGCCGGGTCGACGACGACGCGGTCCCCCGTGATCTGGCGGATCCGCCAGCTCGACGTCCCCAGCGTGATGATGTCGCCCGGGCTGGACTCGTGCACCATCTCCTCGTCGAGCTCCCCGACCCGCCGCCGCCCGGCATCCTGCGCCCCCTCGGGCAGGACGACGGGGAACATGCCCCGGTCCGGGATCGTTCCCGAGGAGGCCACCGCCAGCCGCTGCGTGCTGGGCCGGGCACTGAGCTCACCGGTGGCGCGGTCCCACACGATCCGCGGCGAGAAGTCCGTCAGATCCGCCGAGGCGAAACCGCCGGCCAGCAGCTCCAGGACCGAGTCGAAGGCCGGGCGCGGCAGCGAGGAGTAGGGGGCCGCCCGCCTGACGGTGGCGAACCAGGTCTCGGCCGTCAGTCCCTCCGTCACACTCACCGCGGCGACCGTCTGCTGGGCCAGCACGTCCAGTGCGTTGGACACCAGCTCGGTGCGCTCGATCGCCCCGGCACGCATCCCCTCGGCGGCGACGACGGCGTCCACCAGGTGAGTGCGCTCCACGGGGTAGATGACGCCGCGCGGCCGCCCGCCCACCCGGTGGTCGGCGCGCCCCACCCGCTGCAGGCCCGCTGCGACCGACGGGGGCGGCGCCACCTGGAGCACGAGGTCGACCGAGCCGATGTCGATGCCGAGCTCGAGGGAGGCCGTGGCCACCACGCACCTCAGCTCGCCCGCGGCCAGCTCCCGCTCCACGCCCAGACGCTGTTCCTTGGAGACTGACCCGTGGTGTGCCTTGGCGATCACCGGGGCGCCCGCCGCCAGGGGCTCGGTGTGCGAACCGGTTCCCATCTCCCAGGACTCCCGGTGAACCGGCGCCCGCGGCGCCGGTGCCACCGCCCCGAGACGCGCGGCGTAGGCCTCGTTGAGGTGCGCGGTGAGCCGCTCGCAGGCGCCCCGGGAGTTGACGAAGACCAGCGTCGTGCGGTGGGCCAGGACCTGGTCGAGGATCGCGTTCTCAAGGTGCGGCCAGATCGAGGCCGACACCCGGGCGGGCACCCCCGCACCGGGCTCGTCAGCCCGCCCCGCCGCCATGGCTCGACCCAGCGCCTTATCGGAGCGCCAGGCCTGCGAGGACCCCGCCCGTCCGAGCCCGGAGGGCCGGGAGCCGCGGCCGCCGCCCGCGCTCGTGGGGGCTGCCAGGGCCCGTTCCATCCGGGTGCGCCGGTCCGAGATCGCCGGGATGCGGGCCATGTTCTCCACCGGCACGGACACTGTGACCTCCGGCGCCGCCCGGCCGTCGTCGGAGATGATCGTCACCGGGTGCGGCCCGCCGAGGAAGCGGGCGACCTCCTCCGGCGGCGAGACGGTGGCGGACAGGCCGATGCGCTGCGCCGGCCGCCCCAGGAGGTCATCGAGCCGCTCCAGGGACACGGCCAGGTGCGTGCCGCGCTTGGAACCGGCGAAGGAGTGGATCTCGTCGACGATGACCGTCTCCACTGTCCGCAGCGTCTCCCGCACGGCGCTGGTGAGCATGAGGTAGAGCGACTCCGGCGTCGTAATGAGGATGCTGGGCGGGTGGCTGCGCAGCCGACGACGCTCCCGCGCGGGCGTGTCCCCCGAGCGCACCCCCACCGAGATCGGGCGGGTGGGGCCGACGGCGCGGATTCCCGCCAGGGGCCGGCGCAGGTTGCGCTCCACGTCCGCTCCCAGCGCCTTGAGCGGGGAGATGTAGAGGACCCGCACGCCGTCGGCCCCGCCCTGCGCGCCACCTTCTGCCGCCTCGACCCTCTGCTCCTCCGCGGCCGGCTCCTGTCCCAGGCGGTCGATGGCGGACAGGAAGGACGCGAGCGTCTTGCCCGAGCCGGTGGGGGCGATGACCAGGGCGTTCTCACCCCGGCCGATCGTGGCCCAGGCCCGCTCCTGCACCGGGGTGGGACCGGTGGGGAAGGCGTCGAGGAACCAGGTGCGGGTGGCCGAGGAGAATCCCTCCCAGCCCGGCTCGCGCGGACCTGCCGCGGCGGCCGGGTCCTCTGCTGCCTCGGTCACGGCCATCACCTCCTCCCATCCGGTCTCACCGACCATCCTTCCACGAGGGTGTGACAGTAATTCCGGGGTCTAAGCGATGGGGCGAGCGCCGGCGGCAACGATGACGGCAGCGCTCAGTTTCGCTCAGCGCGTGATGATCTGGAAGAATGCCGCCGTGAGCACACGTACCCCGACGAAGTCCTCATCTTCGTCCTCGCCCAGTCAGGTCTCTCGACTGGATCAGTTCTTCCACATCACTGAACGCGGTTCGAGCATCTCCCGAGAGATCCGTGGCGGTATCGTCACCTTCTTCTCGATGAGCTACATCCTCGTCCTCAACCCCGCGATCCTGTCCAAGGCGAGCCCTCCGGGAACCGAGGCCCAGCTCGCCGCAGGCACCGCCTTCGTCGCCGCGGTCATGACGATCCTCATGGGCGTCGTCGCCAACTACCCGATGGCCCTGGCCGCGGGCCTGGGGATCAACGCGATGGTCGCCTACACCCTCGTGGGCACCCAGGGCATGACCTACGCCGACGCCATGGGCCTCATCGTCATCGAGGGCATCATCATCCTCGTCCTCGTGCTTACCGGCTTCCGGGAGGCCGTCTTCAAGGCCGTCCCCGACCAGCTCAAGACCGCGATCTCCGTGGGCATCGGCCTGTTCATCGCGCTCATCGGCCTGGTGGACGCCAAGATGGTGCGCCGCGGCGGCACCCCCCTGGAGCTGGGCCTGGGCGGCTCCCTCCAGGGCTGGCCGGTCCTCGTCTTCCTCTTCGGGCTCTTCCTCATGGTGGTGCTCCACGTGCGCAAGGTCCGCGGCGCCATCCTCATCGGCATCGCCTCGGCCACGGTCCTGGCCATCATCATCGACGCCGTCACCCACCTGGGTCCCTTCAACGATGACCCGGAGAAGGGCCCGCTTAACCTCACCGGCTGGTCCCTGTCCGAGCCGCGCCTGGACGGCTTCCCGGTGGACGTGCCGAGCCTGTCGACGCTGGGCCACTTCAGCCTGCTGGGCAGTGTGCACAAGGTCGGGATCGTCTCGGTGATCCTCCTGGTCTTCTCCCTGCTGCTGGCCGACTTCTTCGACACCATGGGCACCATGGTCGCCATCGGCGCCGAGGGCGACCTGCTCGACGAGCACGGCAACCCGCCCAAGACGCGCGAGATCCTCGTCGTCGACTCCCTGGCCGCCATCGCCGGTGGTGTCGGGGGCGTCTCCTCCAACACCTCCTACGTGGAGTCCGCCGCGGGCGTGGGGGAGGGGGCTCGCACGGGCCTGGCCTCCGTGGTCACCGGCTGCATGTTCGCCCTGTCCATGTTCTTCGCGCCGCTGGTCAAGATGGTCCCCTACGAGGCGGCCACCCCGGCGCTGGTGGTGGTCGGTTTCCTCATGATGATGCAGGTGACCGACATCGACTGGAAGTCCCCGGAGATCGCCCTGCCGGCCTTCCTGACCATCATCATGATGCCCTTCTCCTACTCGATCACCAACGGGATCGGGGCCGGCTTCGTGTCCTACCTGGTCATCGAGGTCGCTCAGGGGCGGGCGCGGAAGATCCACCCGCTCATGTGGGTGGCCTGCGCGATGTTCGTCGTCTACTTCACCCTCGCCCCCATCAAGGCGATCCTCGGCGTCTCCTGACGAGGGGCGACGGCCTCCGGCGGAAGCGCTGGAGGCGTCCTCCCATTGGGAGATGACGGTGTCAGTGTCCATATCTGCAGCAAAGGCCGTGAACGGTCTCGTTCCTTCGCAAGAAAACCGCATGATTCCGCGGTTCTCGCTGGTGAGGTGAGCGGTGCTGAGTCC
>ERZ773074.1155-NODE-1155-length-10414-cov-51.233999_pt1 | contig 10414 bp, 6 predicted proteins | sample MGYA00580615_ERZ773074 | MGnify/ENA primary metagenome ERZ773074 (study PRJEB29015, sample SAMEA2738126) | human oral metagenome | biome: human oral; feature: human-associated habitat; material: saliva | place: China | collected 2160 ...
ACACAACCCATCATCAGCAGGAGCAAGAATCATGGACGACATTGAACTCCCCGACACTCCGACCTCTCCCGAAAGCTTCAACGGCCTCGTCGATGAGAAGGTTCTTGCCCCTTGGGGAGAGGCAGGCCCCGCACCAAGCGACCACTGGCGCCAAGACGTGCTCGGCGCAGACTACGAATCTCGGACCATCCCCCTGATGGACGATGACGCGGGCCCCGTTGTCGCAACCCTTGTTCGCTACCGAGGCCACACTTCCTCGACGCACGCCTCCTCCTCTGCTGCGCCCGCACTTTCGCCTACCGATGCACACTCCACGCGCAGCGGAGCTACACCGCAGGCCCCGCGCTTCGTACTCCTTTATATCCACGGTCGAAACGACTACTTCTTCCAACGCGAGCTCGCCGAAGACATCGCAGGATGCGGCGGAGCGTTCTACGCGCTCGATCTGCGCCGCTATGGGCGTTCGCTGCGCCCGGGTCAACGCATGGGTTTCGTTTCAAACCTCAGTCTTTACGACGAAGACATTGCGGAAGCTCTTGACCTCATTCGCGAGGACTACCCCGATCTGCCACTTGTCCTCATGGGGCACTCGACGGGCGGGCTCTTGGCAACCTTGTGGGCGAACCGTCACCCGGGCGCACTCGATGGCCTGATCTTGAATTCTGCCTGGCTTGAAATGCAGACCATGGCTTCGATGCGTTCAGCTGTTGCACCGATCCTCGAACGGATCGCTTCACGCAATCCGATGTGGGCGGTGCCCGGAGGAGACGGCCCCGACCATTACGGCCGTTCCTTGCGTGAGGGGCGGAACGCACTTGACGCTCCCCTGCCTGACTCGCTTGCCGCTTACCCGGATGATCCTACGGTCAAGGGATGGAGTTACGCCCTCGAGTGGAAGCGCCCTGGATCTTACCCGGCATATGCTGCGTGGCTTGAGGCAATCCTGGACGGCCACGAAAACGTTGCGAGCTCAGTACACCTGGACATCCCCGTACTTTCAATGATGTCAACGTCGAGCTATTTCGGTGAAGAGTTCACCGAGGCAGTTTTCTCCAGCGATGTCGTTTTGGATCGCGAGGTCATTCTTGAGCGTTCCGCGCGACTTGGACCGCTGGTGACAGTGGCGAGCTTCCCCGGTAAGCACGACTTGCTGCTGTCGGACCCGCAGGTGCGCGCAGAAGTTTACGAGACGATGAATCGTTGGATCGGCGCGTTTATCTAACTCACCCCGCGTGGGAATCTCAGTGGGCGCAGCCCCCTCAAAGACCGACGTTTAGCCTTCGCGCGAGTACTCGCGGATAATCTCGCGATTGACCTCGGCTAGTGACTCTCCCAAGGTCGGCCCTTCTTCGCCGCCCAGGTGCCACAGCGCCCAAGCATCTCCGCCGACTTGAAAGTGCACTAAGGCTTCTTGCGGATCATTCCAGGTTTGCTCTCCCGCACGCAGGAGCCCATCGGCCGTGAACTCGCAATTCGCCTGCGGAGCCTCGAGCAGGATCGCGGGCACGTCCTCGGCGATGATCTGCCCCAGGACACGCAGCGCGGCCGCATCGCGCGCAAGAACGGGGATTCCGGCCTCGCGTGCGCGAGCGAGTTCTTCGGATTCTTCTTCACTGACGAGGCCGGTGCCTGCTTCCTCATTCACCTGCGGTGCCGCGTGGTGATGGGGGTCCTCCCCCTCGCGCTCGACGGCATTTTCGGCGTCTGCGCCATACTCGAATACTTCGTCGGTGTAGAGCTCGCGCTCGCTCGTCTCCGCATAGTCGGCGGACTCAAGGTGCGGCTCCCCCGGCGCGGACTCAGCTTCTTCGGAGGCCTCAACCTGGGGGTGCACGCTTGTGACGGTTACTTCCGGGATTGACGAGGCGATCGCGGGCACGTCCTCGGAGCGGCCAGCAAGCAGGTGGGGGGCGTGGGCGTAGGTGCGCGGGCCAACGGCGTGCACCTCAAGGAAAGAACGCCCATTGCTCATTTCGCGCAAGCTCATCTCATGGACCTCAACGCCTGAGGCAGCAAGGACTTCGAGTGCGGGACGCACGGCCGGGTCAATGCTGCCAACAACCATGACGAGACGCGGGCCGGCGCCGGGCGACGGCGGCATGGAATCGCGGAAATGCAGCCATCCGGACTTGAAAGCTGCAACGCCACCGGGATACTCGCGGGCCAAATCAGACCACGACAAGGCGGCAGTGCCCGCAAGGCGCGAAAGGGATTGAATCAGAGTATCGGAGTCCAAAAAGTCAAGAATTTCAACAGAAACAACCTGGCCGGAAGGATCCAAAGCGGTCAGGCGCGGGGCCTCGTTTTCAGGAGAGCTTTCGTCGATGAAAGCCGGTGCTTCGAAGGGCGAAATATCGCGCCACGTAATAGGAAATAGAGGACGCGAAACAATCTCGAGGACCTGATTGCACACAGCGTCAACAACTTCGGGGGTAAGGCCACCGGAAACAGAGCGGCCGAATTGGGCGGGGATCAAACGCCCCTCGTCGAATTCAAAGAGAGCCATGAAGCCTCCAACCCCTCAAGCCCAGCCGGCAGATGTGTGTTGATGAATGAATAGATGCGATCTGGTCTTATTGTTTCACAATCACGCCGAGGCGTGGTCGAAGACGAGCCGGAGAAGTTGAGAGTGATGACGGGGAAGCAAGGGCTTGAGGACATGTAAAAGGCGGGTCCTCATCGTCTAGGTTCGGTACCGAAGTACCTGGGACGATGAGGACCCGCCTCAGTCAGTTCAGCCTCGAGAGGCCAACTGGTTTGGATTCAGTGGAGAGTATCCGTGAAAGGATCACTCAACCTCAGCGATCAGAGCCTTCTTGCGACGGTTCGAGAACACCAGTGCGTAGGCGCAAGCAGCACCAACGAGTGCCACGCAGAGCGTGATCAGGAAGATGATGCGGTAGCCATCGTAGGGGTTGGCCTCGTGGGCGGTGATGATTCCAGCGGTGGTCGGGTTGCCCCAAAGGATGGAAGCGTAGACCAGGAAGGAACCGACCGACATTGCGGAGCCGTTGATTTCCTCGGGCAGGTGCAGCTCAGCGATAGGAGCAAGCAGCACGGACTTACCAAGGAAGACACCGAATGCCATGACAACCAGCAGGACCATTGCAGGCCACATCATCGAATCGGATGCGGGCAGCAGGTAGACCAGGCCAACGCCGATGGCGATAACGGTCAGAGCGACTGCAACCATGGTGGTCGAGGACTTGAAGACGTAGTCAGCGAGCATACCTGCGACCAAGCCGGCGATGATGCCAACGAAACCGGTCGAGAAGATACCGAATGCACCGGAGGCAGCGTCAGATGCATGGAAGACCAGCTTCAGGTAAGGAGCCGAGGAGTAGATCAGGTTGACGTAGCACCAGTACACACACATGCCGGCGATACCTGCGAACCAAACACCGGGCTGTGCCAGAACCTTGAGCAGACCCATGAGAGCCGCGGTGTTCTTGGAGTGGCCTTCGGACTCGGCAACAGCGTTGGCGGGAACGAAGCGCAGGATGGCGATGATGTTCGGGATCAGCAGCAGCGAGTAAGCAAGACCGAAGCCGATCATGATGCCGTTTGCGTGGGTCGGGAAAATGGCCATGCAGCCGATGACGATCAGGTTCATGCAGAACTCAACGCCACGGCGGATCGACTCGAGAAGGCCCATTGCGAGGCCACGACCCTTGGAGTCAGAGTCAGATGCCATGAAGGAAACGCCGTTGACGACGGCGGGCCAACCGATGGCGTCCCAAATTGCCCACGTAATTGCAATGCCAACAAGCATCTTGATGTTCAGGTGGTAGCCCAAGACCGGGGAGAGCCACAGGAACAGGAAGGTCAGCAGTCGCCAAGAGGCGAAGGCGATCAGAATGTTACGGATGGGGAAACGGTTGTTCACCCAACCGGCGGGCACGTACATGAACATGGCGATGCCGAGCCAGCCCATGATGGTACCGAAGTCGGCGACCGTGATGCCAAGAGCATTGGTCACAGGGATCAGCAGAGATCCCTTGAACGCCTCGAAGGAGACGTAGACCAGCTGGCCGGTCAACACGACAGTGAGGAAGCCGCCGATGCGGCCCTTCTGCATGAACTTAGGAAGGCGCGACTTTGTGCCTACTGAGGTTTCCGACATGATGTTCAATTTACCTTTCGAGTTTTACTCACTGAAGATGGGCAAAAGAGTCTGCAACATCGGTGAAGACACCGGTTGCGCCCCAATTGAAGAGCTCGTGTGCTCGATCAATTGAATTCACAGTCCACACGTTCACTCCGAAGCCCGCCTCGCGGAATGCCTCGACCTTGGACTTGGTCAGACCGCGATCCTCGGGGTGAATGTACGATGCGCCGACAAGCTCAAGCATGGACTTCCAGTCATCGTAGAGGGCAACCGTCTCGTAGAGGCAGCCGACCTCGTACTGGGGAGCGCGTTCCTTGATCTTCGCCAACAGCACGTGGTTGAAGGAGGAGAAGAAAACTTCACGCTCGGGATCCAGACCGGTCAGAGCATCGAGGATGGAATCGATGAGACGCATCGACATGGCACCGCCGGCCTCGTTCGACTTAATCTCAATGTTCGCATTCAGACCACGACGGTTAAGGAGCTCGATGAGCTGCTCAAGAGTCGGCAGGGGCTGCCCGGCGAACTCGGGAGAGAACCATGCACCTGCATCGATCGATGCGAGGTCGGACTTCTCCAGGCCGTAGTAGGAGCCACGGCGATTCGTGGTGCGATCCAATGACGTGTCATGGATGACGATCGGAGTGCCATCGCCCAGGATGTCGACGTCAGTCTCAATCCAGGTGAGTCCAGCGTCTGCAGTCTTTTCGAAAGCTGCAAGAGTGTTCTCGGGTGCGACACGGTTCAGACCGCGGTGTGCAAAAATGCGACGTTCCATAGTCAGTTCACTGACTTCCTTGTCGAGGGTGGACAAAATCAAAAATCGGACCAATCAATGTCCGATCTCCGTTGTTAATTATGAAACGCGTCATTTTTCGTGTCACCCGGTTATGTGTGTAGTAGGACACAGAATTGGACTTTATTTCTCAAGGTGACACCCTGTTATTTAGGGTATCTTCGCAGGTCAGAGACACTTCGATCAAAATTGCCCACGAGCATCATCAGTGCCTGCACTTATGTGCAACCCTATCTGCACATAAGTGCAGGCGGGCGCATCTATGACATTGGCTCTATAAAAATGCCGCTCGTCACATTTTGACCGTCCCTGTACACCCCGCAACCCGAGCAGCAAAGCCCCTCAACATCTGGTGACGGAATGCACTGAATGGCAAAGCAGAGCCTGTCGACGACGTTCAGGAATGTACCAGCTAGCACAAATTTCACATTGTTACGGTGACACCATGGTGTTGGTCGCTCTTTTGCTCGTGCTCTTATTCATCGTCGTGATCTTTTTCTACATGGGAATGCTTCTGTGGATGCTCTTCTCCCCCGACTATCTGCTTGTCATAGGGTTTTCCGGCATTTTCACGGCGGATCACATGGGCTGGCTGACATCCTCAGAAAAAGCCCACTTCATTTGGGCAGTTCTCGCGATGGTTATCGTTGGATTCGCCTATCACAAGCTCAATCACCTGCTGTACTCAGTCTCGCAACGCATCTACGCGATTGTCAGTTTCCCAATCGTGGTCGTATCAAGCCTGATCCTCATGCTGAACTTTGCCCTGAAACTCGCAGAAGAAGTTGCGCCCAACCTTGCAGATGATCCAGCCATCGAACACGCAATTTATATTGTTTTCGCCATCATCATTGCCGTTCTTGCATGGCGTAAACGGCAAACGGCTATGGCTCGTCTGCACTCCCCTGCCAATATCGTGCTCACCAACGGCAATGTGATGGTTGTGGAGAGCAGTAGCGCGATGCCTACGTCACCGTATACACCACAAGCCCCGATAGCCGCTCCCGCGTCTGGCCCAGCACCCCTGCACACACCACCGACCACTTTCTCAGCGCAACCTGGCGCAAACTCAGGACCGAAGAAGTACTGAGACACCGTCCATAACACGCACAGGGCCCCGCCAGCGCAAGCTGGCGGGGCCTACGGCATTCAACCTAAATACCCATCCGCCCTACAGCCAAAACCGGTCCGCCTCACAGCCACAAGCGTGCGAGGCGGACCGGTTCAGACCAGTGTCAGTTCACCGAGACATCACTGTGCGACATGATCTTCGACGGCTGCACGACCGGCTTCCAGACGCGCGACAGGCACGCGGAAGGGCGAGCAGGACACGTAGTTGAGTCCAACCTGGTGGAAGAAGTGGATCGATGCGGGATCGCCACCGTGTTCACCACAGACACCGAGCTTGATGTCCGGCTTGGTGGAACGTGCGCGGCGCACGCCCTCGGCCACAACCGTACCGACGCCGTGAACATCGATCGACTCGAAGGGCGAGACACCAAAGATGCCCGCCTCGATGTACTGCGGGAAGAACACGCCTTCGACGTCATCGCGCGAGAAGCCCCACACGGTCTGGGTCAGGTCGTTCGTACCGAAGCTGAAGAAGTCGGCTTCCTCAGCCAGATCCTCGGCAGTCATGGCCGCACGCGGCAGCTCGATCATCGCGCCGATGGTCACGCCAGAGAGGTCAACGCCCTTGGAAGCGGCAACCGAAGCGATAATCTGCTCGCCTTCCTCGCGGATCAGCTGGAGCTCGCGCACGGAGCCAACCAGCGGAACCATGATCTCGGGACGCGGATCCTTGCCACGGGCAACCAGCTCAGCGGCGGCCTCGCACAGTGCGCGCATCTGCAGGGCGAAGAGGCCGGGCAGGTAGATGCCCAGACGCACGCCACGCAGGCCCAGCATGGGGTTCTGCTCGTGGAAGCGACGCACGGTGACCAGCATTTCCTCGTCTGCGGGATCAACGGTTCCGGCGGCCTTCGCCAAGGCAACCTTGACCTCGAGCTCGGTGAGCTGGGGCAGGAACTCGTGCAGCGGCGGGTCGATCAAGCGCACGGTCATCGACTTGCCGTCCATAACCTCGAGCATTGCCAGGAAGTCTTCCTTCTGCAGCTTCTCCAGGGCATCGAATGCTTCCTGACGCTCAGCGGAGCCTTCCTCGGAGAGGATGACGCGCTCGACCAGCGGACGACGCGAGCCCAGGAACATGTGCTCGGTACGGCACAGGCCGATGCCCTGCGCACCGAACTCCAGCGCGCGCTGCGAGTCCTCGGGGGTGTCGGCGTTGGCGCGCACCTGCAGGCGACGCACCTCGTCAGCGTGGGTGAGGATGCGGTGGACGGCCTCGATCAGTTCGGAGGTGCCGGGGTCGCCAGCTGCCGCAGCCAGGCCAGCTTCGAGGCCGTGGCTCAGGTACGTGGTCACCGGGGAGTCGGTCACGGGGACCTCGCCCAGGAAGATTTCACCGGTCTGGCCGTCGATGGCGATAACGTCTTCACCGGTCAGGACGCGTCCTGCGACGGTCACGGTTCCGGCCTCGGCGTCGATCTCGAGGGCTTCAGCGCCACAAACACAGGTCTTGCCCATGCCGCGCGCGACGACGGCGGCGTGCGAGGTCTTGCCACCGCGGGCGGTCAGAACACCCTCGGCTGCGACCATGCCGGGCAGATCGTCGGGGTTGGTTTCGCGGCGGACCAGCACGCACTTGACGCCTGCTGCTGCCGAGGCCTCGGCCTGAGCATTGTTGAAGACGATGCGGCCAACGGCTGCACCCGGGGAGGCAGCCATACCGCGAGCGATGAGCTCCTTAGAAGCAGAAGAGTCAAACTGCGGGAACATCAGCTGGGTGAGCTGGTCACCGGTCACGCGGCCCAGGGCCTCGTCGCGGGTGATGAGCTTTTCGTCGACCAGCTGGACAGCGACGCGGAAGGCGGCGGCAGCGGTGCGCTTGCCGACGCGGGTCTGGAGCATCCACAGCTTGCCGCGCTCGATGGTGAATTCGATGTCGCACAGATCGCGGTAGTGGGTTTCGAGCTTGTGCATGATTCCGCGCAGCTCGTCGTAGACCGGCTTGTTGATTTTCTCAAGGTCAGCAAGGGACAGGGTGTTACGGATACCTGCAACGACGTCTTCGCCCTGTGCGTTCTCGAGGTAGTCGCCGTACACACCCGAGTGACCGGTGGAGGGGTCGCGGGTGAAGCACACGCCGGTGCCGGAGTTTTCGCCCATGTTGCCAAACACCATGGTGCAGATGTTGACTGCGGTGCCCAGGTCATGGGGGATGCGCTCACGGCGACGGTAGATGCGGGCACGCTCGGTGTTCCAGGAACGGAAAACAGCCTCGATAGCCATGTCCATCTGAGTGCGAGGATCCTGCGGGAATTCTTCACCGGTCTGCTCGTAGACGATGGTCTTAAAGATATCGACCAGGCCCTTGAGGTCCTCGGCGGTGAGCTCGGTATCGCCCTTAACGCCGCGTTCCTTCTTCATGTTGTCCAGCGCGTCAGAGAAGAGGTCTCCGTCGATGTCCAGAACGGTCTTACCGAACATCTGGACGAGGCGGCGGTAGGAGTCCCACGCGAAACGCTCGTTGCCGGAAACTTCGGCCAGGCCGTGGACGGATTCGTCGTTCAGGCCGATGTTGAGGACAGTTTCCATCATGCCGGGCATAGAGAACTTTGCGCCCGAGCGGACGGAGACCAGGAGCGGATCCTTGGGATCGCCCAGCTTGCGACCCATTTCTTCTTCGACCTTGCGAAGGGCGACGGTCACTTCAGTATCGAGACTCTCGGGGGCAGTGCCGTCGTGCAGGTAGACGCGGCATGCTTCGGTGGTGATCGTAAAACCGGGAGGAACGGGCAGACCGAGCTTCGTCATTTCCGCCAGGTTCGCACCCTTGCCTCCAAGCAAGTCCTTCATTGACTTGTCGCCCTCGGAGAAGTCATATACATACTTGACCATCTGGTCCCTCAACTTCCGTTGTTTCGGGGGATACCCGTCCTCGGGTCCCTGTGTATTCCCATAGTAACTAATGGAAAAGTGCCCTCCAAATGATACGGGCCACGCCGCGGAATCCCGCGAGGTGGCCCGTTCAGAATATGGTCAGCGTTTATCGGACGATGAATTCGACCAAGACGTTCTCTCCCAAGTCAATAACGTCACCATCGTTGAGTGCCACAGTGACGCGCGGAGGCACATCTTGAACGTTGCCGTTTGAGCTGCGAAGGAGCGTTCCATTGGCGCTTCCCAAGTCCATGAGCATCCAAGAACCAAATCCGCTGGGCATGACCGCGGCGTGCGAGCGCGAGATTTCGTTCGCGGGGCTGGGCACGCGCATCACGGTTGCGGCGGGGCGACCGGTGAGGACGCGCGCGTTGGGGTCGCGACCCAAGATGACATCGTGGGTGAGTTCGACGGGCGCGGCGCCCGCGTAGACCAGGTATCCGACGCTCGTGTGCGCAGAGTCGTCGCTCACGCGGCGCAGGACGGTTGCGCCTGTGTCCGCGTTGTCGAGTTCGAAGGCGGGTGCGAGCGGCCCCGCCGGTGTGCTTTCTTCGACTGCCGAGGCCACATCTGGGCTTTCCTCAACAAGCGAGGCTTCCTGCGGGGTGACATCCGTCACTTCCGCCACTTCCGCCTGAGGCTCTGCTTCAACCTGCGCCGGCATTTCGCTAGCCACCGGGGCTTGTTCCTCTTCAGCGACCGGGAATTCCTGGGGAACTTCAGTCGATTCGGGAGTCTGTTCAACGAACTGGGCTGCTTCGTAGGATTCAGCAGCCTCTTCCACTTGCGGAGCATCCGCATAGGTTTCGGCGCCGGCGGGCTCTTGAGCAGCAGCTTCCTGCGCTGCAGCGTCTTGCATTGCGGCGAAAGCTTCAGAAGTGATGGTTGCTTCTAGGGCCTCGGGGCTGGTGTAGACGGGTGCAGCCGCGGGAGAAAGCACGGCCTGCGTCGCGGCGACTTGGGCTCCTGCTGCAAAGTCCGAGGCGTCCTCGCTCTGGGCGTTATCCGCTTCGGGTTCGGGTGCCCACAGGTACTGCGGGGCGGGTTCGTTTGCGGGCTCCTCAACGGGGGTTTCCACGACGGGCTCAGCGATGGGTTCCCACACACTCTGCTGGGCCTCGGGCTCGGCAGTCGCGGCGGGTTCAACGGAATCTTCCTGCACCTGCGGAGCCTCTTCGGCAGGCTCGGGCGCGGCCTCGTGAGTGGAGGCGGGGGCTGCGGAGAGCTCAGGCTCTACGGGGTAACCGACGCGGACCTGGCTGGCTTCGGCTGCCGTATCGGCGAAGTGCACCCACTGCTGGGAATCGTCGAAGGAGGACAAGGCAATGTCCATGATGGTCCACTCGCCGGGGACGAACTCCCACATGGATAGCGGACCGCCCCAGGTGAAGGGGGTTTCGTAACCGGGGGCAACGGCGCGTACATTCGCGCTTCCGCCAAGGGAGAGCAGCGGCACAGCGCCGCGCAAATCCATGTGAGCAAAGGGCAGTCCGGTACTGGCAGCG
>ERZ773074.1156-NODE-1156-length-10409-cov-6.855128_pt1 | contig 10409 bp, 13 predicted proteins | sample MGYA00580615_ERZ773074 | MGnify/ENA primary metagenome ERZ773074 (study PRJEB29015, sample SAMEA2738126) | human oral metagenome | biome: human oral; feature: human-associated habitat; material: saliva | place: China | collected 2160 ...
GACAGCTTTTAGTTACCGCCGATCATGGTAATGCAGAGCAAATGGTCAATCATGAAACAGGAAAACCGCATACAGCGCACACGACTAATGTGGTTCCATTGATTTTGGTCGATGCAAATGATAGGTATAAACATCTAAAATCTGGTAAATTATGTGATATTGCACCAACTATGTTGGCATTGGCTCATATTGATAAGCCAAGTGATATGACAGGTGAAAGTTTGTTAGTAGATTAATTAGTATATAAATAAGAGGTAGTATTATGGCAGTAATTGAACAAGTCGTAGCTCGTGAAATTTTGGATTCTCGTGGCAATCCTACAGTAGAAGTTGAAGTATGTTTGGAAGATGGTACAATTGCGACAGCAGCGGTTCCTTCTGGTGCATCTACAGGGATGTTTGAAGCCGTAGAACTTCGCGATGGCGATAAAAAACGCTATGGTGGTAAAGGTGTTTTACAAGCTGTAGACAATGTAAATGCAAAAATTGGCCCTGCTATTATCGGCTATGATGCAACTGAACAAGTGGCGATTGATAATTTAATGCTTAAACTAGACGGTACAGATAACAAAGCTAACTTGGGTGCCAATGCAATTTTGGGCGTATCTATGGCTGTAGCGAGAGCAGCTGCTGAATCCTTAGATTTGCCGTTGTTCTTATACCTAGGCGGTTTTAATGCTAAAGAATTGCCAGTACCAATGATGAACATCTTAAATGGTGGTGCTCATGCTGATAATAACGTAGACCTTCAAGAGTTTATGATTATGCCTGTGGGAGCAAAAACATTTAGTGATGCATTGCGCAGTTGTGCAGAAGTATATCATACATTGAAATCCGTGCTTCACGATAAAGGTCTCAGCACTGCTGTAGGTGATGAAGGCGGCTTTGCCCCAAACTTAGCTTCCAATGAAGAAGCATTAGAAGTAATCTGCGAAGCCATTAAACGTGCAGGTTATGAGCTTGGTACAGATTTTAAATTAGCTCTCGATGTGGCTTCTAGCGAAATCTATAAAGATGGTAAATATCATTTAGAAGGCGAAGGTAAAGTATTGAGCGCTAGCGAAATGGTTGACTTCTATGAATACTTAGTCGATAAATATCCTATCGTATCTATCGAAGATGGTCTTGCAGAAGAAGATTGGGATGGCTGGAAAGTATTAACAGAGCGCCTTGGTAAACGCGTTCAACTTGTAGGTGACGATTTATTCGTTACAAATACAAAACGCCTTGAAAAAGGTATCGACCTTGATGTAGCTAATTCAATTCTTGTAAAAGTAAATCAAATTGGTACATTAACAGAAGCTTTTGATGCTATGGAAACAGCAAAACGCGCTGGTTATACATGCGTAGTATCTCATCGTTCCGGCGAAACAGAAGATACATTTATTGCAGACATCGCAGTAGCTGTTAATGCGGGCCAAATTAAAACAGGTGCGCCTGCTCGTTCCGAACGTGTTGCTAAATATAACCAATTGCTTCGCATTGAAGAAATGTTATATGAAACTGCACAATATAAAGGCGATGCGGTATTTTACAATTTGAAAAAATAGAATAATACATTTGGTTTTAGAATAACAATGCTATAGAAGAGACTCCGTTGAGTAGTAAAAACTCAAGGGAGTCTCTTTTTTTGCTGTTTCCTTGCGTATATGTACACGCATTGTGGATTTTTTGAAAATAAACAGGAGTTTTCCTTGTTGTGAAGAATTACATAGTGCAATAAGCAAAGGTGATGCATAAACACACCGCAAGGTATAAAGGAGGGGGTGACATTGTATGTAGATGTTACATTAGATTCCATTATTACTCATGCTCTTACCCTAGGTGCTAGTGATATTCATTTTGACCCTATTTGTAATGGCGTACAAGTGAGATTGAGAATTGATGGATTATTAAGAGATTATATGTATATCGATGCTACTGATGCGGATATGCTCGTTAACCGAATCAAGGTATTCAGCGGCATGGATATTAGTGAGAAACGATTGCCTCAAGACGGGCGGTGGGAATGGAGTGCTAAATCATATGCGGTGACAATGCGTGTCTCTAGTCTGCCCAGCTTATATGGAGAGGCAGTTGTATGTAGGCTGATGGGAAATGAAGGGGCTCATAAGAATTTATTAGAACTTGGCATGTCCCAAGGGTTACAAGAGAAAATAGTTTCTTTATTAAAACGTCCTTATGGACTCATCACTATATGTGGACCTACAGGTAGCGGCAAGACAGCCACTCTGTATGCCATGCTCCGAATGTTGAATCTAAAGGAAACTAAACTTATATGTTTAGAGGACCCTGTGGAGGCGAGAATTGATGGAGCTATACAGATAGGGATTAATGAAAAGATTGGCTTTACCTTTTCAAAAGGACTGCGTACCGTATTACGTCAGGACCCTGATTCTATCATGATTGGTGAAATACGAGACCATGAGACAGCTCAACTAGCTGTGAAAGCAGCTTTGACGGGGCACCGTGTAATTACGACGGTTCATACGAATACCGCGTTAGATGTGATAGGCCGGCTTGTAGATATGGGGGTTGAACCGTATTTACTACATGCTACCTTAATTGGTTCATTATCTCAGCGTCTCGTGAGGCGTATTAATAGAGCAACGAATTCGTATCAGGGCCGACTAGGCCTATTTGAATATGTAGAAATACCATCCAGTGACATAGATTGGAATCATGTTGATTCTTATATGTATGTTTCACTTCATGATTCAGCGCATAGCGCCGTTGATTTGGGCATAACAACGTTAGAGGAGGTACATCGTGCAGGCATCCTATTGTAATAGTTTGGCAAGAATAGAGCCAATCACGAACATAGAAGATGTAATCCATTTAGCATTACAGTATAGCGCCACCGATGTACATCTAGAGGTTGATAAACCCATTTATATTCGGGCTGCCAATGGATTGGAACCTATTTCAAGCATATGCAGTAATGATATGATCAGCGATGTCTTACAACGATGTGGGGTTATCGAAGATGGATGGCATTCTGTAGATAATGCTTTCACCAGCAATGGCATTCGGATTCGGGCACATATTTATAGGGCTAATCATAGAATATGTGGAACATTGAGGCTTCTCTGTCATGCTAATTTGTCGCTAGATGCATCAAAAGATAGTGATGTGTTAAAAGAGATTTGTGAATATCATGATGGATTAGTTCTCGTTACGGGGCCCACAGGAAGTGGAAAATCATATACCTTAGCTTGTTGCATAGAATATATAAATACAACTATGAGTAAACACATTATAACGCTAGAGGACCCTGTGGAATATGAATTTATACCCTTGCAGTCAATGATTCATCAACGGCAACTTGGAATTGATGTGGATTCGATGGCACATGGGATACGTGACGCGTTGCGCGAAGATCCTGATGTCATTATGGTCGGTGAATTGAGAGACCGAGATACCTTAGAAGCAGCACTGCATGCTGCTGAAACAGGTCATTTAGTGTTGGCAACCATGCATACACAACGTGCTGTCATGGCGGTACAACGGATGATATCTTTATTTCCAGGTGAGCAACAAGATGAAGTGCGCAGTCAGGTATCACAAGTACTTCGCGCCGTTATATGTCAGCGTTTATTGCGGTGGGAGACTTCATTTATAACGATTCGAGATATTCTATTAAATACTAATGCGGTGGCAAATTTAATTAGAAATCGAAAGGAGCCACAAATTGTTTCGATTCAAGAAACACAGGCTCCCATGAAAACATTAGAAATGGCGGTACGAGATGTGAAAGCAGAATATGGGGCTGCTCGACAATTACATGCTTTATTGGAACAACAACTATCATAGAGGGATTACATGAATGCCTATAACTATATAGCGATAACAACAGACAAGAAAAGAATACAGGGAATATTATGGGCCGATTCTGAAGAAGAGGTCAAAACTAAACTTAAACTAGAAGGATATGTGATTTGTAGCATAGCTAGATCATCTGGAAAAACAATTCGTTGGCGGCATAAACAGGTGAGTACCACTACATATCAATTGGGATTATTATTACAATCTGGGATTTCGCTTAGGCGCTCCTTAGAACTCTTAATGGACGGTTCAAAAACGATGTTATATCGCTCTTTATATGAGGGCATACAACGAGGGCAATCTCTATCTGAGGTTCTTCGAGAAAAGGGATTCCCTTCCATTGCATTAGCTCTTCTTGAGAGTGGCGAAATGTCAGGGAACGTCGGAGAGTCCTTGCAGTATATAGCCTCCTATTACGAACGGGAACGAAAATACCAACAAAAGATGGTAAGTGCTATTTCATATCCCTTATTTCTATTAGTTCTTATGAATGTATTTTTCTTGGTTACTATATTGTTTATTATTCCATCGTTTACCCGCGTGTTTACAACCATGCATATAGAATTGCCATGGATGACAAAAGGTTTATTTGTATTAGGAACTTCCCTTCGAGAACATCCGCTTTTTTATATCGGTGTGCATGTGGGGTTTATTGGAGTACTCATATATGCTTTTAAACAACCTTCGATTAGATATAGGTTTGATAGGCGTTTATGGCAGTTGGCTCAGCATAAAACGTTCTTAACCTCCCTATATTATACGAATATTTTGCATATATGGGCGCTATTGTTAGATTCTGGGATTTCTATAATCAACACCATCGATATTACAAAACGTATATGGCGAAATCTATATGGTGAAGAGTGTAGCAATCATGTATATGCCATGCTGTGTAAAGGGCATTCCTTTTGTGAAAGTCTAAAATCATCATCAATAGGAAATTCTTTTATATGGCAAATGGTAGCAGTTGGAGAGGAAAGTGGTGAATTAGTAGCTATGCTGAATCATTGCAGTCACTACTATGAATCATTGTTGACACAGTATATAGCGAGAATGGAGCGCCTTATGGAGCCCATACTACTTACTATTATGGGGATTGGTATTGCTATCCTTGTTATATCTGTTATGTATCCAGTTTTTACATCTATATCATCATTGGGAGGTCAATGAAAGGAGACTCTTGAAATGCTTATTTCTTGTAGAAAAATCTTATCTCATTTAGAAAAATCATTTCTAAAATATATTAGTATTCGTCGACTACAACATACTAAACAAGGCGGTTTTACACTGGTAGAACTCATGGTGGTAGTAGCAGTTATTGCTATTTTGGCTGCTATAGCAATGCCTCAATTTATGTCTGCTGCGGATAAGGCAAAGAATGCAAAACAAGTAGCAGATATGCAAATCATCCGCAATGCGACACAATTATACATGATCGACAAAAGCTTAGATACACCTCCAACGGTAGAAAAATTATATCAAGAAGGTTATTTAACAGAGCATGTTAAAACTACAAAAGGTAAGGAATACGTTATTACCTATGAACAAGTGGCAGGTAATGCAGGCAAGTCTGTAGTCGTTACGGCTCCTGAAACATAAAGGACACTGTTATGAAAGGGAAAAAGGTATATATTTGTCTATGTATATGGATTTTGGCCATCGTGGTCCCATTACTATATAGGGATTACACACTATTTGAAATTATATGTTATAGCTTCTTTTCACTATTTCTCGTAATAGGTGCTACCATTGATAAGCTATATTACATATTACCCGACGAAGGTGCTATTGCACTTACGATTATAGGTATCCTCTATAGCATGGTTGAACAGTATGCAGTCCTCGACACCTGTGTACATGTTGCGATTGTTGCTTGTATTAGTGTGACATTGCGCATGCTAAGTAAAGGAGGCTTTGGTTGGGGCGATATTAAATGGATTTGTGCCATATCCATATGGTTTTCGAGCATACAAATTATTGTTATGATTTACGTTTCTTGTTTAGCTAGTGCCCTCTATCTCGCCAGCTTATATAGTATGCGTTATACGTGTAGACGATATATTCCTTTTGGCCCTTTCTTGTGTATTGGTGCATGGAATGCTTTACATTTTGCTAATGAGTGGGAGGCGTTATATTGGTCGGTAATAAAATACATGCACATTACTGTAATGGCTCTATATTAGTAGAATGGCTTGTGGGGATTACCATTTTTCTATCCTTGGTTAGCATAGGCGTCAGTAGCATTGTTATGATACCTTCGCGCCATGAGTTAAATCGAAGCACAGAAGAGGTAGTGCTCGCTATTAAGAAGGTTCAACTATGGGCTATGTTAGGTCATAGAGATAATCGAATGGCACAAGGTGAATTTATTTTAAAGAAACATTCATATTCAATACAAGAAGGACTCATGTCACATCATGTAGAAATGGAGTTACCTGCACATATAGAAAGTAGGCATACAATGAAGCGCGTTTATTTTTCTGCCTATGGATTGCCCTATGATGGAACGGAATTTATTTTACAAGATACACAAACAGGTGCGACTAATCGCATATGGATATCTGTGCAAACAGGGCGTGTTCGATGGGAATCATTGTAATCATGAAATGGATACAAATTAGAGAATATGCTAATACAAAAAGTAGGTTACTCATAGACCAATATGGATTTTTATATGGTGATGCCCTCATGGCGGTGACCTTAATATTATTCATATTACCAACCATTCTATATATATTGAGTGGTACCTTATCGGTTGTGCAGTCCTCGTATATTGATGACTATATATTGCAAGATACAGTTTCTTACATAGAGGCTGGCAAAGCTACATATGATTCTGGAGGGATGCTAACAACCGGAAATATCTCATCATTGAGCAGACATCATTTGTCTACAATAACATTTAAACAACGTGTTATAGAAGAAGAGATCAATGGAGTATCAATACTAAGATACATAGTACAAGCTGTTGATAATGGAGATACGATTTATGAATTATCTACGTTTCTTGGCCCACCCCATCATTGATCATAGAATAGCATCAATCAATGGATTCATATTACCGTCTCTACTTATTAGTGTCCTCATTAGTTCCTTCGTTATTCTCCTGGTCATGACTATATGTATGACTTGTTGTATATGGACTGAAAGAATCGATGATAGCATAGCAATGCAAGAGGATGGTCGTTATACAAGGCGAGCTATTGTAGCTCATATAATCTGGAATACCTCAAAAGTATCCGTTGGTGATGAAGGTCATTTGTTATCTATTAATGATACGAGTCGTACAGTTTTTGTAGCCACTAGAAGGGCTTTGTATAGAAAATTAAGTGATGGTAGCTTACAACCATTGAGTGGAAGCCGTATTATTGGTACCGATGATAAGCGTAGGCTAGATGCGATTACACCATTTTCTATGGATGCTAATAAGCTACTTAGCCTTAGTTGGTCTGTGAATAATCGCTTCAATGCGACTACAGCATATGCAAAAGGGTATGGAGGAATTGCAAATTATGAGGTGTCTACAGCGGTATCAACACATTCTGAGTGGTATAAGAAACCGAAGAGTCTCTAAGTATTCCTCTGGTATGGTTACGTATGTCACCATATATATTATGTGTATTTTATTAGTACTTATATTAGGAATTAACCGGCTGGCTACGTTTTCGCTAAGCAATACAAAGGATGAAATGAAACTTATGGAAGCTCATTATGCGGCAGAACGTGGTGCTCGATGGTTTTATACCTATTGCAATGGAGGAAATCATTGGGATTATACAGACGATATTGATGTAGAAACATATGACAATGCTCATATATATATTAAAGCAGATCCAAAGAACACCAACCCCAAACATGTAATGAGCTGTGCTGACTTGAATGGTGTCTCAAGTCGTGTGCACATATACATAAGGGAAAAAGAAGATCATACATTAGAAATTGTGAGTATAAAACCGCATTAAGGAGAATGGTATTATGAAAGAAAAAAAGCAGATACATACAGGTTTATGCATTACTGAGAATAGAATCGTTGGTACTACGGCACACATTGAAAATAAGACGATGATTATTACCGATGCAATGGAGATGAAACGATCTAGTACAATTGATGAAGATATAGCAGAGTTTATCAATACCTATGATTTAGAAGAAGGGGCTTATAGTATCGTTGCCTGTATTCCTACAGAAATGACAATGGCTAGCTTTGATCCTCATGATTTTGATGTGAATGAATTCATAAAGTGGAATATAGAAGATACGTTTAATTTTGGAGAACACGAATTTGAGTTGGATGCATGCCGAAGAGAATACCCTCGTCATACGTATTATTTATTTTTAGCTGCCGTAGATCGACATGAACTTGAATTGCTTCGGCAAGGAATACGAGATACGTGTGCACCTGTACATACTATCGATTGCTGGCCACTTCCTGTCACTTATGGATTGATGCATAGGACAGGAACTATTACGGGCATTGTAGAGCCAACGGGTATGCATTTATGGGCTTGGTGGAAAGATACATGTGTTAAGGAATGTGTCGTAAAGGTAAATGGAGCCGATATCAGTTCTGCCTTAATTGATTTAGAAGAGGTGTTGCAACGATTCGGTGTAGAAGAAATACGAGGTATTCATTTCTATAATATTGAAGGATTAAACGAAGAACAGCGTATCGATATTAGTGCATTGCAGGAAGTATACGGAAATACCGAGTATATATCGATGATGTTTCTTGGACGTGGTCGCACACGATGTAAATTAGGGGAATTAGATTGGGATATGGCGATAGGTATGGCTGCGCGGGGGTTACAGTGGATTGGACAAGGATGGTAATGATAGATTACTAAATTTTATGCCTCGTTCGTTACGGTGGTATATTTTACTATGCAACTATAAGTTATACATATATATCGGTGCTGGTATGATTGCCTTACTCAGTGCTTTCTGTCTTGGTTTAGCTATTTATTCCTATAAAGCCTATGGTGAACAAGTAATGACGTATGAACAAGTACAAGCAGATGAAAAATCAGTAGCTATACATCAACAGTATGACGATGTTCAAGAAAAAATATCGCAACTATTGCAACAACATAAAGAATTTAATGAGCAATCAACGCTAGTTATATTGTTAGATGGTGCGATGGCGTCACAAGGAAATATCTTATTACGACATATAGAATTTTCTGATGGAAGTTTTACTATTGATGGTAATGCTACCAATGAAGATGTATATCATTCATATATTCAATATATTAAATCTCATATGAGAGAGGTAACATGTGATGGCAAACAACAAGTGGAAAAAGAGTCAGGAACTTGTTCATTCCATTTGGACGGACATACAAAACAGCATGCCTCCAAATCTAAAGAAGGTAATCCTGTCTTGTAGTATAAGTATAATCATTGGGTTATCTTCATTCTGGATATATGAATACTATACAGAACAATGTGAAGCATTACGGAATAAAATTGAATACTATCAGATGGAGACAATCGTACAACAGCAATTTTTATCATCCCCTACATATGAGTTAATATCATCATTACTAATTCATGAATATTGGGAAGATGATATGTATCAAAGTATTAATAGAGAACCACTCGTTATAGTGAGCAGCTCTCGAAGCGATGATGGTATAGATATGACAGTAGTAGGGACGAGTCAGTCCTTTCTATCTTGGTATAATACAGTGCAACAGCACCTATCATATTGTGATGTACATATTATATCTGTGGAAACGAAGGGAAATAGTATATCTTTTAGGTGCAAGGTTACATCTTTAATGACTTAAGATAATGAACATACAATATTGGGTAATAATTCTCAATATTGTATGTTCATTTTTGTTTTTATGTCAATTTTATAGTAAAATAAATTTTAACGTAAGAATAAGGGGCAATTGTAACATGATAGTAAAACGAAATATTATTCTCATTGGGTCCATGGGAAGTGGGAAAAGCCATTTTGGCCGTAATCTAGCAGATTTAAAGGGATGGCAATTTGTGGATACCGATCGAGTGTTAGAAGGTCGTTATGGGTTGCCCATTGCAGAAATTTATAAAAAAATAGGCGAGAAAGCATTTCGACGTGCTGAACAAGAGGTTCTTAAAAAGGTTTCATTGTATCATGAAGCCGTTATTAGTGTGGGAGGAAATTTTCCTATAGAACATAGAACACTTAGATCGCTTAAGAAATTTTCTTTTATCATAGGTATACGGGCGGCGCAATATCGTATTGTTAGTCGTGTTAATCGTCGTGTAGGCAAACGGCCAACAATGGACTATTCAAATGTTTCAGCCTTTGTCCATACTATGATTCAAGCATGGAAACCTGTGTATAGACAGTGTGATTATGTATTGGATACGACAAATGGACGTACCTATGATTTTATGAAAGCAATTGAGCGCCAACTTGATACATTAGGTATTCAATTTAAGGCGCGAAGACAACCCAGACAAACTGAAATAGTGTCTAAAAACATACAAGCTGAGACAAAGCAGCAGAAGGAACGTAGACATGAAAAAAATAGCATTACTAACAAGCGGTGGAGACGCACCAGGAATGAACGCAGCCATTCGGGCCATCAC
>ERZ773074.1157-NODE-1157-length-10408-cov-33.261277_pt1 | contig 10408 bp, 10 predicted proteins | sample MGYA00580615_ERZ773074 | MGnify/ENA primary metagenome ERZ773074 (study PRJEB29015, sample SAMEA2738126) | human oral metagenome | biome: human oral; feature: human-associated habitat; material: saliva | place: China | collected 2160 ...
ATAAACCCAGGCCCCACCCTAAAACCGAAACAAACCCGGGAATTTTAGTTGTTTACCAAAAGTACACCTCCGCGAGATCAACGAGAACAAACTGGAAACGTTACTCGCGCTGCGGGCTGATGTGCTGGCTCGTGCGGGGGAGCGGCTGACCGACGAGGATGCGGCGCAGGCCACGCCGTCCACAGCACGCCAATAATCATGTGACGAGACACCAACGAAAGGTACCACCCTCGCCAATCAGACGGCAGAGCCGGTTGAGGCCGGAGCTAGGCAGCGCCCTGCCCCGTCACCTCGATCTGTTACGGGCGACTCGCTGGAGGTGCCTGCTAGTGGAGACAGCGAACCACCAACCAGCGATGGCCTTGCGAAACCCGCCCCCAGCCCTACCAACGCAAAGACGGACGCCAACGCTGTTGCACGCACTATACTATCATGCAGCGCCAGCATCACCTTACCGCAGCCGAGCGAGATGAGGTGGCGCGGCTATACCAGGATGGCCTGCCAGTCCGCACGATCTGTGAGCGCTTCGGCATCAGCAAAGATGTGGTCTATGGAATCCGTCGGCGGCGCGGGCTACCACGACGCCGGGCAGGCATGACGGACGAGCAGAAGGCGCAGGCGGTAGAGCTGCGCGCACGGGGAGTATCGGCGGCTGCGATCGGCAGGCAGTTTGGCGTCAACGTCAAGACGGTGCTGGCCTACTTGCGTGCAGCAGATAGCGACCAGACTCGCCGGTAAGCTTCATTCCGCCACCCCCTCACCCTTCATCCTCCACATACCGAGCCAGCGCACTCACCAGCCGCCGGGCACTCTCTAGGGTGATGTCGAGGCCGTGGGAGCGGGAGCCATCGCCTATGTAGAGCCAGGTGTCGCTGTCGTGCGGGTATTGGTAGCGCACTAGGGTGAGTTCGGTGGCGGTGGGGTGATGGTGGATGGTGCCAGTTTCATCGGTGGTGCGTTCCAGGGCGATGCAAGGCATGAGGGCTGGGGTGGCTTCGTGGAGGTGGCCGTCTGCTTTGTCTGGTGCGTCGGCGTCGTGGCCGATGCACCAGGCTGGGCAGGCGGTGGTTGGTGGTGTGTTGTTCTCCTCGGTGTGGTCTGCTGGTGCTGCCATTGGTCTCCCCTTCCTTGCCCTTCAGTATGTGGTGGGGCTGTTAGGGGGAGAGTGAAGCGGAGGGTGGGAGGAGATGGAAGAGGGAGGGCTGAGGGAGAACGAGGAAATAGATTAGACTGCCCTAAGACGCATCGACTTCACTAAAAAAATTCTGGACGTCGTTCGCGCTTGGTTAGTAAATATTCAGCATGAGACCCAATGATCATTCCTTCAGAAGTCATGCCTCGGCGAATCTCTTTCTCGGTAACTAGCGCAAACTGTTTTACCCCCGGAACCGCTTCACTCCTTAAACGACCAATGAAATCTGCATCGCAGTGTTCGTCGACCTGATAATCAAATATACGATACAATCGCCACTGCCATATATTACTGCCTTTTAGCCATTTAGGACCTTCAATGACCTTCCACTTATAAGCAAAATGACGAAACCGAGGGATGTGCTTTATGCCCACACCTCCTTCTATGTTAAGTTCTTCAACAAGCTCTCGTTCTATGCATTCGCGAAACGACTCCCTCCCGTAGTCCCGATCTAGCATCCTATACAAGCGTATCAACCCGAACCCTTCGACAGTTCCCCTTAGCGCTGTACGTTCTATCCCCCATTTATGCTCGACAGGGCTTTCAGGTGAGAACCCAACCTTTTGAAATTCGTGCAAGCCGCTTGGAAACACGTCGACAGCACCACCGATTGGGCCAAGCTGATGCGTTCGTCGTACCTGGCGCGTCAACAAATACTTATCGTCTATTTTGAAGCACGCTAACGCCGAAACTGAAACTCTAATCTGCGTACGACGATGAAGTAAGCACCATAACATCATACGCACCTCCAACCAATGGAGCCACAAATACCTGAAACAACCAACTATCATAGCAGCCAGCACACCGCTAATTACGCCGACAAGCATGGTTCTCCATCACGAGGACTTAACAGGCAATACAAAATCGAATAAATAGTTCGATTTCTCTACAAAATAAGGGGCGGGTCAGACTCAAACTGACCATGCCGACATCTGACGGCCTCACCTGTGAGTTACCCATCAGCTTTCATACGCTATTGCGTGACGGCGATTCAACGCCGCTTCGCCCCTCAACATGAAGATTAGCAGACTTGTGGGACAAATACAAACTACTCACCCCACAAGTCTGCTAATTACTCGTGCCTAGAGGCTTATTCATAGGGGTGTTTTAATTCCGTGCTTGTCTTTCCTCATACATCCTTTTTCGCCAATTTTTGTGGTATCCGTCCTCATCGAGAAGCTGTCGCAACTGCACTGCAGCTTGGTGCGGATCGTCTGGCGATACATCCCAATAGGGGAGCCATCCTCCAATATTCGCCTTGGAGTGTTGGATCCACTTCGTATCGATCATAGCCGCAGTGATATCCTCGATAGTATCACCGATGACTGCTCCGTTGGGTCCCTCGATCACTTGGTCATCATCGTTGAAGCACCATTTGTATTGGCGGCATATTGTGCGTGCGACCTCTGTGCGGCTTTTCGGTCTCATTGTACCGATTCGATAGCCTTGAATGAAGGGATTCTCTTGCTGGTCAATTGATTGAGACATGCCTGCATGATAGCAAATGAGATAGGAGTATGCGCCGAACCGATAGAATATGTGACCATGGTTACAGTAGAACTTTGGTGAGTGTATTCTGAAGGTTGCTCACAGCCACGGCGATCGCTTGCGTTTGCCCATATCAGGGTCTACCTGCCTCGTCCTGTGAATAACTCTCCTTCTACGGATATATCCGCCATTCGCCTACCCTCTCTGCTAACTGCCTTAACGATCTTCATGTCCTGAAGATACGACCACAATACTCTCCGCCCACCCAAAGTAAATAAACTCGGCTGGTTATAACAACTCGTTATCTATAGCCGAGACGAAACCCCTCTGGTTGAGCGCACAACAGCGCAACTACCTCCAAGACTGATTGATCGCACAACGGACGGAAACGCCCATAGCCGTACCTGTTAGAGTCCTGATCCGAGTCTACATCAGCGCACTACTTACTCTCCACAACCCTAATCCACTCCGTCGTGTCGTCAGTAGTATTGCGCACCGTAATCACCTTCCCGCTCCGGCTACCTGGATATATGTCCACGCGACGCGTTGCTCCATTTGCGAACGTGTGAGTGAGGGTGAAGCCATTTTTCAGTTGCTCGCCTGTAACTGTGTAGGTTCTAGCAACCGCATGCTTTCCTATCTTCGATCTACTGCGATAGCGGCGCTCTATCCTCGGATCTTTAATCCCGTGCCCTTCAAGCAACTTCCCAAGGAGCTTCCGGCAGCCGCCACCCTTCTTTCCTGTGATCAGGTAGTTGTCGGTCGATAGATAACTGCGATAATAGTGCGACCCATTTTTTGTCGGATAGCCATTATTTTCGTCTTCGTATCTCATGCGGTGATCGAGCAAAAGCAGCATATTCTCAGTCATTGACATCCATCCTCCCGAAATTTTATACTCTGGTTGACCATATCCTGGCCAAGGCTGGAAGTCGAAATAATGGAAGCAGGCAAGCTCGCCAGTGTCCAGTAAACAATATAGATCGTATGAGTACAAGCGCAGAGATGATTCCACCATTCTTCCAGAGAGTGAGTCTCTTTGTCGTTTTTTCTTCGTCTTTCCGGTATCAGTCTGACAAATGACCCAGTATCCAATATGTTCTCTCGCACAACGTTTCTCCAGGGTATCATCTGGCTGTGTAGAAAACAGGCTTCGAAAGAACTTTACTACCTTCCCTGAGCCACTGTTTGTCTCCGCTATTCTGTTTTCCAACTCGCGTTGCTTCTCATCCGTGTATCCCATACGCGAGATGTGGTGATCTCCAAGCAGCTTCGCCACTTTCTGCGCATACGACGTCACCCACGCCATATCAAGGATGGATGCCTCGTAGTCTTTGGCTACCTGTTCCCAATCTACCTTTGCCATGATCTACTCCACGTCAATACGGATCAGTTCAACTTTGCCGCTTACACCGTCGTAGGCCGGGATAATCTTGCCTGGCTTGGTGCGTGGTGGAATCCGGACACTCGCCGATCGACCGTCTTCGAATGTGTGCTCAATTCGGCAGCCGTGACGCAACTGCTCGGCAGTCAACACGTATCGTCGCGATTCCTCATTACTGCTACGTACCCAAGCGCTTCGCACTGCCACCGACTTTCTCGCACGGGCCAGCAGCTGGTTGAAGTACTTCTTGCAACCGCCACCTTTTTCCGCGACAATCAGGTCGTTGTTAGCCGAGAGACTTTCCCATTCACTGTGCCAATACTCGCCTGTCGCCTTATCGTATGGCTTATCTATTTCACGATGTCGCACTTCGTGGTCAAGCAGTAGAATTTCCTCCTCACTCATCCAATCCCATCTACCTGATGCGGTGGCATCAAAAACGATGTCTAAGTCCCGTCGCCGATGTTCACGAGCATCGAAGTACCAGAGGGATCCATCGGCAAGCAGCACGTACCTGGTCACGAAGTTGGCGTCAAGCGATTCAAGACGTGTTTTGTCGAGCCAGTCAATGTAATGGCGCCGCTGCCCCATGGTATGGGCCTTTACCTCGACAAGCGTCCAGTACCCAATATGAGGAAGTTCGTCTGTCTTCGGCAGTATGTCATACGGCAGGCCAAACATCTTTCGGAGGAGATTTGGTTTAATCTTCGTCCGAGCGCTTTCATTGTACTCGAGCCGATCAAATTCTGCTTGCCGTCTCTCCACCTCACGCTGCGTCTTATCCACATAGCCGCTGTACGGGATATGGTGCTGCTTCAGGACAGACGCCACGCTGCAGGCGATGTCTTGAAGGGCGGATAGGTCGAGGGTGGATGAGTCGTAGTCTCTACTACCCGGAGAATGATCATGTGTAGGCATACTATCCGCCTCAGGTTTCGAGACGTGGTTTTGTATAGTTGGTATTGAGTTAGGGGAAGTGCATGTTACAGAATAAATATCGTCCGTTAGGCTGCAGTACACTGGAACTGTCACCCATACACTGTCAAGTTCACTGGAATTAAAAGTAGTCCACTACCCGAAATACCAGAACATCTCCGCTAAACTGTGAACTGCATTTCCAATATCCCTCCAACTAGAACATTGCATAAATTCAATCGCCACAATAACGAACGCTGCACATACAGGAATAAGTATCATTGCGACAAAATACGCTGGCGCGGAGGGTGAAGATATACATAGTCTTATCGCTGCGTATCCCAGCAGTAGTGAGAGCATAATAAGCAGCAAGCCGATAATTCTACTTATATACTTCATGTTATCTCTATAATTGCATGTCGTTGAAGCCATGTCAATGACTTCAACGACATGCGTAGCAACGGACGAAGTTACTTCTTTCCGCTGGTTCCAGTGCGTCCTTTATCGCGCGTGGCGCTGTTGAGCTCCCTGGTTTGGCGCGATGCTTGTTGTTGCTCCTCATATTTTTCGAACTTTTTGTGCACTTCCGTCGGTTGAGATACTGCAGTGATCGCTACGGCGCCTGCATATACTACCGCTTTTGCGAGTTTTTTGTTTACCATGACGTTTCCCTTCAGGTGTCGACGTCCCGTAATACCACAAGCGGCCCGTCAGTCATGACGCGCTTCCTGTTGCTCGAAGAAGAGATGCTGAATCTGTTGTCGTTGTGCAGGCCTACCATCGAGAGAAAGCAAAGGGCTTCTTTGCTCCTCGCAGTTAAAAAATTAGTACGTTCGATTGAGAGGCGCAATATTCTACAACCGAGAACGCGCAACTCTAATGTTGTAGACAACCGACAATATTCCTTCAGTTGTATAAGTTTTTAGACTGCCGACGTCTTGACATCGATTCAATATAGGAGTAAAATGCTTCGACACATATGTCATTAAAGCGCAAGCTCTTACTTTGTATAGACATATGTTTGAGGATCGTGGTTGGTACCCCTGTCTAGTCGGGTAGCCCATGGAGCATCCTTTTCAGGCGTCTCGCCAGACGCTTCGCTAGACGCATCGCTGCACTTAAGCACTCCCACTTTCCCGCGCAATCTAGGGATTTGGCGCTGCTTTGTGGCGGCGACTGACAACCCCTGCTGGGCTCCCTCCTCCACTACCCACGCTGCCAGAGGTGATCACTGTCCTCCGAGTTGCTTCGCCTCTGCTCAGGCTGGTGGTGGAACCGGCTGGGGCGTCAGTGCTGCGCCGCCTGCCCGCCGTACTTCGCTCCCCTTCCCGTGGGCTCTTCACCTCTGCGCCCCTTCGCTTTCCCCTACTTCGCACTGGACTTTGCGTGCATTCTGAGCGTCAATGGAAAGAGACAGTCGGCTAGGCGTGGTTGGTATGTCCAGACAAACGGATAAGCGAAAGGAGGATGCGTCTATGGAAGCAGGAACGATGCAAGCTGGTGCGATGGGAGGCAGCATGGGAGTAGGTGCAATGAGCGCGGGAGCTGACCCGTTTGCGGCCATGGCGGCGCAATTGACTCCGAAGCGGGCCGTCTCCTACATCCGTGTCTCCACCCGGGAGCAGGCTCAGCGTGGTGGTAGCGAGGAAGGCTTCTCCTTGCCGGCCCAGCGGGAAGCGAATAAGCGCAAGGCCCAGTCCATGGGTGCACTGGTGGTCAAGGAGTTCGCCGACCGGGGCGAGTCTGCTCGTAGTGCCAACCGCCCTGAGCTGCAGAAGATGCTGGCGTACCTCAAAGAAGACGGCGGGATCGACTATGTCATCGTCCACAAGCTCGATCGGCTGGCCCGCAACCGAGCGGACGATGTGGAGATCAACCGGGCGTTCGAGGAGGCGGGTGTGCGGTTGGTGTCGACGAGTGAGAACATCGACCAGACGCCTGGTGGGATGCTGCTGCACGGCATCATGAGCAGTATTGCTGAGTTCTACTCCCGGAACTTAGCTAATGAGGTCATCAAGGGGATGGGAGAGAAAGCCAGGAATGGCGGGACGCTGGGCAAGGCACCGCTGGGGTATGTGAATGTACGTGCCAGGGATGAGAACGGGAGAGAGGTCCGGACGGTCGCCTTGGATGAGGAGCGCGCACCGCTGGTGCGACTGGCTTTCACAGAGTATGCGACCGGTAACTGGACGGTGAGGGGGTTGGCGGAGCATTTGGCAGAGTTGGGGCTGACGACAGCGCCGTCGCCAGCGCGGCCAGCCAAGCCGATCACAGCGACCAGACTGCAGAACATTTTGCATCTGCCCTACTATAAAGGGGTCATTTCCTTTCAAGGGGTGGACTATGTAGGGGCACATGAGCCACTTGTAGACAGCCAGACGTGGCAAACCGTGCAGCAGGTGTTCGCTTCGCGGCGCACGGGTGAGCGGCAACGTACGCACAACCACTTCCTCAAGAGCACGGCAGTGTGTGGTGTGTGCGGAGCGCGGTTACTCGTCCAGCGAGCCAAGAACAGTAAGGGTGTGGTGTATCCGTACTTCGTCTGTGCTAGGCGGCATCGGGTGCACGACTGTACCTTCAAGGCGGTGCTCATTGACGAGGTGGAGGAGTTGGTGGCAGCGCTGTACCAACGTATCCAGCTGACGACTGAGGATCGAGCCAAGGTGGAGTGCTATCTCCAGGGCGAGCTGGCGCAGATCGAAGGGGAGAAAGACAGAACGGTGCGTTCCCTGACCACCCGGCGCACCAACATCGAGGACAAGCGCCGTAGGCTGCTGCACGCCCACTACGAAGGTGCTGTGCCACTGGACTTGCTCAAGGAAGAACAGGCCCAGCTGACGGCCGAGCTGGAGCGAATTGAGCGTCAACTTGACGCCTACCGAGCAGATGTAACGGCAACCCGACGCGTTATGGAGGCGGTGCTTGACCTCATGCAGGACTGCTCGCGCCTCTACAGTGCCGCTCCAGCTCATCTGAAGAAGCTGCTCAACCAAGTGTTCTTCGAGCGCATCTTGGTCAATCCGCGTGTTGATGACGACGGCACGATCATCATGCCAGACACGTCTCCCTCGCAAAGCGACAGCAGCAATGCAGCCGATGATGTGGGCCAGGCGAGCGACCAAGCAGAGCGGCAGCATACTGACGTCGCCAGTCCGTGTATGAGTGATGAACTGGCTGCATGGAGCGTGCCCGAGGGTGGTGGCGAGGGTGATACGACGACGGAGCGTGCTGCGATGGAGTGCACGCCGCCGCCTCTTCCGCGAATGACAAGCGGCAGCAACGGGATAACCCTGACTGCTTGTCTCCGCTTCCCCTTCACCTATCTGGCCAGTCCTGCTCTCCGGAGAGCCGCCGAGCGAGATGCCACCCGGCTCAACAAGCAAAAAACTGGTGCGCAGCCGCACCAGCAAAGCACACCCATCCCCGCCAACAAGCACAGCCCTCGCCATAACCTGCCCCATGAGGCCGTTCCGCTTGGCTGTTGTTCGTATACGAGAGTATTGGTACCCCCGGTGGGATTCGAACCCACGACCATGTGCTTATCAGGCACGGACGAGGTATAAGCTCGCTGCTCTAACCACTGAGCTACGGGGGCGTAAGGCTGCCTTCATCACAGCCTAGTGCCCCTGGCGGGACTCGAACCCGCAAGCATAAAGCGACGCATTTTAAGTGCGTTGTGTATACCAATTCCACCACGGGGGCACTTTGTGACGGTTTAAGTCACGAGCGACATACTACCGTGTTTTTACCAAAAATACATATTCAAACCGGCATTTGACCCTAGAGCACCAAAGTAACTTTGGCCTGCCCACGCGCATCTAGCGGGGTTATTTCTACTTCTCTAACCCCCTCTAGACCAGCGGCCACCTGCAAAATCTCATCCACATCGTCCTCGCTACCAGATAGCTGCCCGTCAGCTACTGCCTCCAGCAAGGCCCCTGCTAGCAGGCCACGCGTATGTTTAGCCCAGTGTGAGACCACCGAGCGTTTACCGGTTGCAGGGTCAACTTTAGCCACCCCAATATTTAGCAGCAGACAGTCGCTGCCCCGCGTTGGCCGATACATTGCCCCATACTCAGCCGAGCGCAGATCCACAATCACATGCCCGCTTAGCTGCTGGGTCAGCAGTTCTTTTAGAGCTTTGCTCCAAATTGAGGCTACGCTGCCCTGCCCTGGCAGCTTCACCGAGCCGCTTAGGCGGTGTGGTGTAATCAGGTCAGTTAACCGCACCGGCCCAAACAGGGCCGAAAACACCAGTGTCAGCTCCTCCAACTGGCGCTGGAGACCCTGGGACTGATCTGCCTGGCCCTGGCCGCCCTGGCTGGGTTCGCCAGAGCTAAAAATCTGCGCAAACTTAGCTGCCTCATAAAGCACGCCGTCATAAAGCTGCCAAGCCGCGAGCGCCGGGGCGTCATAAACTTCTAGGTTTTGGCTGATTTCGTGGGCGTTTTTGGGGCCGAGTTTAAAGATTTGTGCGGCGTCGGCCAGTAGGGCGGTGTTTTGTACGTCGTCTATTAGTTGGCGGCGGGTTTGGGTTAGGTGTTCTGCTTGCCAGAGTTTTTCTAGTTGTAGGTGGTTGGTTGATTCTTTGGTGGTTTTGCCGGCAGATGGTGGCAGCAATATACGCATATGGGCATTGTACGGGTATAGTGCATAGGGCGGACGAGCCAGCCGGGCGGCCGCGGTACCACGTTTGTGGATCGAGGAAAGTCCGGGCTCCTTAGGGCGCGGTGGTGGCTAACGGCCACCCGGGGTGACCCGCGGGAAAGTGCCACAGAAAGTAAACCGCCTTTGGTTTAGGCCATTGGTAAGGGTGAAAGGGTGAGGTAAGAGCTCACCGCGACCTAGGTGACTGGGTTGGCATGGTAAACCCCACTGGGAGCAAGATCGCACAGCGGACGTTTGAGGGTTGCCCGCCCAAGTTCGCGGGTAGATCGCGTGAGGCCAGTGGTAACGCTGGTCCAAGATGGATGGTCGCCGCCGCTTGGCCGGTAACGGTGGGCGGTAACAGAACCCGGCTTATGGCTGGCTCGTTTCCGTGTTTTTTGTGTGGCTGTTTTGGGGTGCTCAGTTTTGCGTTAGAGCCCTATTTAGTTGCCGAAGTGGTCCCAGCCTAGGGGTAGGTTTGGGTGTTGGCCGGCTACTAGTACGGTGCCTGGTTCTAGGCCGTCTCCTGGTAGGATTCGCCCGATTGGGCGCGCTTGTGGGTGGCCTTTGAGTTTGTGTTGGTCGGCTACGGCCAAGGTGGCTAGTAGGCCGTGGTCTTCTCCCCCGGTTAGGATCCATTTGCGCACTAGGCTGAAGTCGCCTAGGAATTTTGCTAGTGGGCGTAGGGCGGCCACGTCTGCCATGAAGGCGTCTGTTTCTAGGGGGTCGTCAATGTCTATGGCGACGGCGCTGGCTTTGGCGATGCGGGTGGCGTCGCGTAG
>ERZ773074.1161-NODE-1161-length-10385-cov-18.673572_pt1 | contig 10385 bp, 10 predicted proteins | sample MGYA00580615_ERZ773074 | MGnify/ENA primary metagenome ERZ773074 (study PRJEB29015, sample SAMEA2738126) | human oral metagenome | biome: human oral; feature: human-associated habitat; material: saliva | place: China | collected 2160 ...
CCGCAATCCCAACCTAAACCCGGAACTTAAGCACCACGTTCGTGACCGATAGTCCCCCCTCGCACGCTAGGTCATAAGCACACTAGTGGACTAGGGCACTAGTGTGTTAGTGGAGTGAGGGGCCGCGCTGGGCAGGATCGTCTGGGCGGCGCTGCTGCGTCGGCGGCGTGGGCTGTGTGCTGTTGCGTGCGGATCGGCTGCGCGCTAGGCGTGCGCGTGCGCGCTCCAAGCGTTCGCGCGCTTCCATCTGGCGCTCTTTCATCGTGTGCGTGCGCACCTCGCGCGCCCCGGTTTCTTCGAGGGTGCGGCGCATTCCCTCTTCGGCGCTCGTTGCCTCCGGGATGTCGCGCGTGAGGGTCGTGGGCGCGGCCTTGTGGGCGTCGCGCCATGCGCCGGCCTGTCCGACGGCGCGCTGCCAGGCCTCCTGAGTGACGTGTCCTGGCTTGTTGGCAGCCCATGCCTCCGCCTGAGCCGCATGTCCGCGTGCGTCGACGGCGCGTGCCACTTGGGCGCGCTGGTGTTCTAGGGCCTCGCGCAAGTCCGCTGGCGTTGCGGGGTCTACCAGGGCGGCGCTGGGGGCGATCCAGTCGGTGAGGCCATCGTCGATACGGTAGGGGTTGGTGTCTTGGAGGCGGCGGCGTAGCTGCTCGGCTATCAGGCCATCGCGCAAGAGGCGCGCGCTTTCCCAGCGCATTTCCACGAACTCGTTGGGCTGGCGTGCTGCCGTGTCGTCACTGTGGGTGCGCTGGTAGGTTTCTACTCCCCAGTCGTGCTTGCTCATGGCTTCGCGCAAGTGCAGTTCGCTGGTCAACGCGCGTAGCTTGTGGCGTTCGGCGTAGGCTATCGGGTCGTCGATGGCGTCGGCGTGGTTTTCTGCCATGTAGGTCTGCGCGATCTGGCGGTGCAACTCCTCGTTGCTCAGCGCCCCGTACTCGCGTTCGCGCCACCCTGGGTGCTCCACCCCGTCAATGGTGATCGGACCGTACTTGCGGGCTATGCCGGCCTGGATAGCCAGGTCATGGGCGCGCTGGCGGGCGTCCTCAACCTTGGCTGCCAGGTCCTCATCGCTCATCGCGCCGTAGTGGTACACGTTTGCTTGGGCGCGCTCTAGGGATTTGCGTCCTTCTCCGTCCATGTAGTGCTTGATCTTCCAGGCCAGGAGAGCGCCCGGATCACGTGCCTCGGTCACGTCTCCCATGAGGTGGGAAACCAGTGCTTCGGGCTTGATGCCCGCGGCTTCTGCCTGCGACAGGCGGGTGGTAAGGGTGTGCCACGCCGCAGAGTCGGGGGCCTTGGCCACGATGGCGGGAAGGGTCCCGTCCTGGACGCCGGCGCGCAAGCGCTTGCGCCACCGCGCACTGTTGGCCATGTCGTGCACGTCCATGTAGATGTCTCGTTGAGCCAGGGGGTCGAGGTGGCGGGCTTCCTCATCTGCGCTGGCCAGGTGCGCCGAGGTGTCGGCTTCCTGGTGCGAGGCGATCAGGGCAAGGACTTCGGGCACGCCCTGGCCGTCGGTCTCGGTGACGATCCACCCGTTATTGGAGGACTTGCCGCGCGTGAGGGCCACGTAGGCACCCTCACGGGACGTGGTTGCATCCATGATGGCGTGCGTGGTATCGACGGTGACGCCCTGGGCACGGTGGATGGTGGCCGCGTATCCGAGCTGCACGTGCTCTTCGACGTAGCGCGCCGGCAGGGTCAGCGCGTATCCGCCGACCGCGTTGACCTCCAGGGATCCATCGGCGTGCACGTTGGTGACGGTGAACAAGTCGCCGTTGGTGACGAACGAGGTGCCGTAGCGCAGCTGCGCGTCGTTGGCGCGTGCCAGGATGCGCTCACCCAAGTAGATGACGTGCCCGTCGCGCGTGATGATACGCTCGGGCGCCTCGAATAGCTCACCGCAGTTTTTGCGCCAGGCTTGGGCCATGTCGTTGAGTCGTGCCACGCGCTCATTGGAGGAGGAGATGAGGATGGACTCCATGCCCGCGTCCTGGTCGCGTTGCCAGGCGGCGAACGCTTCGGCGGTGATTTCTTCGTCGGTGCCACCCTTGATGCGTCCGTTGTCCACGTACCATGCGAACGGGTCAACGCCCTTATCGCTGGCACGCAACACAAGCGAGGCGGCGGCTTCGTCGGGATCGATGAAGCGCCACACGGTTTCCAGCTCCACGCCGGCGGTGGCTTCGTGGATGAGGCGGAACGCCCCGGATGCTTCGACGGCTCCCAGCTGATGCGGGTCACCGACCATGCGCACGCTCGCCCCGGCGCCCACCGCGTGCATGACGACGTCATGGAGGGTGTGCGCGTCCACCATGGCAGCCTCGTCGATGATGAGCATGTCACCTGCTTCCAGCTTCTCCCAGCCGCGCCGGCGCAACCACCGATGAGCCGTCATTGCCGGCACGTCGAGGCTGTCGGCAAGGGCGCGTGCCGCGACAGCGGAAGGAGCCAAGCCGACCACGGTGTGCCCGTCGGCGTGGGCGGCGTCGGAGAGGGCTTTCATGGCGGTGGTCTTGCCCGCGCCTGCGGGTCCGACCGCGCTCATAACGGCTTTGTCGCCCAAGGCGAGGTGTTCGACCATGCGCCGCTGGTCATCTCCCAGCGCTCTGCCGGCACTGGCCAGGCTCTCCGCCACGCGTTCCACACTGGTGCGTGTGGCTGGCGCCGGTGCGGGGCGTTCGGTGGCCTCCAGTAGGTCGGCTTCCAGGTCCACCATGGTCGTCGAGGTGTAGGTCCATGCGTCGGGACGCTCGTACACGCTCACGCCCTCACTGTCGGAAAGGCGCGTGGCGAGAGCGGGTGCGGGGGTGGCCAGGCGAACGACGCTGGGGTGGGCCATGACGGCGCGTGTGACCTGCTTGATGGTATCGGGCGTGCCTGCTGTGCCCTGGCTGGCGAGTGCGATTTGGCGGGCGGCTTCGGCTTGCACGTGGCGCTTCGTCCACGTCGAACGGCGCTTTTCCAGTCCTGCGACTGTGGCACTTGCCAGGGCATCGACGTCGAAGGCATAAGCAGTGGAGGCGGCCGGCGCGAAGTCCTCGATGTGGTAGCGCGTTGGCGTTTGCGCTCGCCATGCGCTCATCCGGTCGGGCAATGATACGTGTTGTTTCTTGCTGCGCGTTTCGAGCGTGGCTTGCTGCGCAAGCTGCATGCGAATCTTCTTCGAGGGGACGCGCCCATGCTCACCGTGGTACTGCGCCACCAGCTCTTCAAGACGTTCCTGGATGCTGGCACGGCGCGTAGAAAACGCGTCGATAAGGTCGTCTCCAACGCCGGAAATTTCCATCTTGACGGCGCTCTCACCTTCGCCGCCGCGCGCCTCGAAACGCACTCCTAGACGCTCGTGCAGTGCCACCATGAGCGCATCATTGTAGCGCTCTGAGGATGCAACGACGGCTTTGTACAGTGCGCGTGAATCGAGCGTGCGCCACTTGCCTTTCTTCTTGTCTTTATCCGTTCCGTTGGGGCAAAAGACGCGATTAGCGATCACCAGGTGATCATGGAGCTGAGGGTCACCGGCGCGCGAATCGTAGTGACGGAAACGAGCGGCCATGACCCCGTCCACGCTCACGCGGCGCACACCGTTCTTGCCAGCACGCGAGGAGAACACGTCCTCTTCCATGAAGGACAGCGCCGTGCTGATCGCCTCCAGGTGCGCTTCTTCGACGGCTGCGCGCACGCCCACATCCCCCAGCGCCCACATCACACTCACGGACTTCGGGGCACTGAATGTGCAGTCGAAACCTGCCACACTATTGCCGCTGGGACGCAGTCGAGCCGCGATGTAGCGGGAGAGTTCTTCGCTGTTGAAGGGTGCGCGCATCTTCTCGCGCATGAATTCACCGCGCCCGATAGCGAATCGAATCTGCTGCTTTTCTGCGCCCGTGGGTGCCCGTCCTTCACGCGCGACAAAACGCTCAATACTGTCATTGATCTGCGCACGGAACTGGGTATCAGCCTGCGAGTGCGCGCCCATCTTCTGCCCAATGAACAGTGCATCCTCATCCACGATGCCGCCCTTGGCATCGCGGATCTGCTGGGCATCGGGGCGTTTTCCTTCACCGAATAGATCGCGCATCTGGTCCTCGGTGACCTCGCCCATGAGCTGGAAATGAGCGCATCCGCTGCCCATCCACTGCCCTGCCGGCGCCCCCGAACTCAGGTAGTAATCGCCGACCTTCTGCCCCCTGGCCAGGCGTTCATCGGCGGCAGCAACTTCGCGGGTGTAATACTCATACCCGCTTCCGCTGCTGATGCGATGAATGCTCATCATGGGTCTCAGCTTAGTGCCTTGCGCCCACCTTTTCGATCAGGGATGCCAGATGTGTGAGGATGTTGGAAGGTGGCTGGCAGTCCGAGGAATTTTTTATTGCGCTGCCAGCCACCTTCCAACAGGCTGACAGTAGGCGCTTGTGCCTACTGTCGTGGTGGGGTGGGCGGCGCGATGAAGCGACGGTGTGGTCACCCGGAAGGCCCCTTGGGAGCCTGGAGGATGTCCACACCTCGCGCGCGCCGCCCACCCCACCACCGGCCCGCCCACAAAAGAACAGCGCGCCACATTGCCCGGCCCTTCCAAAAAGTGCGTGCGGGCGGTTAGACTGATGGCATGAGCGACAATGATGCATCTGCCCAGCCTGTTCCAACTGTTGCTTCTCGTGCGGCGCGTTCGCGCGTGGATGCCACTGCGCGCGCGGCGCGTATTGCTCGGGCACGCGAGTTAGAGAAATTGTCGAATCGTTTTCTTGGTTGTCAGGATCGCGTGGCGAAGGTGTTTGAGCGTAGTGAGGCGCGGCGGGTGAAGTTTGAGGAGGCTGAGGGGGCGCGCGTGGCTGGTGAGTTGGAGGCTATCGAGGCCAGGCGTGTGGAGTTGCTTGCTGAGGCGGGGCGTATTGAGGGTGTGAGTGTGCGCGAGCTGCGTGACTACTTCGGGATTTCACGTAAGGAGGCTGGTGCCCTCCTCGTGTCTGAGGAGTAGGGCACCAGCCTCCTTGTTGTAGTGGCGGGCTGGCTGCAACTGTTTTGTGGAGGAGTTCGCCTTGGCCTCGTGGTCGTTTTTATATGCTGGCGCGCGCGAGCCCCGCGAGAGCGAAGATGGCGATGATGACGAGTCCGATGGTGTAGAAGGTGATCGCGAGAGCGAAGGTGCCCAGTCCGATCACGGGTCGTAGGATGGCTCCTGCCCAGGAGTGGCCGGTTGCGCGTAGGTAGGCGCCCCAGCATAGACAGATGGTGGCGGCGATGAGGTACCACATGGGTTGACTCCTTTGTTGCGTCGTTGCGTGGCCACGTTCAGGGTAGGGGGACACGCCTTCATCTGCGTCCTTGTGTGTCGGGTTCACCCCACCCCCTTTAGTGTAACTGGGGTCACTTTTTCTGTGAATTTCATAGGTCCTTTGCGCGGCTATTAGCCCCTCGAAGGTTGCGCACATCGGGTGCGTGACACGAGGAAGAGGGAGATGTAGTCGTGGCAGTAGGGTGGGTTCAGCGTGTGGTGGATGCTGGTGAGTTGTGCGCGAGCGTGATGAACGTGGTGGATATGGTGGCCTTGGTGGTGGAGGGAGTGTGCGGGGTTCAGGTGTCTTGTGATGTGCAGGTGGCTATCTCGCTGGTTGTTGTTGCCGTCGTGTTCGTGTGGGATTTATTCGCTCAGGGCGCGTCTGATGGTGGCGCGCGAGACTCCTAGGATTCGTGCTGTGGCTGCAATACTGTGGCCTTGGGTGTGGAGGTGGCGGGCGGTTGCTTTTTGTTCGCTTGTGAGTGCGGGCGGGCGCCCGATGCGATGTCCGGCGGCGCGCGCGGCATCTAGGCCTGCTCGCGTGCGTTCGCTGATGAGGGCGCGTTCATATTCGGCGAAAGCGCCTGCGAGTTGGTAGAACATCGTGCCCAGGGGTGTGGATGTGTCGATTCCTTCGGCGAGGGAGCGTAGGTGGACGCCGCGCGCGTTGAGGTCGGTTAGGAGTGTGACGAGGTCTGCGAGGGAGCGTCCGAGGCGGTCGATACGCACGACAACAAGGATGTCTCCGCGTCCCAGGCCTCGGTTGCATTCACTCCACTGTGAACGTTCCATGGTGGCGCCACTGGCGTGCTCGACGTAGATGGGGTCACACCCAGCCGCTTGCAGTTCTGCGACTTGGGCGCGCGGGTCTTGGTCGGCGGTGCTCACGCGCGCGTATCCGGTGATACTCATGGCCATAATCGTAGCGGGCTTGTTGTGGCCACTAATTTGTTGTGGCCAGCGTTTTTGGACTGCCCTAGCGGGGAACGCACAGCGTTCCCCGCGCGTGTGGCCAAAATCGGCCGGTTCTGACACCCCTAAGCCGGGACGCAAATGTGCATGGCGTCCGTACAATCAAGTTTGACAGGTTCCTCACCCAAGAAAGGAAACGGGATCAATGGACGCAATAATTTCGCCTGCTCGCACGCGGGCTGCTGGCTTGGCGAGGTTTCTACGCCTCGCCCTCCGTCAGGCTGGGCGCGTCGCTGTCAGTGGCTTTGCCCTATTCGGGCTGGCCGCTGTCGTGACAGCCTCGGCCTCGGGCACCGTGAGCTATGGTGAGCTGTGCTCGATCCTGACGTCGAGCATGATGCTCATGGGCTTCATCTTCGCCCTGTTTATCGGCGTGAGGTTAATTCACACACAAGAATCGTGGCAGGCCTTCATCAGTCGGTTTGCTATCTCGATTGGCGCGGGGATCACGTTCGCGTTGCTTGTGCCGACGCCGTAGGGGATGTATCAAGACGGCGCGACCGGGGGTGTTGACTCCCGGTCGCGCCGCCGTGGTTACTTTCTCAGAAAATAGGTACATTTCAAGTCTTGGCACTACGTTTTGCCCGGTTTTTCAACACTTTCTCCCCTTACGCATGAGACGCGAGTTGACTAGTATGCTAGCAGGTTTGTATGCTTGCATGTATGGATACTAGTAGCGGTCGTGTGGTGGCAGTGGTCAATACGAAGGGCGGTGTTACTAAGACAACGACGTCAGTATTGTTGGCGTGTGCGCTCAGTGCGTATGGCGGTGTGGAGGTTCGTGATGCTGATCCGCAGGGGTCGGCCACTGAGTGGGCGGAGCGTGCTGAGGATGCGGGTACTCCCCTGCCGTTTGAGGTGGTGATTGCTAATCAGCGCTCACTGGGGCGTCCGGCACGGGCGGATTGGGTGGTGATTGATACGCCTCCGGGTCATGCGCAGATTGTGGATGCGGCGATCGCGGCGGCGGATTTCGTGATCATCCCATCGACTCCGACAGGACTGGATATTGATCGCATGTGGGCAACCCTGGAGGTGGCTCAGCGCACCCCTCACGCTGTTCTTCTGACGCGCGTAGGGACGGGAACGAATACGTTGGCAGCGGCGCTGGCTCTGCTGGACGAGGAGAAAGTGCCACGTTTTGAGACGTTGATTCCGCGGCGTGAGGCGATCGCGGCGGCGTTTGGGGCGGTCCCCCATGATTTGTATGGCTATGAGAATGTTGCGACGGAGTTGATGGAGGCGTTGTCATGACGATTAAGAATCAGTCGGCGGCTAAGGGTGCCGGGAAGGCGAAGGCGAAGGCCTCGATGGCCAAGCGCACGAAGAAGGCGCCTGCGCCTTCTGCTGCGGACACGTTCCGAGCGCCGGTAGATGAGGTGGGTGCGAAGAAGGTGGCGCCGGTGATGGTGTATCTGAGTGAGGAGGAGCGCAAGGCGTTTAAGAGGCTCGCGTTTGAGCGTGAGGAGTCGATGAGTTCGTTGGCTCGTCAATGGATTCTCCAGCATCTTAACTAGTCCACTAGCACACTAGCGCATTAGTCCTCTAGCATGCTCATATGCTAGGGGGCTAGTGTTTTGGGGGCACTGGTTTAGTGCCATTTGGCGTCGCTGACGGCCCAGGTTCCATCGTCTTGTTGGGTGAGGGTGAGGAAGACGAAGGCTTTGATGGGTTCGTGGGAGCCATCGGCGTAGGTGCGGGTGTAGGTGGCGAGGCGTACCCAGGTGCCGGGTGTGCGGTCGGGGTAGGGTTCTTTGCCTTCGGTGACGAGACTGTCGACGGTGACGGTGGTGTGGGATTGTCCGGGCACGAGGGGGAGGAAGTCGCCTTGGCCTTTTTCAGTGTCAGGGGTGGGGGTGTGACGCCCTTGGAGGTCGGGGGTTTCGTAGACGCTCGCGCGAATGGAGGCGTAGGCGGTGGTGACATCCCTGGAGGCGTCCCATGTGTCGTGGGTGATGACGTACGCGGCGCACACGGCGTCTGCGTCGGTTCGGTCAATGTCACGCGGGTCGGGTAAGAGGTCGGGAAGCCATTGGACGGATGCGGGGTGGAGACAGGTACCATCGGGGGCTGGGCTTCCGTCTGCGCATGCGGGCGCCGGCGCAGGGGTTGTTGGGACGCTCGTGGGGGTAGGGGCCATTGTCGCTAGAGGGGAGCTTTGAGGCTCTTGCGCGGGGGCGGGAGAGATGGTCGGCGGGGTTGGTGTAGGCGCATCGGCGGTGTGTGGGTGGGAGAGGTGTCGTCCGATCATGATGCCAGCGACGGCGGTCATTATCGTTAGGGCGAGGATACCGAGAATGGTGATGATCTGCGGTTTTTTGGCCTTTTCAGGTTGCTTGTTTATTTGCATGCTAGTGTCCTATTGTGCTTGCACACTGATCTGCTAGTGCGCTAGTGGGTTAGTATCGTTTGATGAGGGTGACGGTGCCCCAGATGGGTTCTTCGTTGATGCCACTGGTTTCATTGTCGGCACTGATCATGGTGCCTCCTCCGGCGTAGATGGCGACGTGGTAGTAGTCGGTGGGGTCTCCCCAGAAGAGGAGGTCGCCGGGCTGGGCGTGGTCGAGGCCGTCGATGGTGGTACCACTTTGTGCTTGCGCGTGTGCCTGGTGGGGTAGGTCGATGCCGATGTGGGCGAAGGCGGCTTGGGTGAGGCCGGAGCAGTCGTAGTGGGGGCCGGTGCCTCCGAGGATGTATTGGTGGGTGTCGTCGGCGGCGATTTGGCGGGCGAAGTCGATGGCGGGGCCTTTGTCGCCTGGTGTGGCCGTGGCGGTGTTGAGGGTGCCGTCATCGGCGGTGTAGGTGGCAACGTTGGCCATGATGGTGGTGACGTAGGTGCGGGTTTCGTCGAAGGGTGGGATGCCGCCGTGTTCTTGGACGGCGCCCAGGCCGGCGTTGTAGGCGGCGAGGGCGAGGGAGGGCAGGTCCCCGGTGACCTCTCCTGATTCGATGAGGGGTTTGAGGTTGGTGACGTTGTCGCACATGTAGCGGCCTTGGGAGTAGATCGCGTCGTGGGGGTTGGTGACGTCGGCGATGCCGTCCCCGTCCCCGTCTTTGCCCATGGAAGCCCATGTGGAGTCGATGAACTGGCTGATTCCTTTGGCCGCTGCGGTGGATTCTGCGTGAGTTTGCCAGCCGGATTCTTGCTGAATCTGGGCGGCGATGAGTGGGGGAGTGACTTCTGGGCACAAACTGCCGGCGCGTTGGACGTCGGCGACATATTCCGCGGGCACAGCGCCCTCGTTGAGCGCGACACTGGCGTGTGCGGGGGTTGATGAGTCCTCGAGGAGAAGGAGGAAGCAAGCGCCTCCGACAATGAGGGTGAGGGATGCGCCTGCGGCGATCCATCGTAGTGTGCGCATGAGAGAAACCCTCCAGTACACGTAGGGGAGGGTGGTAACTGGCTGGCCGCCTAGTGGTGAGTGTAGTTGATGTCTGGCGGTTGGGCGCAAGGTGTTTGACAGGGAGGGGAGGAAGTTCCTCTAGAGGTTAGCGTGTGTGGCCGTGTCAGGTGGTTGGTGCAGCGCAGTCCCCCCCTCCCGCCCATTGTGTACGTAATGCCCGATAACAAGAGAATGCGCTCAAAGCGTTTCTAAGAGGCTTTCAGGCATTGAATTGGGGGAGAGTGGGGGTGGGGGCTGAAATCCCGTTAGAGGGGCGTCTAGGGCCTGTTATGAAGGTGTGAGGGTACGAGTGGGCGGCTGCGTAATGCGGTTGGTGTAGCATACTACAACCGATCACGAGCATGGATCAGGGATGCGCACCTGGTGAGAGTGGGCGCAAAGAAGCGACATGACGCCGAGAAAGAAAGTTTTTGTAGCGTACTACAACCGTTGTTGTAGCGCCCTCTTGCGGTGGTGGCCGTGAAGGGAACGAAAAGACCATCGCGCGAGTGTGGTCTCGGACACATTCGCGCGAGCGGGGTTCAGGGAGGGCCTGAAAGGCCCGAAAACCTCGCGCGTATTTGTAAAAATTATTTGTATATTATTTGGTGCAACACAGCCAACACCGACTTTTCCCTGTCAGTAGTAGGGCAAAACCCACATAACAAACACCCCCTTGGTGTAGCGTACTACAACCGTTGGTGTAGCGTACTACAACCGTTGGTGTAGCGTACTACAACCGTTGGTGTAGCGTA